>Ga0310690_10003797_pt1 | contig 22159 bp, 36 predicted proteins | sample AusTroGonzalo_MG_2_FD_207661 | JGI IMG/M metagenome (GOLD analysis project Ga0310690, IMG submission 207661) | Bovine rumen microbial communities from tropical cattle in Woodstock, Queensland, Australia - Gonzalo_04 (v2) (version 2) | ecosystem: Host-associated > Mammals > Digestive system >... | reverse complement strand
ACTAGTGATTTTGTTGGCAATTATGCCAATTATGGTGGTGCTATATATAATAGCAGTAACAGTGAAATTGTGTCCATAGTCGGTGATTTTATCGGAAATTCAAGTAATTCCGGTGGTGGTGCAATTGGTAACTCTGGCATAATCGGTTCCGTAAAAGGAAGCTTTATAAACAATCTCGCCGGTTTGGATGGAAATGGTAATGGCGGTGCGATTTATAACTCAATAAATGCATCATCTATTACAGCAGAAGGTCAATTTGTTAACAATACAGCCACGAATGGTGGTGCTATCTATACCGTTGGTAGTGCGACAGTTTCCGGTGACTTTTTGGGCAATAAGGCTTTAACGGCAGGTGGTGCCATCTATACCGATGGATCACTTGGAACCACTCGTATCGTCGATTCATCATTTATCAGCAATATCGCACCTGAAGGTGCGGCCATCTATGCAAAATATGGTGTTGTAGACGTTGTTGCACAAAATAAAGACGTCGAATTTACAAACAACAATTCGACAGGTGCAATCGGTGGCAGCGGTTATGGTATCTATAATAATGCATCTGCACACTTTAGTGCAGCACAAAATAAGACACTTACAATCAATGATAAAGTTTATTCAACAGGTAGTATAAGTGTCAATGATGACAAATACAATGGGGGTAACGTTATCTTTAATAACGAATTTACGCAAAGTGGCAAAACTTATATCCATCCGGGAGTTGCCGAATTCAATGGTATAACGACTCTTGCTGATTTAAGAATATCAGGTTCGGGTTCAACAATGAAGGTTGGGCCTGCGGCCACATTGACATCGGCATCAACGAATGTAACTTACGGTGGTACGCTTGATGTTGGTACAAACTCTGTCAATTTGGGTGATGTGACTGTTCATGGTACGCTTGAACTTGAAATTACCGGTATTGCGGAAGGTTCAACAACCTATACAGGTGGCCATATCAATGCTAACAGTTTGAATTTGGGCAGTAATTCAACGTTATCTTTAACGATTGCGCCGCATTTAATTGATGTAAAAACATCAACAGGTGCGCTTGACATTATCAACGTTACCGGTGCAACAACGGGACAATTTGCCGAATTGGAAGCAAACAACCGCTATAAAATAACCCCGGAAGGCAATGGTAAATTCATTATTACCCAACTCGCTTCTATTCAAGAGGTTATTCAAGAAGGTGGCGGAACAAGTAATGAAATTAACGCTGGTGTAGCTTGGGATCAAATAAGAGTAAATGACAGAACAAAAGCCGCAGAAATGCAAAGAATCTTGAATAAGTTGTCTCAGAATGATGCTGGAACTTATGTTGATGCATTAGAAAAAGTAACACCGACAGATTCCATGGCCGCTGTTGACACAACTCAAGACTTTAATGATCTTATCAGCGAGCAAGTTGCGGTAAGATTAAGTGGACAAGGCAGAAGTGGTGGTGATGTCTTTGAAAAGCGCGGTATGTGGGCGCAAGCGCTTTATAGCCATGCTAAAAAGGATAATACCTCAAAGGACAGCGGGTTTAAGGGGAAAACAAAAGGTCTTGCCATTGGTCTTGATGGTGATCTGAATAAGAATGTGACAATTGGTATTGGTTATGCCTACAATGATACAAATGTTGATTCACGCGGCACTGATACGGATGTTAATGGGCACACGGTCTTTGCCTATGCAAAATATAAACCATCAGATTGGTATTTGCGTGGTATGCTGGGCTATGGGTATGCTCGGTATGAAGAAACAGCAAGTGTTGCCGGTATCAATAAAAAAGCCAAATATAATGTGTATAATTATGCCACTAGGGGCTATGTCGGGTATGATCTGCCTTATGGTTTTACACCGGAAGCCGGTTTGCGCTTTATCCGAATTGATGGCAAAAGTTATACAGATAGCATTGGGCAACATGTCAAAACGAAGGATATTGATGTGTTGACCGCGTCGTTAGGAATGAACTATTCAACGATGGTAAAGACAGCTGGAAAAGTATGGTCGCCGAAAGCCTATGTGACATTAACCTATGATGTCTTGAGTGATAATTCCAGAGCACAAGTTAATGTTGGCGATGGTGTTTATAGCGTTACAGGCAAAAGACTTGATCGCTTTGGTGTGGAAACTGGTTTAGGGGCTGAAATCAGCCTGGGTACATGGGATTTATCGGCCGAATATGATTTGGGTATTCGCCATAATTATGTCAATAATACCGGAATGTTGAAGGCGAAGTATAACTTCTAATTCTGTAATAATGAAAAGACCTTGCCTAACGATTTATGCGAACACATGATTTAGAGGATTTATAAAATTGCTCTTTCTTGCGCAACAAAAATTATCACAAAAAACATGTAAAAATGTTCGAGTGTCAGTAAGGGTTTCAAACAGCGTCAAAAATGCGAAATGCTTTAAAATCAAGTAGTTATCAAATCAAGAGTTCGAATGTTTGCAAAAATAAGTGCTTTTTGACCGAACAACAATCGAACCACAATAAGTCATTGAAAATAAAAGAAAAAGTCGCTATTTAAAGCGACTTGTCCAATTTGGCGGAGCGTAGAGGACTCGAACCTCTGCATCCCTTTAACAGGATGACGGATTAGCAATCCGCTGCATTACCACTCTGCCAACGCTCCAAATGATAACAGCCTTTTATAACCGATTTTTTTCATGCTGTCAAGTTATTTTGCGGAAAAAATAAAACCCCGTCAAACTAACGGACGGGGTTTTAAAGAGCAATGAAAGATTATTTCAAAGAATCTTTCAGCAATTTGCCGGCTTTGAATTTCGGAGATTTGCAAGCGGCAATTTTAATTGTTTTACCCGTGGCCGGATTGCGACCCATGCGGGCAGAACGTTTTGCAACAGACCAAGTACCGAAACCTGTCCATTGAACAGAATCATTCTTTTTTAATGTCTTGATGATAACTTCTGTGTTAGCAGAGAAGACCTTGGATACAACAGCCTTGGAAACGCCGGACAATTTGGCGACGGCGTCAATGTATTCAGTTTTATTCATTTTAATTTTCCTTTCTTTAATATTAAAGTTTATGAAAGGTGGAAATACCTCTCAATGTCTATCCTTAATGATTTTTTAATGAATGTCAATAAAAAAATTCATAAAAATAAAGCCCCCATGAGAAATGGGGGCTTTTAAAAAAAGAAAAAACTTTATTCGGCGGCTTTAACAGAAACAAAAACCTTATCGTCTTTTCTGCGTCTGTATTCAACAACACCGTTGGCTGTGGCGAACAACGTATGATCCGTTCCCATGCCGACGTTTTCACCGGCGCGATAGACTGTTCCGCGTTGGCGCACGATAATGTTTCCCGCGACGACAGATTGACCGCCCGACTTTTTTAAACCTAACCGCCGACCTTCTGAGTCGCGGCCGTTCCGAGTGCTACCACCTGCTTTTTTATGTGCCATTTTATCTCTCCTTTACCTGAATTAAGCCTTAATATCCGTGATTTTGACAACGGTCAAAGCTTGTTTATGTCCTTGTTTCCGGCGATAGCCATGACGACGGATTTTCTTGAATACGATGACCTTTTCCCCGCGAGCTTGCTTAACAATCTCAGCCGCAACGGAAGCACCTTTAACAACCGGTGTTCCGATTTTGCCATCGGCCATTAAAACTTCGTCAAAGGAGATTTTATCTCCGGCTTTGCCTTCTAATTTTTCAACAACGATAACGGAATCTTTTTGAACTTTATATTGTTTTCCGCCTGTTTTAATTACTGCAAACATGTGATTTTATCCTTTACTGATACAAAATAGGGCTCTCTTATACATTATTTTTTTGCCTTTGTCAAGCGAAAAATAAAGAATGGAGTGTTTTTATGCCGAAAAAATTAAAATCAATTTTATCGGCCGGTTCGCGCCCTGGGAGAAATAGTGCTTTGTTTTTGCGGGGTAACTTTCTCGGCAGCAGCCTTCTGCGGAGTTGTTTTTGCCTGCTGTAATTTCTTAGCCTTTTCCAAAGAATTTTGAATACATTTCCATTCTGCGGTGGCTATTGAAACTTCATGAGAAAATTTTGTATGACGATTTAAAAGACGTCGAGAATATGGCGTATTGGCATCGTAATCCTGTTGCAAAAGTTGTCTGATGTTTTTCGGATCGGTTGAGGAATTTTTTTGAACAAGGCGCATGATGTCCAATAAACGCTTTTTTGCCCATTCCCGCCTTTTATTTGTTGTTTTTTTCTTTTTGTTTGTATAAACCAGGGATTCTTTTAATGCTTTATCGTAATCCCGGGCCAAAAGGGCAGCTTTAAATTTTTTATATTCTTTAAAATGCCCCTGTCCGACATTATAGCAGATGTCAAAAGCCAATGCCTGCATACAAAACGGCAGATCATACAGGAATGTTTTCTCGTTGGCATCGGATAAAATACGTGCCGTGTTGCGAAGTTCGGCTACCATGGCTTTTTTGGTTAAATATTCTGCATCTTCGGCTGTTATAGTATATTGTGCCAAGGTATCGTTATCCTTTTTTGCCGCAGTATCCAAAAAAGTTTTTCGTTCTTGATCAGAGAGTTTTTTCCCGTTGTGATAAACCGATACGTCATCCAATAAACTGCTGTTTGCCTCAATATTAACGCCATAACCGACTGTTACTTTATCTTCGGATTTACAATAAAATTGAAAATTTGCCGGTTCATTATCTTCCTTCTCTGCATCTTCATTCCGTTTCAGCATGGGTAAGAAATACTTAACAATCATCTCTTCTTGTGGCGACAAACCTGATGGTGTGCGAGAAGCTTTCTTTTTTGGGGACTGTGTATCCTCACCCTTTGCACATCCCACCAGAGTGACACCGGCCAATAATTCCAAAAATCCTCGGCGTGTAATATTCATTAAGTTCTCCTTTATGCTATGACCCACGATTTATTCTATCATACTTTGCTAAAAAGGCAAGTTATTTTTACTGGACAATTCGGAAAAAGTGTTTTATAATGCCCCCGTATTGTGGGGAGTTTTAAAAATGTCAAAGAAAAAACATACATTAAAAGCATATCTGTTCACAGGTCTTTTGGTGACGGCACCTGTTGCAATGACGTTTTATTTGGCGATAGAGTTGTTTGTCTATATTGATAAACATATGGCAGCACTGATACCGGCAAAATATCGTCCGGAATACAGTATTCCCGGATTAGGTGTTGTGGTCTTGTTGGTTTTTCTGATTTTAATCGGTATGCTGACGGCTAACTATGTGGGTCGCCAAATGATGCGATTCGGCCAAAGCCTTATTGATAAAATGCCAATTATTTCTGGAATTTATAACGCCTTTCGTAAGATTTTTGAAACCCTTCTGGGACCTGGAAAAAATACCGCTTTTCGTCAGCCGGTTTTAGTTGAATATCCACGTAAAGGAATGAAAACGATAGCTTTTTTGACAGGACCTGTCTATCAGGAAATTCAAAAAAAATCCGACGAAGCACTTGTCAGTGTCTATGTCCCGACAACGCCGAATCCGACTTCGGGTTTCTTGATTTATGTTCCAAAAAAGGATGTTGTTCCTCTGAATATTGGGGTGGATGAGGCTTTAAAAATCATCTTGTCAATGGGGATTATTAATCCCGATGACAGGCCGTCCCGTAAAAAGGCTTTTCAACGTAAGGCAAAAAGTATTCTGAAGATCAAAGATAAGACTTGATTATAGGGGAAACCTTTTTAAAACGTAGACATCCCGAAAACCGATCTTGTGATATAAGGCAGCGGCCTTGTCATTATGCATGTAGCATTCCAAATCGACAAATTGAACCCCATACTTCTTTAGGTATTTTAAAGTATATTTTGTTAATTTTTCCCCGATTCCCTGCCGGCGTTTTTTTCGGCTGACATAGAGATGGACCAAACGTGCTTTTTTGCGATAGGTGACGTAAGCCTGCATTTTTCTGGGGACTTTTTCAAGACAAATAATGGCATGGGCATAAATTCCACCGGCATCCTTGGCAATCAAAACAATGATTCTTTGCCGGGAACGTAAACATTTTTGAATCCAGGCCCGATCATTTTCTTCCTGATAGGGAGCATATTCTGTTGTTATTTTGTCTTCGGGATCATTGGCCAATTCTTTCCGTAATCGGCACAATCCTTCAAAATCTTTGAGTGTGGCTTTTTTAAATATCATATTGTGTCCTTTGTTTTCCTGACTTAAGTATCATAACACAATCTGTTATGATCAGGTAGTATTTTTTAAAAAATCCCAAAAAAAACTTGTCAAACGGTAAAAAAATCATTATGATGTCCGTATCATTTCTAACAAAAGGAGAAAAAAAATGAAGAATATTGGTGAGTTAATGAAGAAGGCCCAACAGGTTCAAACCCAGGTCAATATCTTGCAGACCAAGATGGCTCGTATGGAATTTACGGGAAATGCGGCCGGAGGGGCTGTGGCCGTGACATTGACGGGAACCGGTGAAGCCAAAAAAGTTCACTTAGATACATCGGTTGTTAATCCTCAGGATATTGAAACATTGGAAGATTTAGTTTTAGTCGCTATTAATGATGCTCGGACTCATTCCGAATCGTATCAATTGGCTGAGATGGAAAAGATCCAATCTTCGTTAGGTTTACCGCCGGACTTTAAGATGCCCTTCTAGATCAGAATGTCAGCACCGGAAATTGAACGTCTGATACAACTTTTTGCAAAACTGCCGGCTTTTGGGCCCCGATCGGCCAGGCGGGCGGTTTTGTATTTGCTAAATAAAAAAGAAAGTCATTTTTCCCCATTGATGACGGCATTGCAAACAGTCTATGATAAAATTATGGTTTGCCCGATTTGTGGTAATATGGACACACAGGTACCTTGTTCCATTTGTTCTGATTCAAAGCGGAATCAAAGACAAATCTGTATTGTACGTGATGTGGCCGATTTATGGGCTTTGGAACGGGCCGGTGTCTTTAAGGGGTGTTATCATGTTTTAGGAGGCGTTTTATCGGCATTGGATGGTATCGGTCCCGAAGAATTAAAGGTTCAGGAACTGTTGGATAAAGTTGCCAGCGGTGCGGCAGACGAGGTTATTTTTGCATTACCTGCCACGGTGGAGGGGCAAACGACACTTCATTATCTGGCAGATCGGTTGGAAGGATATCCCGTTAAGCTTTCTGCCCTCTCCAGGGGGGTTCCGATCGGTGGAGAATTGGATTATTTGGATGATGGAACTCTTCAGATGGCATTTAAAACTAGACGTGACATTTAAAATGTGCTAGAGTGGGATTGGGAGAAAACTTATGGAACAGACAAAAGCGGCTTTAACAGCATTAGAGCAATCAATTTTGAAGTTAGAAACGGCGATTTATGCTTCTAAAAAAACACAGGCACAACTTTCCGAGCAGGTTTCGGAATTAAAACAGGCGATTAAGACTACCTATGAACGGTTGGATAAGGCAATTGAAAATTATGACGGGGGAACGGAATAATGGCTGTTGTTAATTTAAAAATTGGGCCTCGGACCTATAAATTTTCGTGTGCCGATGGTCAGGAAGAGCATATGAAGCAATTAGCCGAAGGGTTAGATCGGCGGGCTGAACAGTTGACAAAAACGCTTGGCTTTATGCAAGAGAGTCAGTTATTGGCCATGATTTGTCTGTTTTTGGCGGAAGAAAAGAATAAACTGGAAAAAGAAACAAATGCGGCCCTTCTGGAACAGTCTGAGACGGCGGTTGCCGAAAGTTTGCAAAATCTGGCTCTAAAAATCACAACTTTGGCGGAAAATTTGGAAGCATGAGGGTTCTGTTCGGCGGTGATGTTGTTGGAAAATCGGGACGATCAGTCGTAACGGATTGGCTGCCCAAGTTTAAGAAAGAATTAAAACCCGATTTGGTAATTTTGAATGGCGAAAATGCAGCGCACGGTTTTGGCTTGACACCCAAATTATTTCAGGGATTTTTGAAGTTAGGGGTGGATGTGGTAACCTTGGGGAATCATTCATTTGATAAAGCCGATATTAATGAAACGTTAGATCAGGCAGATAATTTGATTCGTCCTTTAAATTATCCTGAAAATACGATCGGACATGGTTTTTGTCTTTTGGAAAAGAATGGAATTCGGGTTTGTGTCGTACAGTTAATCGGAAAGGTCTTTATGCGTCCCACCGAGGATCCTTTTACGGCTATTGATTCTTTTATTAAAGCCCATCAAAAAAAATACGATATTTTAATTGTTGATTTTCATGCTGAGGCTACAGCCGAAAAAGTGGGCATGGGGTATTATTTGGATGGTCGGGCCTCTTTGGTTTTGGGAACACATACCCATATTCCGACGGCCGATGCCCGTATTTTGCCCGGTGGCACAGGGATCCAAACGGATGTCGGTATGTGTGGTGACTATAATTCCGTTATCGGTATGACGGTGGAAAGTGCACTTCCCCGCTTTTCCGGGGTTCAACAACGTTTAGTACCTGCGGAAGGCGAGGGGACCTTTTGTGGAACGCTTGCCGATATTGATGACAAAACGGGAAAATGCACGGCTATTCGTTCGCTGATTGTCGGCCCGTACCTGATGAATTTACTACTTGACTGAAAGGAAGTGTCCATGAAACAGTTTAGTGTTTATATTTGCGGATTATTGTTGGTTTCAGGTATAGCCCGTGCCGATGGCCCCTATGAGGTTGGTCGGATGAACATTGACGGAAATGTTTGTGTTTGGACATCATATATCGAACAAAACTGTACCCGTGAGGAAATGCAAAAAAATGTAAAGGCTATGCAGGATTGTCTTGATCCTCAATTTGATGCAGGTATGGAAGATTGTCCCACCACGGAATGTGTCCGGGAAAGGATTCGAGAAATCGCAACAGATTGTTGTGAGCAAGCCGGCGGCAATATCCAATAGGTTTTCAGAGGATAAAAATGATGAAGAAATTATTTCATTGTTGTGTATGTGCTGTGGGGATATTATTTTCAAGTTTGAGCACAGCCGGCGGATTTTCACATAGTGTGGAATATGGGGGTCGGGAATTGGCTTATGCCTATTATGTGCCGGGAACGGTGACGGCAGAACCGGATGCGATTATCCTTGTCCCGGGGTTAAACGGACGCGGGGAGAGTATGATTAATTCCAAGTGGCTGGCTTTATCGGAAAGCACGGGTCGCCCCATTATTGCTCCCTCTTTTGTCTTTGAAGGAAATGAGGCCTTTCAAAAAAATGAAAGTTATCAGTATCCGCAGTTTTGGTCTGGCGGTGCATTAAATGCTATTTTTGACCAGTTCGCGGAAAAGGGAATTCATATTCAGCACCTCTATATGGCGGGTTTTTCGGCAGGGGCTCAATTCGTGGGGCGGTATTCGTTGGCTCACCCCGATCAGGTCACCAAGTGTGCCATCGGAGCCAGCGGCGGTAATGACCCCGTTGATTATGCTTCACCGGTTCGATTTTTCTATGCCGTCGGAGAAAATGATGAAAAACATCGTCGAGAGAATGCAGATAACTTTGTGAATCAGGCAGAAGGCTATGGTGTGTCGGTGGAGTGGAAAATTTATCCCCATACCGGTCATAGCTTTACCGGCGAGATGGAAGATGATTTTATCCGGTTTTTAACGGATTAAAGGCCTTTTTATATATATTTTTAAATAGATTCATATATTTATACAATATTCGGGGGTATCGGTTTTCTTTCCGGCATCACGAAGGTATCTAGTAATAATCAGATGCTTTTACATTTTGATGAATGAGTCGTCAGGCCGAAAAAGTATAAAAATATCTAAAAAGTGCTTGACTTATGGGAAAAAGTAGTGTAAAATACCCGCGACTTTTGAGGCAATTTTGGTGCCAGCGACATCAAAATTGATGAAAAAGCTTCAATGATATATGGGTTTTTCTCTTTATTATTGAGATATTTGAGCCTTTTGTCTGCCCGAAACGGGTCGATGAGAGATTTTTTTGATACTAGGTAAATGAAGGAATAAAATTAATGCCTACAATTAACCAATTGGTCCGGAAAAGCCGGAAATTGCAAGTCAAGCGGAACAAGGTTCCTGCTTTAAATGCGTGCCCGCAAAAGCGCGGTGTTTGCACGCGTGTTTATACGACAACCCCAAAAAAACCGAACTCGGCTTTGCGTAAGGTTGCTCGTGTTCGTTTAACAAATGGTTTTGAAGTAACGAGCTACATCCCCGGTGAAGGACATAACTTACAAGAACACTCGGTTGTGATGATTCGTGGCGGTCGTGTGAAGGACTTGCCTGGTGTTCGTTATCATATTATTCGTGGTACGCTTGATACTCAAGGTGTTGCCAATCGTAAACAGGCCCGTTCATTATACGGTGCTAAACGCCCTAAATAAGTAAGGAGAAAAGATTATGTCAAGAAGACATGCTGCTACAAAGCGCGAAGTAACTCCCGATGCGAAATATAATGATGTCGTAGTTGCTAAATTTATGAACAGCCTGATGTATGACGGCAAAAAAAGCGTTGCCGAAGAAATTTTATACGGGGCGATGAGTGAGTTGGAAAACAAAATCAAAAAGCCGGCTTTGGATGTGTTTAAAGAAGCTTTAAATAATGTGAAGCCCTTGGTAGAAGTTCGTTCTCGCCGTGTTGGCGGTGCGACCTATCAGGTTCCGACGGAAGTTCGTCCGGATCGTCAACAAGCTTTGGCTATTCGTTGGATTATCGGGGCTGCTCGTGATCGCAGTGAAAACACGATGGAAGAACGTTTGTTTAATGAATTGCAAGATGCGTATAACAACCGCGGTACGGCGATTCGTAAACGTGAAGATACACATCGTATGGCCGATGCAAACAAAGCGTTTGCTCACTTTAAGTGGTAGGAGAACAAGATGGCAAGATCAACTCCGATTGAATTATACAGAAACATTGGTATTATGGCGCATATTGATGCCGGAAAAACCACCACAACGGAACGAATCCTGTACTATACAGGTAAAACCCACAAAATCGGGGAAGTTCATGACGGTGGTGCAACCATGGACTGGATGGAACAGGAACAAGAACGCGGTATTACAATTACTTCGGCTGCCACAACGGCTTTTTGGCGCGGTCATCGGATTAACGTGATTGACACGCCGGGGCACGTGGACTTTACGGTTGAGGTTGAACGTTGTTTGCGTGTTTTGGATGGTGCTATCGCTGTGTTCGGCGGTGTGGAAGGTGTTGAACCGCAATCCGAAACAGTTTGGCGTCAAGCCGATAAATACGGTGTTCCCCGTATCTGCTTTGTGAATAAGATGGATCGTATCGGGGCCAATTTCCCGCGCTGTGTGGCAATGATTAAGGATCGCTTGGGTGCTCGCCCGATGCCGATGACATTACCGATCGGTGCGGAAAATGATTTCAAAGGTGTTGTTGATATTTTAAAGCGGAAAGCCATTATTTGGCACTCCGAAGATTTAGGGGCAACCTTTGAAGAACAAGAAATTCCGGCTGAATTAAAAGCTGATGCCGATAAATATTATAATGAATTGGTTGAAATGGCGGTTGAAATGGATGATGCCGCTATGGAGGCTTATTTGGAAGGTAAAGAACCGGATATGGATACTCTCAAAAAGTGTATCCGTAAAGGTACAATTGAACAAAAATTTGTGCCGGTTTTCTGTGGTTCTGCCTTTAAGAATAAAGGTATTCAGGTTTTGTTGGATGCGGTTGTGGATTATCTGCCGTCTCCGGTCGATATTCCGCAAGCTAGGGGTATTGACGGTAAAACAGGTGCCGAATATGTGTGCGCTTCGGAAGATGGGAAGCCTCTTGCCGCTTTGGCCTTTAAGATTATGAATGACCCGTTTGTCGGATCTTTGACTTTTGTCCGTTTGTATCAGGGGACCTTGACGGCGGGAACTTATGTTCGTAACAGTGTTAAAGATGAAAAAGAACGGATCGGACGTATGCTTTTAATGCATGCAAACCATCGGGAAGATATTAAAGAAGCTCATGCCGGTGATATCGTGGCATTGGTCGGTCTTAAGGAAACAACGACCGGTGATACGCTGTGTGCCGAAAATTTGAATGTCATTTTGGAAAAAATGGAATTCCCGGATCCGGTGATCGAAATTGCTGTTGAACCGAAAACGAAAGCCGATATCGAAAAGATGGGATTGGCCCTGAATCGTTTGGCAATGGAAGATCCTTCTTTCCGTGTGGCCTCTAATACGGAAACAGGACAAACCATCATTAAAGGTATGGGCGAATTACACTTGGAAATCATTGTGGATCGTTTAAAACGTGAATTTAAGGTTGAAGCTAATGTGGGTGCACCGCAAGTGGCTTATCGTGAAACGATTTCTAAGCTTTATGATGAAGATTACACACATAAGAAGCAGTCCGGTGGTGCCGGTCAGTTTGCTCGGGTTAAAATCAAATTTGAACCCCTGCCGCAAGGATCAGGCTTTGTATTTGAAAACACCGTCGTTGGTGGATCTGTTCCGAAAGAATATATCCCGGGTGTTGAAAAAGGATTGCGTCAGGCTTTGGAAACAGGCGTTTTGGCTGGTTTCCCCTGCACAGACTTCAAGGCAACTCTTTACGATGGTGCCTATCATGAAGTTGACTCTAACGTAATGTGCTTCGAAATTGCGGCTCGTGCGGCTTTCCGTGAAGGTATGGCCAAAGCCGGCCCGAAATTGTTGGAACCGATTATGAAGGTTGAAATCGTAACGCCGGAAGAGTACATGGGCGATATTATCGGCGATTTGAACTCTCGCCGCGGACAGGTCGGTGGCATGGATACACGCGGAAATGCACGTGTTATTGATGCGACTGTTCCTCTTGCGAATATGTTCGGTTATGTGGGAACGCTCCGCTCTATGAGTCAGGGTCGTGCCCAATACACAATGCAGTTTGCTCATTACGCGGATGTGCCGCAAATGGTAGCAGATGAAATTAAAGCGAAAATGGCTGGTTAAGAAAGGAAATGACTATGGAAAACCAAAACATTCGTATCAGATTAAAAGCTTTCGACCACAGGTTGTTGGATCAATCAACCCGTGAGATCGTCAATACGGCAAAACGGACAGGGGCTGAGGTTATTGGACCGATTCCCTTGCCGACCCGGATTGAAAAATTTACCGTGAACCGTTCCGTGCACGTCGATAAGAAGTCTCGTGAACAGTTTGAAATTAGAACCCACAAGCGGGTGCTTGACATTATTGATCCGACACCGCAAACGGTTGATGCTCTAATGAAATTGGACCTCGCCGCCGGTGTAGATGTTGAGATTAAAGTATAATAAAGGAAAATAGACTATGCGTTCAGGTGTAATTGCAGAAAAAGTCGGCATGACAAGTCTGTTCCAAGATAACGGAAATCGTGTTCCGGTTACTGTCTTAAAGGTAGATAGTACGGTTGTTGATGTCCGGACAAAGGAACGGGATGGTTATGTTGCTGTCCAGTTGGGAAGCGGTCAGGCAAAATCCAAGAATATTGCTAAACCACAACTCGGGCATTTTGCCAAGGCAAAGGTTGAACCTAAGAAAACACTCGTTGAATTTCGGGTGTCTGATGACTGTGTCCTTCCGGTTGGCTCGGAATTGAGTGCCTCGCACTTTGTTGTCGGTCAATTAGTTGATGTGACAGGTGTTTCTTTGGGTAAAGGCTATGCTGGCGTTATGAAAAAATATCACTTCTCCGGTGATAATGCAACCCATGGTGCGTCCAGAACACACCGTTCCGGTGGTTCTACCGGACAACGGGAATGGCCGGGAAAAGTTTTCAAAAATTTGAAAATGCCAGGCCAAATGGGCAACTATCAGACAACGGTTCAAAATTTGGAAGTTATGGCCATTGATGAAGCCAGAAATTTGGTTTTGGTTCGTGGCAGTGTTCCTGGTTTTGATTCCGGTATTGTGACAATCACAGATGCGGTCAAGGTTTCGAATCAAAAGAACTTACCGATGCCGGCTGGCCTTAAGGCTAAAGCGGCTGCTTCGGAAGTTGCTACTAAACCGGCTGAAACACAAGAAGTGAAGGAATAAGCTATGAAATATGATGTTATCAATTTAGATGCTAAATCTGTTGGTTCTATTGAATTAGCCGATTCTGTTTTTGGTGTGGATCTGAATAAGGGTGTTTTGGCCCGTGTTATCCAATGGCAATTGGATAAACGTCGTCAGGGAACACACGCCACAAAGGATGTCGGTGATGTTCACGGAACGGGTAAGAAACCTTTTAAACAAAAAGGGACCGGTCGTCACCGTCAAGGTGTGAAAACGGCTCCGGGTATGTACCATGGCGGTATTGCTTTCGGTCCGGTTGTTCGTTCTCATGCTTATGGGCTTACAAAGAAAATCCGTGCATTAGCTATGAGGGTTGCTTTATCCATGAAAGCCAAGGACGGTAAGTTGTTTATTTTAGATGATATGACAGCTAAGAAACCGAACACGAAGTCGTTCCAAAAATCGTTTAAGAAAAACGGTTGGGAATCTGCTTTGTTCGTCGGTGGAGAAAAACTGGATGAAAACTTTGCCTTATCGGCTCGGAACATTGTGAATGTTGATGTGTTACCGGCTCAAGGAGCTAATGTCTATGATATTGTTCGTCGGGATATTTTGGTTCTGTCCAAAGATGCCGTTGCGCAACTGGAAGGTCGTTTGAAATGATTAAAAAATTAAAGAAAGATGCTGCTTCCGTTACGACCGAATCGATGGAAATTATCCGTCGGCCGCTCATTACGGAAAAAGCGATGAAAGGTTCCGAACACAATCAGGTCGTATTCCAAGTTTCCTTGGACGCGACAAAGCCGGCCATTAAAAAGGCTGTTGAAGCTGTGTTTGGTGTAAAAGTAAAGTCTGTGAATACATTACGTCAGATCGGAAAACAGAAATTGTTTCGCGGTCGCAAAGGTGTTCGCAGTGAGACGAAAAAAGCCATTGTCACTTTGGCCGAAGGTCAAAGCATTGATGTAACGGCAGGAGTTTAATCATGGCATTAAAAACATATAAAGCGACAAATAATGCAAACAGACAGCTCGTTGGTATTGATCGGTCTGAATTGTATAAAGGCGGTCCCGTTAAAACATTAACAGAGGGCCAAAACAGCACCGGTGGTCGGAATAATCACGGTCATATTACTTCCCGTCGTCGGGGTGGCGGTCATAAACAAGCTTATCGTTTAATTGATTTTAAACGGAAAAAGTTGGATATGCCGGCAACCGTTGAACGGCTTGAATACGATCCGAATCGGACTGCATTCATTGCTTTGGTTAAGTACACGGATGGTGAGTTGTCCTACATTCTGGCTCCGCAACGTTTGGCTGTCGGGGATACGATTGTAGCGGCTACACATGCCGATATTAAGCCGGGTAATGCCATGCCACTGAAGAACATGCCTGTTGGAACAATTGTGCACAATATTGAACTGCAACCCGGAAAGGGCGGCCAATTGGCCCGTTCTGCAGGGTGCTATGCTCAATTGATCGGTAAAGATGCAGGATATGCCCAAATTCGTTTGAATTCGGGTGAGCTGCGTTTGGTTCGTGCGGAATGTTTTGCTTCCGTCGGTGCGGTATCCAATCCGGATAACCAAAACCGTATTTTATCTAAAGCCGGTCGGGCCAGATGGATGGGTGTTCGTCCCTCTGTTCGTGGTATTGCCATGAACCCTGTGGATCACCCGCATGGTGGTCGGACAAACGGCGGTCGTCAACCGGTCTCTCCGTGGGGTTGGAAGACAAAAGGTAAGAAAACTCGTAATAACAAGCGGACGAATGGGCTTATTGTACGCTCTCGTCATGCGGTTAAGAAAGCTTAAGGAGGCATAAATGACAAGATCCGTATGGAAAGGACCTTTTGTTGACGGTTATCTGTTGGATAAGGCAGAAAAAGCGAAACAATCTGGTCGTCATGAAGTAATTAAAACGTGGTCCAGAAGATCCACGATACTTCCTCAATTTGTGGGCTTGACTTTTGGTGTATATAATGGTAAAAAGTTCATCCCGGTTTTAGTCAGTGAAAATATGATTGGTCATAAATTTGGCGAGTTCGCTCCGACCAGAACTTTTGTGGCTCATACGGCAGCTGATGCGAAAGCAACTCAATCATAGAGGTAACACATGGTAAAGAAACAAGAGACAAAAACAGCTACGGCTAAAGCACGCATGATTCGCGTGTCGCCGCGGAAACTGAATTTACTGGCAGAATCCATTCGTGGATTGAAAGCCGGTAAGGCTGTTGCGCAATTAACTTTTTCTAAGAAGCGGGTTGCGGAAGAAGCCAAAAAAGTGTTGCTTTCTGCGATTGCTAATGCCGAAAACAATAACAACATGGACGTTGATCGTTTGGTTGTCAGAGAGGCTTATGTGGGAAAAGCGATGGTTATGAAACGTTTCCATGCCGGTGCAAAAGGCCGTGGAAATCGGATTTTAAAACCTTTTTCCAATATGACGATTGTACTTGCCGAACAGGAAGTTGCTCCAAAGGCTTCAGCTGCAAAAACAACGGCTGCTCCTGCTAAGGCAACTGCTGAAAAAGAGACAACAAAAGCTAAAAAAACGACTAAACAGAAGGAGACAAAATAATGGGTCAGAAAGTAAATCCGACAGGCTTACGCCTTGGAATTAACCGGACATGGGATTCTCGTTGGTTTGCCGACGATAACTATGCCGACCTGCTTTTGGCCGATATTGAGATTCGTAAGTTTTTGACGAAAAAATTGGCCGGTGCTGGAATCAGTCACATCGTGATTGAACGTCCCGCGAAGAAAGCGCGTGTTACGATTTATTGTGCACGCCCCGGTGTCATTATCGGTAAAAAAGGTCAGGATATTGAAACACTGAAAAAAGATTTAACAAAATTGTCCAAAGGGCAAGAAGTCAGTGTCAATATCGTGGAGGTTCGTAAACCGGAAATTGATGCCAAACTGGTTGCGGATAATATTGCACAACAATTGGAAAAACGAATTTCCTTCCGTCGTGCCATGAAGCGGGCTGTTCAATCGGCCTTGCGTCAAGGTGCTGAAGGTATCCGTATCAATTGCGGTGGTCGCTTGGGCGGTGCTGAAATTGCCCGGGTTGAATGGTATCGTGAAGGCCGTGTGCCTTTGCACACATTGCGTGCTGATGTAGATTATGGTGTTGCTACGGCACACACCGCTTACGGAACATGTGGTGTGAAAGTATGGATCTACAAAGGTGAAATCTTGGCCCATGATCCGATGGCTCAGGATAAGCGTTTGGCAGATCAACATTAATGAAGGGACTTGAAGTATGTTACAACCAAAAAGAACAAAATTTCGTAAAGCATTTAAGGGACGCATTCATGGCGTCGCTAAATCAGCTACGACATTAGACTTTGGATCCTTCGGGTTGAAAGCATTGGATGCGGAACGTGTTACAGCGCGGCAGATTGAAGCAGCGCGTAGGGCTATTTCCCGTGCAATGAAGCGTCAGGGACGTTTGTGGATTCGGGTTTTTCCGGATGTACCTGTGTCTAAGAAGCCGCCTGAAGTTCGTCAAGGTAAAGGTAAGGGTGCTCCGGAATTCTGGATTTGCCGGGTTAAACCGGGCCGTATCATGTTTGAAGTGGACGGTGTTTCGGAAGAAATCGCCCGTGAAGCATTTACATTAGCTTCTGCAAAGTTGCCGATAAAGACAAAATTTATTGCACGCTCTGCGGATGAAGAGGTATAAGCTATGGAAAAATTTAAGAATATCGCAGCAAAAGACGAAAAAGAATTGCGGGAAATGGAAGCAACTTTACGTAAAGAGGCTTTAAACCTGCGTTTTCAACAGGCTAGCGGTCAGCTGAAGAATACGGCTCGCCGTCGGCAGGTTCGTCGTGAAATCGCTCAAATCAAAACAGCGGTTTCTCAAAAGAAAAAGAAATAGGGTATAAGGAGATTTAATCATGCCTAAAAGAATTTTACAAGGTGTTGTCGTTTCTGACAAAATGGATAAATCTGTCGTTGTTCGTGTTGAACGGCGTGTGATGCACCCTGTTTATAAGAAATACATCAAGCGTTCGGCAAAATATACCGCGCATGATGAACATAATTCGTGCAAAGTCGGTGACATTGTACAAATTATGGAAAGTCGGCCGCTGTCCAAGACAAAAACTTGGGTTGTTGTGTCGGAAAATCAATAACTTGAAACTAAGGAAGGAAATACTATGATTCAAGTAGAGAGCAATCTTGATGTGGCTGATAACTCCGGAGCCCGGAAAGTTCAGTGCATTAAGGTCATCGGTGGCGCCGGTCGCCGGTATGCTTCCGTCGGGGACGTTATTATCGTCTCTGTTAAAAAGGCGATTCCAAAAGGAAAGGTGAAACAAGGCGATGTTCAACGTGCCTTGATTGTCCGGACCAAAAAGGAAATTCGTCGTGAAGACGGCAGTACTATCCGGTTTGACAGCAATGCCGCTGTTTTAGTCAACAAAGATGGGGAACCGATCGGAACACGTATTTTTGGACCGGTTACCCGTGAATTACGTGCAGCGGGATTTGTGAAAATCATGTCCCTGGCACCGGAGGTCTTATAATATGGCTATGAAAATTAAAAAAGGCGATCAGGTCATTGTGATTACGGGTCGCGATAAGGGTAAAACGGGTGAAGTTATTCAGGCGATGCCCAAGGACAGCAAAGTTCTTGTTCGCGGCATTAACCTGGTTAAACGTCACACGAAGCCGACACAGGAAAATGCAGGCGGTATTGTTTCAAAGGAACAGCCGATTCATGTGTCCAATGTGGCTTTGATCGATCCGAAATCGGGTAAGGCAACACGTGTCGGTATTAAAGTTCAAAACGGTCAAAAAGTTCGGATTGCTAAAAAATCCGGCGAAGTGATCACGAAGTAAGGGGATTTCATCATGACAACAAGATTGCAAAAACAATATGAAGATGTCATTGTTCCGGCTTTATTAAAAGAGTTCGGTTACAAGAATAAAATGGAAATTCCCAAATTGGACAAAATTGTTCTGAACATGGGTATCGGTGAAGCAACTGAAGACCGTAAGGCTTTAGAAGGTGCTTTGAAAGATATGGAAGCCATTTCCGGTCAAAAACCGGTTTTGACCCATTCTAAAAAGTCTATCGCCACTTTTAAACTGCGTGCCGGTATGGCTATCGGTTGTAAGGTAACGTTGCGTCGGGCCAAGATGTATGAATTCTTGGATCGTTTAATCACGATGGCTTTGCCGCGTGTACGTGACTTCCGTGGTGTTTCCGCCAAAAGTTTTGACGGTCACGGGAATTATGCGATGGGCCTTAAAGAACAAATCGTGTTCTTGGAAATTAACTATGATACCGTTGATGCTATCCGCGGGTTGGATATTGTCATCGGGACAACCGCCAAGACGGATAAAGAAGCTAAGGCGTTGCTCGCCGGCTTTGGAATGCCGTTTATGAAGTAAAGGAAAAGAAAATGGCAAAATTATGTTCCATTGAAAGAAATAAAAAACGCGAAGCTTTGACAAAGCGTTATGCTAAAAAGCGTGCCGCGTTAAAGGCGATTATCAAGGATAAAAATTCAACGCCGGAACAGGTGTTTGAAGCAACCTTGAAATTGGCTCGGTTGCCACGGAACGGTTCGTCTACACGGATTCATCATCGGTGTGAATTGACCGGTCGTTCTCATGGTTTTTACAGAAAATTAAAGCTCAGCCGTATCCAATTGCGGAAGTTGGCCAATGAAGGTCAAGTCCCGGGTATGGTTAAGTCCAGTTGGTAAGGAGAAAGACACAATGTCTATGACAGATCCTTTAGGAGATATGCTCGCTCGCATTCGTAATGGCGGCATGGCTCACAAAAGTTATGTAACCGTTCCGGCTTCCAACCTGCGCGCCAGTGTTTTGGATGTTTTGCAACGGGAAGGTTATATTCGCGGTTATGAACGTGTCAATGTCCGTCCGGGTGTTGATCAGTTCAAAGTTGAACTTAAATATCACGAAGATAAGATGGTGATTAAGGAAATCGCTCGTGTTTCCACACCGGGTCGTCGTGTATATTCTAAAGTAAAAGATTTACCGAAATTCTATAACGGTCTCGGTATCTATGTATTATCAACCCCGTCAGGCGTTATGTCTGACAACGAAGCACGCAAAGCCAATTTGGGCGGCGAAGTGCTTTGTAAGGTATTTTAAGGGAGGATTTAAACCATGTCTCGTATTGGGAAACATCCTGTTAAAATGCCTGCGGGTGTCAGTGCTGTTATTACAGCCGAAGATATTACTATCAAAGGTAAGCTTGGGGAACTTAAAACGCACATTCCGCATGGTGTGTCCGTTAAGCAAGAAGCCGACAGTATCGTTGTGATACCGGCTTCAAAAGATGATGCTCATCGGGCTCTTTGGGGAACGGTTCGTGCCAATATCAATAATTTGGTAAAAGGCGTTTCTGAAGGTTTTACCAAGAAGTTAGAATTAATCGGTGTCGGTTATCGGGCTCAGGTTCAGGGTCAAATTTTAAAATTGACGTTGGGTTACAGCCATGATATTGACTATAAGTTACCGGCCGGTGTTAAGGCGGCTTGTCCGGTTCAGACAACCATTGAACTCAGCAGTAGTGATAAACAATTGTTGGGTCAAGTTGCTTCCGAAATTCGGTCATATCGTTCGCCGGAACCGTATAAAGGCAAAGGTGTAAAGTATGATACTGAAACCGTCTTGCGCAAAGAAGGTAAGAAGAAATAAGGATTATTCAAGATGAAAGATATTGAACAATTTAATCGTCGTAAAGCGCGTGTTCGTTATGCGCTGAGGACAAAGGCTGCCGGTCGGCTCAGATTATCGGTGCATCGTTCCGAAAAGAACATTTATGCCCAAATCATTGATGACAAGGCCGGAAAAACATTGATTTCCGCATCTTCCAAAGATAAAGAGATCAAGGCCAAAGGGGCAACCGTTGCCGGTGCGACCGAAGTCGGTAAGCTGGTTGCGGAACGTGCCTTAAAAGCCGGTATTAAAGAAGTTGTGTTCGATCGGGGCGGCTATTTGTTCCACGGTCGGATTAAAGCAATTGCCGAAGCGGCTCGTGAAGCCGGGTTATCGTTCTAGGAGGACACTATGGCAGAAGAATTAAAAGAACAAGTTGAAAAAACACAGGAAAAGCCGGAAAAGAAACGGCGTCCCCGTAAAGACCGCAATGAAGAAAGCCGCGCAGAAAAAGTGGCTGACGAATTTGTGGATCGTGTTGTCCATGTCAATCGTGTGTCCAAAACCGTTAAGGGTGGTAAAAGATTTGCTTTTGCAGCCTTGGTGGTTGTCGGTGACCAAAAAGGTCGGATTGGTTTTGCTCATGCTAAAGCCAAAGAAGTTCCCGATGCCATTAAAAAGGCTACGGAACGCGCTCGTCGTCATTTGATTCGGGTTCCGATGCGTGAAGGTCGGACATTGCACCATGATTCCTATGGTCATTTTGGTGCAGGTCGTGTGACAATTCGGACGGCTCCTGCCGGTACTGGTATCATCGCCGGTGGTCCGATGCGTGCCGTTTTTGAGGCTTTGGGGATTCAAGATGTCGTTGCCAAGTGCACGGGATCCAGCAATCCGCATAACATGGTTCGGGCAACTTTTGACGCGTTGATGAATTCCGATTCTCCGCGGGCTGTTGCAACCAAGCGCGGTAAAAAGGTTGGCGATATCGTTGGCCGTCGCGATGGTGAAACGGCTGCCAAAGAAATTGCAGAATAAGGAGATTTCAAATGAAATTAAATGAAATTCGTGATAATAAGGGTGCCAGAAAATCTTTAATGCGTGTGGCACGCGGTGTCGGCTCCGGTAAGGGTCGCACAGGTGGCCGTGGTATTAAGGGGCAAAAATCGCGCACGGGTGTTGCCGTTAATGGGTTCGAAGGCGGTCAAATGCCGGTTTATCGGCGGGCTCCGAAACGGGGATTTAACAATATTTTCCGTTTAACGTTTGCCGAAATTAACTTAGGAACGATCCAAAAGGCAATTGATGCGAAAGTTTTGGCAGCAGCCAAAGAAATTAACGCTGTTGCCTTAATGGAAGCCGGATTGGTTAAGAATGTGCGTGATGGAATTAAATTGCTTGGTAAAGGTGATTTTTCCGCTAAAGCGACCATTCGGGTCACCGGTGCAACGAAATCGGCTATTGCCGCCGTTGAAAAAGCGGGTGGTCAGGTTATCGTTGAACCCAAGAAAAAAACTGTTTTGACAAAAGGCGAAAAAAAGTCTAAAAAGGAAAAAACAGTCAAAAAAACAAAAAAAACAGTTAAAGCTTAGATATAAGGAGAGTGTGAACAATGGTTTCTATGTCA
>Ga0310690_10003796_pt1 | contig 22161 bp, 25 predicted proteins | sample AusTroGonzalo_MG_2_FD_207661 | JGI IMG/M metagenome (GOLD analysis project Ga0310690, IMG submission 207661) | Bovine rumen microbial communities from tropical cattle in Woodstock, Queensland, Australia - Gonzalo_04 (v2) (version 2) | ecosystem: Host-associated > Mammals > Digestive system >... | reverse complement strand
TTTCTTCGCAGCTCGGCCTTCGCGGAATTGATTGTGCATCGGATCAGGTATGCTGGTATTGCGTCAGTGCTTCGAATTCTCTTCAGGTTCTTCCATGCCGACTCAATAGCATTGGAAACAGCATCTTCCGCATCCTGCGCAGAATGCAGATATCCCATGGCAATGCGATACAGCTGGTGAGACCGTTCCTGCACCGCACTGACAAAGGCCTGTTCCTTTCCGTTGCTCACGGTCTGAGTCCTCTCTTTCGTATCCGGATACATCTTATAGATGCATGACAAGAGTGTTTTGCTCCATCCTTGGTGAAAAACTTATTTGCAGCTCCTGTATGGCCGCCTCATTGTTATACAGCAAACCCAGCAACAAAGCTGGACGACAATTCTGACAGTTGGACTCGAAACAACGGTTACGCTTCGCTTGGTCGATTAACGCAGGCGCCACTGGCGCTTACCTCCGGTATTCCTCCAGCGTCCGGACTTCACAGCCTTTCTCCGCATAGTAGGCGAGCATTTCATCCAGCTTCTTCAGATCGTAGCTGGTAATACAATCAGAAATGACATGTACAGCATATCCGGCTTTCGTCATATTGAAACATGTTGACTTTACACAGGCTGTGGCATCCGCACCGGTGATGAAAAACTCGCTGATACCGTTTGCCTGGATATATCCGGTGAACGCCTCGCTCGTCAGCGCGTTTGATTTTGACTTGACAAAGATATGATCCGACACAACTTTCAGCTCCGGAACAAGCTCCGCGCCTTTGGTGCCGGGCTTAAACGTGCGCGTTCCGGGGGACAGATTGTTGTGCTGTATATAAACGATCTCCATGCCGCTTTCAACCGCCCAGTCAATGGCGGCGTTCAGCTTTTCAATGATATCCCGGTAATGCCTGGTGATGTCGTTTTGGATATCGATTACGACAAGTGCTTTTTTGTTCACGGTAACAACTCCTTACAGCTTTTTCAGCTTCGCACACAATTCATCAGCATTGTCCTTCGCGCTGTCAAAACAATAATCGTAATCACCGCCGTCAAACATCCCATGCTTTTTCTCCAGCATACGGGCAACAGGCTCCGGCAGATTGCCGTGCATTCTTGCCCTGAAACGCTCCATAATTATTTCCAGCCCGGCGCTGACATGAATCCGGACTGCTCCTTCCGGCAATAAACTCAGGAGGTCCGGTTCCGAAATTACATAAATGACATTCTCTCCGTAAACGGCATTCTCCAGCTTATCCCGGAACAGGATCCGGGCCTCGCTTTCGGATTTTGCCATCCGCAGATAATCCTTGCCGGTTATGATTTCCGCACCAATTGTGTCTTTGATTTTTTCAGCGAGCGTGGACTTTCCGGCGCAGTTTTCCCCGATAATTCCAATCAGCATTTTTATATCCTTCCGTTCTTTATCAATTCCTGTACTTCTTTCAGTTTCGGCGGGTTCAGCGGCAGGGGGAAACGTGAAATGGCAATTGCGGAGCAGGCGCTGGCGAAACGTACCATTTCTTCATCCTCCATCGCGTGAAGCAGGGCGTAAACGCAGCCGGCCTTGAAGGTATCGCCTGCGCCCAGTGTGCTTCTGACCGTAACGGGGAACGGCTTCATCCGGTGAACAGGTTCTCCCTTCCGGGCATAAAGCATGTCTCCGCCGCCCTGTGTCAGGATCGTCAGGCCGTCCGTCTCCTGCTGCATCCGTTCCATAATGGCTTCCGGGGCCATCCCGGCATAATATTCCGGTGTACATTCTTTTGAGACGACGTTCACGGCGGCCTGCCGGTGCAGTACAGAATCATGCGGACTGTCAATGGTCACAAAGGGCACTTTATGGCGCAGGCAAAGTTCCGCAGCCCGCAGGGATTCCTCTCCGAAATAGGGATCGACTGCTGCCGCCTTGCAGCCTGCGATATCCTCTTCCTTCGGAATGCTCCACCATCTTTCCCCGGTGGAAAACAGCGTCTGGAATCTTCCCATGGGTGAGCGCACGAGCCCGGCAATTACCACGTAATCCATGACGCCTTTATCGTCTGTGAACTGCAGGGAAGAGAGATCCACGGATTTGTCCGCATAGAAAGCTTTCAGCATCGGTGCAACTTCCGTGCCGATCCAGGTGCCGTCCATCCGGACGGACACGCCGAGCGATGCAAGGACTGTTGCTGCTGTGCCCGTTTCGCCGCCGGGCAGGAAATACTGCTCCGCGATCTCCGAATATTCATCGGGCTGCAGGAAACCGCCTTTCAGCAGGAAAGAATGGGTTCCCAGCACCTGGCCGAAAAGATATACATCATGATTCTGTTTCATATCACGAAACGCTCCTGTACTGATCCTTGTGCGTTATCTAATTACCTGATAGCGTAGTCGGATATAAGAGTCCTGCAAAGGACTGGCTTCAATCAGCTGAAGTACGCCCAACCGGGATAATTCGCTTTTTGTCCGCAATGAGGACCCGTCAATCAACGTGGCGGTCTCTTTTCCGCCGATCAGCACCGGCGCTACGACAATGTCCACAAAGTCAAACAGCTTTTCACGCAGGAAAAGCCCGTTCACAGTTCCGCCGGACTGGACGGTCAGGCGCTCACAGCCAAACTGCTCTTTCAATTGCCTCAGGGCGTCAGCCAGCGACACCTTTTCCTGGAAAATGATGTGGAGGTTGTCTGCACTTACGCCGAAAGCCGGGTGATCTCTGTTGGAGGTGATCAGAACGAACTGTCTGGATCTGGCACAGAAGTACCGGACGCCATGCTCGTTCAGATGATGGTTGTCCAGCAGGACGAAAGATACCGGCGTTTTTGCGGGCAATTCGTTTTGATTGGCTCCCATTTTTTCCTGTACACGGCCTGTGTTGAAAGACCACAGGTCCGTTGTCTGCTCAATTTCATAGTATTGATGCAGACCTTCCTTCAGTCCGGGGATACCGGGAAAATCCCGGTCAACATCCAGTTCGTCCGTCGCGCCTGTGCTGATCTTCCCATCCACGGACATCAGCATAAACAGTGTAGTAATCGGCCTGTCCACGTTTTTCACCTCTTCTGTCAGATTCGGTCATCCTGTTTCTGGTTCATCAGCTGTTCACACAATATTCCTTCAGAAAATGAATACATTATAGTGACCGATGGTTCACTTTGTCAAGCAGGGCCGGCGATATCTGTCTTTTTCCGGCTTTCTGTTGACGGAAAAGCCTCCTTCGCATATGATGAACGCAGTAAAGAAAAAAAGGGATATCGGGATCCGGAGACGTAAAACAGGAAAGGGTATATGATGGAAGGGAAGAAAAAGGAACTCCGTGAAATCAGCATCGACGGCTGCAGGCAGATCGGTGAGGGAGCGCATGCCATTGTCTATCAGACAGCCCCGGATATGCTGGTGAAAGTATACCGCGAAGGCGTGTCAATCGATGCGATCCACAGAGAGCAGTCGTTGGCCCGTTGGGCCTTTGTGAAAGGGCTTCCGACGGCGATTCCTTTTGACGTGGTGCGTGTCGGCAGTCATTACGGAACGGTATTTGAACTTCTGAATGCAAGATCGGCATCGGAATATATCGCTGAGTATCCGGAGCGCCTGGACTGGTTTATCGAAAAGTCTGTCGGGCTAATGAAACAGATACATGCGATTGAAGTGAAACCGGGCGAACTTCCGGATATGAAGCAGAAGACATATGCCTGGCTGGAAAAGATCAGGACACAGCTTTCACCGGTTTACTGCGATAAGCTCCGGCAGGTACTGGATGCGGTTCCGGACCGCTTGACACTTTTGCATGCGGACTTTCACCTGAAAAATATCATGGTATGCGGTGAAGAACTGATGCTGATTGATATGGATACCCTGTGTACAGGGGATCCGATCTTTGACCTGGCGACGGTCTATAACTCCTATCGGGAATTCACGTCCTTCGATCCGGATGCGGCGGTTTTCCTGGGAATAGATGTGAAGACGGCGGAACGGATCTGTGACAGGACGTTTGAGCTGTATCTGGAAGGCGGCGAGGCCTCTTCTGTCCGGGAAAAGATGAATACTGCCCGCCTGCTCGGCTGCATCCGGATCATTGATTTTATGGAACGCCATTCGGAACATCCGAAAAGCAGGGCGTGTATCGAACACTGCTGCCGGGATATAAAGATGTTACTGGACATGAAAACAGAAGCGGGTTCCAGGTAAAGGGGGCAAAGATTCGGCATGAAAGTCGGCATCATTTCAGATACCCATGATCTGCTCAGGCCTGAGGTGGTTGATGCGCTTCAGGGATGCGAGTGTATCCTCCATTGCGGGGATATCAGCAGCCGCCGGATTCTTGATCAGCTGGAACAGATTGCTCCTGTAAAGGTTGTCCGCGGAAACAATGACAAGGACTGGGCTGAGGATCTGCCGATGTTCCTGGATTTCGAACTGGGCGGACTCCGCATCTACATGACCCATAAGAAGAAGGACCTTCCCGGAGATCTTTCCGCATACGACCTGGTGATCTGCGGTCATACCCATCAGTATGCGGAGGTTTGGCAGGAATCTGCCGGCAAAAACCGGACCCTGCTGTTCAACCCCGGAAGCTGCGGGCCCCGCCGGCTGATCCAGCCGATTACGATGGCAATCCTGCGGATTGATCCGGACGGATGGGTAATCAAGAAAGTGCAGATTCCGCACCGGCCCGGGGAGAAGGCTCCCGTGATCGACAGCGGGAATATATACAGGCAGATTGAGGTTGTGGTCCGGGATACAGAGAAGGGCCTGTCTGTCGATTCCATTGCCCGTAAGCGGGGCTTCGATCCGGCGCTGGTGGAACAGATTGTCAGGCTTTATGTGACCCATCCCGGCGTGACGGTGGACGGCATCATGACAAAGATGGGGCTGCTGGGAAAACTGTGAGGATCGGAGGGGAAGTATGCGGCTGTTTGTCGGGCTTCGGCCGTCCGGGGAGTTTCGGGCTGCATTGTCCGCAGTGCAGTCCCGGCTTCAGGCTGCCGGTGTTGCTGCAAGATACCTGGATTCTTCCAATCTGCACCTGACCCTGGCTTTTATCGGTGAATGGCCGGAAAACGTCTCTTCAGTTCTTCCCCCGGTGACAGAGCCGTTCACCCTGACCCTTTCCGGCGTGGACCTTTTTCCGGAAGCAAAGGTTATCTGGGCCGGCGTTAAGAAATCTGCAACCCTGGACCGGCTGGCGCAGCAGGTTCGTGAAAAACTGACAGCAGCAGGGATTCCGTTTGATCCGAAACCCTTTGTTCCGCATATTACACTGGGCCGGAAACCGGCTGTTCCGGAATCAGTCGATCTGTCAGAGATTGTAATTCCTCCTGCTGAAATGACCGTGGAGGATGTATTCCTCTACAGATCCGACCGCGGAGAGAACGGAATGGTTTATTCCGTAATCGGCAGCAGTTCCGGGGAAAACAGGTTTCCCGAAGCGGGAACCACCTCAAATTGTTCTTCAGGACAGGCCGGTTCCATGGTATAATTCTGTAGCAGCGTACATGACGGTTCACGGGATTTGCACCGCGGAGGAGCCGGCACAATGAAAGCAACCATGAAGATTGTGAGAGAATATGCAGGACAGGATCATTGAGGAAGCGACAGAGTATATCCGGTCACTGTTCCGAGGGAACAGCGACGGACATGACTTTGATCATACAATGCGGGTTTACCGCACCGCCATGATGATTGCAGAGTCTGAACCGGAATGCGACAAAAGGATCGCAGCCCTGGCAGCCCTGCTTCATGACGCAGATGATTCCAAACTGTTTGAGACAGATAACAACGCGAACGCCAGGGCTTTTCTGGATTCCCAGAACGTTGATGAAGCCACGGCAACTCAGATTTGCACGGCTATCAATGCGGTTTCTTTCAGCAGGAACAGGGGCAAATGCCCGGAAAGCATCGAAGGAAAGATTGTTCAGGACGCGGACAGGCTGGATGCGATCGGAGCCATCGGTATCGCGAGGACGTTCGCTTACGGTGGAAAGCACGGCAGGTCGCTGGATTCATCCATTGAGCATTTTCACGAGAAGCTGCTTCTGCTGAAGGATATGATGCACACGGAAAAGGCAAAAGAAATGGCCGAAGCCCGGCATGCCTTTATGGTGGATTTTCTCCGGGAATGGGAAAAGGAGAAAGAAAAGAGATAGGAACAGGACAAGAGGGAAGGAGAATACGATATGAAGAAATTCCTGCTTATGCTCATGAGCCTGCTGCTGGTATGCGGCATCTGTTTTGCGGAAGGCGATGCTGTCTCCTCAGCCACGCTCAAAATCGACAGACTGCCTGTAGTGGGAGCAGAGAACAGCCATATCCTGGTGGTGTTTTTCTCGCCGGATGACACAGTGCGTGCGGCTGCCTTTACCATTGCGGCACAGCTGTCTGCCGGGCTTTACGAGATCGTACCGGAGGAACTGTACACACAGGACGACTTGAACTATATGAACAACAAGTCACGCTCCATGACGGAAATGAGGGACGCCGGTGCACGGCCGGCAATCGCCGCGCTGCCGGAAAGCGTGGATGCATATGATACGGTATTCCTATGCTATCCGATCTGGGGCGGGCAGGCGCCCAGGATCATTCTTTCATTCCTCGAAAACGTCAATCTGTCCGGAAAAACGATTATTCCGTTTGCAACTTCCAATTCTTCCGGTATCGGAAGCAGCGATACCACGCTGCATGCGTTTACAGATGAAAGCGTTGTCTGGGTGAAAGGAAAAGGCGTCAAAAAAGGCGCCACTGCGGAAGATATCATCCATTGGGTGCAGGAATTAAACCTGCAGTAATATACAGCAGGCATTGCAGAAAGCGATATGCATACCTGCCATCCTGGTTTTTAATCAGTCAGCGCCCGGCATTGCTGCCGGGCTTTTGCGTTTCAAGGGTTATATGAAGCCCGGACTGAGTCAATGTCCTTCACTATCCTGATATTTACTTTTTTGATTCTATGATTGACAGATGAAAAAGAAAGCTTTATAGTTTATTCCGTTAGCTAACGTTGTTTACTTTTGGAGGGTGTATGCCGAAGGATAAAACCGCCAGCCATGTCAGGGTAATTGCCGCAGCCAGGGAAGAGTTCATGGAATATGGCTTCGAGAAAGCTTCCATGCGCCGTGTCGGAGAACGGTGCGGCTTAACCGCTGCGGGACTCTACCGGCATTGCCGGGACAAGGAGGATCTGTTTGATCAGCTGGCCGCGCCCGCGCTGGATCGGCTGAACGCCTGGATGGATGAACATCTGGCAAAGTATCTGAGCGCTGTCAGGGAACAGGAAGACCTCCGGTGGCAGGATTCCTGGGTTGATATGATGCGTGAGGTCGTCTATCCCCATGTGGATGATTACCATCTGATCCTGACCTGCGCGTCGGGAACAAAATACGAAAACTTCCTGCACGACCTGACGCAGGCCGCCCAGGAGAAAACGTCTGAATACCTTCCGGTCCTCCGGGAGAAGGGTGCTGCCGTCCGGGAGATCAGCCCGACGGAGCTGCATCTGCTGTTCAGTGCTTATGTGACAGCCCTGTTTGAACCTGTGATCCACCGTTATCCTCCGGAGGAAGCGATCCGATGCCTGGAGACCGTGGAGGCTTTCTTTCTGCCGGGATGGAAAAACCTGTTCGGTTTCTGAGGCTGTTTTGATCTGATGATACCGCCTGTTCCTGTACCGGGACAGGCGATATGCATACATTATAGTTAGCTAACACTAACATCAGGACATTAGCTAACAGAAAGTGAGGAGTATCAATTGAAAGACAAAAAACAAGGCAAGGCTCCGTCAGGTTTTGCGCGTCTGATGGAATACGCGGGCAAATTCCGGACGCTGACCTATCTGTCGCTGATCCTGTCCGCCCTGAGCAGCGTGCTGGCGCTGCTGCCCTTTGTCTGTATCTGGCGCATTATCCGGGAAGTACTGGAAACACGGGCTGATTTCTCCCAGGCAACCGGGATCGTCCATAACGGATGGATGGCGGTGCTGTTTGCCGTCCTGGCCTGGATCGTCTATGTATGCGCGCTGGTCTGCTCCCACGGCAGCGCCTTCCGTACAGCCAGCAACATGAAAAAGACGCTGATGCGGCATATTGCCAGGCTCCCCATCGGTTTCGCGGATGAGATGGGTTCCGGTAAAGTCCGCCGGACCGTAACGGAAGTAACAGGTTCCACTGAAACCCTGCTCGCGCATAATCTGCCGGACATGGCAGGTGCGATCACCATGCCGCTTTGCATGGCCGTGATGCTCTTCCTGTACGACTGGCGCTACGGTATTGCCTGCCTGATCCCCGTCGTACTGAGCTTTGCTGTGATGATGCGCATGGCCGGCCCGGCCATGCAGGAGGATATGCGCCAGTACCAGAACGCGCTGGAACGCATGAGCAACGAAGCGGTTGAGTATGTACGGGGCGTTCCGGTTGTCAAAACCTTCGGCCAGACCGTCTTCTCCTTTCACCGGTTCAAGGCGTCGATCGACGATTACCGTGAATTCTGTATGCACTACACGCGGATGATGCGCAAATCCATGATCGGGTATATCGTGCTGATCAACAGCGCCTTCGCATTCATCCTGGGACTGACGCTGTTCCTGATCCGCGGGGATCACTACCAGATGGATATCCTGCTGAATTTCCTGTTTTATGTGATCTTCACGCCGGCCATCGCCACCACGATGAGCAAGGTAATGTTCATGAGCGAAAACAATATGAAGATCAATGACGCGGTGGCCAGGATGGACACAATCCTCGGCATCCGGCCCCTGGCAGAACCGGAAAAAAGCCAGGAACCGGAGGGTGCAGCGGTGGAACTGAAGGACGTAACCTACCGGTACACGCCCGATGCGTCCCCGGCCGTATCCCATCTTTCCCTGAAAGCAGAGCGGAACGGAATCGTGGCGATTGTGGGACCCTCCGGCAGCGGCAAAACGACCGTCGCCGGCCTGATCTCCCGGTTCTTTGATCCGCAGGAGGGCCAGGTGCTCATCGGCGGTACGGATGTACGCCGGATCACCAAGGAAACCCTGATGAAGCATGTAGCCTATGTCTTCCAGGACAGCCGGCTGCTCAAGCGCTCCATTGCCGACAACCTGCGCATCGCCAAGCCGGATGCTTCTGAAGGTGAAATGCTGGAAGCCCTCAGCAAAGCCCAGTGTATGGATATCATCGAGCGGCTTCCGGACGGGCTTAATACGGTGCTGGGCAGCCGGGGAACCTACTTGTCCGGCGGCGAGCAGCAGCGGATCGCCATTGCCCGCGCTATGCTGAAAAACGCGGATATCGTGATCCTGGATGAAGCAAGCGCCTTTGCCGATCCCGAATGTGAGGCGCAGGTACAACAGGCCTTCCGGGAAATGGCCAAAGGCCGGACTGTGATCATGATCGCCCATCGCCTCTCAACGGTTCGCAATGCCGACTGCATTTACGTCCTGAAAAATGGCAGCCTGGAGGAGCAGGGAAAGCATGATGACCTGATCCAGAAGAACGGGCTCTATGCCGCCATGTGGGCGGATTATCAGAAAGCGGTCAGCTGGAAGGTGGGTGAAGAAGCATGAAACGGTATCTGATGAAACGGTTTGCCCTGACGGAAAAAGGCGCCGCGGATATGGCCAAAGCGATCCTTTCCGTAACACTCTCGAACATTGCCCTGATGACGCCGGTCTGGCTCCTGTTCGCGTTTACCGGGGATTACCTGGACAGCACGGCAGCCGGAAGATGGGCATACTACCTGCTGTTCGCAGCTGCCTGCCTGGTCCTGATCTTCGTCCCGAATTACTGGCAGTATAACGCCACTTTCTTCGCGACTTACATCGAGTCCGGAAAGCGGCGCATATCCCTGGCTGAAAAGCTGCGGAAGCTGCCCCTGTCCTTCTTCGGGAAAAAGGACCTGGCGGATCTGACAAACACCATTATGGCGGACGCTGAAACCCTGGAGCACGCCTCTTCCCACCAGATCCCGCAGTTCTACGGCAGCCTGGCATCCACGGTGCTGATCTGCATCGGACTGTTCTTCTACAAATGGGAAATGGCCCTGGCGGCTGTCTGGCCAATCCCGATCGCCATTTTCATTGTTGCGGCGTCCCGGAAAGTACAGACGCATTTCATCCGCCGGCAGTCTGAATCCAAAGTCCGGCTGAACGACGCTGTGCAGGAATTTATTGAAACTTCACGGGATCTGAAGAGCTGCAACGCGGAGGATGCCTATCTTTCGGAGCTGGACAACCGGATCAATGATGTGGAAAAGAAAGCAATCGGCGCTGAACTGGGCCAGGCTGCCTTCATTGTTTCAGCCCAGCTGATCCTGAAGATCGGGATCGGCACGGTTGCGGTGGCCGGCAGTGCGCTGCTCCTGCAGGGACGGCTGAATGTAATGGAATTCTTTTCCTTCCTGCTGGTTGCTTCCCGCCTGTATGAGCCCATGAGCGGCAACCTGATCAATCTGGGCATGCTGAACCTTCTCACTGTTCCGGTGTCCCGGATGAACGAGATCACAGCCTGCCCGGAGCAGGCCGGAACGACCGATTTCCATTCCGACGGATATGATATCTGCTTCGAAAACGTGGCTTTCTCTTATGATCAGGACAAATCAGTCCTGAAGAATGTGTCCTTCACGGCGAAACAAAACCAGGTTACAGCGCTTGTCGGCCCGTCGGGCGGCGGAAAGACTACCGTTTCCCGCCTTGCTGCACGGTTTTGGGATGTCAGCAGCGGACGGATCACCGTCGGCGGACAGGATATCTCCGGTATCGATCCGGAGACCTTGCTCGGGATTTACTCGATTGTATTCCAGGATGTCACACTGTTTAACAACAGCATTCTGGAAAACATCCGTGTCGGCAAAAAGGAAGCAACGGATGATGAAGTGCTGGCCGCGGCCCGGCTGGCCAACTGCGATGAGTTCGCGCTGAAGCTGCCCCAGGGATATGATACGGTCATCGGTGAAAATGGAAGCGAGCTTTCCGGCGGTGAACGCCAGCGCATCTCTATCGCCCGGGCGTTCCTGAAAGACGCGCCGATCATCCTGCTGGATGAAGCCAGCGCCAGTCTGGATGTTGAGAATGAAACCGTGATCCAGGAAGCGCTCTCCCGTCTGATCCGGAACAAAACCGTGATCGTCATCGCCCACCGGATGCGCACGGTCAGCGGCGCGGACAAGATCATAGTGCTGTCGGACGGAACGATCGTCGAAGAAGGCCGTCCGTCCGACCTGTTTGCCCGGGAAGACAGCGCGTTCCGTCGTATGGCGCAGCTGCAAAGCGCCAGCGCAGAATGGAGCATCTGAAAGCAGCAAACTGCAGCCGGATCCAAACGGATCCGGCTGCTTATTCTTGTTCATTTTTCAGCTTTTCTTCTTGTATCCGCAGTCACAGTACGGACCGCCGGAAGCAAGGGTATAGGTGCGGATAAATGTATCTGCGCCGCCGATTTCGCTCATTGTATAATCCAGACGGCACATCGCCGGCGTCAAATCATACAGTCCAAGTTCTTTCATCAGCGTGCATATGCCGCATTTTGTGAACCGGGCCTCATAACCGCTGTGATCGGGATAGGGAAGGTAAGTCATATTCCAGGAATAGGGGTTCCGGTCGGCAGCCCGCATTTCCGCAGCAGCTTTCATGCCTGCGATATCCTTCTCCGAAAACTTCTTCTTTGCGCTCATTCGGCAGAACTTCTTCATCGACCCTGTCATCATGGAATCCCGGTAGTATTTTGTTGCTTTATCCAAAGAAGGTTTTTCGGGCATGCTAAGGAGAAATGCACACAGCGTGGCGCAACTGACGATATTCATTTTGAAGCGGTCACCTTTTTCAAATTCGGGCAATCTGTCAATAATTTCCTGGTATCTTTTCTTTGCTTTGCCGGTAATGGATCTTGCTGTTGCTGCGTCATACTCCAGGACAGAAGTCAGATTCTTCCTGAAAGATCCTGCAAAGAGCAGCCACATGCCGCCGGGCATTCCTTTGTATTTCATAGATCCTCCTTTGTCATCACGGCCACGGCGCAGGGAATACGTCCTTTACCCAAGTGTTACGTCGAGAATCATCATCAGGACAAATCCCAACGCAAACGCAATCGTGCCAACATTGGAATGTTTTCCTTCCGACATTTCGGGAATGAGTTCCTCCACAACGACATACATCATGGCTCCTGCCGCAAAAGACAGGGAATAAGGCAAAACCGGCGTAACAAGTCCGGCGGCAAGCATGGTTATGACAGCTGCGACCGGTTCAACAGCGCCGGAAAGTACTCCCATCCAAAAAGTCCTGGGCCTTGGCATTCCTTCCGCCAGCAACGGCATGGAAACAATTGCTCCCTCCGGGAAGTTCTGGATTGCAATGCCCAGCGCCAGGGTAAGGGCTCCGGCAGCGGTGATTCCCGAAGATCCTGCCAGCAAGCCGGCATATACGACACCGACGGCCATGCCTTCAGGAATGTTATGCAGCGTTACTGCGAGAATCAGCTTTGTTGTGCGTTTGAACCCGCTCTGCGGGCCTTCGTTCTGCCGGTCCATGTGCATGTGAGGTGTAATCACATCCAGCATCAGCAGGAAGCCTATCCCAACCAGAAATCCGATCGAAGCAGGGAGAAAGGAAAACGTTCCCATGGAGGAACTGCTCTTCAGTGCCGGCTGAAGCAGGCTCCAGAAGGAAGCAGCCACCATTACGCCCGCTGCAAAACCGGTCAGTGCTTTTTGAACTGCCCCGGATAACTGCTTTTTCAGGAAGAAAACCATTGCCGCCCCGAGGCCGGTACCCAGGAACGGGATCAGGATTCCTTCTGCAATCTGTATGTTCATTGCTTCCTCAACTCGATATTATTTGATTCCAACCAGTGTTTTCTTACTTTTTCTTTCTTCTGATAAAAACCCAATCAAAACCAAAGGCCTATCATTTTTTCGCCAGGACGGTGATCCACGGTTTTGACGGATGATGATCTGTTTTGATATCTGAGAAGCCTGCCGCTTTGAGTGCGCCTGCAATCTGTCCGGCAGTATATGTTTTCATTCCGTCGATGATCTTTTCATACTTCTGGCTGGCTGCGTCTGTGCCGTCAGATTCATTGCAGATCAGGAACATCCCGCCGGGTTTCAGGATCCTGCAGACCTGGGTAAAGCATTTTTCCAGTCCCGGCCAGAAATAGATTGTCTCAAAAGCTGTAGCAAGTTCGTATTGTTCAGAAGGAAGGTCCAGGGCTGAAACGTCTCCCTGCCTGACGGTACACCGTCCGGATGCAATCATTTCCCGGTTATATTCTTTTGCTTTTTCAACAGACAGTTCAGAATAGTCAACAGCTGTAATATGCGCCCGGGAATATATCTTCAGCAATTCACCTGCGTTTCTGCCGCCGCCGCAGCCGAGATCCGTTATTTCCGCCGGTGCAATATCCGGCAGGTGGGAAAGTCCCCAGTCCGCCATTTTTGCATGTCCGGAATTCATTCCGTTCAGCATTATTTTTCCCAGCTTGCCTTCGGGTTTTCTTGTCTGGCTGACAAAATTTTTGTAAAGGCCCATCTTTCCGATCTCCTTTTCTGTCATTCACAACTTTCGCAGAAAGCGGGATGCCGGTACGCATCGGCATCCCGCCCCCTTTGGAGGTAAGGTCATGGTATATCATTCAGGCTGCCCGACCCGATTGATATCAGTTTTATTCTGCCTTCATATAGCTGATCACGCCGTCTGTCGCATAGAAGGTCAGGATGATCCGGTTGCTGTCATCTGTTACCATCGTATAAGGAGCGGCTTCCGGTTCTTTCGCTTCGTTGTCAAAGGCGACATACAGGCCTGCGCCGTCTCCCTTTTCACCGTTGTCAAACGCGAAAGCTTCAAAATCACGGGTCTGCTGGCCGTTCATAAAGGTCAGGCCGTGGCCGGTTTCATCAATCGTCATGTAGAGTTCCACATTGGCATATGCCTCACCGAACGGGGACATATCCGCAACCCATTTGCCTTCGAAGCCCAGGTCTTTCAGCTGCGCCAAAGATCCTTCGAGGTGGGCGGAGTAATCCAGGTTCTCCAGGCAGAAGAGCTCAATCACGTTTTTAACCATATCCGCATCAGCATCCACCGGGAATCCGGCAGCCAGCCAGTAGGCATAGGGCCCTTCATTGTACTTTTCCAGATCCTCCACATTGCTTCCGTAACGGAATTCCAGATGGAAAGTGCTGGCGGGAGTATCAGGCATCATATAGAAATACCTGAATTCGCCCGCGTCCTCATCTGCGGTTTCATAGAGGTACCCTTCCATAAAACCGCCAAGAAGCAGCTTGCCGGTATAAGCATATTCATGGCTGAATACCTGACTGCCGCTTTCGTCTGCGCCGCTGATTACCGTTCCGTTGAAGGTGAGAGTGGAAACTCCGTTGATGAACAGGCAGTCAAACTGCGCTCCGTTGGATCCGTCGCCGAAAGCATCGATTGCGTCCTGGCCGTAGATCATTCCGTTGCAGGCAGTCTTCAGGATTTCCGTCATCTGAGGGGCGGCTTCTTCGCCCAATACGGCCGTGCAGGTATCCAGCCACAGCTGGTCGTATTCCGGCTTGGTGATGATGGGGAATAAGGGTTCATAAGTCCCTTTGATGTTCTCCAGGAGCGCGGCGGCTTCCGCAGCACCGTCAGCATCTTCTGCCATGCCGAAAGCACCGCAGGAAACCATCAGCGCAAAAGCCAGCACAAAGGGAACCAGTTTTTTCAGGATGTTCTTCATATTTGTACCCGTCCTTTCATTTGTGGTCTATTCCATTCCTTTGCAGGGAATCAGAACAGCAGATTCAGACAGCCACTGTCAGTTTGTCCAGGGAGTATCCCTGCTGATAGCGCTGCAGATAGACTTCCGTGCAGTGCCTGCAGCGTGCAAACTGGCGGGAAGCGCCTTCCACATCGTCATATACTTTCCAGATCCCGGAAAGCTTGCAGGCCTGTTTTCTGTGCATGAAGCCCTCCACATCCGCTGGCGGATACCCGAGGAACAGTCCCACTTCATGGGGGAAATCCTGACTGATGCGAAGCCTTGAAATCAATTGGGCAATGCAGCCGTTCGGATTGCCGCAGGTATACCCGCATTCAGTAAGCAGCTGCGCAGCAAGATCGTTCTGAAGATCTTTTTCCAGCATTTTCGGCCGGTACAGATACACCAGCGCCCGGCCGTCGCTCCAGCGCAGGGGGAGGACACGGAGCCCCTTGCGCCCGAGAGCCTGGTTCAGCCTTCTCAGTTCGGACAGCATCTCTTCCCTGCTTTCGAAGGGGCAGTTGAACATGTTTCCGGTTTTCAGACGGGCCATGGTTGGCGCGCAGCAGCGGATCAGCATCTCGTTGGACATACTGCCTCCAGAAGAATAAATCCATATGGTTAGTTACAACTAACGCAAGATTTTTGAAAATGCCGCGCGTAAATTCAGTCCGCTGAAATTAGCGCAGCCCAAACGTTAGACATAACTAACACAGATAGAATAGCATACCCTATAGTCCTTGTCAATCGGCAAATTATCCTGTTATTTACTTTTTATCTGTTATGCTGAACATCTCTTCCCATGAAAACCCGATCAGTTTTCTTCCAGGATTCTTAATCCTTCATGATAATCCTGCCCCAGGATCTCCTGGACTTTGGAAAAACTGAACTTCTGATGCAGCCGGTCCTGTACCTTCAGGAATTCTTTCTTCCCATGATTCAGGATATACAGTGATTGCGCCTTCGCTGCGCTCGCGCCGTCGTTTGACGGGATATAGAATCCCTTTTCACAGGATTCCAGGCTGTCGCATTCATAGCAGCCGTCAAATCCCTTTTCCATGCAGCACTTCACGTTGGGGCATATGCCGTCCGGTGAGACTGTCGCAAAAGAACAGGTGTTATAGATTGTCCTGCAGGAACCGCACCACTCGGAGAGGAAACAATGGTTGCAGGACAGTCCGCAGCAGGCGACCGGATCAACGCCTTTCCGGGCGGTTTTACACAATTTGTTCTTGATGCGCCGCATCGCTTCAATATGCATGATCCAGTGCCGGCTGAAAGGCATTTTGACCAGCCCCCGGATGTCCTTTTCACACCAGTAGGGGATCAGCCAGGCAGCTTCTTCATCTTCACTGACGCATTTGGTCGCCTTCAGTTTCGCGGCCATATCCTCTCCGAATTTACGCTTCATGTCCGTCCAGGAAAGACGCTTTAAAATCAGGTTTGAGGATTCCATTACTTCCAGTGCATACCGGTACAGTTCCCTGATATCCAGCTCTTTGGAAAACACGGCGATCGCCTCTCCGGCCAGCTCGTTTCCCGTCGTGATGACCGGGGAATGAACGGTCTTGTCAAAGCCCTTCGCGAAAAGGACCTGCCGGTCTTCTGCGATCATCTCATGGGCCACGATATCTTCGATCCGGAAGATATGCCAGATCGAATAGGCCAGCGTCTTGCTGTGATAGCCGTCCGCACCTGCAAAAGGCATCTGCCAGAATGCTTCCTCCGGGTAACCCATTACAATCTGCCTGATCTGCTCAAACATCTCCGCCCGGAAGGCAATCAGTTTCTCAATTGCCTGGTTCAGGGTCGCTTCCTTTGACAGCAGTGCCTGGATCTCTTTGTTCGTCTCAGCCCAGTTCTTATCCATGACAATCCTCCTTCAGTTGATCAAGGTACGGCTTGTACCGCGGATATTGGACTTTCAGGATCGGTTCTTCGCTGATCAGGCGGAGAAATTGGTCCGGAGACATCCATCGGTAATCTGCGGTTTCCCCCTCCTGAAGCCGGACCGCATCTTTCTGACAGTCCACGACACTCAGATAGGCATAAATCACGGAATGGGACCGGGGCCTGTAATTGACACTGATCAGTTCAAGCTTTTCGGCTTTCAGGCCAGTCTCTTCCAGCATTTCCCGCTGGGCGCCTTCTTCCGGCGTCTCACCGGCCAGGGCGGAGCCGCCGGCGCTGGCTTCCCAGCAGCCCGGATAAATATCCTTACGTGGATCCCGAAAAGTCAGAAGAAAATCCCCGTCCCGGTGGCGGATCAGGATATCGCAAACAATATGGTACCTGCCTTCGGGGATTTCCTTTGCCCGTGAGCGCTCCCAGGTTTCCCCGGTTTTATTTCCCTGCTCGTCATAAAGATCCCAGATTTCCATGGATCTGCCTCCGTTCTGAACTGTCTTTTTGCCGGATCAGTTCCCTCAGATCATGTATTTTCAGGTAATCGGTTTCCACATCCGATTCCGGATTGGCCGCGATCAGGATCGGCGTTATTCCCAGCGCTGCGGCGCCGTCCAGATTATGTACGGAATCGTCGATAAATACGGTTTCCCTGGCAGGGACGCCGCATTTGTCCAGCGCATCCAGGTAGATGCGTTTATCGGGCTTGAAGACGCCGACAAAACAGCTGAACGTACAGAATGACAGATACTGCGAAACACCGATATATTCCAGCTGCGGTTCAATACTCGGCCAGGTATCGGAGATGATGCCGAGTTTGTGCGTTTTACTGAGCGTGCCCAGCACATCTTTGATTCCGGGGTAGGGGATATAGTTTTCCATGTTGCGGGCACGGTCCCGGGCGATCCGGTCCCTTTCTGTTTCAGACAGGCCGAGATCCAGCTGGTCGGAAACGATGGAGTAATAGTCGAAGAAGTTCCGGATTTCCGCATCGACCGTCTCCACAAGATGGCTCTGAACCAGAAAGCGCAGTCCTGCATTTCTTGCCTGCAGGATTTCTGCATCCGTTCTCTGCCTCAGTTTTTCACCGGCCAGCTCCAGGAACCTGTTGGTAAACATCCAGTCCCCGGAAGCAGGCTTATCCAGTGTATAGCCCACATCGAAAAAGATAACTTTTTTATCTTTGAGGATATCCATCTTAACCATATCTCCCTGTTCTGTCTTTGGGATCCCATAATTGCCAAACATGCTGTGCAAAAAAGAATACCATAGCTTCCGGAACAAATAAACCCCGCAAAGGCAGTAAATGATCCTGAACATTGAAAAATCGGAGGATCCGGAGTAGAATAATTTCTGGTTTGGAAATTAATGGCAGGGAAGAACTGCCTTGCATTGGCCAGTAATCAAGGAGGATCAAAAATGAAAATCACAACATTTAACCCGCTGATCGTATCTCAAAATGCAAATGAGATTGTTTCCCTGTTTGAAGAGCTGGGCTTTGAAAAACGCCATAATCCTTTCATAGATACGGGGGACAGGAAAGTCACGCGTACCCGGATGAAAGACGGTAACGGCTACTATGTCGATATTTCCAAGGTGGAGTCCATTCCCCGTGACATGACGGCCATCCGGATGAACGTGGACAATTTCCGGGAGGCTTATGACCTGCTGACCGCGCACGGATTCAAAAAGGCGCCGGGAATTGAGGAAGTGAACCTGGAGACAGCCAAGGCACTGCTGATGGTTTCACCGTCCGGTTTTGCGATCGAAGTCATAGAGCATCTCAAGGACTGATCAACCAACCTGACATCACGGAAGACAGTATTATCATCCATATATGGCAACGCGGGTCCGCAGGCAATACGGACCCGTGCTGCTTTTTTTATGTCAAAAAATCATGTGTTCGCAGAAAGCCGCGATTTCATCCGCTCTGTCCTTCACGGCGTCCCTGTATTCGACAGAGCATAAACCGAGATGGCCGCAGCATTCGATTTCCAGATGACCGTAAAAATGCTCTATGCTGCCGATGATCCTTTCGCATTCCTTCATTCCGGGACCGGTGCGCAGTGCAATTGCATATCCTTTTTTGCCGGAAGGGATGGTTTTATGCGGCTCATGGGTGTTGCACCAGGGGGTGCACCTGTCGATAAAAGCCTTGAACTGTCCGGGAATATCCGCCCAATACGAAGGTGAAACCGAAACGATGACATCCGCCCGGAAAAATTCATCCATCAGTGCGTCCACATCGTCATGCTGAATGCATTCAGCGGTTTGATGGCAGCTTCTGCAGCCTTTGCAGAAAGCAAAGTGATAATCGTCGATGCAAACGGTTTTTGTTTCATACCGTGAGCGTAACTTTTCAGCAACAACCTTTACGATTTCAGCGGTCGCTCCGTTCCGGACGGGACTGCAATTGATGACCAATGCTTTCATGAGCGGATACCTCCATGGTACAGATCATGCATATGTTTTCATTTCAACCGTACTGCAATCCATTATACACGTTTTTTATCCGAAGTCCTGCATCGAATAAAAAAATCCATCATTGCTGTAAATTGCACAGGAAAAATGAAAAACTCCTGCGCCGTAATCTCCGTAACGGTCACAGGAGTTTCTCTTTCGGTTATAAAGTTTCTTGCTTTCAACGGTTTTCGTAACCGGGCTGAATTCCCAGGTGACGCGCCGCTGGCGGTTGAGTTCCTTCTGAGCCTTCTTGCTCATTTTCCCTTTGGGAACAAATCTGGCCATGAATGATCATCTCCCTTCCATGACTGTAGGATCATATCACATTCCGGAAGGGAGGGCAATAACCCATGCACACAGCGACAGGTCTGCTCCGGTTTCTTATCTTTTAGCGATCATCCAGCCTTCCTGAAACAATGTGATAATCGCCGGTGGAATCGATTTGCAGCTGCAGGTCTGCGGCTGCTGTCTTTTGCAGGCACAGGCGGACATTCGGCATATCGCTGAAATCAACAAATTGGGCTGCGGCATCGGGATCAACACCGGTTTTGATCTTTCTGTCGATCAGCCGTTCCCGGAGAAAATTCTCCTCTGCACGGACGGAGACGGTATAATCGGCATAGTTTTTCAGCTCACTCCATCCCGCTTCCTCCAGAAGGAGGTAGTTTCCTTCCAGGACAGCGATTTTTCCGCTGACCGTCAGGGCATTTTCGACCGGATTGTGGAGAAGCCTGTTATATACCGGCCAGCCGCACACATCGCCGGCCGCGACCCTTTTTACGTTTTCCGTCAGGTGCTCCAGGTCAAAAGTGACGGGAGCGCCTTTGATCTTTACCATAGGGATCTCTTTGCCGTCCCGCAGGACTGTATGGCTGACAAGATACTCCTGCCTCCTGTGGAAACCGTCCATACCGATCGTCTGAATGGTTTCCATGTCATCGTGTTCATGTGCAAGATGCTCCAGAAAGCTGAGCAGCGTACTTTTGCCGGCACCCGGCGGTGCCGCCAGCATGACAAGAATTCGCCGCCCCTTTTTCTTCTGAAGCGCGGTCAGTTTTCTGAGCAGTGGCAGGAAGATCTCCTCTACGGCCTGCTCACTGTAGGAAGCGGTAACGCCGATCCCGTTGATCGTCACCTGATAATCAATCATATATTACCGATCCCCGTCCTTTGAAGCTGCGTATCTTCGGATGATCCATAAATGATCCGGAGTTTTTTATTTGCCCTGGTACCACGCTTCGGCTTCCTTGCGGAACTGGGCGAGGGCGGGCTCGTACATGTACATCATGTGGCCGGAAGGATAGTAGGTGAACTGCACGTTGGCCTGGCGGTCCTCATTGACGAAAACATGGTCAAAGCTCCATTCCGCGGCGTAGAACGGCGTGGCGAGATCATAATATCCGCAGAGGACCCAGATCTTCAGGAAACGGTTCTTGCTCAGGATTTCACTGAGGACATTCTCCTGGGTAAAAGCATCGCCGAACTCCCGCGGGAGGGGCCAGACGCTGCCGATGGTGGCGGACAAACCTACATAGGGGATGTCGGTATGGAAACCGAGTTCCTCACTGATATAATGGCTGGCTGCGGCCTCATAGATCCCGCCCATTTCCTGGGAGGACGGATCCGAAACGCCGTCCGCCATGCTGCCGGAGGTGACCGGGCCGGTATAGCGTCCGTCTACCCGGCCGATGACCAGATTCTGGTCGGCAAGCAGGGTCCTGCAGAAGTCCAGATAATGGACCCGCAGGTTGGATCCGGCCACCATCTCCGCCGTGAGGCCGGTATAGGCGGCTACCTTCGCGGCGATTTCATTTTTCTCCGCGTCCTCCAGCGTCCGTCCCTTAAAGAGGGCGGACATGTACTTGCCGCTGGCGAAGGAGCGGACCTCCTTCAGCAGGTCCTCCAGCTCCATCTGCTGATACTGATCCGCCAGCCGCTTATGATACCAGGCATCCGCGGCGAAGGTGGGGAGATTAAGGACATAGGCAAGATCCGGCGGATTGGACTGATCCATCACGACAGAAAAATTGCTGATACAGGAGATCAGCATGATGCCGTTGAGATACAGGGAGTGATTGTCGTACAGGTATTTGGCCAGGCCGATGGACCGGGTGGTACCGTAGGACTCGCCTGCCAGGTACTTCGGGGAGAGCCAGCGGCCGTTGCGGACGGTCCAGAGGCGGATGAAATCGCCTACGGAGCGCACGTCGTTGTCATAACCGAAGAAATTTTCGATCGCCACACCGTCGGCCGGACCCGAATAGCCGGTGCCCACCGGATCGATGAAGACAAGGTCGGTCAGGTCCAGAATGGAATAATCGTTGTCTTTGATGCCTACGGGGAAGGTGTCTGTTTCCCCCTTATCATCCACATCGATACGGCGCGGGCCGAGGAAACCCAGCTGCACATACAGGGAAGCGGCGCCGGGACCGCCGTTGTAGGCAAAGGTGACGGGCCGGGTCGAAAGATCCTCCACGCCGTTGAGGGTATAGGCCATATAGAATATTTTGCAGGCGCCGGCTGCCGTGTCCACCGTCATATAGCCTGTGGTTGTCGTGTAATCCAGGGGACGGCCCTGCACGACGGCGGTATGCTGCAGGACAACGGGAGCATCTGCTGCGGCGGCATCGGCAGCTGCCGCGGGTACAGCCGGGACTTCCGGCTCCGCGGCGGACTCGGCGCAGGCGCCTGCCATGCCAAGAATCAGGGTGAGCGCCAGGATCAGGGCAAGAAGCTTCTTTTTCACGAATATCATCCTCCCGGTAATCATATACAGTTTATAACAGGAAATCATCCACAATATAGCAGAAGCCGGATAATCCCGCAAGACGAACTATTAAAAAACGGAAGGATGAAGATATAGAAAAAGTATCTCATGCCTGGTCTTCTTTGCACCGATCGTCCTGCTGTTCATCTATACCAAGATCCCGAAAAACAAGACTGTGGGTATGCTGATCCCTGTGGCAGGTATTCTGGTGATCGCGCTCCTCGGCGTGCAGGGGATTTACCAGCTGGTCTCCATTGCACCGATCCCGAAACTGGACGGGGCGAAACTTGGAGAAACGCTGACAACAATTTTTTCCATGATGGCAGGACAATAATCCCGGGCACATCATCAACCATTT
>Ga0310690_10003795_pt1 | contig 22165 bp, 18 predicted proteins | sample AusTroGonzalo_MG_2_FD_207661 | JGI IMG/M metagenome (GOLD analysis project Ga0310690, IMG submission 207661) | Bovine rumen microbial communities from tropical cattle in Woodstock, Queensland, Australia - Gonzalo_04 (v2) (version 2) | ecosystem: Host-associated > Mammals > Digestive system >... | reverse complement strand
CCACATTGGAAGACTTCTACAAAGACATGCTCGATATCGAGTTCACAATTCAGGACGGTAAGTTATACATGTTGCAGTGCCGCGTCGGTAAACGTACAGGCGTTGCAGCAGTCAACATGGCTCTCGATATGCTTCACGAAGGCAGAATCGACGAGGCTACAGCTGTCATGAGACTCGGTGTCAACCAGATTGACGAGCTCCTCCACCCTATTCTCGACGCTAAAGACGAGAAGAACAAGAGCGTTTTGGCTCACGGTCTTCCAGCAGGTCCTGGCGGTGCGGTCGGTAGAATCGCATTGAGCAGCGAGAAAGCTATGGAATACAGAAACGCAAAGCAGGCCAACATCCTCGTCCGTGAAGAGACCAACCCTGAGGACGTTGAAGGTATGCGCGCTGCTGACGGCATCCTTACACAGCGTGGCGGTATGACTTCACACGCAGCTTTGGTTGCACGTGGCTGGGGCAAATGCTGCATCGTAGGTTGCGAGGCTGTCCATATCAACGAGAAAGAAGGCACTGTGAAAATCGGTGAAAAGACATACAAAGAAGGCGACGTTATCTCACTCAACGGAACAAAAGGTTATGTATATGACGGTTCAGTGAAGACCATCGACGCTACAGAGAACAAACGTTTCCAGGAGTTCATGAAGCTCGTCGATAAATATCGTAAGATGGGTGTCCGCACCAACGCTGATAACCCGGACGACGCACAGAGAGCTGTCAGCTTCGGTGCTGAAGGTATCGGTTTGTTCCGTATCGAGCACATGTTCTACGGCAAGAACAGCGAGAAACCTCTTGCAAAACTCCGCAAGATGATCCTTGCTGACACGACAGAAGCACGTAAGGCTGCTTTGGCAGAACTCGAGCCATACATCCTCGAGTCAGTGAAGGCCACAATGAAGGTTTTGGACGGCAAACCGGTGACATTCCGTTTGATGGACCCACCATTACACGAGTTTGTGCCTCATACACTCGACAAACAGAAAGCTGTTGCTGCAGATCCAGAGTACAACATAACTCTCAAGAAGCTCCAGAAACGTATCGAAGAGTTGAAGGAAGTCAACCCGATGATGGGTCTCCGCGGCGTACGTCTCGGTATCGTTTATCCAGAGATTTCAGAGACACAGTTCCGTGCTTTGTTTGAGGCTACAGCACAGTTGATGAAGGAGAAGAAACATCCGCATCTCGAGATCATGGTTCCTCTCACAATCAACGTGAAAGAGCTTGAGAATCAGAAAGCTATCGCTGAACGCGTAAAGGCTGAGATTGAAAAGAAATACAAAGTCAACATTGAGTACATGTACGGCACAATGATTGAGATCCCACGCGCTACATTGGTGGCTGACAAGATCGCTGAGGTGGCACAGTTCTTCTCATTCGGTACCAACGACTTGACACAGATGACATTCGGTTTCTCACGCGACGACGTCAACTCTATCGTTCACGCTTATATCGACCAGAAGATCATCCCTGCCGATCCATTCAACACATTGGATCAGGAAGGCGTTGGCCAGCTGGTGAAGTTGGGTGTTGAACGCGGACGTTCGACCAGAAACAACCTGAAGTGCGGTGTTTGCGGCGAGCACGGTGGCGACCCGGCATCAGTAGAGTTCTTCTACGGCGCAGGTTTGAACTACGTTTCATGCTCACCATTCCGCGTGCCGGTTGCAAGACTGGCTGCGGCACAGGCAGCGATTAAGGCTGACAGAGCAAAATAGTCTTTAGACATTAGTTTTTAGACGTTAGACATTAGTAGAGACGCACGGCCGTGCGTCTCTACGTGTTTTTATTACCCTTCCCCGTCATTTCGACCGGAGCGAAGCGGAGTGGAGAAATCTTATTTTTTCACAATACTCTTGACTTTTTCAGAAAATAGTTGTATTTTTGCACTGTATTAATATAATATATGTCATGAGTACGCAAAACATGATAGATCTGATAGCCGATTATTTCAAAACGCAACCTGTTTTGAAAGCATGGTTATTTGGCTCGTACGCTCGTGGTGAAGAGACATCAGACAGTGATGTTGATGTACTTTTTGTGCCAGACCGCTCGGGCAAGCCGTTCACGTTGTTTACTATGGCAAAGATGTATCAGGATTTGAAGAAAATGCTTGACAAGGAAGTTGATTTGGTGGAGGAAGGCTCGTTGCGCCCATACGCCAGCGCAAGTGCAGACCAGGACAAGAAACTGATTTATGAGAGAGCGGATTAGAGACAAAGGACGGCTTGAGGACATTAGGCATTATTCCGAAATAGCGGAAAGCATCGTACAAGGTATGTCATACGATGACTTTGTAAAAGATGTTAAATCGTATTATGCCGTTATGAAAACAGTAGAAATTGTTGGCGAAGCGGCATATATGCTCACAAAAGAATTTAAGGAGGCTCATTCAGAAACCCCATGGGATATCATTCAGGGCATGAGACATATTCTTGTTCATGGATACGCCAGTGTAAATGCTTCTACTTTGTATGAAACAACTGTAAATAATATTCCAGAGTTGAGGAAACAAGTTGAAAAGTATTTGGAAGATACTGATTGGGACAAGTGGGCTGAATAATAGAAGTTAGAATTAAAATTATAATTAAACAAACATATTAAGAAACAGACAGTTAAATAAAGTATAAAGACATATTAAAAAGGCGTTTTCGCTTTTCTTGGTGTGCAGAAATCTCGACAGTTTCTAAATAACCACAAAAGAAAAAATGAAACGCTCTCGGTATTTACCGTGAGCTTTCTTGTTTGTGGTTATAGGTTGTCGAGAACCTCTGCACACGACAGAAGTTCGCGGTTTTTTATTGTCTAAACCAAAATAGAGTTCTATGAGAAAACTAGTAATCCTAATTATCACAATAATAATCTCATTTCCGGCTTTTGCTCAACTTGAAGTAAAGCAAGACTCCTTCAAAGAAGTCCCCGGCTTTGTGAATATCAACCTCGACATCCAATCCGACGACAACAATGTACCTTATGCTGTTGTCAAGGTTAAAACCGAGAATATCAACGACAAACAACGTCGTGAACTCCTTTTTCAAGGTGACGCAGCCACATTCATCGAATGTGAATATAAAGTCGGCGAAGTTTGGGTTTATCTTACTTACAAAGTCACATATTTAAAAATTTCGCATCCAGATTTGAGCTCTACAGAATTCTGGTTCCCATTCGATATGGCACCCAAAAAAGGTTATGAGCTCGTTTTAATAAATAATGCTAAATCTGATATTGACGAACAAGCCATCATCAATCTCATCGAACAACGACTTGAAAACACCAATCCAACTACTCCAACAGAATCAGTATCAATTGATGGATATAAGTTCCTGACACTCAATGCTTCTGTGAATAAATATGGCGATTTTGCCTATGGTTTAACTTTGGGAAAGATAAACAAATTCGGTTGGTTCGCCAGCATAATGACCAATTTCAATTTCACGGGATTCAGCACTGATTTTGAATGCGATGCCGATTTGCTTGTAAATGGTTATTATCCTGTTTACACAGGTAAGGAAGTCTATACGAGTTTCTCAGTTGTTGGTGGTCTTATGATGAGAATTGTCAAGCCTTTATCCGCAAGAATCGGTATCGGTTATGGAAATCGAACATTATCATACGAAACCCTTGAAGATAAATGGGTTAAGAATAGCAGCGTCAGCGTTCAAGGTGTTGACGTTCAACTCGGTCTGCAATACAATCTGAAAGGATTTGTCGTTTCAGCCGACTGTGTGGCTACTAATTTCAAAGCGTTTGAAGCTAAAATAGGTTTGGGTTACGGATTTTAAAACTGTTGTATCATGAAAAAGGCTTTATACATTTTATTGTTTGCACTTCCGTTGTTACTTTTTACCTGTCAAAAACACCCGGAACTGAAAATTTATAATCTCGAAATAAACGACGAAACAGTAGAAGCTGCAAACACTATAGCAGAAATTACGGTAAAGTATTCTTATCCTACAAAATTGGAATATGTAAACACATATTTAAGCATAAATGGTGATGTAAGCAATGCTACTGTAGTTCAGGCTTCCATTAACGATGACAGTTTTACAGTTAAGTTTTCAAACTTACTGGAAAACACAAGATATTTCTACAGATTTGAATATTCTAATGGTGTCAATGTTATAAAAACTGAGATTAAGAATTTTACAACACAAGGTTATACGCTTCCTGTGGTTTCAACATCCGATGTTACCGATATTACTTCAAATTCAGCTATATGTGGAGGTGAGGTCACATCATCTGGCAATGGGACAATTAGCGCAAGAGGCTTATGCTGGAGTAAAACACAAAATCCGTCAATCTCTGACAATGTTTTAGTTTGTGGTGATAGTCTTGGCGTTTTTTCAGCTACAATTACTAATTTAGAGATTAACACAATATATTATGTAAGGGCTTATGCAACTAATGAAAAAGGCACAGGATATGGAAACGAAATATCATTTTCAACAACTGCTTCTTTGGCTACAGTTACAACAAAAACCGTTACAAATATAACAGAAGCATCAGCAAGAAGTGGGGGTAATGTCACTGATTCTGGTGGCATTGATATTACTTCCAGAGGCGTGTGCTGGAGTACTGAGCATAATCCAACTACTAACGATAGCCATACTACAGATGGTAATGGATTAGGAGAGTTTAATTCTGATATAACAGGATTAACAGCTAATGTAACGTATTATGTAAGAGCATACGCTACAAATAGCTATGGCACAAGCTATGGTAATGAGGTTGAATTTACAACTCAAATAGGAATGCCAATAGTTACTACAAAATCTGTTACAGGAATAACAGCATCCAGCGCACAATGTGGTGGAGAAGTGACAAGTAACGGCGGCGGAACAGTAACAGCAAGAGGCGTGTGTTGGAGTACAAGCCAAAACCCAACGATAACTAACAATCACACCACAGACGGCACAGGCAATGGAGAGTTTACATCGTCAATAACAGGATTAAGCAATAATACAATATACTACGTCAGAGCTTATGCTACCAATTCACATGGTACATCTTATGGAGAAGAGCGAAGCTTTACTACACAAGAAGGACTTGCTGTGGTCACAACATATGATGTTACAAATATCAATGCCACAAGTGCAACATGTGGCGGAAATATTAGTGATGATGGAGGATTTAGTATTATAGCACGGGGTGTATGCTGGAGTGCGAGCCAAAATCCGACCACAAGTGACAGTCACACAACAGACGGCTCAGGAACTGGTAGTTTTAATAGTACTATAACAGGCCTTACCTACAACACAATTTATTATGTAAGAGCTTATGCCACCAACAGCAAAGGTACAAGTTATGGGGAAGAAAAAATATTTACTACGAGTAAACTTGCTCCGACTGTTACTACAAATGATGTTTCCTCAATAACAACAACTACAGCTATATGTGGAGGAATTGTTATATCCGATGGAGGAGCATCGGTTACGGCAAGGGGTGTTTGTTGGAGTACATCTCAAAACCCTACGACAAGCGGTTATCATACAACTGATGGCAATGGAACTGGCACTTTCACAAGTAATATAACAGGATTAACTGAAAACACAACATATTATGTTAGAGCTTATGCGACTAACAGCGAAGGCACAAGTTACGGAACTCAAAAAACATTTACAACGCCACACGCAGTAACACTTCCAACTGTAATAACCAATAATATATCAGATATTACGTCTTCTACAGCTATTTCTGGAGGTAATGTAACTTTTGGAGGCTATGGAACGGTATCTGCTAAAGGTGTATGTTGGAGTACTTCTCAAAATCCATCAATTTCCGATTTGCACACAACAGATGGTACGGGAACTGGTACATATACTTCATATCTGACTGGTCTTACAAGTAATACGACTTATTATGTTAGAGCTTATGCCACCAATGAGGCAGGAACGGCATACGGCGAACAGAAAACGTTCACAACAGAACAAGATATTACTCTTCCTACAGTTACAACAAATAATGTTTCAAACATAACTATATCAACTGCTTATTGTGGTGGCAATGTTACTGATGATGGCAATTCTACTGTAACAGCCAAAGGTGTATGTTGGAGTACAAGCCAAAATCCAACAATATCTAATTCTCATACAACCGATGGTTCTGGTACTGGAACTTTTATAAGCCAAATTACAGGTTTAAATGCAAGCACCACTTACTATGTACGAACTTATGCAACCAATGGTGCAGGAACAGCTTATGGAAACCAAGTTAGTTTCTCAACCCCACAAGTACCAATAGGAGCTATAGGAGGTCTCTATACAGTTTGCGCAGGACGACAGGTTTATTTTTCAAAAGGTAATTTACAATATCAGGCATCAACAAATACTTGGCGTTTTGCTGAAAACCAATGGAATTATGTTGGAGGTGTTGATGGTGTAAGTGGTGTTTTTCATGGCAATGTAAGTGGAAGTAGTAATAATGATATTTCACCAACATATGCTGGTTGGATAGACATATTTGCTTGGGGTACAAGTGGTTATAATCATGGGGCTGTATGTTATCAACCATGGATTTTGGATTTCAATGATAACAATTATTATGCATATGGTGAACCTGGCTGGGATTTGTATCACCAATCAGGTCAAGCTGAATGGGGATACAATAGTATTAGTAATGGCGGCAATCAAGAAAACTCTGGTTGGCGAACATTAACCAAAGATGAGTGGGTATATGTTTTCAACACAAGAGAAACATCGTCTGGTATTCGTTATGCCTATGCTAAAGTAAATGATGCAAATGGTATAATACTTTTACCTGATAATTGGGACAACACAACATATATATTGACCAATACAAATAATCCTCTTTCTGCATACACCAGTAATATTATATCAGCAAATGATTGGTCTAATATACTGGAAGTTAATGGAGCTATTTTTTTACCAGCATCAGGTATGCGTACGACACAATTTGGAGAAATAGGTTATTATTGGTCATCTGTACATAAAAGTTATCAAAGTGCATATATGGTGAATTTTTGGGCAGAACACATGGTGGAACCAAATTCTTATAATGGTCGTTGTGCGGGACATGCTGTTCGTCTTGTTAAAGAATACAGTTATTAAGAGATTTCTTGTTAAAAAAATGCATTTATCAAAACGTTTCTATGTTTTTAGCCACTGTGTTTGATTAAAACAGTATATTTTTGCAAAAAAAATAAAACACAGTAAAATGAATATTTATATAGATAACAACATTTTGATTGATTGCGAAGAAGGCAAAATAAAACTACCAACAAAAAATGTACAGTACTTTTATTCGTATGTACATCTTCAAGAATTGATAGAGTTGGGTGATAGATTTGAGGCATTAAAGAATAAAAGGTTAGAGACTATTCAAAATATAACAAATGATCATTTCATCATGAATGATGATAATAATAGTCTTCAAAGATATATAGTAGCACCAGAAACTATGTTGACTTGTTATATGAATCCAATCAATATGAAAATAATGGAATCACAGAAGATGGGTTATAAATCTTTTGCTATTGATAAGAATAGAGATACAATTATCAAAGAGATGGATATTGATATCAGGCGTTTGAATAATTATTCTGCAAGTGATATTGCAAAGCAAATTGGCTCCTTAATACATTATTATATCATTAACACATCATACACTTGGCAAAACGTTTTCTCTTCATTTTTTAATATACTTGATCTCATTGGATTTTGGAGAGATAAATTAACCGAGAAATCAAACATGGCAAGATCATATGATGCAGATCATGCTTACCATGCCTCCATTTGTGATTATTTTGTAACCAACGATAAAAGAACCATGAACAAAGCTAATGTAGTATATCAGACATATGGTTATAGTACAAAAGCGATTTCTTTAGATGATTTTATTAAGATTTGTTGTGTTTGAAATACTGTATATGAAGTTATTTACAAATAACACAGTTTTTACCTAAATAAATGTTAGCTAACGATAAGCTATTTTGTATTAATAAAAATATATATTTATATATGAATAGATCTGAATTTGCAAATAGACTCAAATCAATTAATGTATCAGAAGGTGTCGAGCCTGAAATTCTTAATCAAAGTGTTTTACCAATTTCTGAAGCTCTGATTCAGATGATGCCTGATAGTCTGTTTAGATATAGGACTATTGATAGCAATAATAAAGATAAACTTAAACGACAAATAGATGCTTTTAAAAATGATAAAATATATGCTGTAACTGCAGATAAATTTAATGATCCATATGATACTTTGGTGCGTTATGACATTGATGCCATAAAAAACTTTGTTAAAAATTCAGTATCTCTTGACACTTTACATCAAATAAAAATTTATTTAGGACAGGGTAATGATTTTCCTGATAAAATCAAGCGAATGTACACTAATGACTATATTGACAGTTTTAAGAGTCAAATTCTTGCTTGTGATGTAAACTCAATGGGAGATATTGTTGAAAATTATAAAAACCAAATGTTGCTGAGTATAGATTTTTGGTTTCCTTTAATGGCACAAGTCAGTAAAAGATTTGTTACGATTGCATGTTTTTGCGAAACTGTGCAATCAATAGTTATGTGGAGCCATTATGCCAATTCTCATCAGGGTTTTGCCTTAGAATATAGTTTTAGACCAACTTTGTCAAAAGGTATAGAAAATTGTGGTATTTACCCTGTTATATATGATGACGAACGTGTTGATGCATCTATGTATATGGTGTGCTCGTTATTGAGATTAAATGGTGTAAATATAAACAATCCTGATGCACTATCACATATTAAGTGTGCATTGCACAAAGCAAAAATTTGGGAATATGAGAAAGAATGGCGTATGCTAAACTATTCTCCAAGGGAAGTTTTTGATGATACAGCTACTGAGATTAACTATAGACCTGTTGCTATATACTATGGTGCCCAAATGGAATTGTCTATAAAAGAACAATTGCATCAGATAGCAAAGAATAAAGGTATTCGGGAATATGAGATGTATATAGATTATTCATCTAAAACATATGAGATGCAATATAGATCTTTTGCACATAAATAAAGCGTAGGTTTTAATTTTTGCTGATGCCCAATCACCACATCGCTTTGCGGTGCGGTAGCTCGCGCCAGACGGCGGTTAGAGATTCGGATGGCGCTTGATTTTTAGTTCTTTCCATCAAGGGAAAGAACAAGATACATAGCTCGTGACAATTCCATAATTGGAATAAAAAATGCCGCTGCTTTGTGGGATCATCAACCTTCCCGAAATAATTGCAACGGCACCAGCATCACGCTTGACAAAACATCGAGGATGGAAGTCGTACACTCTTGTTTCTCTCGATGTTTTTACGTCAAACTTTAATTTGACGAGGCAAATATACAACAAATTCTCAAATTGTCAAGAGGTTTGGTTATATTTTTTGCAGGAGATTTCTCGACTTCGCTCGAAATGACGATGGGAGGTACTAATCAAATTTATGTTTCCACCTTCTGTGACTCCACAGCCAGTAATATGGGTGGTTTTTGATGGTTTGTTCAAGTAATTCCACGTATTTCTGCATGATGGCACCTTCGGGGAGGTCGTTGGGTTTTTCGCAGATTTCATGGACATCGAGGCGGTACTTGCCAATGCGCTCCTTGATTACTTCGTAATAGAGAACCGGGAGATTGTATTTGCGCGCAAAGCCTTCGGAGCCACGGATGAAACCGGTGCGACGGTGCAGAAAATCAGTGACATAGCAGCGTTCAGGGTTGCTCGGGTTCTGGTCGGAGAGAATCATGTAAGCCGCCGGGATGTGGTTGTCTTCGTGATATGCCATAACCTCGCGGACATTGTCATGAAACACGACTTGGTCACCGTAACGTGTTCTGGCTCTGTTGATTAGCTTCTCAAAGACCTTGTTGGTGTTGTGCGCCCCCACCCCTATTCCGTGATGCTTGAACTGCATATCGACACTCAAAACCATCCATTCCCAGTTGTTGTGATGACTCGACATTAAAACGACACTCTTGCCTTGGTCGAAATATTTGTTTACAACTTCAGGATTCGAGCAATGATAACGACGCATCACGTTTTTGCGGCTCATTGTCAACATCTTAAGCATCTCGGCAGCGAGCTGTGCAAAGTGAATGTAATAACGCTGTCTGGCTCTCCATACCTGCCATTTGCTCCATTCGGGAAACGATTTTGAAAAATTGTCGTCGATTATCTTCCGCCTATACCTTATTATATATGCCATTATCAGGTAAAACGGAAAACAAATCAGATAAAGCAGACAGAGCGGCAATATCGAGAGCGGATATAATATGAAATAGAATAAAAAATATGTCATTTCTCTAAATTTAGGCTGTAAAATTACACATTTTATCATTTTCAGAGGTCAAAAAAATTTATTTTTTCAAAATGTTTGCTTTTTAAATATTTTATTCCGAACTTTGCAGATTATTTAAGGAATTCAATTGTATTAATTTTTAAGATATGGCTAACAACATCAACGAAATTAGAGAGGCATTGGCTTCTTACGGCATCAAGGATGTCAAGGAAATTTACTATAACCCATCATACGAAGAGCTTTATAAGGCTGAGATGAACCCTGCTTTGACAGGTTTCGAGAAAGGCGTCGAGACCGAGCTTAAGGCAGTCAACGTGATGACCGGTATCTACACAGGCCGTTCGCCTAAGGACAAATACATCGTGATGGACAAGAACTCGAAGGACACCGTGTGGTGGAACACTCCGGTTTATCCGAACGACAACCACGAGATGAGCGAAAAAGTGTGGGAAGAAGTGAAAAACCTCGCAAAGAAACAGCTTTCAGGCAAGAACCTTTACGTGGTTGACGCTTTCTGCGGCGCTAACAAAGACACCCGCATGGCTGTGCGTTTCATCATGGAAGTCGCTTGGCAGGCACATTTCGTGCTCAACATGTTCATCAAACCGACTGAGGAAGAGCTGAAAGAGTTCAAACCGAACTTCACAGTCTATACAGCATCGAAGGCTAAGGTCGAGAACTACAAGGAGTTAGGATTGAACAGCGACACATGCGTGGCATTCAACGTGACATCGCGTGAGCAGGTCATTTTGAACACCTGGTACGGCGGCGAGATGAAGAAAGGTATGTTCTCGATGATGAACTACTACCTGCCGTTGAAGGGCATCGCATCAATGCACTGCTCAGCAAACACTGACATGAAGGGCGAAAATACCGCTATCTTCTTCGGTTTGTCAGGCACAGGAAAGACCACCCTTTCGACCGACCCGAAACGTCTCCTCATCGGTGACGACGAGCACGGCTGGGACGATGAGGGCGTGTTCAACTTCGAAGGCGGCTGCTACGCAAAGGTTATCAACCTCGACAAAGAGAGTGAGCCAGATATTTACAACGCCATCAAACGCAACGCATTGCTTGAAAACGTTACAGTTGACGCAAACGGCAAGATCGACTTCAAAGACAAGAGCGTGACAGAAAACACACGTGTCAGCTATCCTATCGAGCACATCGAGAAGATTGTGAAGAACGTGCGTCCAGTGTCGGCTGGCCCAACAGCAAAGAACGTCATCTTCCTTTCAGCCGATGCATTTGGAGTGTTGCCTCCAGTGTCAATCTTGACACCAGACCAGTGCAAATACTACTTCTTGAGCGGCTTCACCGCAAAATTGGCAGGTACTGAGCGCGGCATCACCGAGCCTACCCCGACCTTCAGCGCATGCTTCGGCCAGGCATTCCTCGAGCTGCATCCAACGAAATATGCTGAGGAACTCGTGAAACGCATGGAGAAGAGCAATGCCAAGGCATACTTGGTGAACACAGGTTGGAACGGAACAGGCAAACGTATCTCGATCCGCGACACACGTGGTATCATCGACGCTATTTTGGACGGCTCAATCGAGAAAGCTCCAACCAAGAAGATTCCATATTTCGACTTCGAGGTTCCTACAGCATTGCCGGGTGTCGATCCTAAGATCCTCGACCCACGCGACACCTACGCCAACGTCGAAGAATGGAACAAGAAAGCTGAAGACCTCGCTGGCAGATTCATCAAGAACTTTGGTAAGTTCACGACGAACGAGGCTGGCAAGGCTTTGGTGAAGGCTGGTCCACAGCTTTAATCAGACAATAGACCTTAGACCTTAGACCTTAGTTGGTCTAGGGTCTTTTTTATAACTTAAAAACTTAAATAACATGAAAAAGCTCTTATTATTAGCAATTGCGGCGTTTTTCGCATTGACAATCAACGCCCAGGAGTATTATGTGTCGAAAAACACTGGCAGCGCACGTGGTGACGGCAGCAAGGAAAAGCCGTTCAAGTTCATTCAGAGAGCCATCGATGTCGTTCCTGAAGGCGCAACTATTTATGTGGCTGAAGGCAACTATTTCGGCCTCTTGGACGCAGGCAACATCAATGTGAACAAATGCGTGAAGATTTACGGTGGTTACAACACTGATTTCACGGAACGCGACATCCTGAAATACAGGACTATGGTGCAGCCAAATGCCGAATCGAATGGCACAGCTAAGGGCCAGGGAACGATGATTATCAGAGTTAATGACCCTGCTCAGAAAGGCGAAGTTGTCATCGACGGACTTCTGTTTGACCGCGGCAACTCTATCTCTTACAATGTCAAAGGCGAAGGTCAGCCTAAAGGAGTCGCATCTACGATGATGAACCCTATCGGCACTGCTGGCAAAGGCGGTCCGAACCTTGACCAGACTGGTGTTTTGACAACTGAAACGAGGGAGTTGTTCATCGAACTGGCATATTGCAAACAGGTGACAATCAGCAACTGTGCTTTCGTGAATGCCCCGAATTATGGCATTGGCGGAACATTCCGTTGCGAGTTATTCATCGACAACAACATCTTCGTCAACTGCCGTATGGCAGCCTGCGACGTACGTGGTGGCGACGCTCAAAAAGACATGGTTGTGCATTTCACCAACAACACCGTGCTTTTCACATGGTCAAGACTCAAGGACTTGGGTGATATGGGCTACGGCTTCGTGTATAGGCCAGGCACTTCATGCTATGTTGACCACTGCATCATGGGCTGCAGCATTTTCTCAGCTCTCGACCGCACCCACATGGAAAGCAAGGAGAAAGAGGCAAAGAAGATTGCCACAGCAACCAATACCAAGTTCTTCTTGAACAAACGCGGCGACATGGCTATTCCTGGCGGCGGATTGTACAAGATGGTCAATGTGGATCAGTTTGAGGACGCTTATGAACTCTCAGAAATCGACGGCTGTTCAAGCATCACCGACCCGAAAGAGTTCAACGGCAAAATCAACGAGGCATACCTGAAAGGATTTATCGGGGCATCATACAAAGAATCGACCGACTACAATGCCAACTCATCGGACAACAAGTTCCGCGAGGCCTTGGGCTTGAACAAACAAGGTTCAATAAGTTCATCGGTGTCGATGTTCGCAAACCGCTATCCTTTTGAGGATGCTTTGAAATTGTTCGGAGCAATGAATGGATACGGTGCACAGATGCCGAAATAACTAAACCAGTAAATTTAAAACTATGAAAAGAATCTCTTTAATTGCAATTGTAACGATTTTCGCTTTGACAGCGATGTCATTCACAGGCGGAAAAGGTGTGGTTTTGAGGTTAAATCCGCAAAAAGACAAGGTTTATGTGATTAAGTCAAAAACCACGCAGATAAATTCAATGAAAATTCAAGGCCAGTCGATGAGTTCGACACAGACCATTGAAACAACGCAATCGATGACTGCAAAAGAAGTATCGGACACAAAGAATGTGTTTGAGACTAAGATTGATGCAATAAAGTTCAACGCTTCCCAGATGGGCATGAGTTTTACTTACGATTCTGAAAATCCACAAAACACCAACCCGATTATAGCTGACCAGGCTGGCGAGTTTGAAAAAAACTTAAAGAAGCCCGTCAATGTTACATACGACAATCATGGACGCCTTGATGAGACGACAGATTTTGAGATGAGCCAGATCAGCAATGCTATCATTGAGCTTCCAGAAGATGAAATCAGTGTCGGCAGCGAGTGGACTTACACCAAGACACAGGAAGTCAGCGACATTGAGATGACTGTGAAGATGAAGGTGACTGTTACAGGAATAAGCAAGAAAGGTGTTGATGTCAGTTTCAATGGAACCGTTGATTCTAAAGACGTTACGGGAACATACGAAGGCACCTCGACCATCAACCAGCAGACTGGCATTGTCGTGAGCAGCAACATCAAGAACAAGATTTCGATGACGATTACCGAACAGGGACTAACAATACCGCTAACGGTAAGCGGAACGACAACTATTACAGTTGAATAAAAAAAGGACCGAGCTTCGCTCGGTCCTTTTTTTTAGTTGAGCATCACTGGCATCAGCAGCATCAGGATGTCTTCGTCGGCGTTTTGGTTATCGATCGGCGTGATGATTCCGGCGCGGTTTGGTGCCGACATCTCAAGCTGAATCTCAGTCTGGCTGAGGTTAGCGAGCATCTCCTGGAAGAACTTCGAGCTGAAGCCTATTTCCATGTCTTCGCCAGAGTAGTTGCAAGTGAGGCGTTCCTTGGCTTCGTTAGAGTAATCGAGGTCTTCAGCTGTGAGCACGAGTTCCTGACCGCTAATCTTGAAACGGATCTGATGTGTAGCCTTGCTTGAGAAAATGGCCACACGCTTGATGGCAGCGTTAAGCAGCTGACGGTCAACGACAAGCTTGTTAGGATTTGTTGTCGGGATAACAGCCTCGTAGTTCGGGTAACGACCCTCGATGAGGCGGCAAATAAGCTTGTATTCACCGAAAGTGAACGATGCGTTGGTGTTGTTGAACTCGACATGTACCGGCTCATCTGCGCGACCAGCCAATATGTTCTTCAGCTGGTTGATAGGCTTCTTAGGCACGATGAACGAAGCTGCAACGTCTGACTTGACGTCCATTCTTCTGTAGCGCACCAGCTTGTGAGCGTCGGTTGCCACAAAGGTAAGGCATGTGTCGCTCATCGCCATGAACACGCCTGTCATGATAGGACGAATCTCGTCGCTGCCTGTTGCGAAGATGGTCTTCTCAAAGCCGCATGCGAGCACATCGGCTGGGATTTCCCACACTGAAGGCTCAGCAATGACTGGCACTTGCGGGAATTCGTCGCTCTTATGACCGACCATTTTGTAGCGGCCCTCACCTGTCGTGATTTCGATGGCGAGAGTAGCTTCGTCGATATTGAATGACACCGGAATGTCAGGGAAATTCTTCATCACGTCGATGAGAAGACGTGCCGGAATGGTGACCTGTCCTTTACCTTCAGCCATGTCAGGCTTGATGGAGACAGTCATCGTTGTTTCAAGGTCAGATGCCGTGATTTTGAGTTCATCTTCAGCAATGTCGAAGAGGAAATCGTCGAGAATCGGCAACGTATTGCTTGAATTTATAACGCCGCTGAGGGCCTGGATTGCTTTTAAAAGCTTTAAACTCGAAAGAATAAACTTCATAACTTCCTAATATTTTTCAAACTGCTAAATTACAACTTTTTCTTGAATTGCAGTTCAATTTTTTAAAATTTTTTTATTTATTGATAAAAACAGCCGCTGTCCAGTCGTTTTCCTTAATATGATTTAGGTACGAAAGTCCCAGACGTTCAGCCTCGTTTCTAATCAGCTGTAAATCAGCTTCGTAGAATCCGCTGAAGAAGATTTTGCCACCTTTTTTCAGACATTTGACGTATTCGTGCATGTCGCGCAACAAAATATTACGGTTTATGTTAGCGATAATTATGTCAAATTGTCTGTTGTTCAATGAGTTAGCATCACCAAGCTCGACAATGATTTCATTCTCGTCGTTGAGTTTGACATTGTCGATAGCGTTGCGGTAAGCCCATTCGTCATTGTCGATGGCAACAGTCTTTGCAGAGCCGAGTTTCTTTGCCAAGATTGCCAAAACGCCTGTTCCCGAACCCATGTCAAGCACATCTTTGCCTTTGAAATCTTCCGAAAGCATCAATTTGATAATCTGAGCCGTCGTCTCATGATGTGCGGTTCCGAACGACATCTTCGGTTCGATGCAGAGGTCGAATTTGTAGCTGTTGTCGGCCTCATGGAATGGCGCACGGATGCGGCAGATGCCATCGATAACCACAGGCTCGTATGATGATTCCCAAGTGGCGTTCCAGTCCTGATCGGGGATTATCTCACGTTTAACTACTTGAACATCAGCGAGTTGCTCCATAGCAAGTATGCCATCGAGAGCGTCTTTATTGAAAGTGTTTTCGGCGCAATAGGCAGTGAAACCATCGTCAACGTCCATGAAGCTGTCGAAGCCGATGTTGCCGAGCAGCTCGGTGAACATATCCTTCAGAGCGTCGTTCTGCGGATTAGAGAATGTATAAGCTATATAGTTCATTGTCAATTACTTAGAAGCCTGTTCGCAGATACTTGCAAAATCCTCGGCTTTGAGTGACGCGCCGCCGATGAGACCGCCGTCAACGTCAGGCTGGGCAAAGAGTTCCGAAGCATTCTTTGCGTTGCAGCTGCCGCCATAGAGGATATGAATCTGGCTTGCGATGTCGTCGCCGTATTTCTCTTTCACAAGACCGCGGATGAAAGCGTGTACTTCCTGAGCCTGTGCCGGTGTGGCAGTTTTGCCTGTTCCGATAGCCCATACAGGTTCGTAGGCTATGATAACATTCTCAATATCAGCGATGTCAAGATGGAACAGCCCCTCCTCCACTTGTTTGCGGATGACGTCGAAATGCTTGTTGGCTTCACGTTCTTCTAGCACCTCCCCCACGCAGAAAATCGGGACGATTTCATATTTCAGTGCCTGGTTGACCTTTGCTGCAAGAGTTTTGTTGTCTTCACCAAAGTATTTTCTGCGCTCACTATGGCCTATAATGCAGCAGCTCACGCCTATTGAGTCGAGCATCTTAGCCGACACCTCACCAGTGTAAGCTCCTGAGTCCCAAGCAGATAAGTTTTGAGCACCCACTTCGAAAAGCTCATGTTCGGTAGCCTCGTCGGTGGCGAGTTCGAGATATGGGAACGGAGGGCATATTATCACTTCGCACGACGGCTGTTTCTCGTCTAGGAGTTTTTCAAGGTCTTCAATAAGGCATTGGGCTTCCTCGAAATCGAGGTTCATTTTCCAGTTACCGGCAACGATTTTATTTCTTTTCATGATATATAGATTTTAATATTTTACAATAAAGTGCAAAGATAATAAAATCTCTCACAGATTACACAGATATTTGCTTTTTTTATAGGATTAATAGGATTCTTTAGGATTGATAGGAGGTTTTTATTCTATTTTAACTTCATAAAGCCTATTATTTCTTGTGTTGTCGTTTTTAAAGAGGAAATAGGCTTTCCCGTTGTAAATGCGGAGGTTTTCGATGAATGGGAAGCCACCGAGGACGGCTACAGTTTCAGCAGTGCCAGCTTCAAGGTTGCATCGTTTGATGGTTGTGACGCCACCGTCGAGGAAAATGGTGTAGAAAACGCCGGTAGCATCGTCGAGAATAACTTTTTTATTCCATTTTTTTATAACCTTCATTTTGCCGTTCCAATGCCTGTATCTGTGAAACGTTAACGGATATTCATCGGCAACTTCTCCTTTATTATTGTAAATGAATAATTTATCTTCATCAAAAGAGAAAAGATAGAGTTTGTTATCATAGGCGAAACAAGGGTCGTAAGTGGGCTTCGGATCCAACATTCCTGCTGATTTGTAGAAAGTGCCAAAACGCGGGTTGTGCAAGTTAATCATAAGGTCGCGATTCTCCTCGTTGATGCAGTGGTGAAACTCATGAGACTGCTTGTCACCGCCGATTTTGAAGTAATAATAATAAATCTCCTGACCGAAGAAGAAATACTTCCCTCCCACCACGAGGCTGTCGGTTGCGCATGTTATGTTTCCGAAAAGATTCAAAAAAACATCGGTCTGCGTCGGATACATCAGTTCCATTTCGAAGAAGCGGTCTTTATAAGTCTTGTGCCCTATCTGATAGACCCATTCGTCGGAGACGAGTTGCATTTCTCCATAAACATCCTTATAGATATTGTAATATTCGTCGCTGATTTTTAGGTCTTTAAGTGTGTCGCATGCGAAGTTCAAATGCAGAAGCGAGGTACCGCGCCGTCTTTTGGCGATGAGATAAATACCTTTTTCGTTGATTTCGAAATCAACCACGCTCATCACCTTATTACTATAGGCGACATGCGGTTTGTTAGCATAAATCTCCACCTCGGGAAGCGATTTCTCGTCAAACTGCATTTTTATCACTATTCTATTGCTATAGTCAAGAGTATCAATGATATGCATCACACTTTTGTACGACAGATGTCGTGTGTAGATAGTATCGCCGGTTTTCACATTTTTCAGGTTAAACACTCCATTTTGGTTGGATATGCCGATAAATATCGAGTCGATGCTATAGATGCCGACGTTTTGGATTGGTTTGGAACGGTCATCGAGGATGAGGCCGGAGATTCCCTGGGAGTAGGATTTTTGAGACAATAAGATTAGTAGGATTCCTAGGATTAATAGGATTGACAACTTGTTTTTCATAGGGTTAATTTTTTGCAAAAATAGGAATAAAAAACAAGTTGTCAATTCCTAAAACACTAAAATTCAAGGCTAAATTCCTAAAACTATTGTTTTATCAGATCTTTGCAGAATTTTTTAAATTCTTTTTTCGAATTCCAATGTTTCATGATGAAGAACGAGCCATTGGGTATTCCACACATAACTTTCCAGTCCTGATAGACGATTTCGTCGATGCTCAGCACGCATCTGAAAGGGCCAAATTTTTCTGCTTTTTTGGTCAAATCGAGCCAAAGTTTGGCAGCATCAGGAGTCATATGTACCGACATAGGAGTGGCTTCTCTATATGATTCATGTACCACTTTTTGGATAACGGGTTTGCCGCCGATGACTGCCGAGCTGATGGCCGGGCCTTCAGGCGTAGTCTTCTTCAAAGCATAAATTCTCTGCTGTTCATCTTCAACCCAGTTTTCTTTCATAACAACAAGAGAATCATTATGTTGCCACCAATTCATAACTGTAGAAACATCGTTAATTGGAACCAATGTGTCGGAATAATATTCCCAAATAGCCACTTTGCCTTCGCTTGTCATATCACCAGGGGCACGCTCATAAACCGAGGGATGTACGAGGGCGTAGAATAGGTAGAAGCATCCGACAAACGCAATGGCCATCGTATAAATGAAGATTTTAAACGGTTTGTCCAATCGTGACGATGTTTTTCCTTCGATGGCGTCGATATGCTGGATGACATTATTGCAATGACCCACGAAATTCTTGTAAACCATAGTAAAAATGATCAAGAGAATCACGCCAACAGCCACAAAACACCATATAGCATTATAATACTGTTGTATATTGATATCTGCGATGTTTTGGGTCATATCCTCGCTATTAATCAGCGCCAAACTGGTAAGCAGGAAGGTGACCAAAAACAGGAAACCGATATAAATTGCGTAGCCAGTCTTGAGTTTCTGCATGTTTTTCGATAGAGTGAGCAGGTCGGAGTTCTCGATCACATTACGTTTCACATTGCGTGTAAGCCAAAGCTCGTAAAAGACAGCCAAAATCAGGAACAAGGCCAGTCCGCCGAACCAAAGCAGACTGAGGTTTGGAGCCAGCAAAAATGCCAGTCCGAATGGCCATGTCAGACCTTGCCAGGCATATATTGCTATCAGCAACACTGCTATAATCGGATAAGTTATCATGACGGATTTTCTGTATCTTGCGAAGAAATCGACTTCGTTTTTGATTGCCGACTTCATCAGACGGTCGTTGACGATTTCCTGCTGGTCGAACTGCTGTTTGAGCGTTTCGTATTGGGCTTTAAGTTGTTCAAGCTCGTTTAAATTGTTTTTTTCGTTGTTTTCCATGACGATTCCTTTCATTTTTTGTTTGACATTTTCACCAATTTGTCTTTGATGCGGAGCAGTCGCACACCCACGTTGTTGGGCGTTATGCCGATGATGGCGCCTATTTCATCGTAGTTCACGCCTTCGAGCCAAAGCAATATCAAGCTTCGGTCGATCAAGTCGAGCTGGTTGATGCGGTCGTAGAGCTGGCGGATTTGCTGCGTCGATGGGTCGTCGGCCTCATACGGGTCGATGTCGATGGTCAGCGGCACGGTGCTGATGCGGCGGCGTTCCTTGCGGTCGTTGTTGATGGCGGCGTTAAGTGCCACACGGTAGATCCAGGTGCGTGCGCTGCTGCGTTCGGCGAAGCTGTCGAAGCCTTTCCACAGCCTGATGAGGATCTCCTGAAACAGGTCATCGACCTCGTCGGAGTTTTTCGAGAACATGTAGCAGACCGTGTAGATCGTACGTTTGTGCTCCCTCACCAAAAGTTCAAATTGTCGTTCTTTTTCAGTCATAATCTAATTAAATTACGCCTTTTTAGACAACGGAATTGTCATTTTATTACAATCCTGGATTAATTTTTTAGGATTATTAGGATTAATTTTTGCAAAGATAAGAAAAAATCCTATTAAACGAGTGGGATTAATAGGATTTTTAGGATTGGGAGGATTTTTAGGAAGAATATTTATAATTTAAATCTCACTAAACGCAATTCACCTTTGGAATCTTTAAGTTCTTGAACACCAAAGATGTAGCCGTTTTTGATAACGAAACGATTCTTCGTGATTTCCAGATTGAATTCGGCGCATTGGAACGAGTTTTCTGAAAGGGTTCTACCCTGCTCCATCGAATATTTATGGAACTTGTTTTGTCCAGTTTCTTCGGCATCTTCAAAATAAAGGATGTTTTCGCCAGCACCATTGATAGCCATCGTAAACCACGACAAAGATAACGGCTCAGTGATGTAATCCATGCCTTTTTCGAGTCTTTTGACAAAATCCTGTTGAATTTCGGCCATTTTTTCCGGGTCGGGACTGCTTTGCCAAATCGGGAACTCCTTTTTATATTTTTTTATAGCTTCCGACTGCATTTTCTTTTGTTCTTCAACCGACAGAGTCTTCTGTTTCCAGTCAAATTTACGCTCAGAGATTTTATTTCCATCGAAATCATAGATTTTCATCACGCCATCCATTGGAGTTGCAACTATCAGATTATCAGCGACTTTCACAACACCTGGTTTTTTGTTCAGATGAGCTTTGGCATATATAGAATAATCCGATTTTTTACCAGTTATATCTTCGAAACAGTCAAATATGATTTTGTACTTACCAGTTTCAACATCTAGAATCGCGATAAAATCACGCCATTGTGTTTTCCACGAAACTCCTCCATAAATTGCAATATTTTTCTCATTCAGCGTAATCATGTCATGAATCGAGCAATCCACTGTTATTTCATTAATAATCAATCCATTATCATTAAAGAAATAGATTTTTCCTTGACTATTGTTTTTGGTGAAATACAGATTATTGATTTTCCCGAAAACAGGCTGCAAATTAAATGGTTTTTTCTTGCCGTCTTCGAAATATATCTTAATGTCTTTCAACCACTTACCATTTTTATCGAATAATGAATAGCGGTTTTCGTTTGCGTGGCTAATCATAGCAGTGCCATCATCGAAAACTGTAAGCTTTTTGAAGTTGTCGAAGATTTCCGACCAGTTGTTGCTGACGGCGTAAGAGTCGTCTTTTACAAGGTTAATTATTTGAGCATCAACAATATATGATGTCAACATCAAAGTTATTATCAATAGCAGTTTTTTCATGGTTTTAATTTTTAAATGTTATTTTCAATATATGTAAACAGCTGTTCAGTCATCGGTTTGTTAGCGTCGTACTCCTCAATAGTGATGAAATCGTAGATTTCGAAGTTGTCTTTCGGCTCGGGTTTTTGAAATCCTTTTATAATAAAAAACGTCAGCAATATCGCGCAAGCCGTTGTTATTGAAGAAATTAGGGCAATTCTAAGAGTTCTGGACTTTGTCTGGCGAGGCGTGATATGAAACTCAGGGACAAAGTCGTTTTTCGGCACTAATCCATCAAGCGATTTTTTTATTTTATCTACAAAAACACGCTGATTTTCAATATATTCGCCACATTCTTTGCATTCGGTAAGATGCATCTCGACTATACTTCTCTCTTCTGGAGAAAGTTCGTTGTCGATATATTTCTGAATTGTTATTTCATCAATGTGTTTCATAGTCTTTCCTTAATTTTTCCAAGATTCTTGATAATGTTTTCCCGACCGAGTTGAAATTCATGCCAATGATTTCGGCGATTTCCTTATAGGA
>Ga0310690_10003794_pt1 | contig 22172 bp, 36 predicted proteins | sample AusTroGonzalo_MG_2_FD_207661 | JGI IMG/M metagenome (GOLD analysis project Ga0310690, IMG submission 207661) | Bovine rumen microbial communities from tropical cattle in Woodstock, Queensland, Australia - Gonzalo_04 (v2) (version 2) | ecosystem: Host-associated > Mammals > Digestive system >... | reverse complement strand
AGTTATTAACTTAGATTCATTTGTTGTAAAATATAATCCATTATTTATTACTATATTTCCATTACTATCATAAGTTAAATGTTCTGGATTGATTGTGTAATACCCTTCTTGTGAATTATCATTTCCTAACATTGAGTAAGGTCTATACTAATCATATATTGCTTTTAACTATAGCATTATATTATCAGTTATAGTAGTATATTCTGTAATTAAATTTTGTTTAGCCACAGAACTTGGTAAACTAGAAAAATTAGTTGCTGTCCAAGTTTTGTTTAAATCTTTCAATTGATCTCCAATATACATGATGTACATAAATTTAGGCTTCTAGATATAGAATTTTCCTTTTCTCTAATTTCCATCATATATAAAACTTCCTTCAAATGTTTGATATTTAGGAGTTAAGTAATTGACTGTATAATCTGGTCTATTAATATCAATTAATACATCCTAGTATGGACTATTACTTTCTGAAGAAGTTAAATACATAGAATTACGTCTATCTCCAGGATAGATACTACCGATTCTAACTATTGAATCATCTTTTTCAGGAATACCTTGAGTAGTTTGTAGTAAAGCTTTTTTAAATATAGGATGATTCTTTATTTCTTCAAAAGTTAATCCAGAAACACCATTTTCTATTATTAATTCAACTTGTGCTAAAATAGCTTCTTCAGTTTGAGCAGATATTAAAGCATTATAATATGTCTAGTACTCATTTTCTGGAATTAATACGTGAATACTCCATTGTACCTAATCAAGCATTTCTGTACGTCCTTCTGAAGATTCATCAACATATTTTCTTAAAAGTATTTCTGCTAAATTTAAATAGTTGTCAAATATAGCTTCTAAACCTTCACTTTTATTATACAAAGTATCATCTACTTTAATTTCTGTTTTAATTAACTCACCGTCTGTAGTATATGAATAAACTACATTTTCACTAAGTAATGATTTATTTTGTAATTGTATAACAAAACCGTAAGCATCAATTAAACCTAATACTAAACCATAATACTATTTTACACTAGTTCCTGTAAATTTCTAGCATTTTAATATATCACCAGGTTTAAATACTGGATATTCTCCCTATTTAGATTCTAATACATATAAATTCATTCCATTTGTAAGATTAGAACCAAAGTATTTATAATATAAATTTATATTAGAAATATCAGAAGCTTTAAATATGTAATAACCATCTTCATTTAAAGTAGCAGTTTTACTATTTACGATAGTAAATAACTAATTTGTGAAACCATTTATATCCTCTGGATAAATATAAAAAGATGATGTTAATATTTGTTCAAGTCCATTTACACTAGTAGGAGTTTTCTGAAAAACATGATATATTTGAATTATTTCTAGTGTTGCTAATGTTTTCAATATAGATTCTGTAAATAAATTAGACACTGAATATTCTGGATTAACAACTACTGAAGTATGAGTATGTCTTGTAACAACAATTTCTGTATTTAAATCATCTGATTTAAGAGCATTTTCTGTATCTACAGTTGTCATTAAAACCCCATCTTCAATTTTTAAATATAAATTAGTTTCTGGGTCAGGCTCTTCCTCACCAATCATAGGTAGATAATCTAAATCATCTAACCGTTCATCTTTTGATATTATATTATAAACTCTAATGTAAGAACTTTCATCAATATAATTACTTATTCCTTTTGAATCTAATTCATCTAAATAGTCAGATAAAATTACTGACTCAGTGGAATCTGTATCAATTTCTTCTATTGTTTGTGTAAATTTTTTCTTAAATTCATCAATTTGAAGAATTTTAAATATCCATTTACAGAAATCAAACGATGGTGTTGTTTGACCTTCTGGAGATTGATCGTCTCTTGTAGCATAAGGATGCGTTGAAGTGTCTGGAGTTGTAGAAGAAATATATGGATTAAGATTCTAATTATTTGTTACTGGAATATAATATTTATTTTTATCAAATAAATTATTAATAAATTCTTCTGTTTGAACAACTGAATCATAATCATCTTCATTTAAATATATAATATCATATATTGTGTCAACTTTAAAACTATCAGTAACCCAGAATGATCCATTAGTTGCAGATATTTTATTCACAACTAATTCAAATACATTTAAAATTCCTCTAACTATAAGATTATCAATAGTTAAAGTATTAGTCTATGCATCTAATTTCCAACCATATCCAGTCATTCCGGACATAAATTGACTAGAGCCAATACTACCATCAGTTACAATATCACCTGTCCCTACTCTTATAGCTATATTAGAATCTTTAAATGTAGCAGTTTTATTAAAATCAGTTTTATTCTAAAAATGAGTTTGACCACTAAATGTAGCTTCCGATTTTACTTTTAATTCTCCATTTATATCAACTGAATTATTAAAATCATTATGTCCATCATGAACATTACTACCTTTAAATCTCCAATTTCCATTAATAATTTCATCTTTATCCTTTTGAGCAAAATTATCTGGAGTTTTTCCTTGTAAATATTCAACATTAAGATTTTTTACTAATTCTTTAGATTTTATTTTTAATGGAACTCCGTCATAATCAATTTCTAAAGGACCAGTCATTTTATCTCCAGTTTTATTTACATATTTTTCAGTAAGTTTATCATTATATTCAAGCAATAATAGTAATTCATCTTCATACTTCAAATATAAAATCTTTTTTAATACATCAAACACTAACATTCCGGATTTATAACTAGAAGGATCCTTAGCTCCAGTTGGCTCAATTACAACTCTACTAAAATCCTTTGTAGATTTAGCAACTGTAGTTATAAAAGACTAAAAATCTTTATAGCTATTACCATATCTTATCCAAATTTTTCCAAGATTCTCTAACACTAAATCATGTAAATTATCTCCAACAACAATCTTTTTATTGCCAAGGATATAATCTTCTCTTATTAAATTATTCATTATACATTTTATTAAGTAAAACATTAATTTACAAACAAAAAAGGAGTTACCAGAATAAATCCAGTAACTCCTCTAATATAAAGTTATTTTTGATGTAAATCAAATAAACTCATGCCAATCTAGTTTTATGTCTTGTCCTTCTAAATCAGCACACCATCTATTAAAAACTAGTCCTTCATATCCATCGGGATCATCTAATAAATCTTTTACATATAAAATAAGATGTTTCTCATCTTCAATAGAACTACCAAGAAAATCAGCTTTTGCCATATTTAATACGTATAAACAATCATATAAATACCAATGATCTATATATACGTCATAAGTTTGTAGTAATCTATAAAGGTCAGATTCAGTTGATGGGATTATTTTTGCTTCTTGTCCTTCCTTGTCTAGATAATACATATGGTCAACAGCATATTTTAAAGTATGTTCATTGAAATGATGTCCATGCTCATTTAGATATTTCTACCGGCTGTCGTGATGTACTACTTCTATTGTTATCATTATTATGAAGCATATTAAAGATAGAATCGATTTTAGATTCAATTCCACCAAGTTTAAATTCTAGATTACTTATCTTTTCTTCCTAGTCTTTCTATTGTGCAAACTAGGGATTTAATTCTTTAAGAATTTCTTCACAAGCTTCAACTTGGTGTTTGTGCATTTCTACACTATCTAACACCTAGTTGCTTAATTTAATCATGCTCTCAACTTCTTGGACAATAGAATCTCTAGATTCACCTATTAAAACATTACCAAAAGGAGCAACATTAAGATTGCTTGGAACTTGTTTAAATTCCTAATTTTTATCTTCAACTTTAACAGTTATATCCACTGTTGATTGAGTCATTCCATATGCTCCAAATTGATTTAATGGAGAACTAACGGAGACAACTTGACCAATTTTTAAGGAAGGCTCAGATTTATCTAAAATATAAACTAAACTTCCCTGTCTTAGAGCAGAAAACATAATTAATCGTTAGTTGTTGAAGTTGGTGTTGTATTATTATATCTATTTAAATATCCATTTAGTAAGTAAGCTGGTACTACTTCTAACTGTGGATATTGAACAACAGTAGTTGCAGGTTGTGCAGCTCTGATTGCATTAATTTGAGCCTATAAAGGAGCAATCATTCCAGCAATTACCTGATTCTATTGTTCCTGACTAATCTGAGTCTTGAGGTTAGTTTTCTCTTCAGTAAGTTCAGCAATCTTATCGTGTAAAGCTTGAGTTTGCATTTCAGTTAATTTGCTTACAATAATAGCTGTGTTACGATTATTATCATCTTTTAAAGACTGAGTTTGTAACAACATGTTATTATTGATAGAACAAGTCTGAGCAGCTCTCTCATAGTTTGCACTTGAGAAATTCTACTGTAAAGTATTATTTAAACTATTAATATTGGTTGCTAAATCATACTGAATATCTTTTTGACCTAACTGTGTCTGATAATTTAATTGGGTTGTAAGGAGTCTATTCTCGCAGCAGCAAGATTGTAAAGCAGATGTTAAATCTTTATTACCCATTAAAACAGAATTGATAACTCTTTCCCCTGTTATTCCAGAAGCAGCAGCTACTCTGTCAACAGCATTTCTTACTTCACTAATAGCACCTTGCATAATTGCAGAATTAGTACCAAAAGCAGAAGCAAGCTCATTGATGGCAGAAGCACTACCATTAATACCTTGGAGAACAAGATCATTATTATGGTTAGTATTAACAGTATCTTGGAGAGCTGCAATAGCACGCGAATTATAGTCGACGCCATTGTCTCCTCCGTTGTTCCAACCATTGCGAAAGAACATCATCCATATAAGCCATATAACATTTTGTTACGAATATACCGCATCCGTATATTCTCTCTATGTTACCATAGAGTTCAGACTATATCATACTACTTTCGTAGCCCCTGCGCTTCGGGAATGCTATTCCCTACTCTACTCACTTCCTGATATTCAGTGTTTTCGATAGTCGTTGAACCTTCCTTAAAGGCTTGGCTGCTGATTGTCCCATAGGGAGTTTCCAGCAATTCACAGGGTTTTAAATCCGCTTATAAGTCTTTTCTAGTCCATAAAAATCCATGATAAAGTTTATCTTTATTTACAACTCTTAATATATTACTAGCATTATAATTATTTGCTCTTGCAGCATCACCACTACCAGCATATGTTGCAGATTTTTATGAAAAATATGTTTAAACTTAAAAAGTTAACGGATTGTTATTCCAGTTACCCATATTATTCATCATTGCCATTGTTTCGGCTGAATTATCTTTGTTCATTAAAGATGCCCAAAGAGCTGAATTATCTTTAGGACAATCATAGATATACTTTTCAGTTACTGTATCACTCATAATGTTTAAAGTTTAAAGTTAATAAATACTAGTTAGCTAACTGATAAAATATATCCATAAATATTAAATGTCTTACAAATTAGACATAAAAAATTAGGCTCCTATAGATTTTACTCTACAGAAGCCTAATTTACTTTTAATTTATTATAATATTGTTATCATTCTCAAATTTTAATAATTCATCTAAATACCAATTCTTTTTAGACATCTATGATTGATGACTTTGTGGAATTATTCCTTCAGATTCTTTTCTTTCAATAGTTTTAGTTGATACTTTGTATCTATCAGCTACCTACTATTTAGTTAAATTAATGTGTGCAATTTGAGAAATTAGTTCTAAACCTTCATCATCAGAAATATTAGTATTTCCTGATTCAATACCATTTGCATATTCTCTTAATGTGTTTACTATTATTTTTGACAATATTGACATATTCACTAATTTTAGAACAATATAAAATTGATTATGACATATTTAACACTTTGTTAAATCTTTTAAAATAGTTCATATAAATAAATACTTATATATAAAATTTTAAAAGAAAATACAAAATGCAATTAAAATTAATTTTTACATATTCTGTATTTACTTAATATAAATAAGCAAATCATTATTCCAAATAATATTAATGTAATATACAAATACTATAAATCAGATATAGGTATTCCTATAATAGTATCTATTACAGATAATATAAAATTCAATAGTACATAATATAATGGAATACGATGATAAATACAAAATTGAAAAACATACGATGCTAAAAATATAAATATTAATGGTATTATTGAGACTCCACCTAACATAGATCCTAGCCAATAATTATTTACATCAAAATATGCAATTATATTATCAATTAATGAACAAATTGCCAATAACATTGGAATCCATCTTAAAATAATCAATAAATATTTATATTTTGTTTTCATTAACGTCTCCTTTGTCTAACACTTGACATTTTTCTTACACCAGCAGTTCCTATTGTATTACCTCTGCCATCTTTTTCAATATCTTCATCTTTCTTTGGTTTTGGGATTAATTTTAATTTTGCCATATTATTTTATAATTTAATTAATACAATACTTTTTTGCAAGTTCACTTGCTTTATTTCTCCAATCTTGCATTTCATTATATGCTTCATAATATTTTTCTGAATCATCCTAGTAATTCAACATTAAAGCAATCTAATCATCATTAGAATACTTAAGTTTTATTATTGCAGTTTTAATATCAGCATAAGATGCATTAAACATTAATGGGTTAATTCTCTAACATAATTCTACATCTGATTCGTCTATTTCTCTAAAATCTTTCATTTCTAATAAATATGGCTCTTTTAAAAGAATTCCATTTTTATCATAATATATATTACCTAATGAAATTTCTTTTCCATAAACAGACTCAAGGAAAGTGCAATAAAGCACCTTTCCTTTGTCTGCTATAAGTTTAATTCCCTCTTGTTTCATATATCATAGTTTTAATTTGACGGTATAGCTGTAATTAAACTTGCATAATCTGACCATCCAGAAGCAGATTTGTAAGCATCAACTGATTCGGCTGGAACGTATATATGTGATAAAGAATTTGAATTTAAAAAAGAAATTGCACCAAAAGTTGGAGGTATTGCAGCATATATAATAATATATTCCAATAAAGGGCATTTATAAAAACAAGCATATGCCATCATATAAATACTTTGAGGAAATTCTACACTTTTTAAGTACATATTGTTATCAAAAGCACAATCATTCCCTGTAAAATTTGTAAAATATTTCAATTCATTGAAAGATTCAAGATAATATAAAGCATTATTATTATTGCAAATATTATTTATATCATTAATTTGATATCCCCCAATAGCAGCTTGTGAATAACCACTAAAGTTTGGAACACTTGCATTAGCAGCTTGCCCTTTAGTCATATACCATCCTTTTGTTTTATCATTTGTATCTACATAAGAACCAAGTCCATTTTGTTCAAATGTGATGCATACAGCAGGATTATAACCCTCACCGTTGGGGTCGTAACTCTACAGCACAATCAGAGTACCCCTGTCAATTGTGACTGACAGACCGTAGATTTTCGTAATCGTTTGAGTGTCACTACTACCATTAGGATTGTAACCTATTGCTTCACATTGAGCAACAGTCAGACTTGCATCTGTTACCGTGTAACTACCGTAAATCTTCAAGTTAGAATTTTCCCCAGATTGATTATTCCATAAAGCTGCAATAGAAATTAAATCTTCTATAGAACCAGTAGTATTTGGTATAGTAGCATTTACTGTATTTAATAAAGTATCTTGAGCAGAAGCAATTTTACTTAATAACTTAATACTGTCTATGTTTGGGCAATTATTAAATGTAAATGAATTTATTTGTGATGGTACACCTAATTCAAGTTTAGGTAAATTAAGGACTTCTGATGAAACTGTAAATTCACCAGAACCCTAATTATATAAATACTAATTACTTACATAATCATACATACAAGCAACTCCATTATCATCAATGGCAGGATACATCTCTCGAATTAAAATTCCATTTCGTTTAATTATAAGATAGTAAACATCGCTATTACTCAATTTTGCCGCCTCATTTGGCATTGTATATGAAAATAATCTCAAGTTAGAAGGAGATGGATTGTATGAAGAAGGCGAACCACTTGTTATAGATGAATCTATACCAATCTGTTTATTTACACCATCTATAAAATGAGTATGTACATCTTTACTTCCTGACACTCTTAAATTATTGATGCCAGTATATGTACCGTACCAACCAAAGAAATAACCTGATGTTCCGTCACCTGATATACCAGTAGCCATTATCGCTTCAGGTCCCGTATCTCTACATATACCTTTTACCTCCACATACAAATCAGTATAGTTGGCGGTTATTCCAGTGTCAATCCATTGTGTACCAGAACTCCTAATATATCCACCACTATTTCGCCAATCTCTTGACGCTCTTAACCTCGGCAATCCCACGAGAGATAGTTGAAAAGGAGTAATACGACCATCTATTACTTCTTGAGATGCTATAAAACTACCTGTGCCTTGATTATAGAAGAACTATTTAGTTACATAGTCATACATACATACAACTCCATTTGAATCTACAGCAGGATACATCTCTCGAACAAGAGTGCCATTATCTCTTATTTTTAATGAATAAATCTTTGCAGATGTATTTGAGCCAAGAAGCATAATAGTTTTTGATGTAGTTCCAAAAGTTGGAGAAGTGAAAGTACCAACAATTACATCATCTATTAACACATTCGTTTTATTATGTTTTACTGTATGACGAACATTATTTGATATTTGTGTTATATCAAACTCTCTATTACCAAATCTAAAAGATGATGTATTTTGTCCAGCAACAAACAAACCAATAAATTCGTTAACACCAGCACTATCTCTACAACCATAAAACCAACTGTCTATTGAATTTAATTTTATAAATTCACACTCTAATTCTGTGTTAATATTAGGTACTATTCCCGTATCAATATATTGTGTACCAGTACTCTCTATATATCCGCCACTATTTCTCCAACCACAATCTACAGTAGGTAATTTATATTTTGACAATGGACTATTTTGAGCAATAATTACATTACTCATTTTAGTACTACCACTTAAATCAATACTTTCAATATTAGTAAATGAACTTAAATCGGCAGATGTTAAGGTATAAGTCGCTCCAACCGTTCCACAAATTCCATTTACATCAGTTACTGTTGATTTATTTTTTAATACATCACCAGTATTAGTTATAGAGGCTGCTTCTTCATCAGACATATACCAACCTTTAGTTTTATTATTAGTTGTAATATATCTTCCATATCCTGCTTGTTCAAAACAAATACATAATGCAGGATAATAATTAGGAGCACTTGAATTATATGATTGTAATGCTGGTGTGTGCTCATGAAGATACCAAGGTAGTAACATTCCTCTATTATATAACTCTGTCCAATTTGTAGCCACTGAATAAGCATCTATAAGGGCTTCATCGTGAGAAGCAATACCATTACCTACATAAACATTAGTTTTTATTGGATATCTGTTCCAATCTCCATTATAGGTAGTATTTAACGTTGGTGGTGCATTTGTATCGATTCTAATAATATAATTACCAGTCATTGATGTCCTATTAAAAGACTAAGGACACATTTGTGTTATATTAGTAAAGGTAATTGTATCTATATCACTTGTTCTATTTTGAAATGTAAAACAATCTCCAAATTTAATATTATATGAAAGTTCAAAACTACTATTTGCTACTATTAAATCTCTATTCATAAATTGTACACCACCAAATTCTTGTGTGTGTATTTCTTTATTAATTGTATTTGCATAATATTTTAAAGAATAGCATTTAACAAATGTTCCGACATCTGCATTACAAGTCTAATATAGTTCATCTAAATGAGTAGAATTATTAATAGTAGTCAATGATCCACAATTAGCAAATGCATATACTCCTATATATGTACATTGTGGTATTGATAATGTTGTTAATGATGTACAATTTGCACAAAATCCATTTGGAATACTTGTAGCGTTTGGAAGAGATAGATCTTGTAAACCACTACATCCATAAAATGTTTCTTTGTTTAGAGATGATAAATTAAGTGTTACATGTTTTATTTTTGTACATCCCATAAAAGCGCCACTACCTAAATATGTTAAATTTGGTAAATCATCTGAAGAAATTGTTTCCCAATTTAATGATGAACATCCTCCAAAACAACCCAAACGTGTTCCCCAACCTTCATTAACAAATCCAGGGATTCTTGTAATATTAGCTAGTCTTGATATAGGAAAATTAAGTTTTGAACAACCATAAAATATTCCATGTGAATCTGTATTCTAATTACTACCTAAACATGTTACATTTGTTGGAAATGTTACTGACACCAATTCAGTACAATACATAAACCCGTGTTCTGTATTTTGATTATTCTGCCAAAATGCAGTATTAGTAAAATACTACATTTCATCAAATGATGAAAATGTATAAGATGCATTAGTATTAGACACTATTAGATTAGTATCGGCAATATTTACTTTTCTTGTAAATTTATTTGACATATTTCTACTTTCAGCAGCTTCACTCTTTGTCAAAAAATATTTACCACCAGTTTCATGATAATAAAAATCTAATAAATTTCCAATACCATTATTGTGAAGTATAATTGCTACAGCTGGATTATAATTTGGCTATGTAGAATCTAATGTTTGAACTGCTAAATTATTAAAATCAATCAAAAATTCATTATTTTCTATAATAGTTAAACCATCAAATGTATTTCTAGCTTGTGTAAGTTGTTCACTAATATACCAATCATTAATAGTCCAAGTTCCAACTAATCTAGGTTTTTCCTAAAGTTCATAATTATCATTAAAACCTTTTAAAGTAGCATATTGCATTAATTCTGAAAGTGAACCAGAAACATTTCCAATATCTACTCGAACTCTATTTAATAAAATAATTTCATTTGCCATAACCATCAAGATTTAGATTCACAAGAATAAATAAACTCACCTGTTCCTGCATTTGGATAAAAAACTAAATTAACTAGATCTATCATTCCATAATGTCCATTACGGTAAAAAGGCACAAGCTATTTTATTTTAGTATCATTATCATATACTACAAAAGAATAAATTTTTTGAGCCTATTTATTAATTGTATTTATACAATAACATCCAAATAAAATACAATTATTTCCAGATGTAAAAGTATTTGCACTAAGGGCAGTTATTGTACCATCAAAATTTAATGATTGTACAGCTTTATATATAATTTTATGTCTATTAGTATTATTTGTTGCAATACTATATTCACGTTTTCCTGAATTGCCTGTTATAACAAATAATCCAGTATTAAAATTAGTTGAAAATATACCCTATCCATCATGCTATGTTGCGGAGCCAAAAAACCATATACTAGGATTAATTTCAGATAACTAATAATCTAAATCAAAACTAATATTATGTGTTAATTTAAATCCAGTATCTATATATTGAGTACCTGTACTTTCTAATGCATTTTCATATCCAGTGTCTTTTAAAGAATGTATAATTGGATTCCATTCTAATATTAATTCTACAATTGCAGGATTATTGGTAATAATAGGTGCTAATTCTGGATAATCTTCAATTATTTGTAAAAAATCTTCAACATATTGTTCTGGATCATTTGCTTCACATATTAATGCACATAATTTATGATTTACATTATAATATTGAACAATTTCTGGATAACTAGTAATTATATTAGACCAAAGTTCAGTTGTTAAATAATATTTTTCTTTTACAATATCTTGATTGTTTTTCTAATAATTTATTGCTAACTTTAAAAGATTATATCCATCTATACGAGGCGTATTTTTATTAAATAAAGTGGAACATAATAAAATATTGTTACTAGGGATAGTATTATATGAAACAGGTCCTGCATTAAAGACCCCAGAACCTTGATTATAGAAGAACTATTCTGATACATAATCATATATACATATTACTCCATTATCATCTATTGCAGGTTGCCCATTAAATTTTAAAATATTATTTTCATCATATAATTTTATATAGAATAATTTTCCTTTAAAATAATTTTCAGCACTACCCCTGCAATTCTGAGCAAATAAATAATATACAAGATTAACATATGTAGTTCCAGGGTATGATGCATTTGATAATAAAGTAACTTCATCTATTTTTAAGTTACCAACATTATTCGTAATACTTGCTGTTACTTTGTATAGAGTATTTGTATCAATTACATTTCCAGTATATTTAACTTGACCCTATGCTTCAAGATACCAACTGCGTCCAGAAGATGTAAGAGTATCTGCAGTAGAACCGTTATAATTACCAAAAATACATTGTCTTCCTGTATTGTTTGAAAATGTTAATGCAAGTTCTGCTTTATAACCTCCTGTAAATGATATTCCTGTGTTAATATACTATGTTCCTGTACATTCAATATATTCTAATTTAATAAAAGGGTATAGAGAAAGTTTATTATTATTACTTAATTTTAAATCCATACAATCCCCTCCAATTCATTACAATTTTCAATAACTAATTTATCTAAATTATCTAAATCACTTGGTATATTAACTTCAGTTAATGCTGACTAATTAACAAGTTCTACTTTTTCAGTCTAATCTCCATAAGTAATAGTCTCAAGAACATTTCCTGATTTTAGATTAATTCCTTTTAATTGTGTATTACTTAAATCAATTTCTTGGAAATCTAAATCAAGCTATTGACTTGCTCTTGGAAGGACATTAACATAATCTTGAGTTGAATCTTCTAGGTCAGTTAAATTATCATTACTTCCTAATAAAGAAAATCTAGATAAATCTAATTTAGTGTTATCTAAATTAATAAAATTATTAAGCTCTGCTAAATGTACTAATTTAGATGTCTGTTTAACTTCATCACTTACTGTAAATTCTCCTGCCCCAGAATTGTAAAAATACTATTTTGAAACATAATCATACATACATACAACTCCATTTGAATCTACAGCAGGATACATTTCTCTAACTAATGTATTATTCTATTCAACTATGAATGAATAAAGCTTTGAAGTAAAATTTCTTGATTCTGGACTATTTGTTTGTAGATTAAATGCCTAAAATAAATACATTGAATGGCTATTTACTGGAATTCCTTGATTTCCTGTATATATAGTAGTTCCATCTCTTTTTAAATATTCTCCGTAAGAAAGTTCATATTCTGATAAAGTTCCAGAATTAGATATAACATGTTTCTAAGATAAAGTACCTAAAAAGAATTCACAGTTTGTATTTGATGAAGGCATACTTGCAAACCACATTCCATTACCATTACCCTAATGGCAAACTCCAAACATTGGGCGTATGGCTTTTATTTTAACTACAGTGCCAGTTGTAGGAACTATTCCAATATCAAAATATTGGCTTCCATTACTTTCTATATACCCACCACTATTTCTCCAATCTTTTTTTATTAAAAAATCAAGATTAGGAACAAACCATAACTCAACATCAGTTGTATAACCAGCATTAGCTGCATATCCAGCATTGAATAATTCTGTTTGAAGAATTGGATTATGTCTACTTGTTACGGCAGTAATAGGAGATTTAAATGCAAAAGGAATTGATTTAGAAACAACAGTACCTTCAATATATGTTTTGGTATGAGTTATAGTACCTGTACTTAGAGTTGCTCCAGAAGACTGAACGTAAACTTCAAAAGTATTGTTAGTATTAATATTTATAGAACATAATCCCGATATACCATCAGATATAGTCCATACTTCAGATACTACTGTTCCAGTTATGTCTGCTGGAGTAACGCTAGATTCAAAATGTAAAGTTAAATCATCTGAAGTTATGTACCATCTATGATCCATTTCATTTAAACTAACATTCTTTCCTTCAGTATAAGTAAAATTAATATTTACACCACTTGGATAACTTCTTTTTAGTACTTGAATTGTTGCATAATCAGCAACTATTTGAGTAGCACCTTCAACAACAAAACTATAATCATTTTCAGCAGTTTCATAAGTTACTAATCTACCAGTACTTTCATAAAGAATTGCATCTTTATATCTGTAATAAGCGTTATTGTTTTCATCAATTAATCTTGCTTGTGGAACAAAATTATGATTTCCATCATATTGTCCTAATCTGTATGTTACAGCTGTAGCTTCTGCAATTGGGAAAGCTACACCAGTGATTAGGGCATTATTACCTGCTAAAACAGTTTCAGGGGCACCTAAAATGAATCCACTATCAGCATCAATTCTTAAAGTAACACCAGGATTATTTGTAAATACTTGCTCACCAAACGCATTCTGAATGTTAACAATATCAAGACCAGTTAAAGTTCCAGAACATTTAATTCTACCAGTTACAGTTCTTGCAGCTGCAGGAATCTTTGATAATTTAAGTAAATCACTTACTGGAACATTTTCCCAGTTAACGTTTCTACAAGTTATTTGTAATTGAGCTAATCCTTCATCACCATAATCATCATATACTGAATTAAGCCAATCAAAGACTAACTATTGAGTACCTAAATTAGTGCCCATTCCACTAAGAATCAACACTCTTAATGTAGAAGGTATACCAACTTCTTCTACTCTTACTGGTAAGTCATTATCATAAATAGTTTCGTACCATTTAATTACACATTCATTGTTTACTCCAGTTAAATTACAACCATCCATTTGCATAGATGTTACAGTTGTAGGTAATTCAACCACTTTTAAGTTTGAACCACTAGCTGGGTTAAATGAATCTAATCTAGCACCAGCAGCATAGAAATGAGTTAATGAATGCATTGCTGACATATCTAATCCAACAAAATACTACATACCTTGTATATCAAGATATTCCATTCTGTTAAATGTAGTTATGCCTTGAATTTCAGTAGCAGATGTAGATAAGTTAAATACACCAGTGTTCATTCTAGCTTTAGGAACACCTAATATAAGTTTCTTTAATTGAGAACCTAATAAGTCATCATAGGTTCCAGAAAAGTCAACATCAGAACCAGCTATATTTTCTGAAATTTGAGATAAATCAATTTCAGCAATTTTATTAGCTGCAAATATATGTAATGGGTCATTAAGAGCAAGAGTTCTATCAATAGTTAATTCTCCAGTTTGCCCTTTTTCAACACGAATACCTGATTGAATAATGTTAGTTGTATATCCCCAACCAAAGTAAGAAGTAAATGCAGATTTAAACGAAATAGTTTTATTAGGTGCAATAGATTGAGTTCTAATAGATATTAATTTTGATGTATACTCTCCACAGACGTGTAAAGCATCAAAATAGTCATAAGATGTTCTTAAAAACCAGTGTCTATGAGGAGTTCTATCTCCTTGTAAAGCTGGTAAGTCGTTATATGCAAGGTATTTAGAAACACTTGATTCATTAAATAGTGCATTTGACCAAGCATCAATATATTCTTCATCTTGTTTAGTAGTTACCTAATTATATGTCCATCCAGCAGCATATAATGCAGCATCCATAGTTTTTACATCTTGCATAAACTATTCACTACCTTCAAGAGCATCCCATAACCATGATGATTTTAAAACTCCACCGACATACATTCTTCCAGAGAAAGCAAATGCTGTAGTAGATCCTGGAGCTAAAGTAGTTCTATCAGAAGATGGAACAATGTTACATTCACCAGTCTATTGAAGACCACATTGCATATCAACGTCCCACCATTTAGGCATCCATACATTACCATCATATGTAACAAATTCCATATTACGAACCATAGAGTCAGTGCATGCATTTCTCATTGCTAAGCAATAATATGCAGCAAAATGCCATCTGTCTAATTTTGGATTTGATCCATATAATAATAAATTAAATGCTTCCTAATTACCTCTTGTTGATACAATTGGATGTACAACATCACGATAGAATTTCTACCATTCAGCTTCAATTTCAGCTGGAGTTAAATCATCTTCATCAGGATAAACCAATTCAAAAGATTCATCTCTATCTTCTTCCCAATTACTATCATTTAAGAATAATGTTAAATCTTCTGTTGAACGAAGAATTTCCATTTGGTGGCAATTTGCATTATCCCAAAGTTTTTCCCCAGTTTTAGAAGATTTAAATCCAAATGGATCAGCTTTTCCATCAGCATCTAATCCACTATATATTGAGTGCATACCATTAGCATAATTTGCTTTTTTCTCTTCCATAATAACATATTGTCCAAGAAAACGATAAGCACTACTTTCATCAGGTCTCCAAACTACTACACAAGGTATTGAATCTGGAGTCATATGTATATTATAAGGGAATTTCCAATTGTTACCACTTGGATCTTGTCCGTGAATGTTCTACATAGCAGCTGCATATTGGTCAGAAGCATATACTTCAGAAGGTATTCTTAAAACACTTTTGTTATTAATTTTTACCCTTGGAGCAACTTCATTAAACATTCTAAGAAATGAACCATTGTGGCAACCAGAAGAATCCATATAGTTTGCTTGTAAACGGAATTTCTTCTCAGGAACATTTCCTTCTCTAAATGCCCATCTATTTTTAGAATAAATCTTTCCATCTCTATCATAACAAATATTTCCATTTTTATCCAATTTTACGTGGAAAGATGGTACTGGTTTATCAAGTGTAGACTGACCAGCATTTGTTATTTGAGCTAAATCACAAGTTAAATTTATATTAGAATTAGTTGGACAAACAACTTCAAGTTTTGAAGTAACACTACCTTTACCAGATCCTCTGTTAATAAGTTCATTAATAGGACCAGTCATTTTAACAGTAGTAATTGTACCTTCAAGTTTGTCTATGTCTATTAATTTAGTACCTTCAGCGTAAATATCATTATCATTTACTAAATATTGAAGATTTTCACCAGAATCAATAAAATAGTTATTTAATTCTTCATACATATTAATAATATTACTATATGTACGAATGTAATAAATTTTAATTCCAGCATCTCCATTAGCATTTCCTAAATTAATCATTCCAATTGTACTTTCAGTATCTGCTAATTCTCCAATATTAAAGTTATCTGCAAGTTCATAGTTAATAACTCCAGACATAACTCCATTATTGTATACAAATACTTTTCTATAATAATCAGTACTATTATTTGGATATATAACAAAAGCTATCTTAATTCTTTCATCAGATTTAAATCTAGATTCAATAGTTCTTCCAAAACTACTCTTAAGAACAGCTTTACTTGGTGTAATAACTAATGAAGCAGAGCCTATTCCACCTATTCTTAATAATTCTGCTTCATCATTATTTACATTAAATGTTTCAAAATCAATTTCAAAAACACAACCATTTCTAGTCTATGGTGCAATTTCTGATGCAAATGGTTTATTATTTATTCTGGCAGTAGCACCATTATTTAAAACTAAAGCATTGTTATTCCATCCTGAGTTACCATTCCACGGTTGATTAAAGAAAGTTGTACTAAATCCTCTATCAGCCCAAGAAGTTAAAGTTTCAACTGGTTCAGCATTATCTCTACCTAAACCAGATAATTTCATAGTTAAACCATCTGTTGTTTCTAGAATACCTGCAGTATTTTTTATAACTGCAATAGTGTAATCACCTATAATAACCCCATTAATTAATGCCTGTAAATGGTATGCTCCATATTCTGTTGGCATAAACTATAATGGTTCTGGTGCAACGTCTGTTTCAGCTTCAACAACATCAGTATTTCTAGTAGCAAGAGGAGTTTCATCACCTGCTTCTGTATATAAACGCCATTGAATGGTAGCATTTAACATATAATAATCTGAAGAATAATATGCCCAATTAATAGTTTTAATTACATATTGTTCTCCATTTAATCCTGGAACAGATCCTGAAAATACATCCTATGTGTAAGGAAACTGTTCAGCAATTACAGTTGTTGTTAAATCAACACCCTTAACAATAAATTCATAGTATAATAATTTTGATCTAAATAAGTAAGTACCAATTTGCATTTTGGCTACCATCTATAAAGTGTGTTTTCCAGGATTTAATCCATTTAATCGCTGAACTTTAGTTGCAACTGGTTCAAGACTAGATACTGTAGCATTACTAGCTAAAACACCGTCAATATAAAATTCAACAACTTTATCAGCATCTCCTTCTATGGTATATGTAACATCAAAAGGAGTATTTGGTTCAAGTGAACGTGCAATTTGGAAATTAGAACTTAAACTAAGTTTTACTACATTGTATGTAGCAATAATAGTTTTAGAAGCCCCAGTAGCACGTCCTTTAACCATAATTGCTATAGTATTAGTACCTAATGAAATATAGTTATCTATATTCATATGTACTTGTGTTCCTGGGTTATATACAGATGCTGCGGTTTTAGTACCGGCAGGTGATCTAAAAGTATAATAAACATCTACTGATTCCTACACTAAACCTTGATTACCATCACGAGTTTCAAATGTAAAGTCAAGAGTAACCCCTTCAACTCCATCAAGAATGTATCTATTATCATCTATAACTGTGATATTAACAGTATAAGGAGCAGGTGCAGTAATAGGATCAGCAAATTCATATTCAGCAATTTCAGGCGTCATATTATCATTTACATAAGCGTCCACCCAAGCTTGCTTTCTTTCTTCATCTGGAAAGAAACGGTACACTCCAGCAATTTCATCGTGCCATATCACAAAAGGATTACTGTCACCTCTAGCTAATATATCATCTAATTGCTCACGAGTGAATTTAAATTCATGTATTTTTCTAGCCATATGATTATTGGTCTTTTGCTTTTAAAATATAACCATCTTTTGATTGTAAAGAATAACCAGTTTTATCAAATAGGAATCCTATAATTAATTCCCAAAGTAATCGGCCTTGGTGGTATACATAAGTTATTTCCCTATGTATACCACTTGGGTCAATATAATGAATATCATCAATATCTTTGTCTTTATTTCTAATCATGACCAATTAAAAGCAGATTTTAATGCTAAAACAAATTTTGAATAATCATCTATACTCGAATCAGTTACAATATTTTTTATAATGTTGAGTACAGGATTTTCATCTACATTATATATTTTACTTGGTTGAATTGATGGATAACCTGCAGTTCCAATTGCTTCTGCACTAAGAACTGTCATATTAACAACTTTATCATGATCTTTATGACCATATTCTTTTAATTGACTAGAGCTGTTAATATCAGCAATCCAATATTCATTGTTAGTGTCTTTTAGAAATAATTTACTACTTGGAGGAACTGGAGTTGTGTGCTCTTGGTCAACATAAACTGTAGCTTTTGCCCATCCATCACCAAATACAACTTCATTTCCATTTCCATCATATACAACATCTAAACTACCTTCTGATAAATAAAGATTTCCAGTAGTTGTATCAATATATACAGGAATATGCATGTTATTTACTAACATTCCATTATGTGCATTAATGTTTCCACTCTTAGAAATTACTAAAGTTCTTTCTTTTCCTGAAGCAATAATGTCATTCCAGGTAGCACATTTTTTATTATCTAAAACATCTTTAAAATCATCAATTTGAGTTGGATAGTCTGTTTTACCATCTATAGTTACTGGAGTTTCACGTGTAGCAGCATAAACCATACCATCTTTATTAAAACGATAATCTCCAGTAAATAAAGATGAATGTTCATTATTAAATGTTCCAAACTCTAAACCCTATCCTCCTTCTTTACTATAAGTTGGGTTTGCAGTACCTAATGGGGAAGTTCTAGATGATTCAAATTTAATTTTATTTTCTTTATTATCACCATCGGTTCCACAAGGTTGAAGAGCAATTCCGCCATGATCAAAGCAACGAAGGTCAATATTTCTAGCTTCAACTTTTAATTGAGCATATTCTTCATCATCACCTGGATAGTGTCCTGTGTTTGATTCATCGTAATCATCAAAAACAAATTGAAGATGAACTTCATTTCCTTTTTCATTAAGTATTCTTCTAGAACTGTCAAATATAATATTTGTAGTTGGTTTTAACTGAATACCTTTCTTTGCCTCTAAGTTAACGTGTTTAACTAAAGATTCAAGTGCTAAATTACCTTTTGAGTTAAGTTCAATTCTACCACCAGTACCTTCACCAGTATCATTAAATTTAACCATTGCGGATTCATTACCACTACTTTTAATATGAAGTCCTCTCATTTCATAGCTATTTTCAGGAACTAATAAAGGAGCTTCAATATCAAATAAACCTTCACTGGTTTGAACCTATCTTACTGTATTGTCTGCCATGTTATATTATTTATAAAGTTAATATATAATTATTTATTTGTCCAGAAGTTGTAACTAATATTTGATTTTCAACAGTATCATTTAGTACAACTAATATACTATTTTCTACATATCCTGGATTACCACCTTCACCTTCATAAGTGAAATAAAATTTATTTGGATCTTTAACTCTAAGTCTTTCATATTCTGATTCACTTAAAACTACAAAGTTATCTATACTTCCATTAAAACCTCTTGGTCCTCTTAAATATTTAAGAATAAATTTAAGATGTTTCTCCGGATCTCTACCAGTAACTTGTAAGTCTGCAGAAGGTTCAGATCCAGCTGGAGCTTCTTCTGATAGTAAACTAGCATCTAATTCTGCTGTAACTTTGGCAGTAATACTTTTTATATAATCTGCTCTAAATTTTGAACTATCAGGAGTATATACAGAAGGATCAAAAATATCCCAGTTATTACCAGATTGATTACAATTACTGATTGGTTTTATATCGTCCTCAAATAATTTCATAATTGTAATATATAATCATTAATATCTCCATATGAATTTAAAACATAGTCTTTAATCTAATTATGTGTATATAAGATATGGTCTTTTACATAATCTTTATCGACATCTGGAATAATCCAATATAAAGCACTTTGTAAATCGTCTAAAGAATTACTATTTATAGTGTTACTACATTCAATAATTTGACTAATTTTATTATTTAAATGTTTAACAAGATCATCACTTAGTCCTCTAGGATCTTTAGCATCCTAAACAGTAAAATCTCGTCTAATTTCATAATATTCGTCAATAAACATTAAATATAATAATATACAAATTTCTTCTTTTGGAACATTGCCATATCTTTCTCCTATGCTAAAATCTTTATCTAATATAGATAAAACCTATTCAGTTTTCATGACAACAGCAATTATTTATAGTAAAATTACGTCCAACTTCATATCTTTCTTGACATCTTCCAAATATTGAATCAGAACATTTATTACTATTAATTACCGGTCCCCAAGAACATGAATTATTTAATGTTTCCCAATATTTTATTGCAGCTTTTAAATCCATTACTGATAATGCTAACTTAAAACCGTAATATGCTAATATCGGAAGAGCATTTTGAATAAATTTATCTGAGTCTTTAGATAACTAAAAAATTCCAGCTTTTTCTGCTACTAAATTAAGCAGATTATAACTATTATATATTGGAAATATAAAAGGATATGTACTATCTGCTAATTCTAAATATGCAAATAGCAATTCATTTGTTGTAAAAGGAGAATTACTAATATCTAAATCTACATTAAATAGAGTTCCTTGTTCAGGTCTATTTATAATAAAACTAGATGCACTAGGTGTTGAAGAAGAAACAAAAGTAGTAATATTGTCTATTAAAATTCTACTATGGTTATCATATAATATTTGTTCTTCTGCAGATGCAACTAGTTTAATATGCGTTTCATCAATAATTTTAAATATCATGTTTGTCTTATTGTATCGTTATATGGATTACCATCGTGTAATTGTTCTAATTCTACTTTTGTACGTAATAAGTCATTTTCATTACGTCCTTCTTTGTAGGTTCTATCAGTTTGTGCTTCAAACCATTTAACTTCATAGTCTTTCTAATAACGATTAGCATCAATTTGAATCTTTTGCTCATTAAGAGATTCAATTTTACTTTGAGCCTTTTGTAATTCTTGTTGTGCTTGTTTTAATTGTGAAGTTAATTCTTCAACCTACTATTGTAATTTTCCAACTACGTTCTATTCTTCTTTTTGTTTCTTTACAGACATTTTAGCCATATGTTTAGCTTCAGATAAACTTTTACAAGTCATTATATCAAATAATGTATCTAAAGCTATACCTCCACCTTTTACTAATTCAGGAACAAGCATTTTTAATTGTTCTAAATCTTTTACAATTTCAGAGTTTGCTACAACGTGTATATCCCAATCTGAAGTTGTAAAATACTTTGGCAATGCTGTAAAAATTTTCTAGAATTTATCACCGAGAATCAAAGTTCCAGTTAATCCATTTTTATAAACTATTTTTGCTAAATTTAAACAATCTGTAAGAATTTCTTCTGTAAG
>Ga0310690_10003793_pt1 | contig 22173 bp, 31 predicted proteins | sample AusTroGonzalo_MG_2_FD_207661 | JGI IMG/M metagenome (GOLD analysis project Ga0310690, IMG submission 207661) | Bovine rumen microbial communities from tropical cattle in Woodstock, Queensland, Australia - Gonzalo_04 (v2) (version 2) | ecosystem: Host-associated > Mammals > Digestive system >... | reverse complement strand
CTAAAGAAATCGAAATAAAGGTGATTCCTTCGAAAATAGCTGTGCCTTTCATAAAGAAACATCATTACAGTGGCAAGGTGGTCAACAATTCGTGTTTGCATTTTGGGGCATTTTTAGACAACCGCTTGCATGGTGTGATGAGTTTCGGTCCTTCGTTGGACAAATCAAAAATCATGGGATTGGTTGAGGGTACAAAATGGACTGAATTTCTCGAACTCAACCGCATGGCATTTGATGAATATTTACCACGAAATAGTGAAAGCTATTCCATTGGCAAGGCTATTCGACTAATAAAAAAGAACGCACCGCAGGTGAAATGGATAATATCATTCGCTGATGGGTGTTCATGTGGTGATGGCACGATATATCGAGCAAGCAATTTTGTGCTGACAGGAATTATTAAAAATTCAAATTTGTGTGTGTTACCAAGTGGTGAGAAAATCCACAAAATGACATTGGAATCCAACCCAAACACTCCACGAAAGGAACTGGGGGGGCAACATACTTTGACCTTACTGGTGGGCATTACAATTTCAAAAAATATGTTGAAAAAACAGGTGGTCAAATATTGGAAGGGTATCAATTTAGATACATCTATTTCATTGACAAGAAATATCAAAAGCTGTTGACAGTTCCAATTTTGCCATTTTCAAAAATTGATGAATTAAATGCAGGAATGTACAAGGGTGAGAAAATCACGCAAGCCGAAAGACACGCAATAAAAACGATTACAGAAAAGAATGATGAACCATGACAGTGACCGAAAAACAGTTGGCAAACCTTGAAAAAGGGAAAAAGACACAATTTAAAAAAGGCGAGAAACAGGCGAGAATCGGTCAAAAGGGTGGCATCGCAAGTGGTGAAGCAAAACGAGAAAAGAAAACCATGCGACAACTTGCTGAAATCTGTCTTGGTGCGAAGCTGACCAAACCAGAAATCGAAGCCAAGCTGAAAGAGGCAGGTCTTCCTGCAACCTATGGTGGGCAGATGTTGTTCAATGCGGTGCAGATGGCAGGACGGAACAGTAATATGTTGCGTGTTGTATTGGAACTGATTGGTGAAGTCAAGCAAGCACAAACGAATGTGAATGTCACCACGAATGTGAACCCATATGCCAACTTGACCGAGGATGAACTGCGAAAATTGGCAAGAGAGGAATAACCATGTGGAAAGATGTCAAAGGGTATGAAGGTCTGTATCAAGTCAGTGATGACGGACAAGTGAAAAGTGTTGGAAGATACAAACCGAATCATTCCAAGATGCAATGTGTTGCTGAAAGCATAAAGGCACAAAGAATAAATCCGGGTGGTTATTTTGTGGTTGACCTTTACAAAAAGAACAAACAAAAGACCATCGGTGTTCACATACTTGTGGCTGAAGCATTCATTGACAATCCTAATTGCAAGGAAACAGTGAATCATATTGACGGCATAAAAACAAACAACCATGTGAGCAATTTGGAATGGGCAACACCAAAGGAACAAAATGTTCATTTCTATCAGCATGGACTTAAATCTGCTGAAGGGATAAAGAAGTCAATAGATGCAATGAACGAAGCGAATTCCAAAAAGGTGATGTGTTTGGACACAGGCAGGATTTTCAAATCGGCAAGTGAAGCATCAAGGTTCTTCGGTGTTTCTCCTTCATACATTATGCGTATATGCAGGATGCACAAACGGAATGTTGGAAGATTGTGTTTGAATCTTGCGTATGTGTGAAGGGGGTGATGGCATGAGTGGTGATAGGAAACTAATTGCAATTGGTGCGAAATGTGAACTTGCAAGACGGTTCTTTTTCGATTATTGTTGCCTGAAATCCCCTGATTTTTACAAACCGAATCGAACATTTTTGAAGAACCTGTGTGACGTCTTGCAGAAATTCCCAAGTAGCAAAAAGAAAGTGCTTTTGGTTGACTTGCCACCTCGACTATCGTCACGGAAAATCACGCACCCTTCAACTGTTTGTTGAGTGGTCTTTAGGTCACAACCACAAAATCAAAATCATGACAGGTTCATACAATGATTCCCTGTCAACAGTATTTGCAAAGGGTGTACGCAATAGCATCCAAGAGATTCATGCTGATGATTTGCGACCTGTTTATAGTGACATCTTTCCCGGTACACGCATCAAAGCAGGTGATGGTGCAATGAATATGTGGTCATTGGAAGATGGCTACAACAATTACCTTGCAACATCCCCAAAAGGAACTGCAACAGGTTTCGGTGCTGATTACATCATCATTGATGACCTTATAAAGAATGCAGAGGAAGCACACAACGAAGCTGTCCTTGAAGGACATTGGCTGTGGTTCACCAATACGATGCTTTCCCGGTTAGAAGAAGGTGGAAAAATTATCGTGGTTATGACACGATGGGCAACCACTGACTTTGCAGGACGTATTCTTCAGCATTTTGGGGATGCAGTGGAACACATCAACATTCCTGCGGTTCAGCCGGATGGCACAATGTTGTGTGACGAAATTCTTTCAAAGGAATCCTGCGAAGAAAAGAAAAGGGCAATGGGCATTGATATATGGTCTGCAAACTACCAACAAGAACCAATCGACATCCGGGGACGATTGTACACATCCTTGAAGACATATGATGGTGACACCCCCCGGTTCAAACAGATTCGGTCATACACCGACACCGCAGACACTGGTGCAGACTATCTGTGTTCCCTTGTGTATGGCGTGACATTCAGCAATGAAGCATACATCCTTGATGCATTGTTCACCCAAGAAGCAATGGAAACGACCGAACCAAAGACGGCATATATGCTACACCGAAACAAGGTGAATGTGGCACGGATTGAATCGAACAATGGCGGTCGTGGGTTTGCAAGGAATGTGGACAGACTGCTGAAAGGCATGGAAAACAACAAAACTGTCATCCAGTGGTTCACACAGACAAAAAACAAGGTTGCACGGATTTTGTCAAACAGCACATGGGTGATGGAGCATATATATTTCCCTGTTGGATGGGAAAACCGATGGTCAGAATTAGCTGAATCCCTTCTGACCTACCAAAGAACAGGCAAGAACGCACACGATGATGCAAGTGACTGCCTTACTGGAATAGCGGAAGACCTGACAGAAGGATTCAGTGATTGGAGTGGATACACATGATACCAAGCAGAAGAAAAGAACGGATGCGACAGGACGGATATTTGAATGCCATGTTCGGACAGGGGTTCAGGTTCACAGACCCCTTTGCAAATTACAGACAGGGCATTGATTTTGTGTCCGACCAACAGTGTACGCATTTGTACACTTATAATGGCATCGCAAAATCCATCATCGACATTCCTGCTGACGAAGCAATGCGGTCAGGGTTTGAAGTCGAAATGGAAGGCGAAGACGATGCCATCAACAAACAGGTGCAAAGTTTGTGCGAAGATTTGGATGTCCAGTACAAATTCAGTGAAGCGCTTGCATGGGCAGATTTATATGGTGGGTCTGTCATCGTTGTCATGGCAGATGACGGACGGACACTTGACCAACCGCTGAACTGGGATGGTCTTCGCAGAATTGAAAAGCTGAAAGTGTTCGACAAGACCAACATCGTTGGTTCAAGGCAGTATCAGGATGCTTCCGCACCACAGTACATGGATGTGGAAACATACTACATCAACACGTTCGGTGCGAATCCCATGTGGGTGCATGAATCAAGGATTCTGCGGTTTGATGGTGGACGGCTGCCGTTGTATCAACGTAACCTTCGACTTGGTTGGGGTGCAAAGCGGTTTGAATCCATCAAGGAAGAAATTGAACGATATTCCAATGGTCACGAATACGCACTGCAAGCACTGACCCGGTTGTCGCAGGATGTGGTCAAACTTGACGGATTGACGAACATCCTTGCCACAGAAGGTGGAGATGTTGCGGTTCAAAAACGGATGCAGATGATTGACATGGTCAGAAGCATGATGAACTCCATTGCCATCGATGGTGCTGACGAATATGACCGCAAGGGTCTGTCATTGAGTGGCATCCGTGAACTGTTGGAACAGTTTGAAATAGCAATCTGTGGTGCGACCGGGATTCCTGCCACAAAGTTGTTTGGTAGGTCACCACAGGGGATGAATGCAACCGGGAAAGCTGACCTTGAGAACTATTACAACATGGTCGGCATGATTCAAAACAGTAAGGTCAAACCGAACCTTGTTCGTTTGGTTGAAATGTTGGGTGCTTGTAGGGACTACAAACTGACATTGCCTGACACTTGGCACATTGAATTTGAACCTTTGTGGAGCATGAGCAGGGCAGAAAAAGCCGATGTGGAAAAGACCAAGGCAGAAGCACAAAGGTTGCAAGCCGATGCAATCAACACGTTAATCAATGCACAAGTGTTGGATGCGACCGAAGCAAGGGCAACCCTTGCGGAAGAAAAAGATTACATCATGGACAGAAGCATCGATGGTGCTTTAATGCGAAGTGGTAACGAATGAGAAAGATAACCGCAAAACGCAAATATCGTTACCCAATGGGGTTGGAACGTGAATATGCCAAACAACTGAAAGGTTTGGTTGATGGGATGTTCCGTACCATCCGCAAGGAAGTGCCTGACATGGTCGCACTGGTGAAGCGGAACATGATTCGCCTTGATGCCCAAGACCCCAACATCAGCATTGACGAATGCATGAAATATCTCGCAGCTGTCCTGCTTATAAGGGAAAAAGCAGAACCCTATGTCAGCAGGATGTGGGACAAGGTAAACAAATACACCGACAAGGAAGTGAAGGAAATCTTCGCTGCACTGTTCGGTGCATCCGTTTCGCTTCGTGGTTTAAGGGCAGAATGGACACAACAACAAATCATCCGTGAGATGTCCGAAGAAGCAGAACGATACAATGTCGAACTGACCAAAGAAGAAATGGTTGCCATCGGTGCAGGAATCCTTTTGAGCGAGATGCTTTCCGCAAGCGAAGAAAAACGCAAGGCAATCGAATCCATTTTAAAAAACCGACCTGCCGGGGCAGACATCATCGCATCCAGTGAAGCGGAAATCGCAATCAAGGCACAGGCGAAGCTGACACAGTTGCAGGAAATATGGGTGACGGAAAACCTTGACCTTGTGGGGTCATTGGAAGCAGAAACACTCCGCAAACTGCGTGATGAATTAACACGCTTGATTGCTGACGGAATCCCTGACGATGAAATCGAAGAACGATTGATTGCGTTCCTTGAAAAGCAAGCCGATGTCGAAGGGAATCGTGCAGTGCTTATCGGTTCGGATCAAGTCGGCAAACTGAATGGTCGGTTGATGGAATACTGGCAGAGGTCAGCAGGTATCAAGGAATACAGATGGCAGACGATGATGGATGACAGGGTGCGACCAAGACACGCAGAACGGCAAGGATTGATTTTCCAATGGGACAAACCACCTGACGATGGTCACCCCGGCATGGCAATCCGTTGTCGGTGTGTGGCTGACCCCGTGATTCCGTTGGATGACTTTGGGGTCGAACCCAAAGCAAACACTTACATATATGTTGATTAACCACCTGAAAGGGTGGTTTTTTCATATCATCTCGCTGACGAAAGGAGGTGAGAAACGTGCAAAGATATGACAATTATGCAATTCAAGCAATAAAAACTGACGAAGGGTTTGTCCGTGATGCACCGATTATCGGAAGGACAGGAATCCTTGTGTATATGAATGCGGATGGGAGTACAAGGCGAGAGTACCGACCCCCTGAAGAAGCATTCAAGGCTGATTCCCTTGCAAGCATCCGGGGGAAACCCATCACACTTGGTCATCATGGGTTAGTGACCAGTGAAACATATTCCAATGCCAAACCTATTGGAAGCGTGATTTCTGAAGGTAGGCAGGACGGCAACAACATCCGTGCTGATGTTGTGATTTACTCGTTGGATACCGAAGACAGGGAACTGTCCTGCGGTTATCAAACGGAATTGGAAGAAACATCAGGTGTCACCCCGGAAGGGGAACATTATGATGCTATTCAGCGGAACATCATATACAACCATCTTGCCATCGTTCCGCAAGGTCGTGCAGGTAATGCAAGGCTTAACATGGATGGCAATCAAATCTATGACATGGAGGGAAAAAGTATGTCGAAAATCAAACTGGACAACGGCATCGAATATGATGTTCCTGCTGAAGTCGAAGTTGCCTTCAAAGGCATGACGGAAAAGGCAGATGCATCCAAAAAAGAATTCGATGCACTTCAGGCGAAGTTCGATTCTGCACAGGCTGAAATCGAAACCCTGAAAGCGGATGCGGAAAAAGCAAAGGCTGATTTTGAAGCGAAGTTCGATTCTGCGGTCAAGACCACGATTGAATTACGCACCATTGCTTCCAAGCACGGCATTGAAAAAGCCGATGAAATGAGCAATGACGAAATCAAGAAAGCGGTTGTTGCGAAAGTACATCCGAAACTGAACCTTGACGGCAAGTCTGCCGAATACATCAGTGTTGCTTTTGATTTAGCAAAAGACACCGAGGTTCAGCACGATGATGCAATGGCATCGCAGAGAAAAGCACTTGGTGGTGATGTCCATCAGGACGAAAAAGAACTGTCTTTGGATGAAGTGAAAGAAAAATTCATGGAAGCCGAAGCAAACTTTTACAAGGAGGTTAAATAATTATGGCTTTTAATTGGTTCTCTTGTGGACAGGACAAAGCGGTTGTCGGCATGAAAGCCGATTCCACTGTCGATGTAATTGATTCCTTTGCTGCGGAAGGCACTGTGTACGCAGGTCAGGTTGTGGAACGTGGCACTGATCCGCAGAAACAGGTTGCAGCATCCGTTACGGCTGCGAACGTAATTGGTATTGCGATTTTTGAAAACAAGGCACAGTTCGCTTGGGCGAACCCCGGTGACCCTGTTGACTATCCTGAAGGGTATGCAGTTCCTGTTGTGACCTTCGGTGATGTTTGGGTCGAAGTTATTGATGATGTTGTCGCAGGTGCAGGTGTTTACATCGACACTGACGGCAAATTCACCAACGAGGACGATGCTGACGGCACTGCGGTTACTGGCATGACCTACATGACCAGCGCTGCTGCGAATGAACTTGCCGTTGTGCGTGTTCGGTTATAAGGAGGTAAAGACATATGGCTCGTAAAATTTTCAAGGCTGATGATGCCGAAGCAAAATATATTGAATCTTCCTCCGCAGGAAAATTCAAACAGGACGATGCGTTATTCATCGCACAGGAATTAAACTACATCCGTGCAAGGGCATTGGAGGTTTCCCATGCTCCGCTGAATTCCTTCCGTGTATTTCCGCAGGAAACCGATGTACCTGCCGGGGCAGAAACTGCACTGACGATGGTATATGACACTGTTGGCATGGCAAAAATCGTTGCCGATTATGGTGATGACCTGCCGAGGGCTGAAGCGGTTGCTGCTGCGATTCCGTCCAAGGTTGTCACTGTGGCTGATAGCTATGGTTACAACTATGTTGAACTGGAACACGCACGGATGGCAAACGTGAACCTTGAAGCACGGAAAGCACTTGCTGCCCGGAGAGGTGTTGACCTGAAACTGAACAACATTGCATGGTATGGTGATGCGGAACACGGAATCACTGGTTTCCTGAACAATGCCAATATCACCAACGTGACCATCCCGGCTGACGGCACTGGTTCTTCCAAGAAGTTTGAAGACAAAGATGCCGATAAGATTATTCGTGATATGAACAGTATCATCAATGCCATTCCCAATGCCACCAATGGTGTGGAAATGGCAGATACTGTATTACTCGCCCCGGAAGTGTATGACCTGATTGCTTCCATGCCGAAATCCCAGTACAGTGACCGCACCATCCTTGAGTTCCTTCAGGGAGCACACCCGGAGGTGCAGAGATGGATGAAGGTCGGTGAATTAACTGGTGCAGGTACTGGTGCGACCGACATGATTGTTGCAGGTGTGTTCCGTCCTGAATACATCCGTCAGGAAAACCCGGTTCGTTTCGACCAGTTGCCTGTTCAGTATCGCAATCTTGAATACGTTGTTCCGTGCGTATCCCGGACACTGGGCGTAACCATCAACGTACCTCTCTGCTTCGCATCTGCATACGGAGTATAAGTTATAATGGAGGACACTCATGAAAGTTATTAATACAAAAGCCAAACTGATTGTGGCAGGAAAGGTCAAGTTCATTCCTGCCACACCAGTTGAGGTTGATATTAATGCCTTGGCGAAGTTGTACCCGGATTTGAATGATTATCTTGCAGACGGCACACTGAAAAAGCTGACCGAAGCCGAAGCAAAAAAAGCAGAGGAAGATTTGGAAGTGAAGACAGTTGCCATGCTGAAAGAAATCGCAGCGAAGAAAGGAATCAACACAAGAGGCATGAAGAAGGCAGAAATCATTGAAGCATTGAGGGGTTAATCATGGCATACACCGAATCAATTGCCGTTTTCCGTGTGATTGCAACGGAATTCGCAGAAGTTACCGATACAGACCTTGAAACGTGGTATGAACTGTTTGCACCGATGGTCAGCAAAAAGACCTTCGGCAAGAAATATGACCTTGCACTGGCATATTTTATTGCACACGTTATCGCATTACAGAACCAGTATACCACCACCGCAGGAGCATCGGCTGACAATTCTGTGGCAGGTGTGAAGCGTGAGCGAGAAGGCGACCTTGAACGTGAATATGCCATCCCGGATGCTTCAGATTATATGTCTTTATTGTACAAAACTTATTATGGGCGAATGTACCTGCAAATCATGAAACTGTGTGCAATCGGCATCAAAACGAGGTTCGGATGATGGCAGAAGTGATTGATGTTGACCTTGGTTGGAAGCAAATCTGTCAAAACTTTCGTGCCATGAACGGCAAGGAAATCAAGGCAGGAGCGCTTGAAACCGCAGGAAACGAAAAGAATGGTGCATCCATTGCGGATGTTGCCACATGGAACGAATACGGAACAAGGCACATTCCGTCAAGACCATTTATCGCAATTGCCACAGACGAACACAAAGGATGGCAGAGTGAAGTCAAGGTGCGGATGTTTGATGTGATGTCACCGCAAGGGAACATTTCTGAATCGTTGGATGCTATTGGAAAGCAGATGAAGACGGACATCAAGAATGTCATCGGTGACAGGGGGAAACTTGCACCGAACGCACCTGCGACAGTAGCAAGAAAAGGTCACAACTATCCTTTGATTGACACAGGCACATTATTGGATTCAATCGACTATGAGGTGAAATGATGTTTTTCAATAGTCAGGTGGATGTTGTTCGGAAGAACGCAGGTGCATATGACAATGATGGAATTTGGCATGACGGAACTGTCAATGGCAAAACGGAAACCACAATCAAAATCATTGCCAATGTGCAACCCTTGAATCAGCGTGAATCCGAGCAATATACCGAAGTTTTGGGGTTCGGCAACCGCACTGTCATGATGGTGAAGATTTACACGAACGCAGAACTTCTGTTGGATGAACAGATGGGAAGCCAACGTGCTGACATCGTGCAGTGGAGGGGCAGGAACTACAAGGTTGCCATGAAGGAAGAATGGCAATCGAACATCATCAATCACTTCAGGTATATTGGGGTGGAGGTGAATGGGAATGAATTCAACAACTAAAAAGTTCATTCATGACCTGATTGCCGAAATCCTTGGGTTGGCGAAAGACCATGTCATATGGGATTTCCCTAATGCACCAAGACCCACAAAACCATATGCGACATTGCAGATATTTGCGGAGATGGGCGAAGCACAGGAAGACATACTGAAGACCACCACAGTGGGAATCTACAACATTGTTGTTCCTGTGACACAGACCTTGCGAGTGCAGTATTTTGGTGGTTCTGACATAGATGTCACCGACAAGTTGAATGACCTTGCAAGGAAACTTGAAACACCTACCTATGCAGATAAATGCTTTGCCAAAAATGTTGCGTTTTATAATGCGACATCGGTGCAGGACTTAACTGAAATAATGGACACGCAATCGGTGGATGTTCGTGCATCCATCGATTTTTATGTCCGTACAAATAGTGAAATTCTTGACGATTTGTCTGTGATTGAAAAGGTGAAGGTGGACGAAAACATCTATATTGATGACACCGACATCCTGACAAGACAGTACACAATCGCAGTTGAAACGAATGGAGGTAACTAATCTTGGCGAATATTGACCGCATTGTTAGCGTGATGATCGCTTTGAACACCGCAGGAATCTCCAAGGAAGGGTTTTCCACCTTGCTGATTGTGGGTGAAAGCACTGTCGCATTGCCGAGGGTGTCCACCTACACTTCCAGTGTTCAGATGACAGAGGACGGATACAAGGAAACCGACCCCTTGTATTTGATGGCAACGGATTTCTTTGCACAGATTCCGCACCCCAATGTTTTGAAGGTCGGCAGACGGCAGGTCGATGAAGTTGCAATCACCTGCACCAACGTGCTTGCAGAAGGTGCGGTTTATTCCGTAACTGTGGCAAGTGCGGACGGAAGCAACACCTATACTTATGAAGTGCAGAATGGGGATGATGGTGATGACATCCTTGATGGGTTGGCAACCGCAATGGCATCCGACCCGGTGGTCACCGCAGCTTTTGCTGATTCCACACTGACACTGACCAATCAGACCGCAGGAACGGCATTCACTGTGAGTGCAGACAAGAACCTGACCATCACCAATGGTGCTTCTTCCGAAACCATCGCAGAAACGATGGCTGCGTGTGTTGCGTATGACAGTGATTTCTACGGCATCGCACTCGCTTCCCGGACGGATTCCGACATCCTTGCTATGGCTGCATGGGCAGAAGCAAATGAAAAATTATACGGCACTTGCGTAAGCGGTTCTGCCGTTTTGGATGGAGCAGACAACACCGACATCGCAAGTCAGTTGATGCTGAACAACTATTACAGAACCTTTGCGTTCTATCATGAAGATGCAAACGATTTCCCTGAAGTTGCAGTGATGTCTCGTTGCTTCACCGCAGTTCCCGGTAGTGAGACTTGGGCATTGAAACGCTTGGCAGGTGTGGTGGTGGATAACCTGACCGAAACACAGTTCAACGTGCTGAAAGCAAAAAATGTCAACACATTTGAACGCTTCCGCAACCTGTCCTTGACCCAAACTGGCAAGGTGGCAGCAGGTGAATGGATTGATGTAATCCGTTTCAGGGATTGGTTGGCGGAAGAAATCAAAGTCAACGTACTGAACGTACTTGTGAACAACGAAAAAGTTCCGTACACCGATGCAGGTATTGCCATCGTGGAAGGTGCAATCCGTCAAAGTCTGCGACAGGGTCAGGTCAATGGTGGCATTGCCCCGGTTGAATATGATGAAAACGGAGACAAGAACCTTGGTTATACTGTGACAGTTCCGCTGGCTGCCAACATCAGTGCCAATCAGAAAGCATCTCGCATCCTTGAAGGTGTGACCTTCACCGCAAGGTTGGCAGGTGCGATTCATGTTGTTCAAATCAATGGTCAGTTGACCTATGAGAATTTACTGGTGGGAGGTAACTAATAATGAAGACATATGATCCGAAAAAAGTATTGGTTATCTTCGGTGCAAGACAGTTAAAAGGCATGGCAGAAGATAGCATCGTGACTATCGCACCGAATGGTGAAGGTTTGCAGACCTTCGTGGGTGCTGATGGTGAAGTGGCTCGTTCCCTTGACCCCAATGCAACATTTGAAGTCACTGTGTCTTTGTCTACGGCAAGCACAAGCAACGAGTATTTGAGCAATATGTACAACTATGACCGGGAAACAGGTGACGGAATCGCACCCTTAATGGTGAAAGACCTTGCAGGTGCGACCTTATTCTCTGCACCTGAAGCTTGGGTTGCGAACTTCCCTGAAGCATCGAAGGGCAGAACCATCGACACGCAGGAATGGGTGTTCCATACCGGGCAGGTTGAGGATGCCGTTATTGGTGGGTTGAACTGATTTAAACATGGAGGACACACATGGACAGATTCAACAGAAAAAGTTTTCAACTGGGTGAGGACACGTTCTTCATCCAGTTGATTCCCCCTAAAGAATCACTGAAGGCATGGACGGAAGTGCAGAAGGTTGTGCTTCCTGCCATCAGTGGTGCTTTGGAAGGGGCAAACATCCAAACGGAAAATGACAAAGACAAGTGGCTGAACGTGGTCGCATCTGCGTTCCAAACCTTGCCTTATACGTTGGATGCCGACAAGATGGATAAGCTTTACGCATATTTACTGAACCCTGAATATATTGCGGTTCAGCGGAAGGAAGACAAGTCACCCACAAGGCTGACGGAAGACATGGTGGATGAAATTTTCACAGGCAGGACTTTCGACCTGTTCTTCCTGATGGCAAAAATCGTGCAGATAAACTACATGGATTTTACCAAGCTTTGCAGCGTTCCGATTGGCATCCGTCAAGGAATCGAAGCACTGCAAAGCAAAATTACGGAAAGTTTTCAGAACGATTTAAACCTTTGATTCTGATATATCGTGCGGTTCACAGTGGGATGGTTTCGATGGGGGAAGTCAATCATGGGGATGTTACACTGGTTGACCTTGTCGAAATCAACCACTATTTGAACGCAATCGATGACATAAATTATTTTGCAAGCGAAGAAGCAAAAACCAAAAACAGGTGGCACAGATGAATGTTCGTGAACTTGTTACTGTTTTAAAATTCAAAACCGACACTGCGACCTTGAAATCGGCAGAATCTGCGGTGAACAAGGTCAAGTCAACGATGGAGAAAATCAAACCTGCCGATGTCAAGTTTAACGTGGGAAAAGCCACAAGGCAGATGAACGACCTTCAAAAAAGGTTGCAGAACATCACAGGCGAAAAAAGGCTTGCCATACGGACAGACACCGCAGGAATCGACCAAGCCATCAACAAATTAAAGGAACTTGATCGGCAACAACAACGGACGGCAAAAGGGTTCTATAAGGGCAAGGCACAAGGTGCAGGTCAGCAACAACCGAAGGGTGCTTCTGCCGGGGGTGGCATGAACCTCATCGGCGGGTTGAAAGGTGCTTTCATTGCTCTTGGTGGCATGGCAATCGTAAATGAAATCAAGCAGACCGCAGATGCGATGATGTCACTGTCAAGCAGAATCAAGCTTGTTACCAAAGACGATGCTGAACGCTTGAAGGTTGAACAGGCACTTTATACGATGTCACAAAAGAACCGGGCATCATTGGAAGATGTTGGGGATTTGTACTATAAAACCGCACTGTCTGCAAAACAATTCGGCATTACGCAGGAACAGTTGCTTCGCATGACAGATATTGTATCAAAATCCCTAACAATCGGTGGTGCTGACACCGCACAACAAAAAGCAACCATTTTGCAGTTGTCACAGGCTTTAGGTTCAGGTGTGCTTCAAGGTGATGAACTTCGTTCCTTGCGTGAGAACGCACCAAAACTGATGACACAAATTGCCCAATACTTTGGAAAAACAGTTGCCGAACTGAAGCAGATGGGTGCAAAAGGCGAACTGACCACAGACAAGTTGGTTCAAGCAATTTTGGCAAGTGGGCAGACCATCGACCAAGAATTTGGCAAGATGACACCGACCATCGGTCAGGCATTTACTGTCCTTGGGAACAAGTGGTCAAAACTTATCTTGGACATCCAAAACAACACCGGGGTGTTCGGCACAATCGCAGGATACATTCTGAAAGCGGTTGACTTGATTGGTGAAGCAATCGATTGGGTGGTTGCTGAATTTGGTCATGCCACACCTGAAATGATGGGCATGATTGAGGATTTCAAAGCATTGTGGCAATCCCTTCAGCCTTTAATTTCTGCACTTGGAACTATTTTTAAGAACTGGGTTGTTCCTGCACTAAAGACTTTCGGCAGAGTGGCTGCATCCGTGTTGGGTATGGTCGCACAGTTGCTTCAACCGATTGCCGATATTTTGGGCAAGATTGCCGAACTGATAGCAACCATCAGCGGAGGTATTCCAAGCATGGTGAAAGGGTTCGACAACCTTATTTCAAAGGCTGAAAATGGAGCATTGCAACAGTACAAGAATATTCAATCGGAATATAACCAAAACAACAATATCACTGTTCAATCTAATGCAGATGCAGGAAGAATGATGCGTGAAGTAAGCACAAACGGATTCTTCCCAAGGGCATCAAGGGTTCAGTAAACGGAGGTTACCATGCTGACATATTCAACAATAGTTCCTGCCACCATCGGTGACCTTCAGTGCGATTGCATCGTTGACCATGTGACAACATTCAATTCTGCGGTGACAGAACACCCAATCGAAGGTGGTTTTGTCATTGCAGACCATGTTGTCCGTCAGGCAATGAAACTGTCACTCACTGCGATCATCACACCGACACCTGTGTCCTATTTCCGCATCATGGGTGGAACGAACCCTGACAGGCTTGGGGAAGCAAGTGCGTACTTTGAACAGTTGCACCTTGCAGGAGAACCCATCACAGTGGTTCTGCCTGACCGAATCTGCGAAAACATGATAATGACATCCTGTCCGCTTCCAAGGAACGTGGAGAACGGATTCTGTTATCGGTTGTCACTGGAATTTTCCCATGTGACCATCGTTTCACAGAAAACGGAAGAAATCCCGGAACAGAACGCATCAGGTGGTGCGGTTGGGAAAGCAGGTGCGACAGGCACGGATGCAGGTGCTTCATCGCAGGTGAATATCGGCACTGGTCTGATTATAAGGGATAACAAAAAGTATCTTGCCATGAACACGAACCAAATCGACCTTCGCAATTTCGGACAGATTGCCACAGGTGTTGAGATGACCGCATCAAGGGCAGCATATTCCGTTTATCGTTCACTGGGGGGAATGTTATGATTTCACTTTCGATGTACGATGCGAATGACTTTATAATCTCCACCATGTTAGACGGAGAACCATATAAACTGCATTTTTCATGGAATGACCATGTGCCACAGTGGACAGTAGATGTTTTAACGAATGACAACACCGAAATCGTGAGGGGCATTCCTGTTGTTCCGAATCTGCCGTTGTTATCGTTTTACAGACGATATTCATTGCCACCGGGGGAATTGCTTGCGGTTGTGGTCAATCAGGACGAGGAAGGAAACCAAGCGGTTGGACGGCAGGATTTTTTGAACGGAAAGTTCACGATGGTATATGTGCCGAAGGATGAAGTGAATGCAATACTGGAAGCAAGTATACAGAATTGAGTTCCCAAAACTGAATATCAGCTTTGAAAACAATTTAAAGATTGGGTTCTCCATCGAAAAGGACAATTACAAGGAATCCAACAAAGCAAAACTTGAAATATACAACCTTGCCGATGCCACAAGAAAGGCAATTGAAACCGCAGACAACGAGGTCGAAATATACGCAGGATATGAACGTGCAGGAGGTGCAATCCTCTGCTTCAAAGGCACTGTGACCTATGGGTTCACAAGGGATGTGGGAACGGATTGCATCACCACACTGGACTTGGCTGACGGCACAATCGCATTAAGGGATTCTTACTGTTCGTTGTCTTACGCACCGGGGACATCGGCAAAAACCATCATCCAACGGATTGCAAACGAAATGGGTTTGCCTGTTGTCTATGGTGACGATGTTGGCGAGTTAGAAAACTACAAAAACGGATTTTCGTTTTATGGTCAGGCAAAGGATGCACTGACCGAAATCTGCAATGCTTTGGGTCTGTCATGGAGCATCCAAAACAATATTTTGAACATCATCCTTGCCGGGGGAACATCCACCAATCGTGGTCTTGTGTTTTCACCGCAAAGCGGACTTGTGGGTGTGCCTGAACGCATCGTGCAAGCCGAATATAAGAGCAATAAAACAACACCAAAGAAAACCGCAAAGAAAAAAGCCAAAAAGGAAAAACCAAGAAAGAAAGCAGGTTGGAGAATAGAAACATTGCTTGTGCCTTCGGTGAATCCTGCCGACATGGTCAAAGTGGAATCCAAGTGGCTGACAGGGTGGTTCAGGGTGGAAAAGGTTTCCCATCGTGGTGATTATAACGGAAGCAATTGGGGTTCTGTGATGGAACTTATAGAGGTCGAAAATGCAAGCGAGAATGCAAACCAGTAATGAATTCAAGGATGTCATCAAGGAGTGGATTGCCAAGGGTGGAGAGAATATCCATGTTTCCATGATAGGAAAAATTGAATCCTATGATCCAAACACAAACCGGGCATCAATCACACCTGTGGGAAGTTTCACCGCACCTGATTGGAGGGAAATCCCATACCCCACGATTCACAATGTGCCTTTGCAGTTTCCTTGTGGGAATGGTGGCACAAGCGGATGTACTTTTCCTGTCAAAAAAGGTGACACCTGTGTCATCATCTTCGCAGACCACCAAATCGAAAACTTTTTGAGTGGCGAAAAATCCGATGATATGCGAAACCACTCACTGAACGATGCCTATGCCATACCGACTTTATTCAGCAATGCCATACCCACTTTGAAAAGCAACCCTGATGATGTTTGCTTCTTCAATGGTGGGTCTTTGTGTATTTTGAATGGTTCTACCTTTAAAATCACGCTTGCGGACGGAACAACTGCAACATTCGGTGGTGGCGACTTGGTTGTGAACGGAATTTCCCTTGTACACCATGTTCATGGTGGTGTGCAGAGTGGTGGTTCTAACACTGGTCAACCAAAATGATGGGGGTGTGTGAATGTACGATTTAGCATTGAATGTGGATTCGTGGGATTTGGTGTTCCACAACAACGATTTGTTGCTGATAGACAATGCAGAAAGGATAGGTCAGCAGATTAAAATCACGCTTCAGTATTGGTTTGAGGAATGGTTTTTGGACACCACGAAAGGCATCCCTTACTTGCAATATATATGTGTAAAAAATCCAAACCTGCAACACATACGGCAGATTTTCCGTGAAGCAATCTTGTCTGTTCCGGGGGTCTATTCCGTCACGCAGTTGACATTGAAAGTAAACGCAAAAGAACGCATCCTGTCGGTCACATACACCGCAAACACTTCCGCAGGATTGCTGACAAGAAGGGAGTTGTTGGGTTATGGCTGACGAATACGGATTATCAGCACAAGGTTTTAAACAGAAAAGACTTGCAGACATCATTCAATCAATGAATTCACGCATCGCAGACCAACTTGGTGTGCAGATTTCAACCGAAAGCAATTCGGTGTTTGGTCAGCTTATCGGTGTTTTCTCATACGAAATAGCTGACTTGTGGGAACAGGCTGCACAGGTCTATGGTGCAATGTATCCTCACACCGCAAGTGGTGTATCACTTGATAATTCGGCTGCACTGGCAGGTATTTCGCCCATCGCACCTGAAAAGACCACTGTTGTCTGCACCTGCTATGGAACAGACGGAACGCAAATTCCATATGGTTCGCAGATTGCGAGTGCAAGCAATAGCAACATTGTGTTTCAATCTACGGATGCAAACGCATACATCGATGCAAGTTCTGCGTGTGATGTCGGTGTCACCTTGGAAACAGTGTCTGCGACAACGTACACAATCACTGTGGACGGCAATCTTTACACATACACCGCAGACGGCACGGAAACCATCGCACAAGTCTTGACCGACATCGGCTCACAAGTCACTGTCAGTGGTGTCACCGCAACAGTGAACAATGATGTGCTTGAGATAACCGCAGACAATCAGGAAAACACGTTTTCTGTGGCAATCAGTGCAGACCTTTCCTTTGCATATATCGGTTCGCCTGTGAACTTTGAGTGCTTGGAAGTGGGTGCAATCACTCCTGCCATCGGTGACCTGACCGACATCGTCACCACGTTTGCAGGATGGGATTCAGTTTCAAACAATGTTCCTGCGAACACTGGCAGAGAAGCAGAAAGTGACACCGCACTTCGTCAAAGGTGGAACAATTCACTGTACGCAAGGTCTGTGGGCATGACCGATTCCATCGCATCGGCATTGTTGGCACTTACCGGGGTTACTTCGGTGAACGTATATGAAAACGATCAGGACACCACTGACGGAGATGGAAGACCACCACACAGTATCGAAGCGGTTGTAAATGGTGGCAATTCTGCTGACATCGGTTTGGCTATATGGCAGAAGAAGGCAGCAGGTATCGACACGTTTGGAAGTCAAACTGTGACGATAAATGATTCACAGGGATTTCCGCACACCATCAATTTCAACAGACCTTTGGAAGTCAATGTATGGTTGGATTTTGCGGTGACGGAATACACCGAAGAAGTGTTGCCACCGAACGCATCGACACTGATTGCGGAATCCGCTTTGAACTATGGAAATTCACTGACAGTTGGCAACGATGTCATCCTTCAGCGTTTCATGGGTGCGATTTATCAAAATGTTCCCGGCATCGGTTATATTACAGTGACCGCATCCACGGACGGAGTGACATACGCTTCGACCAACATACAGATTGATGCAAGGCACGTTGCGGTGTTTGATTTGAGCAGGATTCAGGTGACCATATCATGACAAGAAGTGAATCAATGATTTCCCACCTGCTGATGCAGTTCTCCCAAGCCGTCAATATGCACATCTTTTTGAACGCATTGGGTGCAGAACTTGATGAACTGACACAAGCACTGGATGATTTACAGAACAAACGATGGATTGACACAGGGTCAGGTGTGCAGTTGGACAACATCGGTGTTCTAATCGACCGAGACAGAACCATTGAAGGTTCTATTCAGTTGGAGTTCTTCGCTTTCTATGACCAACCCAATGCTTTGCCTTTTGATGTTGGCAGGTTTCGTGACACACCATCTGTGGAATACACTGCGACATCTATCTTGGATGATGCCACATACAGACCAGTGTTGTGGCATAAGGTCGCAAAAGACACCACCACAGGGACGGCTGAATCGACCATTGAATCTGTCAAGTTCATATATGATGCACCTTATGTGACACTGACCGAACTTGGAAATGCCAAAATCGGCATCGGCATCGGAAGGGAACTGACAGACAATGAAATCGCCCTTGCAAGGGCATTGGACTTGTTCATCCGTGCCGGGGGTGTCGGTTTGGATTTTGTGGAGGAAATCCCTGACGATTATTTTGGATTTGTTGACCAAAACGCAAAAGGGTTTGAAGTCGGTGTTCTGCCGACCTTAATTGAATTTTAAAGGAGGAAAAAATGCCGACACCTGATTTTTCAAAAGTATGGGCATCCAATTCACCACTACCTGCATACACGTTTTCTGATGCAGATTATCTCACTGGGTGGGATTTTGTGGGTTCAGCACCACCGACAAAAAACGAATTCGATGCTTGGTTCAAAATGGTCGATGAAAAACTGAATTACTTATACGGACAGTTGCAGGACACCGCAAGCAAACTGTATCCTGTCGGTTCTGTATATATGTCGTTCAACAGTGCAGACCCTTCCACGTTGTTCGGTGGAACATGGACAAGGTTGAAAGACACCTTCCTTTTGGCGAATGGTGATGCCTATCCTGCCAATTCAACAGGTGGTAGTGCGACAAAAACCATCAGCACATCGAACCTTCCTGCACACAATCACACTGTGAATTCAGCCGGGGCGCACACCCACACCGCAACCACATCAAGTGCAGGAAATCATTCCCACACAAGAGGTTCGATGAACATTACTGGTTATTTAGATGCATCATCCGACAACGAGAACTTGTTTTTTGCAGAACAAGTCACCGCAGGTGGTGCATTAACTGTTTCTAAAAGCGTAACAAAAATTGGTGGTGGTGCGAGTGATGTGGGGTATGCTCGTATGGATTTTGATGCATCTCGTTCTTGGACAGGTTCGACATCGTCTGCCGGGGCGCACACCCATACTTTGACAACTGCATCAAGCGGTTCACACACCCACACCACAAACAACACTGGTGGTGGAACTCCGCTGAACATCATGCCACCTTATACCACTGTTTATATGTGGAAGCGTACTGCATAAAAGGACACAAGAGGAGGAAATTATGCCGACACCTGACTTTGATAAAATTTGGGCGAGTACATCACCACTGACACCTTATTCTTTTAGCGAATCCAACTACAAGGAAGGGTGGAACTTCATCGGTGGCACACCACCTGCACGGCAGATGTGGGATGCCATCCAAAAAAACAATGATGAAAAGGCAAAAGCATTAAATGACCTGACACAAGATTTGCTGAATGTTGACGATGATTTTTTCACAAATCTGCTTAACAAGTTTGCAAGCAATTTTTCGCTTCCTGCCGATGTGACATTCCCCTCTGCATCCATATTTTCGCAGATGGTTTCGGAAATGAACACCGAAGATGGTGTTGTCTATGACCTTTCCAACAGTTCTGCATGGTACATTTGCCTTGGTGCGAAATATGGGAATCTAATTATCCAGGGGGGAAAGTTTCGTGTTCCAACAACAACATCTTGGACGGAATATCCGTTGCCAATTTCATTTACAGATGCCGATTATTCAATATTGGGTACTATGGGGGCAACTAATGGTGTTGTTGAAGCATATTCAGGTGGATATAGCAAGTTTAACTACAAAGCTTTATCGTTTAGTGGTGGCACATGGACGAATGAACCGTTACACTGGCTTGCCGTTGGTCATTAATTACCACCCTATTGCAATCCATGTAGCATAAGACGGAGAACCGCTTAATAGTTTAAAAACAGCTTGTGTCACGACGGAACTATATATTTCCCATCTTCCGCTACCTACACATACGGCTGGTCTTTCGGTATAACTAATAGAATAAATTACAGTTACCGAATTTTCACCACTTGGAAGGAGGGCATATCCCCCTTGGATCTTGAAACAAAAACAAAAACGTGTCAACCATGCGGTTTGTAAAAACCGAAAAGTGCAAGAAAATACAACAACATAACAGTGCGAACCGCTGATTTCATGGGATGTCAGCGGTTTTTTATTAGTCAAAAAAGTAACAAGAAATAAACATCTTTTTTAAGGAGGTAAAAATGCGAAAACAATATGTTTTTGTAATCGAACAACCCAGTGGTGAACGCAAAGCAACCTTCTTGGTTGGCATTCACGGCACACTGGAGCAGATAAAGAAAAAGGTGGCGGATGAATACCCTGACCACCTTGCGGTTGTTGGTTCTGACGAACTGTTCCGTGACCTTGTCGGCAAAAATATGCTTTACATTGACGGACAGTGCGTTGAAAGACCCCCTTATGTTCCTACACAGGCAGAAATCAATGCAGAAAAAATTGCCGAACTGAAAGCAGAATTAGCAAGCACCGATTACAAATGTCTAAAATATGTTGATGGGGCATTGACCGAAGAAGAATATGCCGAAACCAAAAAACATCGTGCTGACCTGCGGAAACAGATCAATGAATTAGAGGAAAAATGAAATACTTAAAATGGATTTTGTTTACGATTTTAGACATAGCATTCAATATCGTATGTTATTTGACAAACCCATTCATTTTATTAACGGCAAGCGAATACGGAAACCTGCCGTGGTTGCTGACATGGTGGGATAACTATGACGATTGCCTTGATGTTGAATATTTTGTAAAAGAACACGTTCCGTCATTCCTTGTGTACGATTATGACAGGCATTACAAGTGGCATAGCAACACTGAATCGTTAGAAACAAGAGGGATTTACAAAAGTTATGTAGATATACTTGACCCAAATTTTACATTAAAGGAACGCTTGCAAAGATACGCTTGCCGTGTTTTATGGCTATATCGCAACAATGCATACGGATTCAGTTATTATGTCACTGGCATAGTGGTTCGTGCAGAAGATATTGTCAAAGTCAGAACCGAAGAAAACGATGGGTACATTTATTATGTGACCGATTACGCTTTTGTTTATAAAGACGAAAGACCATCATTTTTTGGGTTGCATTGGGATAATTATGTAGGGTGGAAGTTTAATTGGCTTAAAGACGGTGAAGTGGAAAGGTGTATGTTGGCGTGTAGAATCACCCCTTTTCATAAGTGAGGTAGACCCATGTTAGAACAAATTGCCACAGAAATAATATCGTTTCTGTTAGGTGCGTTGATGACATATCTGTTAGGAAAGTGGAGTTGGTTGTTTAAGGAACAAGATGCCGTAAAATTTGGGCTTCAATCCATTTTACGTGACAGAATGTGCCATATGCGAAGATACTATACCGATAAAAAGAAACCTATTCCACAACATGAAATGGACAGTTTTGAGCAGATGTATAAAGCTTATGAAGATTTAGGTGGCAATGGTTATATGAAACAAGTCAAGATAGACCTGGAGGCGATGCCCCGTGAAAATCATTAAA
>Ga0310690_10003792_pt1 | contig 22180 bp, 18 predicted proteins | sample AusTroGonzalo_MG_2_FD_207661 | JGI IMG/M metagenome (GOLD analysis project Ga0310690, IMG submission 207661) | Bovine rumen microbial communities from tropical cattle in Woodstock, Queensland, Australia - Gonzalo_04 (v2) (version 2) | ecosystem: Host-associated > Mammals > Digestive system >... | reverse complement strand
ATGTTTGATATGTTGATTCCTCCAGTATTTGCCGGTAATCGTTTGACAGGTTCAGCATTACCCTTCTGCTTGATGCCGGTCCGTATTCCGGAAATGCCATTTTGCCAACATCTGTTTTTCTTGTCCCTGTCGTATCATAATCCGGATTGTACTGTGCATATATGGTCCTGTCTTTTCCGTTTTCCTGAATCGTCAGCTGAATCGGCTTTTTACTCCAGATATCCTGAATCAAAGATATCAGCGCATTTTGTTTTATGCTTTTTTCTGTTCCCTGTGCATAGTTGCTGACGTATACCGGCCTTCCCGTATCCGGATCTTCGCCGATTTTGCTGTACCGTGCAGTCCCGTTTTCTGTACCTTCTGCTTTTTCCTCCGCCGGCCTGCTGACCGCTTCGTCCCACGCCACATTGACCAGCTCGCCCAGCTTCCGCATATCTGTATTGATCATCCGCCGGCTGGCAGCGCTCATGCTTGAATACATGCTGCTCAGCGCGGTTCTCGCCCGTTTGAACAGATCCTGCACAAAACTTTTTACCTTTCCGTACAGGCTCTGGTTCGTGTTCTGCACATGGTCCAGCACGTTTTTGTTGGTAAAGATGCTGTCACAGCTGTCCGCAATCAATTCATCAATCGCCCGGTCCAGCGTCAGGCCCTGCTTGTCCATGTAATCCGCGATAGCTTCGTTCAGACCCTGTGTTGTCATGGATTTCCGCAGCGTATCCAGCACATACTTCGCCACATTATCATACGCTTCAATGCTGCTGTTCCGTCGCAGCCAGTGCAGAAACTCATGCCCGCTGGTCACGTTGATGTTGTGTTTCCCCTGCGCTTCGATCTCGCCTGTCACCAGGTTCCGCCCGTAATTTTCACCTTCTATGTTGATCAGGATCTCGTCCTGGCTTTCCTCGCCGTAGATCTCTGACATGTTCCCTTTGTACTGCTCCAGATCCTTGCGCTGCTGCGCCAGTTTTTCCAGATACGCATTGTCGACAAACCTGACGTCCATGCCCAGTGCCACCGCCAGAGTCGCCTGCGTTTTGATATCGTTCTTTTCTTCGTCGGAAACGTTCAGCTCGTCTACTGCTTCGTCAAATTCTTTTGTCCCGTACTGGGTGTCTTCCATGAACGTCGCGCTGCCTTCTCCGGCCTTGTGCGCGTTCCGCTGGGCGTCTTTCGTTTCGTTCTCGCGGATGCTCTTCAGCTCGCTCTGCGCCATGTTATACATCCGCTTTGCGAATTCGTCCCCGATGACCGTATGCGGCATCTCCGTCTGCTGAAATGCCGCGTAACGGATCGCCGTCGCGTCGATCATGTAGTTCCCCGGCTGGTTCATAACCTCCGGCTGCTCCATGTCGAAGATCATCTGGTTGACATACGCCTGGCTGTAGAATCCCGGATTGACCGCCTGGCTTTCGATGATCACGCCCATGCCCGGATTTGTCGTCCGGATCTGGTTCGGCTCCACCAGCTGCGTTTCGCCGTTGATTGTCACCTGATACATCAGCCTGTCGTTCTCTTTATCCAGCACAAGGCTGTCCAGTTTGGCGTGCATCACCTTGTCCTTGTCATATACAATGACGCCCCGCGGCCCGTTTACCTTTTCGCCCTCCGCGCTCTGGTAATCGCTGTCCTTTTCGCTGATGACATATGTTCCTTTTATTCTGTTCGTTCTGCTTAATTTGTTCTGTGTCTCCGGCTTACTGATCAGTGTCGACGCGACGGACTGCGCCCCGCGTTCCGTTTTTGTGCTTTCCTTGATCGCTTCCTGCGTTTTCCCCTGCGTTTCCTCGTTGAACCGGTAATCCATGTAGGTGTTCAGCGCCGCCTGATTGCCGTTGATAGTCCGGCGTTCCTCTGCGCTCAGGTTGTCGATTCCGCCGTTCTCCAGCGCCTTGACAATCAGCCTGGACAGATCCCGCGCGCTTTCTCTTTCGACATTCTTTCCTTCCAGATCACCCGCGACCCGGTCCTCCAAAACCGTGCGCGCTGTGTTTCCAATCTGTTCGTTTGTATCGTTGATAATGGTGATTGCCAGTAAACCCGCGTCGTAATTGCTGATCTTTTTGCCGCTCTCCAGTTTGCTCTGCAGTTTCTGTCCCAGCTCATAGCTGGTTGTGTCCTGGCTCATCTGCGCGGCTGCCTTCGCCAGCTGGTCTATTTTGTTGCTGTCGTTTACGTTTTTGCCTGTCTTGGCAATGCCGATCCGGTTTGCCGCTCCGTAACCCATCGACATGCCCCAACCGCTGATCATGCCGGCCAGGAAGCTCAGTCCTATCTGCTCCCATTTCTGCTTCAGCACCTGCTTGCCGGCCTGCGTCGGATCCACGCCCTGGTTGACCAGCTGCCGGTACTGTTTCTGCAGCTCGTCCTCATGGCCGTTTATCATGCTCATCACGGAATCAAAGCCCCAGTTCAGCAGATCCGCGTTGACTTCTTCGCTGCCCTCCGCCAGACCCGCTTTCCCCAGGTATTTCATAAAGCTCTTGAAATCCATATCCCGAACGTTCGGATTCAGGATGGTTTCAAGGCTTACCCTTTCTGTAATCCACTCAATTGCGCCGTCTCCGATTGCATACGTCGCCGCTTCAATCGGGTCATAGTTCTCTTCCAGCTTGTTCAACATCGTATTGGCTGCCGCTTCGCTGCTCATGATGGCCTGAATGATCCGCATGCCCGGCTTGGATGCAGCACCGCCCGCCGCAAATCCGCCAACGCCCATCGCCAGCAGGTTGTCGCTGATGCTGTCGCCGACGTTCAGCAGGAATTCCGTTGCGCCGGATTCATCGCCAATCAGCTTGGCCAGGTTTTTGTTGATCTGTTCGCGTCCTGTCTGCACGATGTTTGTCATCATGTAGTATTTACTGTTCTGATCCAGCGCGTTTTCGTCTCCGATTCCCGGCAGCCCCAGCCCTGTCAGCAATACATTGCCCATGCCTACCGCGCTTGCCGCAGCGCCTGTCATGTTCAGCGCAGGCGACATGACCTTGAGCACAGTACCTGCCACCGGTTCTTCCGCCTTGCTGCGGATGTAATAATCATGGTAAACACTCATGCAATGGTTCAGATATGTATCAATCCCTTTCAGGAACATATCCGCCATATTGCTGCCGTATGTCTTGTAATCTTCATACAGCTTGTTGTACTGCTTCACCATTTCCGGCGTCGCAAAATAATACTTGGAAACATGATCAATTCCGTTCAGCGGTGATCCCGGCTCCGGCAGGTTGTTCATGAAGTAGTATGCCTTATCCGCTTCGCTGCCTACCGGCACGTCATACAGTTCCGACCAGAAATTGTCCATTTCCTTAATCGTGCTGACATACTCCGGATTGTAATTCCCGCTGAACCCGGATTCCTCAGCCCATCCCGCCACCTTTTCATAGTCCTTGCGGAACTGCAATACGTTTTCGCTTTCTTTTACGTTTTCCGAATAGATTTTCGCTTCTTCGTTCTCCTGCCATACGGTTTTATCGCCGCGGATAATGCTGTCCAGCTGCTTGTCAATTTCTGTTGTCTGTTCCTCTGTCAGTGTTGCGGTCCATTCGTCATATCCGACCGGCATAATCGCATCAAAGATTTCTTTTCGCAGCTCGTTCCGCTCCACTTCATTGTCCGTGTTCAGATACAGCCGCTGCAGCGTATCCAGATCCGTACCAAAATATTCATTGGCTTTGTCATACACTTCCTGCCGCTGCTGTTCGCTGTTCTTTTGTGCTTCCGCTACCGCATCGCGTTGTCTTGAATCTCTTACATTTTCCCTGTCATATCCCTGCAGCACGTCGAACAAACCGGCCATCTGTTCTGATCTGCTTCCTGCCGGTCTTTCCTTCGCTTCTTCAGCTGCCTTTTTGTTTGATTCGATATAGTTTTCCAGGCCCTCCAGATTCATGAAGTACGGATCTGTGCCTGCATTGTATGTGCCCAGGTTTACTTTGTTCTGTTTCTCATTCAGCGGCCCGATAAATGACTTGACGCCGAATCCGGTAACTCCGTTTTCTTTTTGCTCGTCTTTATATTCGCTGTATCCCTGATATCCCTTCTGCATCTTTTTGCTGCTCAGTTCTTTCAGGTACTTGTCCAGCTGTTCCTGCTGCCTTTTCTGCTCCCGTTCCAGCGCGCCGGGCGTGTCGTTGATCATCTTCGCGGCATACACCTGTCCCCGCTGATCGCCCTGGTCTGTATAGGTATAATCCTTTGCTGTATCCTGCCAGTATTTTGTGATTTCCTGATTCTTCTTTTTCTGTTTTTCCTTTTCCCTTTCCGCCGCGCCGGGTGTATCACTGATCATCTTTGCGGCATACACCTGCCGCCGCTGATCGCCTTTATCAGTGTACGTGTATTCCTGCGATTTCTGTTTCCACAGCTCCGTTGCCGCCTGGCTTTTCAGTTTTGCTGCACGTTCAGACGCGCCTTTCTGGTCATAGTACGCACCAAATGCGCTGAACAAACCGCCTTTCTTTTTTGTGTCTGTATTGTCTTTTGTATTTTTACGTTCTTTTTCATAATCAGCGACTGTTTTCCGTCCGGAATTGTTTTTCTTTTCATAATCGCCGATTGTCTGTAAACCGCTTTTATTCTTTCTTCTTGCCATCTTCCAATCCTCCGCCGTTTTATATCATCAGCGTTTCCCGTTTTTCTTCTTCAACTCTTCACCCAGCTTCGCAAAAGTCGATGTGCCGCCGGTTCCCGTCTTGGTTCCTGTCGTTCCTGTTGCCGCAGTCACTTTATCTCCTTCCTTGACTGCCGCACCTTTGCCAATCATTCCGCCCAGTCCGGATAGTTTATCTCCATATTTCTCACTCAAAATCTGTCCTGAAATGGCACCCCTCTTTGTATCGTCCACATAATCCCGGTCATCAATGTTTTTCCGGTCTACCAGGGTATATTTCCCGTTCTCGTCCACTGAATAATAGTTTCCGTTGCCGTCCACATAGTATGTTTTCGGTTTATATCCGCCCGTTCCGCCGCCGGTAGCGACCGGTGTGATCAATTTCTGCGCGTCCTCCGCGCTCATGCCCGCCGCTGCCAGCAGTTCCGCGCTCGGCATCTGTCCCATGGCCAGGATGTTTTCCACATAGCTGGCCGCGTACTTCTGCGCTTCGCTCATCTTTTCCCAGTTCAGCCCCTCGTCAAACTCGCGGATCTTCTCCATCAGGCTGGAATCATACTGATACATCTCTTCACGCTGGTCCACGTCGTCCTTCCAGATCCCGTAGTCCGTGTTCCGTTCTGTGTCGTATCTGCCGGTGTAATAATCAAGATCTGTGTAATAGTCGTTCACGGTGTCCCTGTACCGGTTGTAATCCCTGTCGGCATAGGTGTCGTACCGGCCTGTCATATAGTCACGGTCGTCCCGCCAGTCGCTCACGGTGTCGCGGTACCGGCTGTAATCCGTCGCGTCCGCGCTGGCCAGCACGCCGTACTGGTTATACTTATCCTGCTGCTCGTTCAGCCACTGCTCATAGGCCCTGTCCCGCAGGTCCATTCCTCTGTCGTACAGCGCTGTCAGATACTGGTCATACGCCTGGTTTCCCACCTGCTGCGCGTAACTGTTTCCGTATCCGCCGGTCAGCGCCGCCGCCTGTCCCATCGCGTCCATGGACGCCTGCCGGCCCAGGTTTGTATATTGATCTGCGTATGCCTTGAATAAGTTGTCTCCGTTAAATTCATAGTTAAACTGACCCGGATTCATGATCTGCGCAATCAGCGCGTCCATCATCGGGCCGTATTTGCTGGTGTAACCCTGAGGTTTGTTGTTCATGATATCCGCAAGCGCCTGCTGTGCCTGCAGTACCTCCGCGCTGGCCTGATACGCGCCCGGCTTGCTGCCTTGCAGCGCTTCCATCTGCGCCTTAGCGTTCAGCACGTCCTGGCTCGGAGAATAGGAAGTGTACTGCGTCCTGGCCAGCGCCTGTCCGCTCACCGGATCCACAATGTACGGATTCGGCTGTGCGACTGCCTCCGCTGCCGCTTCCACGGACGTTGCCGGCGTCGCCGTTCCTCCGCCGCCCCCACCGCTTCCGCCAGTTCCTTTTGACGTTGTTTGTCCTGCCGGTTTGGCGTTTGCCACATTTCCTGTATTAATTCCTAAAAAGTCCAGCGCCGACCCTGTTGTCTGTCCTGTCGGTTTGGCGTTTGTGCCGTACACTCTCCCTGATTTCGCAGCCGCACTGTTCTGTGTTTCAGGCGTCAGAATCTGATTATTCGACGTTTTATTTCCCGTTGTTGTCGGCGCCGTATATACCGGAAAACCACCGCCGTGAGACTCTTCTTTAACTCCCGTTTCCGAATACCTTACTTTTGCCATTTCTTCGTCCTCCCGTTTTACTCAATGTAATGCACGATGCACTCGTCCGATGATCCCTGTCCCGTTCTTTGTCCCTGCAATCTCATCGTTCCCTGCGCAAAACTGGAATAATGCGCAAAGTCGTCCGCCACGCTCACTGTATAAATGATGCCCGTTGCCATCTTCGCCCCGCCGCCGTACGAAACGGCTTTTGAAAATGCGTAATTGCCGTAATAGCTCGGCGCCGATATGGTCTTGACGGTTCCCAGGCTGATGGTCGTTCCGTCGCTGCATTCAATGGCCGCATTCACGGTCACGCTGGTCTGCTGGTCCTGTCCCTGCCGGTTGAACGTCCCGCTGATGGTGATCGTGCTGATCCCCGTCATGTCCTCCATCACGGAAATCGGCACCCGGTAGGTAAAGGTGCTTCTTGCCCGCTCCGGACAGCTGTGGGCCACCGCCGCGCTAATGGTCACCGTATCGTCCACCGTCGCCTGTGATCCGGTCGTCTGCGGCTCCAGCCATATAATCCCGTGCCCGGTCGGCGGCGTCGTTCCGTAAATGATCGTCGGAATCTTGATGTTGTTTGCCGTCAGGTTTTTGACCGTCAGGTTTTCAATGGTTCCGTAATCCGCTGCCAGGCTGTTGGTTGCCAGTCCGTTCTTGTCTACCGTCAGCACCACGCCGTTCGTCGCGTCCCGGAAGTCAATCCTGGAGTTGCCGGATCCCTTCAGCAAAATATATCCCGGTGTGTCCATCGTGATGTTCGTCGGGTCAATCAGCACGCCGCTTCCGCCGCTCTGCAGCAGGATCCCCAGCGGATTAATCAATACCTGCGATGTGCCGCTGGTCAGCGTGATGCCCTTCTCATCGCTGACATTGCTCGGCATCACGATGTTTTCGCTAAACGTAATCTGCGCCGGCGTCTGCTGCTGCTGGTTGGCCGCCGTATACGCCGCCATGGCCACGCCGTCCTGATAGAACACCAGTCCGGTCCCAAACAGCTCCGCCAATTTTACTTCGTTGGCGTCCTGGATGGTCAGGCCGCTCGCGTCCACGATCATCCGCTTTTTGCCCTGCAGCATGAATACCAGTTCGTTTCCCTTGTATTCCGCCACCGCGTTGCCGCCCTGGAAGAACACCACCTCGTTGTCCTTGAATTCCGCCAGCGTGTTCCCGCTCGGATCCTTGATCACCATCCCGTCGCCGTCGATGGTCAGCCGCGCCTGGTTGTTCTGCAGGAATTCGATTTTGCTGCCGGTGTAGCTGGCCACCTTCTTGTTGCTCTGGTAAAATCCCAGCTCGTTGGGCGTGAGCTCCGCCACCTTGTTTTCGTCATGGTAGACTTCCGTCCCGTCCACCAGAAACTGCGTCACATCGTTTCCAACTGCCACGCCGTACACCGGCTGGTCCTGCGCGTCGTTTCGCAGGTGTCCGCTCTTCACATAGCTTTTGCTGTTCAGCACATAATCCTTCAGCCCGCCGATGATCTCCGCATAGCTGAAGGTCTGTTTAATTCCGTCCGGCGTGATGTCCACCCGCAGGCCCTTTTTCCGGTTCCAGTTCCCGCTGCTTCCTTCCGCGCTTTCCTCGCCGTAAAGAATCAAATTGTAATTGTCCTGCACCGTTTTCACAAACTGCGCGGTTTTGATGATCAGGCTCTTCAGCGTTTCCACTTCGGTATACTGTCCGCCCGGAGTATAGGTATCATTTCCTCCGCTGCCGGCGCCGATCACCTTCGATATGTTGTTCATCAGCACCCGCTCTTCGTCCGTCAGGGATACCGTTTCGCTGCCGGCCATCTGCTGGTTCACGTTCAGCACCGTCGCCACCCGGTACAAATAACTCCGGATCTCCGCCAGCTGTTCCTCCGCCGTCCCGTGCTGCTCCGGCGGCAGCTCAATACGTTCCGCCATCGCTGCCCACCTCCAGATGCCTTCCGATTGAGTAAATCCGCATATCTCCCCTGCCGTTCAGCTTAAACTGCAGATGGTCGCATCGCTTCGGCACCACCGGCAGCAGGAAGGTTTTCATGCTGTGCCCGCGGATCTCGCCCATCTTCTCCCATTCCCGGTCGTCATACCGGATCCACAGTTCCGCAATCGCGTCCGGTTCCAGATACATCCGGATATCAAATCGGCTCATGTATTCGCTGCCGTTTATATCGTTTCTCACCGCGTTGTTGTATCGCCCGGTCGTATATTCCACGCCCTGGATCCCGAACGTCGCGCTCCACTCAATCGCGTCTTCGACGGTCCAGCTCGGATAGTCGTTGTCATCCATATCCAGGTCGCCGGTGTTCGCCGTCATGGACGTCAGCACGTTGTTGTCCTCGTCAATCGCGTACAGCTCGTCCTCCACCGTCCCGAATCCCAGCGCGTGAAAATGGTCCTCTTTGTACCATACGCGCCTTTTTGTGTTGTATGTGAAAAGCGTCCATACGCCGCTTCTGTCTTTCATGTTGATGTAGTATTTATCTCCCAGCGCCCCGGCCCGGGCATTGGAGTACAATACGTCTCCAAGCTTCTCGCTCACGCTCACCGGCATGCTGCCGTCATAGACCATCACGTCTTTCCTGCTTTTGTAGTACACCTGCTCGTTCACCACCACCGCGCTGCGGGCGCTGCCCAGCTGGATCCCCCGGCACATGGTCGTGTTGATCTGAAAAGAGCTCGGCGTGCTGCCGTACACCTGATGGATGCAGTTCTCTTTGAAAAAGACGGGATATCCTTTTTGCGTCACCGCACCTGTAAAGGGCCCGTCCGTTCCCACGCTGGCCGTGTAGCTGTCCTGGCTGTTGCCCAGATAGCGCTCCCAGTTCCGGAAGTCTCCCAGCGCCGACGCATGGATCTCGTTCACCACCTGCCCGTTCAGCAGCCCGTACCGGCAGCCCCACAGCCGGTTATTGCTTTCTACGATGTAGTCCAGGTCCGGCACCTTCCGGTCCGCGCGCACGGTCGTTCCGGTTTTCAGCGCCGCCTGCGTCTGGCTCAGCAGTCCAGCCACCACGATGTATCCGGTCCCGCCGAAATAGACAATTTTGCTGCCGTTCAGACCGTCCACCTGGCTTTTCACCTTGTCGCTGGCCGTGCTGACCGCTTCCAGCCCGCTCAGCGTGATCGCGTCATAGATGTTCAGCCCGGTCCCGATGCCCTCGCCGGATATCTTCACGAACGTCGTCGCGACCTCCACCCACTCGTTGGTGCTGGTGGTCCACTGCCGCAGCACGTCCACGTCCCCGCTCTGGTCAATCCATAGTTTGCCGTTCGCAGGGCTGTCCGGCGCCGTCGCGGAAACGGTGATCTCGCTCATGTCATAGTCGGTCCCGTCCCCGCGGCACATGCACAGTGATATGCTTTCTCCCGCCCTGGCATACAGCCGGTCGATGGTTCCGTAATCGCTCAGGTTGATTGTGTTGAAATACTTCTTGTCCGGATAAATCAGCACATACGCGCCGAAGTTCACAATTTGCTTCGGACACATACTGCTGTCCGCGCTCACCGTCAGTCCCGTCACTTCCGTAAAGTTCCAGTACACCTTCTCGCCCAGGCAGAACGTCAGCTTATCCCGCCCGTCAATGCCGGTCAGTGGATCGTCGGTGCTGCCGTGTTTGTAGCTCTGCCACGCCCTTTTCTTGCGGATCGTCAGCGCCGGATACTGGTCACCGCTCAAATTTTTCATGTCATACATTTCCCCGTCCAGCAGCACCTGATTATGGTCGTATCCGAGGAAATTCATGGTCATTTTGATGTTTTTCTGCTCAGGAATCAGTGACGGCATTCTTTTCATTTTCTGTCCCCTCAAATCCGGAAGAACGGCCTGGCCGGAATCGGCCTGTGCGTCCGCGTCCACCAGTCGCTCATTTGTTCATATTCGTTTTCAAACCGCGCCCGGTTGTTGTTTTCCTTTTCCGTTTCCTGGTTATACTGGTCAATCCGCGTCATGATCCAGTACACATATACCATCTTGAACCGCTCCGGCAGCAGCAGTTCCGTCCCTTCGTCGCTTTCCCGGTCGTATTGCGGCATCTTGATAAACGGCGAATGAAAATGCGTCAGTACCAGCTCATGGTAGATTTTCTGGTCCAGCTCTTCGATAAATGCGACTTTCATCTGCCGCGGCATCATGTTCGTTTTCATTCCGTCCGCCTGCGCCAGCACATCGTTGATGTTCATTCTCTCTTCTCCTTCTGAAAAAAGCAGGCGGGAAAACAGTTTCCCGCCTCCCCGCCTGCCCGTTTCGTTATTTCTCCGGATGCGGATTCGTGATCGGGTCATAGACCTGAACCTCTTCGTCCGCAAACCGCTGAGCATGCCTGTCCGCCTGCAGCGTTTTCATCAGCGCTTCGGCAAACGGCAGTTTCATTTCCTGATACTGGTTGTTTGCCGGGATCTGTACGCTCCGTCCGTTCACGCAGATCCAGTAGCTCTTCTCGGTGGTGTCCCTGCGCTCCGGCACCCTCACGCTGATCGTTTCAGTCCACGGATCCCCGCCTTTCGCGATGCAGTCCTGGATGGCCTGCTCCACCACCTCAGCGTCCTTGCCGGCGCGGTATCCCGCACTCTGCCGCTGTGCCGCTGCCAGCTCAGCCTTGAGCCGGGCGATCTCCGCGTCCTTGTCCGCTGTTTGCGCCACAGGCGCGTCGCTTTTTTTGACGGTTTCCTCCAGCTCCTGGTCCTCTTGCAGTTCGGCGTTCTTCTTTGCTGCCATATTCAGTTTCCTTTCTGCCCTTCGGCGGGCGACTCCGTTTTATGCTCAGATCTTGACGATAACGCCCTGCTTCACCAGGTCCGCTACCATTTCCGCGTTCAGCGTTACGGTGGTGCCGCTCACTTCCACGGCCTTGATCGCGCCGTTCGGGGCTTTCACCAGGGTCGTGTTCCTCCGCAGCGTGCTCTTGCTGCCGTTCACCCACACGTCGCAGTTCTCCAGTACCTGATAGGTGTTGCTTTTCTTCGCCCTGGCAATCAGGGTCACGTCCGCGCTGCCCATCTTGAAGGTCACGTCGTCGCCGTACTCAATGGTCACGCCGCCGGCCAGCACTTCCACGGTGTCCAGCTCATAGTTGGACGCCGGGGTCAGGGTCAGGGTCACGGTGGCGTTCGCCTGTACGTCGCTGGTGGAGCTGGCGCTGGCGGTGGTCATGTTCGCGTCCTTCAGCACGGTCACGTTGTGCCCGCCGGCGAACAGCTGCAGGTTCATCCAGTGTTTCATTGTGTTTTACTCCTTTCATACGGGAATGCCCGGACAGCCCTCCGCCGTCCGGGTTCCCTGTTGTTCATCAGGCCGCTTCGTAGAAATCAAGGCCCAGGTTGTCCTCCTCAACGGAGGAGTAGCTGGATCCGGACCAGATGCACAGCATCCGCTCCTGATACAGGATCTTGCAGGCCATCTCGCCCTTGACGCCGACGGTGCCGAACTGGTTCAGCGGGCCGCCGATCTCATCCTCGTTCTTGATGATCATCTGCATGTTGCCGCCTTCCGGATCCACCACCGCAAACGCGTCCTTCGCGAATACCAGGGTCTTGAAGGTCGCGTAGCTCTGGCCTTCCTTCTTGATGACCGGCGCCAGGTTGCTTTCCACAAACCGGATGCCGTGCATGCGGCCGATCTCGCCGTTGAAAATCTCTTCCGCCGCCATGTACTTGTGGCTTTCGATCCAGGCGTCATCGCGCCGCAGGTCCTCCGCCACGTCCGGATGCACCACCGCCAGGTAATACTGGCCCTGATACTTCATCATCTTCGCTGTTTTCTTCAGCTGGGTGGCAGCCTTGGCCAGCGTATCGCCGGTCACGTTGCACTTGTAGCTGGCCAGCGCGGTCTGCAGCGCCGCTTCGGTGCTGGGGGTGCTCACATAGGTGGTGCCGTTGTAAGCGTCCGCAAACAGCACATTGGTGCAGCCGATCAGCGTGTTGCGGATCAGCTCCTCCTGGGTCAGCGCATAGCTGGCGCTCAGCTCTTCCTCCGCGCCCAGCACGATGGGATGCACGCCGTGCTTCTTGCTCAGGTCGCTGATGGTCACATAGTCGCCGTACTGAGCCAGGCTCACGGTGATGGCGACGATGCCCATCTTCTTGCCGGTCGGGATCACTGCTTCCTTCAGCTTTCCGATGCGGCCCAGGGTCTGCCAGCGGGTCCATTCAATGCTGGTGCCGTGGTTGGCGGGCAGCGTCTGCTTCTGGCCCAGCTGGCCGTAGATCATCTGGTCCCTTGTGTTGTCCAGCATGTCCGTCTCGTAGAACGTCTTATCCAGAGGTCCCAGATCGGTGCTGCCGGGGGTAAAGGATGTGGTTTCGCCGGTATAGGCGTTTACGTAAAACGGCATCGCGTTGACAACGGTGCCCGCTTCAGCGAAAAGCTGAAGATTCATCCAATGTTTCATCATGTTTTCCTCCTGTCGAAACTGATCGGTCCGTATTTCTTTACGTACTCTTTGATTTTATTTCTCTCGCCCCGCTGCAAACTCGCGGGGTTCAGCGCCGGCTCCGCCGCCGCCTGGTTCTTGGCGCTCATGGCGCCCTCCGCCGGTCTGGACCGCTGTGCCTGCAGCGTCTGGCCCATCTGCTGCTGAGCCCGCTGCATCCCGTAACCCATCAGCTGCGGAATCAGTTCCTCGCCGTGTATCGCAAGATACGCCTGCTTCACGCTGATCCCGCCCGGAGCTGTCAGCCTGAAAAATTCAGGATTCTGCATTTCCGCCTGCAGGTCGAAGTTCGGAAACATGCCCTTCATCTCTTCCGCCTGCTGCTGCAGTCCGGCGATGTGCTGCATGTTCCGCTCCCGCTCCTGGGCTTTCTGCTCCCGGGCGATGGCCGCGTCGTGTTCATCCTGCAGTTTCTTGAAGTTCTTGTACGCTTCGACGGGCATCCCCATCTTTTCGGCTTCTTCTTCGTACAGGCTGTCGTCGTCCTCGACCATCTGGCTGAATTCGTCGAAGTTCTCCATCCCGGCTTTCTGCATCAGCAGGCCCGTGACTTTCTTGTATTTGTCCAGCTCCTGATTCGTTGCCGTCAGTTGCTGCGCCGCGTCGGCCTGGTTCTTGAAACGGTCCTTGATGGCTTTCTGCACATCGTTCCCAAACAGTTCCTTAAACTCGCCCTTCTTCGCGGCTTCCCACCGTGCCTGCAGATCGTTCGGCACACTCCCCGCCTGTTCCGGCTGTCCCTGCTGCGGCGCGGCCTGCGCCTGCTCTGCCGGGCCCGCCTGCGTCTGGTTCTGGCCGTAAACCTTCCGCAGCTCCGGATGTCGGTTCATCTGCCTGTTCAGCGCTGCAGCGACCTTCGCGTCCGTCACCTGTGTGCCGTCTCCCAGCGTGTCCCCCACGCGGATCTCGCCGGCAATGGTTCCGGAATCTGCTGCTGTGCCTGTTTCCGCTCCTCCGCCTGCCGGCGCCGCCGGTGCGGCACCTCCCTCTTCAGCGAATAATTGCAGATTCATGGCATGTTTATTCATGGATTTTCCCCTTTCTGCCCTTAGGTGGGCGATCCCTTACTGTGATTATTTCATGTTTTCAGGAATATTTGCAGGTACACACATCAGTCCGGCCTGCTGGCGTTCGCCGCCCGCTCGCCGGCCCTGCGCACGATCATGTTCTCCCGCGGATCATGGGGCGCTTCCGTCGCGTCGTCCGGCGCGTTGTTAACCTTCGGCATCTGCATCCCTCCGCCGGCCTGCATGCCCAGGTCCAGGCTCATGCTGTTGATGATCATCGCCAGCTGCTGCGCGGCCATCGGGTCATACTTCTGCGCCAGCGCCAGCGCGATCTGCGCCACCTGCACCAGCGTATCGCGGATCGTTCCCTGCTCTACAATCCTCCGCTTCAGCTCGTCCTTGCCCTTGAACTCCATCATGTCCAGCAGCATGATCGCCTGGTCTGTCATCTGCGGATTAAACAGGCCCATCCCCCAGAACTGGATCCCCAGCTCGTTCTGCGCCATCTGCGTATAGGCGTTTTCCCGCTGCGCCCGCACGTCGATATCGAACACCGGCAGCCGCATACCCTGTTCCTGGCCCTGCAGGTTCGGAATCATCTGCGTCTGCAGGTTCGCGTTGTTGTAGCTTTCAAAGCTCTCCTGCATATTCTCCGCGCCCACGATCCGGAACACCCGCGGAATCTGGTAGAACTGCCGGATCCGCTCAATCACCATGTTCACGATCTTCGTATAGCTCCGGTAGGCGGCCTTCGTGCTGTCCTTGCTGCTGCGTCCGCTGTCCTCCTTCAGCGCCGCGATCGCGCTGGCCGCCGTCACGCCGCTTGGCACGCCGCCGTTGTTCACGTCCGTGTTGCCCGTGATGAATTTAATGGCGTCCACCTTGTGCTGCAGCATGTTGAACGCTTCGCTGCCCATGTCCGGCACTTCCACCGGCAGCAGGCTGTCCTTGCTCAGGTTCACGCCGGCGGTCACAATCGGCTCCCGCCAGTTCATAAACTGATCCCGGTTGATGCTGCTGTCCTTTTTCTCAAAGTACCTTGGAATCGCGTGCATCAGCGTGTTGATGGTCATCGCGTCGTCCAGCAGGTCCAGCCCGGTCTGCTCGCCCACGCCGATGTCAATGTATCCGTATCCCGCCGGGCTTCCCTCCACCGGAAACAGCGGATCCAGCACGAACGGATATTCGCCGTCATGGTAGTATCCCAGCTGCAGGTCGTTGGGCGATCCGTCCGGATTCGGTTCCTGCGCTCTTTCCTCGCTGCTGTACAGGCAGTTCTCGCCCACAAACTTGCAATAGTGCATCACCGGTCCGCTGGGCCCGCGCTTCTTGTAGTACCAGTCCACCACCACCGCCTTGTTTTCCATGTCGATGTTGTCGTCCGTCTTGTACTTGTCCACGAACAGCTTCATGTTCGCGGCCTTGCCCTCCAGCTCCGGATACGCTTCCTGCAGCTCGTCGATATCCTCGTACGTCACATAGAACAGGTTCCGGCTGTCCTGGATATCCTTGATTCCCGGCTCCCAGTACAGGTTCAGCATGTTGATCTTTGTGATGCTGATATCTCCCAGCCCGCCCAGCTTTGTGCTGTCCCAGAACACGCCGTACGCGCCTGTTCCTTCCTGCATCTTCTGCCACATCGCCTGGCTGTATGTTTCCTCAAACCCGTTCATCTTCAAAATCACGGGAATAATGCTGCTCAGCTTCTTCGCTTCTTCCTTGTCGTCCTGGGCTCTCGGCAGGATGATCGGTTCCGGATAGCTGTCAATCGCGTCCGCGTGTTTGCCCACGATGCTGTTCCACAGCCAGCCCGTGCTCTTCGGCGCCGCGTCCGTGCTCAGGTGGCCGAACTGGAGCTTGATCTGCTTCCAGTTGTTCATCTTCCACCATTCCTGCGCGTTGATAATCCGGCGGTTCACGCTCGCCTTGCCGGCGCGGTACCGCAGCAGCGTGTTCATGGCGCTGTTCAGCCGCTCCTTCGTCATGATCCGGCCCTCCGCGTCCCGTCCCGGCACGCTCTGGCCCTTCAGCTCCAGCAGGCTCTCCGCGCCCATCCGCTGGCCCATCAGGAAGGCGTCATGCTCCTCCGGCGTCATGCCCTGCTGCATGTGCTCCAGTTCGCCTTCCGTCAGGCTGTTGTGCTGCAGCGGATACCGGCTCTGGCTGCGCTGCTGCTGCATCGGCATCCCTCCGCCCGGCCGCGCGTTCCGCTCCATTTCCTCCGCCGCGCCCACCGGCCGCTGTCCTCTCATCCTGTCCCTGATCCCGTCAAATAATGCCATCGTCCTGAACCTCCTCAATCTCAATATGTTCCGGATACCGCGCTGCGATATCTTTCAGTCCCGTCACTGCCATCCGGAAATAGCATTTCGCGTACATGCCGTACTTCCAGCTCTTCACGCTCTCCACGCGGATCCTCAGCCTTCCCGGTTCCATGTTCCACCACACCGTCATCCGGCCTTTCTCCTCTTCGTCGTTCAGCATGTTCAGCAGCGTCTGCGTCAGCGCGCTGATCCCCGCGCAGACGATATCCTGTCCCGGTTTCGCTGCACCGGCATGCCCGTCCGCGTACAGGAACATCTTTTCCGTGTTGTACTCAATCCTCGTCATGCGTTTTTCCTCCCAAACATATTCAGCGGATCCGCGCCCCACATCGGGTTGTACTCCGGTTCCTCCACCAGCGGCTTGACCAAATTGCCCATGGCGACGTATCTCCACATGTCGGCGATATGATCCTCCAGCTTTGTATCCAGGTCCTCCACGTTTTTCTCGTCGTGCATCCACAGCGGCAGGCACCGCAGGAATTCCTTGCACGTGTTGAACACCTGGAACCTCGGCCTGCCGTATTCGTTGAACTGCAGCCGCCACCGGCACTGCATCCATCCCGCCAGCCGCGTGTTGTCCGCCGGTTCAAACCACACGCCGCAGTCCTCCGCCGTATCCGCGATGCTGGTCCCCGTCTGGCTCTGGAAGATCGCCGGATCCGCGATGCCGTGTACCTGCCTGCCCTTCAGCACCGGATCGTTCTCCTCAATCTCGCGGATCGTCTTGAACAGCTGTTCCGGCGGCCACTGCACGCCCACGTCCGGCACGCTGTCCTGCCCGCTCTTCTGCACCCCGTAAAGCTCTTTGAACAAATACATGGTCTCAAACTCGTCAATCGCGAACCATCCCACCGAAAACGGACGGAAAAACCCCCAGTCCAGCCCGCGGTAGATTTTCCAGTGCCGCTTCACCGGAATCGGATTGATCACGTGCGTCCACAGGCCGTCGTCATAGTGGTCCGGGTCATGCACGAATTCAGGGAAGTAGGAGCCCTGGAAGATGTTCCAGTCCCCTTCGAGCCAGGCTTTCCGGATCGTCAGCGGCAGGTTCTCCAGAAAGTTGACATACTCCGGGCTGTACTCCTGCAGGATCTTGTTGTCCGTTACCTTTGCCTGAACAAAACTGTAATCCTCCGCCTTTTCGTTTCCCTGGAAGATCCGGTCCACAAACAGCCTTTTGATGTACGCATGTCCCGGCCCGCCGGGGTTGCAGGTATAGAACACCCGGTGCGGAAAGTCGTTCACGCCGCGGCAGCTGGCCGCGATCTTCTTGATCCATTCCTCCTTCAGCTGCGTCGCTTCTTCGATGAAGATCTCGTCATACTCAATGCCCTGAAAGTGATCCGCGTCGTTGTCGTTGTCGCAGTACGCAAACTGGATAATCGCGCCGTTCCGGAAATAGAAGCACTTGTCGTTCGCGTTGTACTTCGCGATCCCCCGGGTCATCAGCTTCAGCGGCTCCAGGTGGTTTTTCATCAGGTCCTGCAGCGTCCGCCGGATGATGCAGATCCGGATCCCCGCGCTCCACGCGTCCGGCGCGCCGTAAATGCTTGCGTCCTGTACCGCCTGTTCCCGGATTACCCAGCTCTTTCCGCCGCCCCGCGCGCCGCCGTAGGCCGTGTGCCGCGTCCGGCTGTTCATGAACTTGAACTGCTTTCGGTTCGGATAAAGGTGCCGTACGTTCTGCTCACTCATCCGCTTCACCGTCCTCCGCCGGCGGTTCGTGCACCACCACCATCAGCGGCCCGGCAGCCGTTTCCGGTCCCTTCGCCTTTTCCTTCTCCAGCTTCAGCTGCTCTTTCCACTTCTTCGCGGCAAACTTCTGGTCCATGTTCGGAATCCGGTACAGATCCCGCTGCGTCATCACCGCCGTCTGCAGGGCTTTGGTAATGCTCTCCGCGTTCCGGATCGTCTGGTGCTCGTCCCGCAGCCAGTACCGCGGCTTGGCCTTGATCATCTCCGTCAGGTCCAGCAGCGCGTCCAGCGCGTTCTCCTGCGCTTCGATCAGCTTCTCAAAGTGGGTCACACGCGCGCGCACAATGCGTTCGCGCAGCCTGTCCTCTGTTTTTTCCCTGATTTTTCCCTTCTCTTTTTTCCAGCCTTCCTTATATGCGCGGTTCTGAATTGTTTTCACGCTGATCCCGTATTTCTCGGCCAGCTCCTTCTGCGTGATCCCGCCCTTCAGCCATTCCGCGCGGATTTTCGGCCACGGCGTCGCCATTGTTGTTTCCCCCTCTGCCCTTAAAGTGGGCGATCCTCTGTATCATTGTTTCATTTTCGGCTGGTTTTTTGCAGGTACACAAAAAGACCGGCCTGTCCGCCGGTCCTTTCCTTTCGCTTCGCCGCGTTTTTACTTGACGGCTACTTGACTGTTTCCTCCTCCAGATATTCATCGTCCGTCGTTTCGCCGTACATTTCCTCCGTCTCTGCTTTCATCTTCGCATAGGTTTCCCGCAGCTCCTTCCGGATCTCCTCCTCGCTGTAATACTGATCCTCGCTTTTCACCGCAAAAAAGATCCGGTAATGGAATCCCTTCCTCCCGTCCGTATCCTGCACCCGCTCTTCGTTGATCCCCCAGAACAGCGTCCCGTTCACCAGCGGCTTGCCCTTCCGCTGCTGCTCCTCCTGGATCCGGTGCAGATCCTCCAGCAGCTTCAGCACGCTCTCGCCGATCGCCGCAATCCGCTGCTTCCGTCCCGTCTGTGACCAGCTCTCCGCCTGCCGGCCGATCTCTTCCCGCCTGGCCCGCAGCCGCTGTTCATACCGTTTCAGCTCACGCCGGTCGTTTTTGAATTTTTGCCTTTTGTTCATGTCCATCCTCCTTTTTTCGCATCACACAGCGTATGTATACTCCGTCCACCATGTCGGAATAGAAAACCTTGCAGTCCTCCAGCCGGTAACCCGGATAGATCCTGCTCATGATCTCGCCGGCCATCGCCCGGAAGTTGGTTGCGATCATCTTCACTTTTCGGTTGCTGATCTTGCAGTCGCTCACATGCTCTTTCGGTTTCTTCAGGTTCCGGCTCCCGCTCCACATGTGAAAGTAAAACCGCTCGCCGCTGTCCCTGGCTTTCTCGTTCTGCCGGTACAGGTAATTGGCCATCCCCTGCAGGCCCTTCCCGAAGCTCTGCAGCAGATAGCTGTTCACAATGCCCTTCCCCCACAGTTTCACCAGTTCCTTCTGGCCGATCCCGCCGTTCATCACCAGGTGAACATGCAGCCGCTTGTCTTTATCCAGCCCGATGGCGTAGATGTACTTCAGCGCCGTCATCCCGCGCTTCTCCCGCAGCCGCTTCACCCGCAGCAGGAAATTCCTTACGTCCTTCCGGCAGCGCTTCAGATCCGGTTCCTCCGCGTAGGTCAGCGTCACCGCGTCGTCCTCAAACAGGTTGAAGTTGTTTTCCATCAGCAGCACCAGCCGCCTTTTCGCCCGCCGGGTGTTCAGCTGGGCCTGCCGCTCTTTCGTCAGGTTCAGATTTGCCCGCTTGGCCTCCTGCTCCTGGCTCCGTCCGAAAATGGGATAGATCTCCGCTTCCAGCCGCGTCCCGGCCTTGATGGTCCGCGTCCGGTATCCCATGCTCCCGATCCTGGTGCTGGTCGCTTCCGTCCTCCAGTATTCCTCCAGCAGCGTCCCCTCTTCCGGCACCGCGTCAAACAGTCCTTCGAACTCCCATGCCATGCCGTTCCCCTCCTTTTGGCTCGCCGCCGGCTATCCTCGCGGGATGCCGCTGCGCTCTCCCGCGACCCTCCCGCTGTCACCATTGTCTTTTTCTGATGATTCAGGTGAAACTTCTCAGCTTCCTGATCCCTTCCGTCTTTCTTCCTGTTTAATGTGCGAATATTTAATACTCATTACAAGGCTCATCATGCGGAACCCGTCCCGCCGTTCGCAGCGCTGTCCGCTGCCGGGTCCTGTCCTGTCAATATCCTGCCGTCTTTCCGGCTGCCAGTCGTCTGCACGTTCCCGATTGCCGGTACTTTTCATCCCCGGCTGGATGTATTTCGGCTTTTCAGCCTGGTGCGCGGGGCCGGAGTTGAACCGGCCGGCGGTGGCACTTTGTCAAAATCAAAATCCGCGAGGAGCAAACTCCTTTCATTATTTATATTTTGAACATCCGCCCGTCCCCGCCGCGCATATAAAAACGGAGTGTGAAGGATTCGAACCTTCGGCCGACCGCAGCCGACAGCTGGTTTCAAAGCAGCTGGCTTATAACCTCTCGCCCAACACTCCATATCGTCTCCGGATAGCGTCTCACTGTCCGCCTTACGCCTTAATCCGGAGGAAAATTGTGAGCTGTGTTGTATTGTTGCCTTTAAGTCAGAAGCAGTAACCGCCACACATCCTTGTCTGTGTGACCGTCCCAATGCTTTGCAACAGGCAATTCTACACACTTGAATATGTCCCAATACTTGTCTTCATAGTGATATGAATAACTGCCCTTTGGAGTATCAACCGCAACGATGAACCATCCACCACCGAAGCATGGTTCTCCATCTTCGTGTTTATGTGACTTCCATGCTTTGTCGAGGTTCTGATTCACTATCGTTGCAAACAATACCGCCCGTTGCGTGTACAAATCATTGAACGTGTGGTATCCATCAGAGAAGTCACCAATGTCCTCAAGTTTGTACGGGCAGTTTTCGCAAACTTCATGTTCCTGCTCTTTCAGCAGGGCAAGGGCATCATGTCGTAGGTTTCTTTCGCAATCAAGTTCCTGTATGTCTTCATACGAATAATACGGACAATCTCCGCAAGGTGAATCGAATGTTAAGCAACACTCAAGTCCTTTAATAACCTTCTCCCTGTCAGGCATCCCATACCACCTTAAACCTTTCTCTGTCTGCGCAAGCGTATCGCCCACACTCATCAACTAACAAAAGTGTTCCATCATTCTCTATTGCCCAACCTTCCATATCGCAATAGCAGAGATGCTTTGCCCATTCTTCATGCAATGCGATGTTGTATTCATCCGCTTCTTTTCCTGTTTTTGTATCTATGACAATGAATGTTTCACCATGCTTTTGCTCGTTCAGCATGGCAAGGGCATCTGCGTCCAACAACTTCATGTTTTCAACTGCCAAAGGATGCACGTTTCTATTTTTGTCAATCCAATCATCAAACAACGATTCAATTACTTGAGAAATCGTATTCCTGTCTGTCATTCACTTCACCGACCTTCCCACAAAATAGGTTTTCCGCAATTCGGACAGTATTTGCTTGTCCGTCTACTAATTTTTGAATGGCAAGAACCGCAATACCACAACTTTATTGTTCTGACCCATCCATTAGAATTTTGTGGTAATGGTTTAACCGCTTCCTGCTCTTTCAGCAGACATACACCTTCCATCATGCTTTGTGCGGTTTGTTTCAGATTCTCAATCTCTTCATCCTGCTCTTTCAGCAGTTCTATAGCATTGTCGCAAATCTGTTTCCGAACCTCTGCATGATCATCGTGAATCATTATGCCTTCTCTCCACTTATCCCTATCACGAAACCATTTAAGCGATTTGATAACCTTCTCCCTGTCCATTTCATCAACTCCTAACTATGAGTTAAAGTGTCATATTGTTCACAGCTTCATCCCCGGCTCCCCGCCGTCCAGCTTCAGCGCCGTCAGCCCGTTTTCCATCACATCCATCTGCCATGTCATCAACTCCCGTTAAAAGCGCCTTTTCGTCTGTGTCTGGCTTTGGATATCTGTATTGCATAACCCAACGTTCGCCATCAAGTTTTAACCTTTTTTCTGGAATGCATCTTCCTTCAATCCAAGGCAATGCATAATCAACCCAAACATCGTCTGGCGGATCTGCTTTATAGTCCATTTCATCACCTACTCACGCTTGTTGCGTCATTTGTCACTAATCACATCCTCATCCCCGGCTCCCCGCCGTCCAGCTTCAGCGCCGTCGGCCCGTTTTCCATCACATCCATCTGCCATTCCGCTATCGCCCTCCGCACATGCTCGCTGTCCAGCGCGTGAATCATGTCCTGCAAAATCTGGCACTTCTCTTCCTGATCCTTAAACAGATCTTCAAATCCCTTCAGCGGCATCCGCCCCTGATGATCCACGCTGCACAGCTTCTTCTTTCCGCGCTCATACTCCAGGCATTCCAGCAAAACGCTCTTTTTCGTGTTCTC
>Ga0310690_10003789_pt1 | contig 22186 bp, 18 predicted proteins | sample AusTroGonzalo_MG_2_FD_207661 | JGI IMG/M metagenome (GOLD analysis project Ga0310690, IMG submission 207661) | Bovine rumen microbial communities from tropical cattle in Woodstock, Queensland, Australia - Gonzalo_04 (v2) (version 2) | ecosystem: Host-associated > Mammals > Digestive system >... | reverse complement strand
TAACTATGTCTTCTCTTGAAGATGTTAATGAAATATCTCCGTCTTCTTTTGAAGTATCAATTGCGGGTTTTAATTGAACTTTTCCAATGAAGTATCCGTCATCTGATTTTGAAATAACATTTGTTCCACTCACAACCATATTTTGTGACGGAATTTCCTGAGCATAATTTAACATATAAAGTCCGGATTTAGCCGTATTTTTAGTAGCTACAAGGGAAGTGATAGTATTTTTTGCACTGCCATCCTGGAAGGTATAAGTAACTTTGGTATAATCAGCAGTAGACGGCGGAACAGGAACTGACATAGATGTCAACTGGCTGTAGTAATTCGCCGATTCGGTTGACAATGTAGTACGTTGCTGATTTATCTGCTGACCTTCGTACTCAACATTGGTCTTGCGAGCCGTCAAACTCAGAAATCTGGCTTGTGATGCTGACATTCCCATGTTTTTGCAGTCCTTTCTTGTTAGTAGTTTCCTATACCTAATACGTCGACTCATGACTCCAAAAACTTTATAGCATGAATTATATATTGTTACATAAATTAACAATTAAATTCGGACAGATTTCACAATGATTTTGACGTTTTTTTTTAAATCAAAAAATTTATAATGACAAATTTAATTCCAAAATTCTTTTTTCGGTATTTAATAAATCGGGATTAATATTGTCATTTCTGTATTTGAGCCACATTGTTTCAAATTCGACCGCTTTTTTTATTCCCACATCAGAATTTGATTTTAAAATTTCATTTCCGCCAAAAATAATTCTTCTTGTTTCATATTTTGTAAGATAAATTTTTTGAATTTCATTCAAAAAAGATACTGCCTGTGGTCTGATTCCTCCGCCGATAATAAATTCTTTACCAGATAAACAAACTTTTTGCGCAATATCTGAAACTATTTCAAGCATTTTGACGGAATTTATTTCATCTAAAGGAATATCAAATGACTGCGCCATATCATCACGCCCAAGAACAATGCCTTTTATATAGTTCATAAAAGGCGAAGATAAAATTGAATCAAGATTATTATACGAAGTAACAGTTTCAATATTTATATATAAATTTACATCGCTTAATTTCTGATAAACATACTTGCAGGCATTAACAAATTTTTCAACAGAATACGGCGTTTCGCACATAGGAGTAATAAGATTTTGCGCGCCAGACTGTTTTGCGAAATAAATATCTGTTATGGCATCACATCCGCCAACTTTAACCGTCAAATTAAAACCCGCACGCAAAGACAATCCTTTAAAACATAGTAATTCTTCTTTTGTGCAGATTTCAGATGACATATCGGCACGCAGACCGATAGCGCCATATCCTTTTAATTCGTTTAATAATGCTTCAATATCTTTCATGAATTTAATTTACAAGAACTTCGTATATAACTTTTTTATCCAAACTTTCAATAATATGCTTTACAAGTTTATAATTTTCACTGCTTGTTTTATTTATACTTCCGATTAAAACAACATTATCGACAGGTTTCAGGGCAGTTTTAAATTCCGGAGAAATATCCGCTTTTATTTGCGAATTACTCAGTCCTTTTAATTTGCTCTTAACACTATCAGATAAATCGTCAAAATAAACAAAAGATGTTTTCTTATCGGAATTTGCAAGCAATTCGGCACAAAGTTTATTATATTCTTTATCCAAATCATAAATAACGTCATTACCAAGCATAGAATAAGATAATTTTTTATCGGTTATTTCTTTATATATAACACCGATAATGGAAAATATAATCCCGAAAATTATACCTAAAATAATATTGATAAATAACTTAGGTGAGGAATGTTCCCAACTTCTCAATTTTCTTGGTTCTTTAATTACAAGGACTTTTGAAACATCAGACATTTCATCAACAAGATTTGCCCATTCCAGTTTTTGCGCAAGTTGTGAAACTCTTGCCGCATCTTCTGTGATTTCTACACGTGATTTTTCCCCTGCCACATATTGTCCCTTAATGTTTGAAACAGCATTCTGTGCAGAACGTGAGAACATACTCATTGCTGTTAAATTCCCTGCTCCTGATAATGATGTCGAGGGTAACCCACTTGCAGATCTTAATTTTTTGTCCAAATCTGCTTTGGCTTTATTATATTCCGATTGTATAATCGCCTTATCCGATTTAGATTTTTTGGCATTTATTTCATTATACAATTTCATATAATTTTTAATAATTGAATTTACAACATTGTATGCCTCATTCTTATTCTTACTTGTATAGGATATGGCCATGATTTTTGTGTCCTTTTTAGTTTCAAATTTAACAGGTTTTCTCAGGAATTTTTCAGTCGTCAAATATTGACCGGTTTTTACGGTAGGAATTATATCAAACAATTTTTTAAATCTTAAATTATTTTCTCTGATAACATTATCCAAAACTCTTGGCGATTGTATAAATTCAATTTCATTTGCAAGGGGGTCGCTTTTGCCACCCAAGACCGAATTTAATCCGCCAACTTCTTCAATTGCGTACGGATTAACCTCAAAATAGTTTGTATTATTGGATTTACTTATATATAAATCTGCACTTACAGTCCATTTTTTGGGAAGTATGTATGTTAGTGAGATAAAAAATATCAGAGTTAATACGAAAATTTTTATAATAAAAAATTTCCTGCTCCTTAATGCTAAAAATATATTTTTCAGATTAATTGTCAATTCCTCGGCAATCCCGCCTGAAATGTCATACTTTAATTGTTCTTCCATGATTTCTCCTTTATAAATAATTATTCCTATTCTTTTATTATCATCAATTTAATATTTTATCAATCTTTTGTAGAAATTTTTCTTTTCTTTCATCAAGAACCTGTATTCTGTCTTTAATTTCAGAAATTATTTCATTTCTGTTTTCGCAAAGTTCATCGTGCAACTTTGTAAATTTTTCAAAGTAATCATTATCTTCTAAGTTCACTGAAAATTTTTCTTGCCCGTATTGAGCCAAAGCGCCTACATTTTTGTGAACATAATAATTAGAAAATGCCAGACTTATAGTCGGAACACATTCACCCATTGCAAAGATAATCGGATGATGTTTCATTGTTATACACATTTTTGAATCGGCTATTACCCTGCGGATTTTTTTGAAATCTAAATTAAATTCATAAGATTTTATTCTGTCATTCGGATATTTTTTCAGATAGTCATTAAACGAATCAGTATCCGTTTGAGTCATCGGTATTAATACAATCTCATAATTTGTATCCTCAAGAATGTGAGTTACGATTTTATTAATTTTATCAATATAAAGTTCTTTTTGCCTGTCATTCATGCCCCAGTAATGAAAATTCAGAGCGATATAATTATCCGAATTTATCTGTTTTTCATCAGATTTTTTACTATGCAAAGCATCATCATGTGTTACAAAACAATTTTCGCCTTTTATGCCGATTTTTGCCAAATCATTAAGTGAAAATTCCTCATCTCTTACTGTTATAACTTTAACTGATTTAAAACCCAATTTTGCAAGAAACTCGTTATATTTTCCGTTCCACACCCCTATTGTCTGACCGCTCATCACAACCGGAGTATCAAAAATTTTACATAACCTGCATATAACAATACCCTCCCATAAGCGGGATAATGTTCTGCCCGTTAAATAACCACCTCCGCAAAAATAAAATAGATCCGCTTCTTTTATCTGCTCAATAAATTTTACTGTACGGGGGTTTAAAAAGAAAGTCGGCAAATCTAATTTAACCAAATAAGCATTTAAAATAACCCCAATGGATTTTAATATAAATGCCGGTATTCTCCATAATTTTAAGAACGAAAAACTGAACGAATATATATCACAAAACATGTTTTGATTATATATTGCAACTCTTGAAGCAGTGTCATGAAAAAATTCCGGATGCATGTCTTTTGAATGATTTACATCAGGAGTCAAATTTATAATTTGATAATCAGGATATCTTTGGGTTAATAGTTCAAGTGTTGTATCACACTGAGCCTCATCACCCAAATTTGTATATCCGTATCCGCCTGCAACTAATATATTTCTGTATTTTTTCATTTATATTTTCTCCAATAGCCATGTAACTGCATTTATAACTTTCATTATATGATAAGTAAATTCAAAACCGAAATTTTTGTATAAAAATTTAGAACATTTCGAATTTACACAATATCTAAAAAATTTTGATTTGCGATTTTGTCTTGAATAAGGCTTTTGGGTAAATTTATAAATCGCATTTGTCTGTTTGTAAACGGGGGTGGGTTTCTGATGGTCTTTCATTGTTTCCCAGTCAAGCTCCTCATACTCAAGTCCTGAATTTAGAAAATCTTGCAATACTTCTTCATTCCTAATCACCAAAATAGATTTTCCTTTAGCATCTTCACTTGCCCATTTCCCCCACGCATCTTTAACCGAAATGTCCGCACTTGCGCCCCAAAAATCTGGGCAATAAAGACAACTGTTCATTGCGAAATAATAAAATCTCCAAAAATTAGTCCAACCACTTTCAAAACGGTTTTTGTTCATCAAAGTTTTACCGCCTTTTGTATATATATAATTTTTGAAATTGTTTGCATCCGACATTGTATTGTCTTTTGCTCTCATATCAACCTTCCACTGCTCAGAATCAGACAATTTGTTTGTTTCTGCCAAAAAATCGACAAATTTTGAATTAACATTATGAGAACAAATCAATGCACAAGTTATAATTTTTATCTCTTTAAAATCACTGTTTGACTGCAACAAATCCTTTATTCCCCTTATAACACAAGGGGTTCCTGTCATAAAATATGTTTTGCCCTTTTCTAATTTTGTCAAAACTTCCGAAAAATCTAACGGCTGATATGTTGAACTGACATGTTCATTAATTTCTTCAAGCGTTGTAGAAAGTCTTGCTCCGTAATGCAAATCACCTCTTTTACTCCAGAGTCGCTCGCTATGAATCATTCCGTCAATTTTACCTGATTTAAGCAAATATAATGCAATTTTTGTAACAGCACCACCGGAGCAACATTTTAGCCTCTGTGCATCATTTGTATCCCACGCAAGATAATATTTTGAATCTTCAAGCCCATGCCTGTGCGGATTTTCCATTTCAGAAAGGTTTTGTGCTATTGTTTCAAGTTTCGGTTTGTCCATAGGGCAAAATCTTAAACACTGACCGCAATTTTTGCATTTTTCACTGTCAATAACGGGATTAACTTCACCGTATTTGTTGCGTACCATTTTTATGGCATAAAACTTACAAACTGTCTTACATAGTCCGCAATTTATACATAAATTATTTTTTATCGTATTTTCAACAGTTGAAGTCATTTTTTATCCTTTCTGTTCCAAAATTTTGTATTTTCTCACATAATAAACTCTGTGGCAGAACATAAATATGTGGGAAAATGCGTACATCCCCGCTACCGCATAAATATTTAACAGATTTGTTACATATAATATACCAAGTGCGATAACATGCATTATACCGGCAATTATCCAGCACTGGTTTGTTTCTTTTGTATAACCAAATGCTCCCAAAAGCGGGAATGCCATAGTTCCTGCCATTATATGGAACGGAACTATTATTGCAAAAATTCTCAAAACCTTGTAACTTTCAACCAATTTTGGACCATAGAATATCGATATAATTGGTTTTGCAAATAAAAACATAAATATTCCAAGCCCGATACTTGCAAACACAAGTATTTTAAATACTTTCTTCCAAAATTTTATATCTTTATTTTTTGACATATAAGGGAAAAACGCATTATAAAACGGAATATACATAAAATATATTGCAAGATAAATTTTTTGTGCTGAAACGTAATATGCAACCATTGTCGTAGATACACACAAACCCAAAACAAAAGCATTCGCACTTTGATATAAAGCAATAGAAACATTCCCGAGAAAATACTCACTGCTGTTTCTTAACTTCAGCCAAACCTCTTTAACTTTCGGCAGATACAATTTTACCTTAAACTGATGAATTGCAAGCCAAACACTGACCGCACCCGCAACAAGAATTCCCAGAGAATTGAATAACGGAACAAGATAATAATCACCCTGATTACGGATGAATACAAATATACACACAACCGAAATTACTCTTGTCAGCACGTTTAAGTATGTGATAAATTTCATCTTTTCCATACCTTGGAAAAACCAGGTTGAGAGCAGAACATTCCCAAGAACAGATAAAAATGTGAAATAATACACCACCCAATCCTGTCTGAATTTCTCAAACCCGAAAATCACAGCGGATAAAATAAGAAAACTAATCAATAACAACCCCAAACGAGCAAACATTATTGAGGTGTATATTGAAGAAACTTTATGAGGATTTTCTCTTTTTATTGCAAGTTCTCTGACTCCTGACTGATTAAACCCGAAATCAACAAACCGAGAAAAATAATCCATCACCGCCTGCGCAAAAAAGATTAAACCGAATTTATCTACTGACAATACACGTGCAAGATACGGCAAAGTTATAAAAGGAATAACATAATTCAAAATTTGAATTATGCCCATTGCGGTAAAATTTTTGAAAAAGTTTTTCTTTTCGGTTGATATTTTTTTTAACTTATTAGCAAACATATAATTACCACAAATTATTTTGATATTAATGCCATGAAATCAAAATATAAATTTTTAACTGAGTCTTGTAAATTTGGTTGTCTTTTTATTGGGTCTAACTGTGCGTAGCCCCAATACAAATCTCTGATATTTCTCAATTTGTTTGAGCTACCCTTAAAATGATTAACATCCTTTGCATTTGACTTGACATCACAAATCGGAGCAAGAATATCTGCCCAGAATTTTGGATTCCAATAATCTTCAAAAATACTGACATAAGGATATTCTTCAAAAGGTACATCTATGTTAAATAACGGCTGATACAAGTATTCTATTTCTTTATTAAAATATTGTGCTTCATATAAAACAGATGTCGAAATACCCACAACTTTTGAAATTTTATCGGATGACAACAAGCCGTAGGTTGAACGATTTTTAATCAGTTTGATATAAGGACTCTCTTTTATATAATTATATACAATTTGCCGATTTCTTCTCATATAAGGGTGCGGAAGATAATAAACCGCAGAATAATTTTCAGATAATTCTTTTAATTTCTCCGTATAATCGGTAACATTTAAAAACTTTCCGTCTTTTGCTACAGATTTATCCTTTAAAGTCTGTCCGACAAACAAAACCGAATTATCTTCCAAATCTTTATCGTCAACCATATTATTGCATTGCATAAAAATTTTCCAGTAATTTGCATAATAATAAAATTTTTCTTTCGGAATCTGATATTTTAAAATTTTATTATGAACATCAATATCATTAGTTGCAAAGCCTAAAGCCAAATCATCAAATAATTTATATGAATGAAAAGCCAAATCAATAACCTTACAGCCAAAAGAAGTCAGCAAATCACAAAGAGGCCTGTATAATTCAATTCCGATAACAATAGTATCTACGTCAAAAAATTGTTTTAAATAATTAATTTGCTCCTGATTAAATGCCGTAACATCATAAATATTGTACGATTCTTCCAAATTATTTTTGCCGGCAAGTCTGAAAAATTCGTTTCGTGAAAATTCAATACCATTATTGCATATTTTCCCAAACGAAAAATTTACATTTTCAACAACATCATTAATTATCGGATAAAAAACTTTGTGTATCCACGATAAAGTATTAAAATATTGTCTTTCCGAATTATATAAAAAATCACATGTAAAAATTATTTTTTTCATTTTGTATCTCCTTTTAATTTTATTGATTATATTTTATGTAATCTTTAATCATAGCGGCTCTCCTTTGTAATTTGAAATATTCCCGTGCTGATAAAGTTCTATTTTTTCTCTTGCCCGTTTTTCAAAATAATAAACAATACCTAAAGCAACATAAAAAATGTGTAAACCGGGCATTGTATAACTGATACCCGCAAAAATTTGCGGTAAAAATATATAAAGGGCTTTATATCTTGTTTCTTTGATAATTACGCACCACCAATAATAAATTAAACACATCCCAACAATGCCGTACCACGCCAAATATGTAAGAATAATAGTATGCGGATATCTGCCGAAATATTTATTGGATAAATTAAGATTAGTCCCAATACCAAATAAAATAGACTTTAATGATGCAATCTTAAAATATTTTCCCATAGCCGCAAATAAATCTATTTTTGTAGCAAAACTACCATCATGCAACAGATAAAATATAATTAAAATACCAAAAATAGAAAATATAACCGGAACAAATATAATGTATAACAAAAACTTTAATGTTGTTTTTTTTGTATTTTTATATAAAACAATTTGTTTTTTTAAAAAATAATATGACCAGATAATAAATGATGACAATATTAATGCAATAAGTGCCGCCCTTGAAAAAGTAAGCACTATCAAAATACTGTATATAAAAATTAAACCCAAATATAACTTTCGCCTTTGAACATGCAGATATAAATACAGTGTTAAAAATAAAAGCACTAATAGAGCAAGTCCTACCGAATTTGAATCGCTATACATAAAAGAATTACACTTAAAAAGATAAATAGCAGAAGACGAATCTGCACTATTATCTATAACTGCACCAATTGCCCTGCTTGAAGCAGGATGACTGATTCGCCAAAATGTCTCTGCCGAAATATACAATGTATTTAATACAAGCATTATATTTGTAACGGATAAAACCCGTTTTTTGCTTAAATAATTTATGAAAAAAATAGTAATGACATAACACGATACTGCCGTACCGGGATGTGCAATATACTGCCAATCTTCGGTATTTTGATATAAAAAAGTTCCAAATATCCATAACGAACAAATAATTGATAATATTTGTCCTTTTGATAATGTTCCTTTCATTTTTATAAAAATCAAAAACGGAATACACAACAAAGACATTAAATAAAAATAATAAAGCGGTATTAAAGGTCTGCCTTTATAAACCCAAAAATTACAAAATACAATAAGCAGAAACGCAGCTATGTATTCTAGTAAAATTCCGCTATGAGTTAATGATATTTTCGGCAAACGGAGTTTCATCTGTTCAGCAACTCCTCATACTTTTTCTGATAGTTTTCTGACATCAAAACAGATGAAAAATACTTGTGTGCAGATTCTCTTGCGCAGGATGAATACAAATTATAATCAACATTAGAAATATTTTTGATTTTGCTTATCAAATCATTCATATCGCCTGTTTTAAATAACATTCCGGAGTTTTCTTTCAAAACATATTTATGCTGTTCAATATCTGACAAAATCATCGGCAAACTGCATGCCATTGCTTCAATGACAGACATTGGCAAACCCTCAGAAAAAGAAGTTGAAATATAATAATCGGAAGCCTGCAAATATTCATTGATATTATCAACATTCCCAGTCAAAATAACATTGTTTAAATCTTTTGTCTTTTCTTTAATTTCTGAAGACAAATTCCCGTCCCCGCAAAATATAAAAATATCGTCCGTATTTAATTGTCTAATTGCTTCAACCAACAACAAAGGATTTTTGCGTTCTATCATTACTCCTGCCCATATCCAGATTTTTTTATCTGCCGGTAAATTTAATTTTTGTCTTAAATCAGCCTTGTTTTGAGCCGGTTTGAATTTATCCGTATCAATTCCGTTATCCGTAAAAGTTAAATCTAATTTCTTTTTTTTCTGCAACAGGTCACATAACAACCCCGAAACACAAACTTTTTTGTTTATTGTTTTTAAGACAAAATCTTGTATTTTGCTCATAATAAAACCCGTAACAGAGCCATGGAGCATTCTGTAATCAACATCATAATCACAATGAATAATCGCTATTTTTTTGTATTTCTTTGGAAGAAATATACTTAAAAGAATTGTCCGAAAACATTGAACATTGATTATATCAGGATTAATCTTGTTTATCATTTTCCTTAATTTAAAACCGCCATACAGGTATCCTTTCAGACGTGAGAGGTTTAAACTTTGAAAATTTATACCCAATGCCGTAAAATCATCTAACGCAGAACGATTTTCCACTTCCGGAGATAAACTTATTACATAAATTTCATATTTTTTTTTGTCAAGATGCCTGATAATATTATATAAAACACTTGTTGGCCCTGTTTTTCTTAATGTTGATACCAAATATACAATTTTTATCATTTAACAACCTCTTTTCGTATTTCTTAAAAATTTACTGTAAACGAATGCCATTAAATGATATGGTAATGCCCTTAATAAAAACTTAGATATAATATTTTTCAGGAATTGCATTTTATTTATAAAATTAATGTTTAACAGTTCTTTTTGTAATTGATATTCACCGTTAAAAAAATAACTAAGATTAGCACGGCGTTTAAGCATATCATTACCTGCTCTCACATTAACCAAATATTCTGGTATATTGACAACCTTATATCCCTTTTTAAGAACCCTTGCCCAAAGATAATAATCTTCCACAAATTTTATCTCTATATAGTTTCCACTATCGATAATTGCCGATTTTTTCATTATTACAGACATGTGAGACAACGGGCATCTGAATTTTGCATATTCATAAACATCCTCGTATGATTCGGGTAAATTTCTGTATGCAATAATATTTTCTGTATCCCCTTCAAATTCGGTTACCCAACTGCCGACAATATCAATATCTTTGTGTTCTTTCAGGTATTGTATTTGTTTTTCAAACCTGTCGTTTCTTGCAATATCATCAGTATCCATTCTTGCAATAAGTTCATAAGAACAGTTCAGAACACCGACTCTTAACGCTTCTCCCAAACCGCTGTTTTTTTCTAAAATAACTATTTTAAAAAGATTAGTATATTTTGTTTTATATTCTTCTATAATTTTATATAACTCATCTGTCAGTTGCCCGTCTTCAACCAAAACTATCTCATCGGGCATCAATGTTTGATTTACTACACTATCCAAGGCAGTCCTGAACCATTCAGGATTTTCCTTATAATATATAGACATTAAAACCGAAAATTTATAATCTTCTTTTACTGATAATTCTTCCATCATACCCTCGGCATTTCTATTTCACTATTTTTTCATGACTTTTTCCCACTGAAAAGCAGTTTTGATACTATATTTTAAATCTTTTTGAGGATTCCAGTTTAAAACTCTTTTTGCCTTTGTGTTATCCGCAACCAAAACAGCAGGATCACCTTCACGTCTTGGACAAACATTTACCGGTATATTTTGTTCCGTCACGTCTTCACAAGCCTTAAATACTTCCTTAACCGTATTACCCTCATTCGTACCCAAATTGAAAAAGTCTGTTTCCCCGCCGTTTTCAAGATATTTAAGTGCCAAAACATGGGCATCTGATAAATCTTCGACATTTATATAATCGCGGACACAGGTTCCGTCTTTTGTATCGTAATCTGTTCCGTACATTTCAAAAGTTTTACCGCCTGAAAATGTAGATTTTAAAATATTCGGAATTAAATGGGTTTCAGGGTCGTGCCATTCTCCTACTCTATTTTGGCTGTCTGCACCTGCAACATTAAAATAACGAAGTCTGACTGATTTTAAGCCGTAAGCCCTGTCATAATCATCCATAATCTTTTCAAGCATAAGTTTTGTCTGACCATAGGTATTTATCGGAATTTGCGGATGTTTTTCATCTATCGGGGTGTAAACAGGTTCGCCATAGATTGCAGCGGTTGAAGAAAATACAATTTTACAGACATTATTATCAACCATTGCATCTAACAAATTCAGTGTTCCGCAAACATTGTTTCTGTAATATTTTCTCGGGTTTTTAACACTTTCGCCCACTTGCGAAAACGCCGCAAAATGAACTACCGCATCAACCTTAATCTTTTCAAATAAGTTTTTTAAATCGGAAATATTGAGCAAATCACCCTGATAAAATTCAACATCACCGTATTTTTTTAGTGTTTCAACAGTTTCGATATGCCCCGTTGAAAGATTATCAAAAATTGCAACTTCATACCCCTTATTTAAAAGTGCCAGAACGCAATGACTTCCAATATATCCTGCTCCGCCTGTGACCAATATCTTTCTGCTCATTATAAATGTCTTCCTCCAACTGCCAAAAATACGGCCTTAATCAGAATTGCTATTTCCCACAATACATTTCGGTGTTTAATATAATAAAGGTCATATTCAAGTCTTTCACGTTCTTCATCAAGTGAATATGCAGCAGGCATACTGACATGAGCCCAGCCTGTCCAGCCTGTTTTTACCCACATACGACACTCATAGAACGGTAAATCTTTTGTATAAATAGAAACAAATTTTTCCCATTCTGCACGAGGACCAACAATAGACATTTCACCTTTTAAAATATTAACCATTTGCGGAATTTCGTCTAACTTTGCTTTTCTTATCCATTTACAGAACGGAATTGTACGATCCGCACCATCATTAAGCATTTGGGCATTCTTTGGGGCATAATCGTTTACATACATCGTTCTTAATTTATAACATTCAAATGTTTTGCCATCCTTACCGACACGAGTTTGAGTAAAGAACGGGCTTGCGCCATCTGTGAGTTTTACTCTGATTGCAATATATGCGGTAACAGGCAGGGTAACAATCAAAATTATTGATGCGGCAATTATATCATATATTCTTTTGCAAAAATCATACACATAGGAACGCTGTGTTGCAAACTGATAATACAATTCCGTTATAGTTTTTTCGTCAATATAATATTTTCCTGTAACCATTTCATAAAAATCGGGCATTTTATATATCGGAGTACCCTGAGGAGCGGTAATGATTAACTCTGTCGCCTGAGCAATTACCACAATATCAATATTATTTTCATTGATAATCTGACTTAAATCAGTAACATTTTTATACACAGGCACATTGCTATCCTGTACAAATTCTTCTGAATCATAAATTTGAACAAAACCTGCGACCTTCATTCTTAATGCTTTTTTTCCGTTAATTTCATCTGCAATAATTCTTGCTCTTTCATCAGAACCAAGAACTAATATATTTTTTTCACGTTTAATTTTGAACAAATAATAGTGATAAAATGCTCTGTAAAGTCTTAAAATAACAAATATTGAAACTATATTAAGTGCAATAAAATTTATTGTTGACGTTATTGAAGATGCAAAAATTAAAAGATAAGCAGCAGGAAGCACATGAGTCATTACAACACCTTCAAACAGAAGATATGAATTTTTCATATTAACATTGAATTCCCGTATCTTGTAATTTCCTTTCAAATACAAAATAGAAAGACCTGCAAACACTGTCATGAAACATAAAAGCACTATTGCTTTATATGTATAACCGAAAATATTTGCCCACACCAAAGTTGATGAAAATAATGTAAGCAAATCGAACAAAAACATTATTGCTGTGGACTTTGATAAACTTTTAAACATTCACATTACTCCGACAAATGATATTGTAAACTTTATAACTGCTATATTCTGGAATATTCGACTAACAATCCGCAACTTTACATCTGTTAAATTGCAGATATCTGCAAGAAAATTTTAACATAAATATTTTAATAATTGTATCAAACATCAGATTGTATACAAAAAACTTAACAAAACCGACAATAGTGAAAATATTGCTTTTGCCCAATTTTATATTAATTATTTTTTACATTGCAAAAGTTTTACCTATACAAATGTACTTGAATCCCATCTGAATTAATCTGTCACCGTTGTACTGATTTCTCCCGTCAAAGATAATCGGATTTTTCAGCAGAGATTTAATTCTTTCAAAGTCAGGGCGTCTGAATTCGTTCCATTCGGTTAAAAGTAACATACAGTCAGCACCGCTGAGTGCTTCGTAAGATGATTTTGAATATGTAATTTTATCCCCAAAATAGAATTTTGCCAAATCAAATGCCTTCGGATCATACGCCTGAATTTTTGCACCTCTTTGCAACAAATCACTAATAATTGTAATTGCGGGTGCTTCACGCATATCATTTGTTTTTGGTTTGAATGCCAAGCCCCAGACCGCAATAGTTTTACCGCTTAAATCTTCACCGAAAACATTTACTATTTTATCAATAAACAATTTTCTCTGTCTTTTGTTAATATCATCAGCGGCTTTTAATAAACTATAATCGCAGTTATTGTCAATAGCAGTTTTTGTAAGTGCTTTGACATCTTTCGGGAAACAACTTCCGCCGTAACCAAGTCCGGGGAATAAAAACTGAGAACCGATACGTTTATCGGCACACATTCCGATTCTTACCATTTCAGCATTCGCACCGACTTTTTCACAAATATTTGCAACTTCATTTGCATAAGATATTTTTACAGCCAAAAATGAATTTGCCGCATATTTTGTCATTTCGGCAGATTTAACATCCATCATAATAACAGGGTTGCCTGTTCTCAAAAAGGGAGCATACAATTCCTGCATAATTTCCGATGCACGCCGCGAATTTGAACCGATAACTACTCTATCAGGTTTTAAAAAGTCATCAACCGCAGCACCCTGTTTTAAAAATTCAGGATTTGAAATGACATCAAATTCAACGTCTGCCTGCTCACGAATAATTTTTGAAAGCATATCAGCCGTACCTACAGGAACGGTAGATTTTTCAACAATAACCGTATATTGTTTAATTGACTGACCTATTGATTTTGCAACTTCCCGAACATATTTTAAATCAACACTTCCGTCGTCATTCTGCGGAGTACCCACCGCTATAAAGCAAACAAGCGAATTTGCGACCGCATTTTTTATATCAGAGGTGAAAGTTAATCTGTTTTCCGAAACATTAACCTTAATGAGTTCCTCCAGCCCGGGTTCATATATAGGAATGATTCCCTGATGCAACTGTTTTAATTTTTCTTTGTTATTGTCAACACAAATTACATCATTACCCATTTCAGCAAGACAAGTGCCGACAACCAATCCAACATATCCTGTTCCTATAACACATACTTTCATTATATTTGTCCTTTTAATCTTTTGTCAAAGTATTCTATTGTTTTATCCAAACCTTCATTCAGTTTGATTTTCGGCTCCCAATTTAATTTGGTTTTAGCCAGTGTAATATCCGGACGTCTTTGAGTCGGATCGTCAGCCGGTAAAGGTTTATAAACAATATTCAGATTTGGGTTAATTTTTTCCTTTACCAAATCCGCAAGTTCTTTAATGGTAAATTCGCCCGGATTACCCGTATTTACAGGTCCGACAAAATCATCTTCACTATTCATCATTCTTACGATAACTTCAACTAAATCATCAACATAACAGAATGAACGTGTCTGACTTCCGTCACCATAAATTGTCAAATCTTCACCTCTTAACGCCTGACAGATAAAATTTGAAATAACTCTGCCGTCATTAGGATCCATCATAGGACCGTATGTATTAAAAATTCTGACAACTTTAATTTTCACCCCATATAATCTGTGATAGTCAAAAAACAGACTTTCAGCGCACCTTTTACCTTCATCATAACAAGCCCTTATACCGTTTGGATTAACATTTCCTCTATATATTTCTGGTTGCGGGTGAACCAAAGGCTCTCCGTAAACTTCACTAGTTGAAGCTTGCAAAATTTTTGCATTGTTTCTTTTTGCAAGTTCAAGCATATTTATTGCACCATAAACACAAGTTTTTGTTGTGAAAACCGATTTATCACCCTGATACGCGCATGGTGAAGCAGGGCACGCAAGATTGTATATTTCATCAATTTTTTCATCAATTTCAAGCGGTTCAATAATATCGTGTTCAATAAATTTGAAACGCGGATTATCCAAAAGTTCTATGACATTATTAAGTGAACCGGTGTAATTGTTATCAACACAAATTATTTTATTATTTTCGTTCTTAATAAGCCTTTTACACAAGTTAGAACCGATAAAACCTGTTCCACCTGTTATTAAAATCGTTTTCATTATGTTCTCTTTGATAATATTTCTGGGAAAAAATCAGATTTGAAGTTGTTTTTACTTGCAATATCAATAAAATTGAATACAAGCAAGAACAACAAAATACTATCATGAAAATCAAAATAATCATACAAAAACAGAAATCCTATATAAAAAACTTAATAAAAAATTGCCGACAGAAAATCATTTCACGGGGATTACAAACTCTTAAAAAAAGCAACCCTGATAATAATTTATCAGGGTTGCTTTCAATAATTTGTGCACAGTTTAGATTTATTATCTAACTGCGCTTAACGGCTTTGGGCCGGCATTAACGATTTCTGAAGGCATATTCGGATATTTTGCACTGAAATTATCAGCGAACATTTGAGCCAACTTGTTAGCCGCTTCGTCATACGCATTTTTATCTGCCCACATTCCTCTTGCATCAAGCATTTCAGGCGGGACATTCGGACAAGACGTCGGATAATCAACATTGAATACATCATGATGTTTAAATTCAACATTGTCAAATGAGCCGTTGAGTGCTGCCGTTACCATCGCTCTTGTATAAGAAAGTTTCATTCTCTTAGCACCTGAAGATGCGCTTCCGCCTGCCCAGCCTGTGTTTACTAAGTAAACCTTAGTTCCGTATTTGTCTAATTTATCACCGAGCATTTTAGCATAAACGCTTGCATCCATAGGCATAAACGGTTCACCAAATAATGTTGAAAATGTCGGAACAGGTTCTGTAATACCACGTTCCGTACCTGCCAATTTAGATGTGAAACCTGTTACGAAATGGTACATTGCAGCGTTTTTGTCTAATCTTGAAATCGGAGGCAAAACACCGAAAGCATCAGCCGTTAAGAATACAACAACTTTTGGAATACCACCCATTGACGGAATAGCGGCATTGTTGATGTAATTAACGGGATAACCTACACGAGTGTTTTCGGTTAGTGAACCGTTAAAGAAATCAAGTTCTCTCGTTTCAGGGTTCATAATAACATTTTCAACCAGTGAACCAAATTTGATTGCGTGATAAATATCAGGTTCATTTTCTTCTGTCAAATTGATACATTTTGCATAGCATCCGCCTTCAAAGTTGAATACACCGTCAGGTGACCAGCCGTGTTCATCATCACCGATAAGTTTTCTTGCAGGGTCTGCTGACAAAGTTGTTTTACCCGTTCCTGAAAGACCGAAGAAAACTGCTGTTTCGTGAGTTTCTGGGTCCATATTAGCTGAACAATGCATTGGAAGTACGTTCATTTTAGTCATAACGTAGTTCATAGTTGCGAAAACTGATTTTTTGATTTCGCCCGCGTACTGTGAACCTGCAATGATAATTTCGTGTGCTTCATAATCAATTGCTATGCAGGCTTCAGAATTTGTGCCATCAATTTCAGGATTACATTTGAATCCCGGAGCGCAAATGATTGTGTAATCTGCTTCACCGTAGTTAGCAAGTTCTTCTGCTGTCGGGCGAATTAACAACTGATGAATGAACATGTTTTGTGACGCTAATTCGTTAATTACTCTGAATTTTTGAGTGTATTTTTTATCTGCGCCTGCAAAACCGTCAAAAATAAATACTTCTTTACCGTTAAGATAATTAATCATTTTTGATTTTATTGACTCAAATGCTTCTTTAGAAATTGGTCTGTTTACTTTACCCCAAGCAATATCATTGTGAATTGAAGGAGTGTCAACAATAAATTTATCCTTAGGTGAACGGCCTGTATATTTACCTGTTGTAACAACAAGCGCACCTGTTTCTGACAAAGTACCCTCTCCGCGTCTTAATGCTGCCTCAGTAAGTTGGGCAGGTGTCCAGTTTCTGTGAACTGCTGACGGAGAAGTGATACCTAATTTTTCAATACCGTAAGTTTCCATATTAGAATCCTCCTATAATTTGTTCCATACCGATTAATTGTAATATAAACACTAAAAAATTGCAATATTACTTTTTAGCGCCAATATGATAATTTTTATTAAAATAATCTTCATAAATCTTTTATTTCAGAAATAAATAAAATATTTTTTGTCCAAATATTTACCCCTCGTTACAAACCGAAATAAAAATAAGTAATAATCAGACAGATTTTTCATGTTTTTGCTATACTTTTAGCAGAAGTTTTAAAAACAGGTTGGATTTACCTTGCAAAGCCGAAAGGATAAACAGTTAATGAAAAAATTTTTGACCTTTTTGATGTTACTTTTAAGCGGAATACAGAGTGCAAACGCAATGAATGTTGATGCGTTTATGGACAAACATATTGCGCCGGTTTCCGATTTTATCGCAAATATCATTTTTTATCCGGTAAAAATATGCGGTAATGAAGTTCCTATAATCATTTTCTGGATACTTTTTGCAGGGATATTTTTCACCATATATTTCAAAGGTATTGCCATCTGGGGCTTTAAACATGCGGTAGATTTAATTGCAAAGCCGAAAAAAGACGGTTCCAATGGAGAAGGTGAAGTTTCATCATTTCAGGCACTTGCAACCGCACTTTCTGGAACAATAGGTATCGGAAGTATCGCAGGAGTTGCAATTTCAATATCTATCGGCGGACCGGGGGCGGCATTTTGGATATTTTTCGGCGCAATTTTAGGGATGTCAATTAAATTTGTTGAAGCAACTTTGGCGGTAAAATACAGAAGATTTAATCTTGACGGTTCAATTTCCGGCGGGCCTATGCACTATATCGCACACGGTCTGACACGAAAGAATATGCGCTGGCTCGGTCAACCGTTATCCGTTGTATTCGCTATCCTCTGTATTGGCGGAGGGATAACGGGCGGTAATATGATTCAAATTAACCAGACCGCTCATCAAATTATATTTATAACAGGCGGAGAACACAGTATTTTCCACGGTTTTGCGTGGATAATCGGACTTGTAGCGGCAATTTTAATCGGACTTGTTGTTGTCGGCGGTATCAAAAGTATAGCAAAAGTTACAACAATTCTGACCCCGACAATGTGCCTTTTATACATTATTTCAGGCTTAATCGTCATCGGGGCAAACATCACCCAACTACCGCATGCCATTGAACTTATTGTAAGAGAAGCATTTCACCCGACAGCCGTTGCAGGCGGATTTTTCGGGGTGATAATCATAGGTTTAAGACGTTCCGTTCAGTCAAATGAAGCCGGAACAGGCGCAGCGGCTATTGTTTATGCAACCGCACAGACAAAGGAACATGTTTCGCAAGGTTTTGTTGCTTTGCTTGAAACATTTTTGACAGGTGTTTTATGTTTGTTCACTTCTTGCGCTATCGTATTTTCGGGAGTTCTTGAAAACACAAAAATCGGCGAAATATCGGGTATCGAACTTGCTTCAAATGCTTTTCAATCAGTAATACCATTTTTCCCGATTATTTTATCAATAATTGCGGTTCTATTTGCGATGTCAACGCTGATCAGCTGGGCATACTACGGACAGAAAGCATGGACATTCCTGCTTGGTGAAGGCAAAAAGCGTGTATTCACATTCAACATGATTTACTGTTTATTTATCATAATCGGTTCCTGTATGAATGTTAAATCGATCATAAACATCACCGACGCAATGATGATAGCAATGTGCGTACCAAACGTCATTGTTCTCTATATTTTGTGTAGAGATGTGAAAAAGGATCTTAAAGAATATTGCAATACTCACAATATTGCAAAATGGGCAAATAAGGGGTAAATGAGGAAAAAATAATGAGTTCAAAAATATTTGTTACGGTTTCAGGAATTGATAAAGTCGGGATTGTTGCCAAAGTCACAACGACTTTGGCTCAATGCGAAGTCAATATCGAAGATATTAAACAAACTCTTATGCAGGGGCATTTTGTGATGTTCATGCTCTGTGATATTGAAAAATCTACCTACTCATTTAAGGAAATCAAAGAAACAGTTACAAAAACAGGCGCAGAACTCGGAATGGAAGTATGGGTGCAGAAAAAAGAAATTTTTGACAGTATGCACAATATTTAATAAAATTTTGTTGTAAAATGCTAACTTTATACTGTTTTATTTTCTAAAAATAAGTTTATTAAATTATTTTTTAAATATTATGGGTTTTATATGAATATTTATTATATAGATATTGAAGAATTTAAACAAAAACACAACAAAGAATTTTTATTGCAATATGCCGACAGAGAAATAAAAAGCGAAAAGAGATTTTTTGAATACACAATTGGGAGATATTTACTCAAAAATATTGCTCAAAAAATATACAAAATAGAGGATACCAAAATCATCACAGATGAAAACGGTAAACCAAAGTTTAAAAATTCTGATTTGCATTTTTCACTTACCCATTCGAATAAATACGTTGTTGCATGTTTTGATGAGTATGAATGCGGAATTGATATTGAATTTGCAAAAGAACGCGATTTTGACAAATTATCCCGACGTCACAACAGAAATTTTTTGAATGTAGATGATTTTTACAAATTTTGGACACTCAAAGAGGCATCTTATAAGCAGAATAGTCCCGTAAATGACTACTATACAACAGTTTTTAAGGATGCTTATTATCTTACGGTTACATCCGAAAAAATCTTTGACAAATCGGCTGAAATTATAAAATTCAATTAAAAATCAGGTAAATATACATCATGTTACAGTAAATATTTGTCGTTGCGAGGAGACAAAGGATTGCCGACGAAGCAACCCAGTTATTTCATTATTATTGGTAAATTAAACGGCTGGATTGCCACGCCCTGACGGGCTCGCAATGACATGTTAGTGCAAGATAATATATAATTACTAAAAATTATCGGAATTATCCCCTCTCGCACACCTTATTAATTTTAGTGAAATTATAAATATTTTATAATTTTTGTTTTATTATAAAATATATAACATTAAAACAAAAGAGGTGTGTATGGAAAAAAGAATAATGATTATATTTTTTGCTGTAATAAGTCTTTTTTGTGTTATTTTAAGCATAAGTCATAAAACTAACCTTTATAAAGAAATTCAACAAGAAATTAAATCAGAAAATTGGGCATCGGCAAAAACTAAACTTGCAGATTTAGGACGATATAAAGATAGTGAAGAATTGTCACAGGTTGTTAATTACAATTTTTATTTAAGCATGGGTGATGAGAATAATCAGAAAAAAGATTATAAATTAGCATTAGATTTTTATAAAAAAGCATTTGCTATAAAAGCAGATAATGCTATTGAACAAAAAATTCTAAAAACAGAGGTTTTAGCACACCAACAAGAACTTGAAGAAGTAAGAATTAAAGCAGAACAAGAAGAACAAAAACGAATAAATGCCGTTAAACAAAAGATTGATAAAAGTGCTATTACTCCTATACCTACAACTTATGGAAAGGGGTATGATAAAACTATAAACAGATATGGAGTTGCAAATATTAGGAAAATAAATGCACTTATGCCAAAGGCAGCAGAATTAATTGCTGAAAATCCAAGTTGTTATAAAGTTCTTGATGTAGATGTTTCGGATGAAAGAAGTACGAAAAATTCAATAGTTATGTATGTAGATTGTGGTAATATGAATAGTTTTTCAAACTTTGAACGATTCTATATCTCTGAAAATGATATAAACCAAAGGAATCAAGCAATAAGTGTAAGAGAAGAAATGGATAAAAATAAAGGATTATACTTGAATGCTTGTCAAGCAGAAATAAAATCAAGATTAATACATCCATCAACTTATAAAACGAATCTTCTTACAAATAGTGCTGTTGAAGCACAAAGTTTTCAAACAGTTGTAAATATCGATTTTAAAGCAAAAAATAATTACAATTTAGAAATCCCATATAATGCAATTTGTAGATATAATGTAAAAAATCAATTAGTAGATATTTCAATAAAAGAACAATCAAAATAATCAAAAGATAATTTTTATAATAAGTCAAATGGCTATAATACTTTTATTTAAAGAATGTAGGGCGGGGTACCAACCCCGCCTTTAAATGTTTCCCTCCCTCGGGGGAGGGAGAATTGTGGGTTGGGCATACTTGCCCAACAATATTAAAAACGGAATTAACACGCTTGGTCAATTCCGCTTTTCTAAATTAGGTGCTGGCTAGCCCGAGCAGAGGCACGAGCGATAGCGAGAGGTGAGCAATTATACAAGCAATGAATATTCTTGTTAATTGCGAACGGTGCCGTTTAAGGCGAGGGCGTATCTAGTTATAACTTGTTGACTTACCTATATAAAAAAAAGAGATTTGAACATCTGTTCCAAATCTCTTTTTTCTAAATTAGGTGCTGGCTAGCCCGAGCAGAGGCACGAGCGATAGCGAGAGGTGAGCAATTATACAAGCAATGAATATTCTTGTTAATTGCGAACGGTGCCGTTTAAGGCGAGGGCGTATCTAGTTATAACTTGTTGACTTACCT
>Ga0310690_10003784_pt1 | contig 22219 bp, 18 predicted proteins | sample AusTroGonzalo_MG_2_FD_207661 | JGI IMG/M metagenome (GOLD analysis project Ga0310690, IMG submission 207661) | Bovine rumen microbial communities from tropical cattle in Woodstock, Queensland, Australia - Gonzalo_04 (v2) (version 2) | ecosystem: Host-associated > Mammals > Digestive system >... | reverse complement strand
AAGTGAATCTATCTGATGCAGGTAGGCATTATAATAACTGCCATATTCCGCCAAATAAACAACCCCTTCATCAGACAAATAGAACGTCATTTCATCGTTGACCACCCAATGGGCGTTTTGGCGTTGGTGCCATAAAAGCTCGCCATTATTCTCAAAAACAGCAACATCCGCGACATGCGCGATTCGTTTGCTGGATTTTGGTTTCAAAATGGTCAAAATGGCGAATTTGGAACGGTCTGGGGAAAAGGTCATACTGGAAAAAGAATAATTGTTCCCTTCCAACGGTACTTGATACAAAGAGGTGAAAGGTAACTTTTTGATGGCTTTGTCAGAGACAGAAGCAGGAACAGGTGCTTTAAGGTAATCCACGGATTTTGTTTTACTGTCTATACCCTGCTTGACGGCAATCACCTGATCATCATAAAGATACGCAAAGCGACAATCCAAATCATCATCCAATTTTTGAATTTCGATGGAATGGGTGCGCTTATCGTAACGATGAATCAAAAAATCTTCGTAACCCCTTGGTATTCCAGGTTGTAGTGTCGCAAATACGATTTGGTCATCGCTTTCATCCAAAACCCATAAGCTCGCATTCCGATCCATGTTCACAGTAGGACCATTGAGGGAACTGTTTTGTGCAATGCTAAATAAAAAAAATACGCCAAGAAACAATGTTAATAGACCTGATTTTTTCATAAAATGATATCTTGATTTGCGTGGCAAAAGTACATTTTTTCTATTTCAAAAAAATGTACTTTTGCCGATTAAATTAAAAACTAACAATTATGAGAAATAAACCGCTTTTTGTCGCCATTATTTCAATAATGCTGGCATCATCAATTTACGCACAAGTTCCCACCATCGAGCTTGTCCACGTTCAAGGCGGGGAATTCCTAATGGGTTGCACGGACAAGCATTCGGACTGCTCAGTCAACGAGGCTCCTGCCCATCCAGTAAAGTTAAACGGTTATTACATTGCTAAATATGAAGTGACACAGGAGCTTTGGATGGCAGTGATGGGCGGTAAAAATCCCTCTAAGCTCGTCGGCGACAGTCTGCCTGTCACAGGTGTCAGCTGGTATGAAGCACAGACATTCATTAGTAAATTGAACCTGCTCACAGGCAAAAAATACCGTTTGCCTACCGAAGCGGAATGGGAATACGCCGCCCGCGGTGGAGATCTTTCCAAAAATTACAAATACAGCGGTTCCAACGATTTGGAGGAGGTGGCATGGTGCAAGGACAACAGCGAGGACAAGCCTCATGCTGTCGGCACCAAGAAGCCCAACGAATTAGGCATCTATGACATGAGCGGCAACGTGTATGAATGGTGCAGCGACGGTTTTGATCTTTACGAATGGAACTCCAGTGTGCCGCTTGAGAATCCCACTGGATATAATCTGAGCGAGACCAAGGTCTATCGTGGCGGCGGCATGACCAGCTACTGGGATGTCTGCCGGGTTTCTGCCCGCGCCCAAAGCATCCCGAACAGATCCTTCAACCATGTCGGTTTCCGCTTGGCATTAGACGAGAGCTCCAAATAGTTTCTAATCTTCTCATTTTCCCTTCATCCAAAAGAAAAAAATCATTTACATTAAATATGTCTATTAAAGAATCCCGCAGCATCAGCTTTATCATCATAACCATCATTTATGTCATCGCCTTCGCGATCGGATTACTTGTGTATCAAGGACTTGCCAGCACCAACTGGCACCATTTTTGGCAGCTGTTCGTCGCCGATGTGGCGGCCACGGTGGTCGTCTGGTTCTTTGGACTTCTGTTCCGCAACGTCTCAGTCTATGACCCTTATTGGAGCGTGTTTCCTCCCGTGGCCTTTCTGTTTTGGGCGTTTCACACGCAAACGTGGTCGGTGCCGGTGATCCTGTTGCTCATGGCTTCGTGGTATTGGGGATGGCGGCTGACGCGAAACTGGGCAATCACATTCAAGGGTCTGGGCCACGAGGACTGGCGTTACACCCAATACCGCAGCCTGCATCCAGTGCTATTCCATCTTCTCAACCTGTTCGGGTTGAACCTGATGCCCACGATTGTGGTCTTTGGCGCCATGCTGCCCGGCCTGAAAATGTTTGAATGGGGATTCACATTCCAAGACGTCTTTGGATTATGTAACGAAGGAATATACACTTTGTTGGCTACCACACTCCAACTTTGCATTGGTTTCATTGTCTGCATAGCGGCGGCCACCCTCCAGCTCGTAGCGGACAAGCAGATTCACGACTTCCGCGCCGCCAACCCGGGGCAATACTGCCAAGTGGGCCTTTGGAAACATGGGCGGCACCCCAATTATTTTGGCGAAATCATGTTTTGGTGGGGTATTTGGTTGATGTATTTTGTTTTGGGCGGCATCGACTGGTTTATCTGCGGTCCGATCGCGATGACATTGCTTTTTGTATGCGTCAGTGTCCCGCTCATGGAAAAACGCCAGCTCCAGAACAAGCCGGGATACGCTGAATACCGAGAGAGAACTAGGATGTTCCTGTAATCTTACTCTCACCCAATCACCTTAGCAACTCCGCAACGATAGATATTTCTATTGCCTTTTGCCTAAAAAAATGTACTTTTGCCGCCATGAAAGGACGTAATGACAAGCCGCACATCGGCATTTTTGGAAGAAGGAACAACGGCAAGAGCTCGTTAATTAACGCCATCACGGGACAGGAGGTCGCTATCGTGGACAGCACCGCAGGCACCACCACCGACCCCGTGCGCAAATCCATTGAAATTTTCGGCATCGGACCGTGTGTTGTCATCGACACCGCCGGCATCGACGATGTGGGCGATATCGGTGCAAAACGAGTGCAAAAATCATTGGAAGTTTTGAAAATCATTGATTTAGCCATTCTCGTCATCACAAATCACGAAGTAGGTATTCCCGAAAGAGAACTGATGCAACAGTTCCGCCAATTCGAACTCCCCTACCTCATCGTCAATAACAAAAGCGACCTCTGCACTGTGCGCGATTTGGAAATTGACAAACACAAAGTTTTGAATATCAGCACAAAAACACATTTTGGCATTGAAGAGATGTTGCAGGAAGTCGTGCGCATCATGCCCGAATCGGCTTACCGCACCCGCTCGCTTCTCGGCGACCTCATCGGTGAGGGCGACGAAGTGCTGTTAGTAACGCCTATCGACTCTGAAGCGCCCGAAGGTCGGATGATACTCCCACAGGTGCAGATGATCCGCGATGTACTTGACAACGAGGCGATTGTCATTGTGTTGAAAGAGGACAAGGTGACTACTTATTTACAAAACCACCGCGCCCCAAAACTAGTCATCACTGACAGCCAAGCCTTCCACAAAGTAGAAAAAGAGGTGCCAGAAAACATCCCTTTGACCGGTTTCAGTGTGGTGTTGGCACATCACAAAGGCGAGTTCGACGCATATCTCGACGGCACGCCCAAGCTGCGCAACCTTCGTGACGGCGAGCGCATCTTGATGCTGGAGTCCTGCACGCACCTTACCTCCTGCGAGGACATCGGGCGGGTGAAGCTACCCAGGCTTATCCAAAAGTTCACGGGCAAAACGTTATCATTTGACTTTGTGTCAGGATTGAATCAAATCCCTGATATCCAGCAATATGCCATGGTCATCCAATGCGGCGGCTGTATGGTTACACGCAAGCAGCTGCACGAGCGCTTACGCCCTGCCATCGAAGCAGGTATTCCCGTCAGCAACTACGGAATGGTGCTCGCGTATGTGAACGGAATCTTTGACAGGGCGGTAGCACCGTTTGCCGCAACGAAAAACGATGCAATGTGACAGACGCCACAATGTGACGTCCCTACAAACAGGATTTAACCGTTAACCTCTAAACCATAAACCCTAAACCATAACCTCTAAACCCTAAACCATAACCCCTAAACCCTAAACTATCTACATGCAAAAATATCGCAGTTACGTGCTCCCCGTCGCCATCTTGTTGGGACTGTTGTTCCACAGTGTCAGCGTACACCTTTCGTTTTTGGTGCCGTGGCTGATTTTTACCATTCTGACGCTTAATTTCGTCACCGTGGATTTGCGGCATCTCCGTTTTTCCATGCTGCATTTCTGGTTGATACTCTTTCAGTTAACAGTTAGTGCCGGACTCTATTTGCTAGTGCGAGCCGTTTCGGGCAACGAAACGATGGCGCAAGGTTTCATGATGTGCGCCCTTTGTCCGGTGGCGGCATCGGTGGTGGTCATTTCCTCCATGCTCGGGGCCGACCGCATGACCACGACCACTTACACCATGTTCTGCAACTTAGTGATGTCCGTCGCTGCTCCCCTCTATTTCACTATCATCGGAGTTCACCCGGAGCTGAGCTTCTGGTCCTCTTTCCTGATGATTCTGAAGCACATCACCCCTACGCTCGGTTTTCCGTTTTTCTTCGTGTTGGCGCTACAGGCATGGGCGCCCAAGGCCAACGAATGGCTCTGCCGATACAAAAGCGTTTCTTTTTATCTGTGGGCTATCGCGTTGTTCATCACCTTAGGTCGCACCATTGACTATATTTTCCTTCAAGGTCGTGGAAATGAACATATTATCGTTTACGGCGCACTATTCTCTATCTTGATGTGCGCAGTGCAGTTCGGCTTCGGCAAGTGGCTCGGGCATCGCTACGGCGACACCGTGGCGGGCGGTCAGCTGCTCGGACAGAAAAACACCGCCATGGGCATCTGGATGGCGAACACCTATTTACAGCCACTATCTTCCGTATTTTTAGCATTTTACATCATCTGGCAGAACCTGTTCAACAGCTTACAGTTGTGGTGGCACGACCGAAAAAAATTATGAATTGTGAATTATGAATTATGAATTGTAAAATCCTATTTGTGTGCCATGGGAATATTTGTAGAAGTCCGATGGCGGAGTTTGTGATGAAACAGAAGGTAGCGGAACGAGGCCTGTCGGCGCAGTTCGAGATTGCCTCCGCCGCCACGAGTCGCGAGGAAATTGGCAATCCCGTCTATCCGCCCGCCCGACGGATGCTGGCGGCGCACGGCATCTCTTGCGACGGTAAGACCGCCCGACAGATGACCCGCGCCGACTACGAATACTACGACTACATCATCATCATGGATCAGAACAATCGGAGAAACATCCAACGCATTGTCGGACAAGATGTTGACAATAAAATATCGCTGCTAATGGACTACACCGACCATCCCCGCGACGTGGCCGACCCATGGTACACAGGTGATTTCCAGGCCACGTGGGACGACGTACAGGAGGGTTGCGACGGATTGCTGGCAGCGATCGGGTGTTAGGTTTTCCCTGTTGCCTATTCCCTATTGCCTATTGCCTAAAAAATTGTATCTTTGCCGCTCTAAATAAAATAAAAAAACATGAGCGAATGTAATCATAACTGTCAGGAATGCAGTCAGAAAGACTGCGGAAGCAGAGATTTGCACGAAAACCCGAATGCATTAAGCCATATAAAGAAGGTCATTGGCGTGGTAAGTGGTAAAGGCGGCGTGGGCAAAAGCTCCGTCACGTCCCTTTTGGCTGTGGCGTTGCGCCGCAAAGGTTACCGCGTGGGTATCCTCGATGCTGATGTCACGGGTCCCTCTATCCCGAAAATGTTCAACCTCCACGAAATGGTGCGCGGCAGCGAACAAGGTGTCTATCCCGCTGTTACCGAAACTGGTATCGAGGTGATTTCCAGCAACTTGCTGATTGCCGACGAAAAATCTCCTGTCCTTTGGCGCGGACCGCTGATCGCTGGCATGGTGAAACAGTTCTGGACTGAAGTGATCTGGGAAAACATTGATTTTCTGTTGATTGACATGCCTCCCGGAACCGGCGATGTCCCGTTGACCGTCTTCCAAAGCATCACCCTCGATGGCATTCTGATGATCACCTCCCCGCAAGAACTGGTCTCTCTCATCGTGAGCAAGGCTGTGAATATGGCCGGTATGATGAACATCCCGGTCCTCGGCCTCATTGAGAACTATAGCTACATTAAATGTCCGCACTGCGGCGAGAAAATTTCCGTATTCGGCAAGAGCAATGCCGACGAGGTGGCTAAAGAATTCAATATCAAATTGTTGGATAGGCTGCCTATCGATCCGGAGATGGCCACCTTGTGCGACAAAGGCGAAATCGAGAAGGTGACGGACACCCATTTGGAGAATGTGCTTGATGTGCTTGAAAGTCTAGAGGTTCCCGCTTAAACCTTGAACTTTGAACGTTGAACCTTGAACGTTAAACTCTTGCCTAATCACTAAAAACTGACAATGAAGCAATACTTAGATCTGATGCGCACGATCCTCGATGAGGGTCACTTCAAAGCCGACCGCACGGGCACGGGCACGTACAGCATTTTCGGTTATCAGATGCGGTTTGACCTGCAAAAGGGCTTTCCGTTGCTGACCACCAAGAAGTTGCACCTGCGCTCCATCATCTACGAGCTGTTGTGGTTTCTGCGCGGCGACACGAATATCCAATATCTGCACGACCACAACGTCACCATTTGGGACGAGTGGGCGGACGAAAACGGCGACCTCGGTCCCGTCTATGGTAAACAGTGGCGTTCGTGGGAAGCTCCCGATGGTCGCGTTATCGATCAGATTACCAGCCTGATAGAGCAAATCAAACGTAATCCCGACTCTCGCCGACTGATGGTGAGCGCGTGGAATCCAGCTGATGTCGATCAGATGGCGCTGCCGCCGTGCCACTCGATGTTCCAGTTCTACGTCAGCAACGGCGAACTTTCATGCCAGCTTTATCAGCGCAGTGCGGATGTCTTCCTCGGCGTACCGTTTAATATCGCCTCCTACGCATTGTTGACCATGATGGTGGCGCAAGTCTGCGGACTGAAAGCCAAAGACTTCGTGCACACCTTCGGCGATGCGCACATCTACTCCAATCATGTGGAACAAGCCAAGCTGCAACTCTCCCGCGAGCCGCGTCCACTGCCTCAAATGCGCATAAACCCGGATGTCAAGAGCATCTTCGACTTCCAATACGAGGACTTCACGTTAGAGAATTACGACCCGCACCCGCACATCAAGGCGGAAGTGGCGGTGTGATGATGAGGCGATGAATGGACGATTAATGGACGATGAATGAGGCGATGATTAAACGATGAATATATTTTTTTCACCAAAATACCAAATATTATGAAATCAATTCAAGAACATAATTTCAGTGGCGAAAAGGCCCTGATCCGCGTGGACTACAACGTGCCGTTGGATGAAAATTTCAACGTGACCGATGTCACCCGCATCGTACGCACGAAAGAGACCATCGGCAAGATTTTAAATGACGGTGGTTCAGCTATTTTGCTCTCCCACCTCGGTCGTCCGAAGGGCGAAGCAAAGGACGAATTCTCTTTGCGCCACATCGTGAAAACGGTGTCAGAAATCCTTGGCAAAGAGGTTGTTTTCGGCGGCGACGTGTTGACCGCTGAGGCTGAAACCCTTTGCAAAGGTCTCAAACCCGGCAGCATCGTGCTGATGGAGAACCTCCGTTTCCACAAGGAAGAGGAAAAGGGCGACGTTGATTTCGCCAAGGCTATCGCACGCTTGGGCGACGTGTATGTGAACGACGCCTTCGGCACTGCGCACCGTGAACACGCTTCCACCGCTACCGTGGCTCGTTGCTTCCCGGGTAAAGCCTTCGCCGGCTATCTGCTCTACAACGAGGTCATGAACCTCGAGAAGACCCTCAACGGTCAGGAGCGTCCTTTCACCGCTATCATCGGCGGTTCCAAGGTTTCCACGAAAATCAACATCCTCAAAAACCTCATCCCTAAGGTTGACAACCTCGTGGTGGGTGGCGGTCTGAGCTACACCTTCCTGAAAGCGATGGGCTTCACCATTGGCAACTCACTCTATGAGCCTGATATGCTGCCCGTTGCACAGGAAATCCTCGACCAAGTGAAAGCTTCAGGCGTCAACTTCGTCTGCCGTGTCGATAGCGTCTGCGCCGACAAGTTCAGCAACGATGCCAACGTTTTGGTGACGGAAGACAACAACATCCCTGACAATTGGGAAGCTTTGGACATCGGTCCGAAGAGCCGCGTGAACATCGCCAAGGTCATCAAAGATTCCAAGACGATTCTGTGGAACGGTCCTGTGGGCGTGTTCGAACTGGAGAAATTCAGCGAAGGCACCCGCGCTGTGGCATTGAGCGTGGCAGCTACCACCTTGGCTGGCGCATACTCCATCGTGGGTGGCGGCGACTCCATCGCAGCCGTCAACAAGTACGACCTCGGCAACTACATCTCCTACATCAGCACCGGTGGCGGCGCTATGTTGGAATACCTTGAAGGTAAAGAACTTCCGGGCGTAAAAGCCTTGAACGAAAATTAATTGTTAGTCCGCTGTAGAGACGCGCCATGGCACGTCTCTACGGACGGATAAATACATTTTTAACAAAAAAACCTACATGCAGAATAGTAATTATTACTGTGTCATTATGGCCGGAGGCGTGGGTGCGCGTCTTTGGCCTTTGAGCAATAATTCCACCCCTAAGCAATTCATTGACGTATTAGGAGATGGACAAACCTTGATTCAGAAAACGTTTCAACGTTTTGCCAGAATCTGTCCCAAAGAAAACATTTATATTGTCACCAATAAAACTTACGAAACGCTTACTCGTGAGCAATTGCCAGAACTTACTGACAATCAGATAATTCTTGAGCCTTTCCGCCGCGATACCGCCCCCTGCATTGCATACGCCAACTACAAGATCAAGGCTATTAACCCCAATGCGGTGGTGGTGGTCGCCCCCTCTGACCATTATATCGAGAAAGAGGACGTCTTCGTTGATGTCATCCAAAAAGGTTTGGAAATCACGTCCCAATCCTCATGTCTGCTCACCATCGGCATTCAACCCACATCGCCCAACACGGGCTATGGATATATCCAATATGATGAGGATGAGCCACTTGCAGGAAATCCTTCCGTATATGCTGTGAAGACGTTTACGGAAAAGCCTGAACTGGAAATGGCCAAAAGTTTCATCGACAGCGGCGAATTCCTCTGGAATGCCGGTATCTTCATGTGGTCCATCGAAACCATCAACAAAGCGTTCGAAACATTTCTGCCTGACATCAACGACCTTTTCAAACAAGGCGAAGGTCTTTACAATACCCCGAAAGAAAGAGAGTTTATCGATCATATCTATCAGGTTTGCAGAAAGATATCCATCGACTATGGCATCATGGAGAAAGCCGACAATGCGATGGTGTATGCCGCCAATTTCGGTTGGTCCGATTTAGGTACCTGGAGCGCTTTGTACGACCTTCAGAAGAAAGACGACAAGCTCAATGCCGTGGTAGGCAACCACGTGAAATTATATGATGCCAGCAAGTGCGTGGTCAATATGCCACGTAACAAAGTGGTTATCATACAAGGATTGGACGACTACATCGTTGCTGAAAACAACAATGTACTCATCATCTGCAAAAAGTCAGAAGAACAACAAGTACGCCAGTATGTTACTGACGTACAAGTGGATTTCGGAAGAGAGTTCGTATAACGGACCCTATTTGGCAAACTTCTTCTCCAAGGAGACTTCGTGATAAATTTGAGTAATGACTTCCTTCGTATAAAGAGGGAAGTCAGCTTTCATCATCCAGTCATAGTAGGCGGGTTCCACTTTGAACACCTCACTGACGGGTTTTGATTTGTGCTTACCGAAGTTGAAGACGGGGCGTTGCTGGTCATCCATAACGATATGTCCGGCTAAGTCAACGGTCGGGCGCTCGGTGGTGAACGCGCTCAGGGCCTTCACGTCGTTTTGTACAGGCACATACGTGCGTTTCGTGTGACGGTCGGTGTATTCCACACCGTCATAACGCTCTAATTGTGCTTTCAACACCTCGTAAGTGGCGCGGGTGTCAGCAGAAGCTTGGTGCGCGTTGGTCAAGTCGCCATTGCAGTAGAATTTGTAGGCGGCCACCAGATTACGCGGTTCCATTTTGTGGAAAATATTCTGAACATCAATCAGATAGCGGTTTCTCAGGTCGAAGCGGCGACCACTACGAAGGAACTCTTCCACCAGCAAGGGTACATCAAACTTGTTGGAATTGAAACCAGCCAAATCCGCATCCCCGATGAAAGCCAACAGGTCGTCGGCGATTTCGTTGAAGGTGGGTTTGTCGCACACATCCTCATCCGTGATTCCATGGATGGCAGAGCACTCCTCAGGAATCGGAATCCCAGGATTGATCAGCTCCGTACGGCTGATTTCCTCGCCGTCAGGCATAACTTTCAACATGGAAATTTCCACAATTTTATCTTTTCCGACATTCAAGCCGGTTGTTTCCAGGTCAAAAAAGACCAAAGGTCTGCTTAAATTGAACTTCATAATTTATTTTTTGATGATTTTTTCAGTAATAATGGGTCTGTTTTTAGAAGATAATTGCACGAAATAGACTCCGTTTGCGAATCTCGACAAAGAGAGTTCTGAAGAATTCAATCTGCCGGTCTCCAAACATTGTCCATAAACATTCAGGATTCTATAGTCAATATCTTCTTGATAATCATTGGTTTGAATATAAATAACACCCGAAGTGGGGTTAGGATACATTTTGATATCTGCCGTTTGTTCGTGAGGTGTCACACCTGAGTGGTCGAAGGTTTTGCCCACCACAGGACGAATCATGGGAGCGCCTTTGTAGAATGATTCCACCCAATTGGCGGCAGTGCGATAGAAGAACTTGCCACGTGCATCGCAATTCTGGTCAAAACCGATGTTCAGCTGCACACTGTGATCCTGTTGGAAACCTACATAGAAAGTGCCAGACAAAGCCAAAGGTTCTTCCAAATAATAGGTTACGAAATCCAAGTAATTTTCTGCAAATTCAGGCAATTGCGAAGACAGTTCATACAACACTTCGCCAGGATAACCATTGTTATCCCCCCAAACCGTCAGGGTGAAGGGTTCCACATTCTCGTCGTTAAGCGTATGGTTAAACCACATGCGCACGGCCTGCAGCGTATCAGGTTCTGCCAATGTAAACTTCACAGCAAGAGAAGCCTGAGGATTCGGCATCGTAGAGAGCAGACAATATCCAGCTTCTGCGGTACCGTCGTCATACGCGTAATAGTTGTAGAATTTCTGTACAAATCGGGAGGTGTCGTTCAACTTGCAATCATCATTGGAACCCACCATGCCGAAAACGTGCGTGATGTAGAAAACGGCGCTGTCGGCTCCATCATATTCATACGTCATATCCAAACTTGGGGACACATGGTGCTCCTTATTATGCAATCCATTAGGATAATAGGGCTCTGCGTTTTCGTTGTTCAAAGGATTCACATAGATGGCTTGATGATCCTTGTTCTCAATGCGATAGGTGTAAAAAGTGTTTTTGGTAGAACTGGACAGATTGCTCAAATCGTTATGAAATTGCGTAATCATATCCGACGGGCGGTACTGCTTCCACGGCATCGCCTGATACTCCGTCAGTGTTGACATAGAGGGTGTTACGTATGCCACATCACTGGGATATCTGTCGTTGATACTGCGTCCCACATCGATACGGACGTAGTCGATGTTCCATTGGTCGCAGTTGCTGGACCAACCCACAATATTGTTCATACTCCACGGATCCAAATCCAAGCTGGCGAAATTGCGGAAACGGAACTGGAAATTGTTGCGATAATACTGGTCGTCCTGGATAGGAATCAGCACTTGTTTGAAGTACTCTAGTGGATTTTCTTCCAGCCAATCACCTAATTGACAACCATTTGACGACCATACTTCATTCCAGACATATTCTTCCTCGAAAATAGAATCATATGGCATCAGGATGACTTCGCCAGAATAGGCATCATTATTAAACACATAGTAAGTACCTGGTATATAGGGATTTGCAATAGTGTCACCAACCGAATAATATTCCCCTTCTGGGATAACATATTCGGCAAAAACAAAACCGGCAAAAACGATGTTACCCGTGCCATAGCCAAATTCAAGTACCAGTTTATCAAAGGATTCCGGTGCGTCCCCGACGATTTCCCAACCGCCTGCCGGATAGTTTCTGCTACCGCCTGCCGGCTGATAATAGAAACTCATATACAAGGAATCACTCACCTGCATCGGGCGGTTCGTCCGGAAGTTGGTATCCAAACGTATCTGGTTGGAAGTCAGGGTGTCAGCAGGAAAAGTGGCGCGGGAAGCATGCGGATAGATTTGTCCATACTCGTTCAGCGCATCCAACGTCACCACCCCGATAGTGGGAGGCAAAATGGCGAATCCAGTATTGACAAAACCTTGATTATCCAACCATAATTCCGACTTCGGGTAGCCTGTGTAGTTAGAGAAATCATCCAAGAATGGGAGTTTCACAGCTTCCCCGGACGTGCGCGTAGGCAAACCTTTTTTCGCTTCTTTGACGATGGCGGTATTTTGCACCACCCCGGTTAAAAACTCTTGCGCATTTCCAACAAATGGAATCAAAAACAGGAATAAAATGTTGATTTTTTTCTTGAAATTCATATAGTTACGCTCTGTTTATAATGGTTATAGTGGGTTTTCTGAAGTTTGAGTTTGTGCACTGTCAGGTAAATCCCCGACATCTTTACCCACCACCAATGTGATTTTTTCGCCTTGTTTGATGGGGGTTCCGGCAGCGATGGAATGTCCGCGATAAAGCACCTCAAGCACAACATTCTCGTATGGGCTGGGCTTTTGAATAGTACGTTCCAACACTAGTCCTTGCGACTCAATCATGATTTCCGCTTGGCGTAAAGAGAGGTCGCGCAGTTCCAACATGTTGATGGTCGGCGGTTCAGAAGCAGCAACGGTCAGATAAACTTTTCGTCCGCGTTTCACCTTTTCGCCAGGAAGGGGATTCTGTTTCAGAACCGTACCCGGTGTCGCACCGTTTTCATACAGTTCGTCATTGACCACGAAGATGAAGCCCTCTTTACTGCCGTTCTGGGTGAGTTCCTCCGCCAATTGTCCTTGGTAGGAAGGCATCTCAATCTCCCGCCCATGACGAGTGAACAGTCTGAGAAACAGTATAGTAAGGATGAAAATAACAATCGTCACAGCGATGGCCATCAGGATGTTAAACCCCACTCCACCAGGACTCAGTTTTCCTTTTATAGATGTCGTTTTACCCATGAGTTTTAATCTCTTTTCGCTAAAATATTTAAAGTTGCAAAAATACAATTTAATTTCAAAACATGGTATAACGTAAGAATTCAGAAAATAGTATCTGAATTCGTCAACATCCGCAACATAAAATCACTTTTTTTTGTATTTTTGCCCCGTGTATTAAACAAGGGATAATTTATACAAATTGAGATGATTATCGGACTGCTCAGAGAGACGAAAAATCCTGTGGATAGTCGTGTCGCACTGTCACCCAACCAATTGGCTGCCTTGCAGAAAAGGTTCCCAGAGCATGGTTTTGTAGTACAGTCGAGTGACACCCGCGCTTTTACAGACGACGACTATCGAAAGGCGGGCATTCGTGTGTCGGATGACGTGTCTGGTTGTGATGTTTTGTTCGGTATCAAGGAGGTGAACATTGATACACTCCTTCCTGACAAGCATTATTTCTTTTTCGGGCATTTCGCCAAAATGCAGAATGCCAATCGTCCGCTCATGCAATCCCTTATGAACAAGCGTATTACGTTTTCCGATTACGAATATTTGGTGGACGACCAGAACCTGCGGGTTTGTGCTTTTGGATGGTGGGCCGGTTTTGTGGGTACGTACTACACGCTGCGTGGCTATGGACTCCGCCATCATCTGTATGAGTTGCCCAAACCCGACCGGAATTTCACGATGGAGCTCCTGCAGCAATCATTGCAGGCGGTGCAATTGCCGGCAGTGAAGGTGCTGGTTACGGGTAACGGGCGGGTGTCGCAAGGTGCGCAACAGCTACTGGAAAAGATGGGTGCTGAGCGTCTTACCGAGGAACAATTCCTTTCGGACACGCCCGTGAAACGACTTTCCTTCTTTGCTGCCAATGCGGACCGTTTGGTGGTGCGCCGCGACGAAAGAGACTTCCAATGGGATGATTTTATGAACGACCCTACGGCTTATCGCAGCGACTTTATGCGCTTCGGGCGCCGAGCCGACATTCTGATTTCCGCACATTTTTGGGCTCCCAATGCCCCCGTGTATCTTAACCAGACGGACTTGCAAGATCCGGAATTGAAAATCCGAATGATCGGGGATATCACCTGTGACATCCAAGGCAGCATTCAGTCCACGCTGCGTTCTTCCACCCACGACAACCCTTACTACGATTACAATCCCTTGACCGCCGAAGAAGAACCGGCATTCTCCTCCGACCGCAATATCACGGTGATGGCCGTGGACACCTGCCCTAACGCGCTGCCGAAAGAGACGAGCGTCTATTTCGGGGAGACCCTGATTCAGCATGTTTTCAACCCGATGTTGAATGGGCAGCACTCCGATATTATTGAAAGATCCACGATTTTAGATAAGGGTCAGCTGACCCAAAGATTCGCATATTTGAAGCCGTTTTCCCTTGAAAAATAACCAATAGAGTAAAAATCGCATGGAAAAAGGTGACCTGAAAGAGAAAACGGTCTTTGGCATGATGTGGGGTGCCATTGGGAAGGTGGGGACGTTGACCATCAACTTCATCACCAACCTTGTGCTCGCCCGTCTCCTCATGCCCGAGGATTTCGGCGCCATCGCCATGCTGGCCATCTTTCTCGCGGTCTCCAGCTCCTTCATACAAGGCGGATTAGGCAGCGCCCTCGTCCAAAAGAAAAACCCCGAACACATCGATTACTCGACCGTTTTTTACTGGAATCTGTCGGTGGCCGCACTTTTCTACCTGATTATATTTGTTTCCGCCCCGTTTATCGCCGACTATTATGCACTCCCCTTGGTGAAACCGCTGTTGAGGGTGCAAAGTGTGGTGCTTATCATCCAATCTTTCTCTTATGTGCAATACACACAATTGCAGAAGCAGATGAATTTCAAAGCTTTATCCATTCGGAATTTGGCTGCGGCTTTGGCGGGCACCCTCGTCGCCATCCCATTGGCATTGAAGGGTTTCGGACCATGGAGTTTGGTGGCTTCCGCTATCATCGCATCGGTTGTGAATGTGTTGCTGTTGTGGAAGATGAGTTCTTGGCGACCCGCGTGGGAGTTCAGTTTCACCTCCCTCAAAACACTTTTCAGTTTCGGCGGATTAATACTCCTTTCCTCGCTGGCGGAAACTTTATACACCAACGTGCAAGGTTTGATTATCGGTAAACGATGCTCTGCCGGCGATTTAGGATACTTTTCGCAAGCCAAGAAGTTGGAGGAAATCCCGGTAATGGGACTGTCCCAGATTGTCAACGATGTCACATTTCCTGCGTTCGCGTCTCTTCAAGACGACCGGGAACGTCTGCTGGCAGGAGTGCGTAAAAGCACCAAAGCCCTCTCCTTTCTCAATTTCCCGATGATGATTCTGCTCATGATTATCGCACATCCGCTCATTTATCTGCTCTATGGCAGCAAATGGGAGCCTTCCGCACCCTACTTCCAAATCCTCTGCATTTCTGGATTGATTTACACCGTAAACACCCTTAACATGAACGTAATCAAATCGTTAGGCAAAGGAAAAATTTACTTCGTCATTCAAATCAGTGAACGATTGATGGGCATTGCATTGATAATATTCGGCATGAAGTTCGGTATTTACGGACTGCTTTGGGCGGTAGCAAGCGTTGCTTATATCAGCTTCATAATCAATTCTTTCGTCAACAAAAAGCTCATCAACTACGGCTTTTTCAGACAGTTAGGCGACATTGGAGTCTGTTTGCTGATCGCGGCGTTCACCGGAGCCCTCACCTACGGGGTTGGTCTGCTGTTCTCCTTCCATCCCGTCCTCATCATGCTGATTCAAATCGCAATTTACCTCAGTCTCTATATTCTCATTGCTAAAATATTGAAAATGGAAGAATTAGATACCTATTTTAGCACCCTCACCAACATTATTCACCGAAAAAAATAGTTATGGATTTACGTTCTACCCCTAATATATGGTTTCGTTATTTGATGACCACAATTTCGCCGAAATGGACGATTAACCTTCTGTTTCGGCTGTGCCATCACTGCAAACCGAATCTGGATAATCCGCAGACATTGGATGAAAAGATTCAATGGATGAAGCTGCATTATTACAAGGACAATGCCTTGGTGAAGCAGTGCGCCGACAAATGGCAAGTGCGCAACTATGTGAAAGAAAACGGATTAGAGAACATTCTAACAGAAGTTATTGCCACTTACCATAGACCTGAAGAGATCAATTGGGACGAACTGCCGAACAAGTTTGTGTTGAAATGGAACTTCGGAAACGGCGGCAATGTGGTCTGCACGGACAAGGCGAAGCTGGACACAGCAGCGGCCATGCGTGACCTGAAACGTTTCGGGAAGATCAAATTTCATCTGTTGGCCGCAGAACCGCAATACGACATTGACGAAAAGGTGTTGATTTGCGAGAAGTTCATCGAGCCCGAACGCGGTAACTCACCGGTAGATTACAAATTCTACTGTTTCAACGGGGTTGCAAAATATGTGCTATGCTGCATCGGGCGCGAAGAAGGACAAAAACCGTCGTTCTACTTCTTCGACCGAGATTGGCAGCTGCAACGTCTTAACCGCCAAGGGAAATCGGCTCCCGAAGGGTTCACGATTCCGAAACCTGACGGTATGGACCAGTTGTTCGAATACGCCGAAACGCTTTCCAAACCGTTCCCGTTCGTGCGTGCCGACTTCTATTTGGAACACGGCAAGGCCTATTTCGGCGAACTAACCTTCTCCCCCAGCGGCGGCTTCGACTACGGCCGCCTCCCCGAAAGCGACCTGCTCTTCGGCAGTATGGTGAAACTCCCGGGGATTGACTTAGACAAGTAACTTAGACTTAGACTTAGACAAATAACTTAGACTATAAACCTATTCCCTACTCCTTATTCACTATTCCCTTAAACTATAACCCCTAAACTCTAAACTTTAACCCTTTCCAACATCAATGGACAAACAGAAAATAGCTAAAACACTGGTAATCACGGTACTGTGCCTCTCCACGGTGATGTTTCTGCCGTGGATATACCTGACTCCCATCTACTATATCATGCGATATGTTATCATGGCGATGACGGCGACGGCTTTTGTGCTGACCTTCTCCCTGACTCGGGTGCTCTCCATACGTTTCGTGCGACTGATGCTGGTGACGATCGCCTGTATGTTGCTGTTTTTCATATTGATACCCGTACAAGTGAGTGACATCTCTCAGCTAGTGACGGCATTGCTCACACTATGCATCGGTGCAGGGCTGAAGTGGGAGGAGCGCGACTGGCTCAATGTCAGCTATTATTACACGGTTTTGCTGATTGCAGTCTCGATTTGCAACAGTTTTTATTATGCTGGTGGGCTGTATGTGCCTGAACATTACATGTTTGATGAAGGGAAAAATCAGTTGGGCGCTATGCTGGCCATTGGAGCATCCGCTTGTTTCTACTTCGGGATGAAGCTCAAAGAAGAGCGTACTCCGTTATTCGTCATCAGCTTCCTTGCACTGCTCTGTTTGGTATTGATTCGTGCCCGTTCCGATTGTTTTGCGCTGCTACTCTTTATGATCATTTTCGCCATCAAAGAGGCTGATTGGAACATCAAGTGGAATGTGAAGACAGTGCTGACCATTGTGGCTTTGGCACTGATCGGCTATATCATCTATAACGGATTCATCAGCGATGAGTTATACACTTTCATGAATGGCGGCAAAAACGATACTGGCTTGGACACGTTGACCACCCGCCGTTGGGAACGCAACCAGCAAGGTCTTGACATTATCATGCACCATCATTCCATGGAAGAGTTGCGCAATCCGATGAATATTCCGTTTATTCACAACTACCCGTTGTTGCGCTTGGCACGTTACAGCTTCTTCTCCCTTCCGCTGATATTATTCTATATCTATTTCGGCATCAGTGCTTTATATGAAGTTTTCAGAACGAGAAAATCACAAATCCGGCAAGTGGGTTGGTTCGTTTGCTGCGTTCCATTGCTCATCAGCTTCGCAGAACCCAACTTCCCCTACGGTCCTGGTTTGGTGCAAATGCTCGCTTTCCTGCTGCTGGGGTTCTCGTTGCGACCGGAAGAGGCACCAACGCCTCGCCCTGATGCGGAAAAAGCCGACACGGTGTTGCACATCTGTAACGATTTGTACTACAGCAAAGTACACACAAACCTCTACCATAAATTGGATCAAGTGGGCATAAAGCAGATCGTCTTCTCGCCCGTACATAAAAACACTCCTGAAAACAACACTTTTGACGGAGAAAACACCACGTTCCTCTACGCCCATATCCTGAAACGTCTCCACCGGCTGTTTTTCTTCCATAAAGTCGAGCGCACGGTTCAGGAAATCGAGAAAAAGGTAGATTTGACTCAGATTTCTTGCTGTCATGCCACTACTTTGTTCAGCGATGGCATGGTGGCAATGGAATTGCATCGCAAATATGGCATCCCTTACGTTGTGGCAGTGCGCAACTGCGACGTGAACGCATTCCTGCGCTATATGCCGCATCTGTGGTGGGTGCACCGTGCTGTTCTGCAATCTGCCGGGAAAGTGGTCTTTATTGCACCCGCCTTGCAGCAACGCCTGCTAAAGCATCTCACGTTAATGAAAATGCGAGAAGAGGTGGCTCAGAAGGCGATCGTGGTGCCGAATGGTATCAACGAGTTTTGGATCCATAACTTACAGATAGACAACACTGCGAATCCGCATCATCTGCTCTATGCGGGCATCTTCAACCGTAACAAGAATTTGCCCCGACTGTTCCAAGCTGTTCTCGACCTTCGTACACAATTCCCTGATATTCACTTGGATGTGGCAGGCAATGGCGGCGATGACGAGCGCCACGTTCTGGCTCTTATGGAAAAACATGCCGACTGCATCCGCTACCATGGCAAAGTGACCGATTTGGAGGTCATGAAGAACCTCTACCGTTCCAACCATATTTTAGCAATGCCTTCTAAATCAGAAACTTTTGGTTTGGTTTATGTAGAAGCGATGTCTCAAGGATTGAACGTGCTGTGGAGTCGTGGCGAAGCCATTGACGGCATGTTCCCCGAGCACATCGGAGAATCCGTCAATCCGTTGAATATCAATGATATAAAATCAGCATTAGAGAAAATGCTAAGTCACCCCGAAAACTACGAAACATTACCGACTGAAATTTTCAGTAACTTCCGTTGGGAACATGTTGCCCAACAATACATCACGCTTTACTCCCAAATCCTAAGCCCTAGTCCTAAATCATAGTCAATTCCACCACAATGATTACAATCATCTGTCCCATATACAACGAGGAGCGCCGCATCGAGGCTTGTATCCAGTCCATTATCGAACAGGATTTCCCCCATGAGGAGATGGAGGTGCTGTTTGTTGATGGAATGAGTACCGACCGCACCCACGAAATTGTCGGGACGTACAGTCAACAATTTCCCTTTATCCGTTTGCTGGACAATCCCAAACGCATTGCACCGTCGGCACTGAATATCGGCATTCAAAATGCGAAAGGGGACATTATCATCCGTTTAGATGCGCATGCCCGCTATCCAAACAATTATTTCTCTCAATTAGTCAGCAAGTTGCGAGCCACAGATGCGGATAATGTCGGTGGCGTTTGCAATACGCTGCCTGCCAAAGACACGCCTATGTGTCGCGCTATCGCGCACGCCATGAGCAGTCCTTTCGGCATGGGCAACTCCCACTTCCGCATTGGCACCGACCGGGAAATGTGGGTCGATACCGTACCTTTCGGTTGTTTCCGACGCGACATTTTCGACAAAATCGGACTTTTTGATGAAGAGTTGGTGCGCAATCAAGACGACGAGTTTAATGGCAGAATCATCCGTCACGGTGGCAAAATCCTGCTGATGCCACAAGTGGTCGTGGATTATTTTGCCCGCGACACCATCAGCAAGACCGCCAAGATGTTCTATCAATACGGTCTCTTCAAACCTTTGGTAAACAAGAAGTTGCATAAACCAACAACCCTCCGGCAATTCTTCCCGCCCTTGTTTTTGGCAGGAGTCATCCTCGGAGGGCTGCTCAGCTTTTTCAGCGTAACCATAATGTGGTTATACTTCTCAGTGTTAATACTTTACATTCTCTTAGGCCTCTTTGCGGGACTTCGTTGCACCCATCGTTGGCCTGACCTGTTTTTGATGCCCATCGTATTCGCCGCCATCCATTTCAGCTACGGTTTAGGCTATTTAGATGGCATCATCAAAGTGTTGGCACACGGAAAAATATCCGTGCAATCGAACCATTAGAAGGTGTAACCCACTTTAGCTTCGATACCGCCGCTAAATCCGGGTTGGCTCGGGAATGTTCTGAAAAAGAAACCGCCAGTAAATGAAAGGGCTTTCACGCGGAAACCGCCGGAAATGGTAGCATAAAGACCTACGCCTTGATTAGGCACTTCCTGATAATCGTAATAACTAAGATAGCCATACGGATCGTAAACAGGCACGCCTATCTCATCATTCCAGAAATGCAAACCAATACCTGCAGCCACGTTAATGAGGGGTTTCAGCGTCTTGCCTCTGTCGAAATAGTGACGATAATTGAGGAAAATCGGAACTTCTTGAAATGAAGCGGTGTTCAATCCATATCCGAGACCGATACCAATGACATCATTCTGCTTGATTGAAATACCGTTGATGAACACACCCGTCCAACCCACATTTTTACCAACGAAAAATCCGTATTCGTTGATGAAATTGTAGGCAATTTTCTTATCCTGTTGTTCTTGGGCAAAAAGGCTTCCCATGCCGCAAAATACTGCGACACACAATACTACGATGGTTTTTAAAACATTCTTTTTCATAATCTTTACCATTTAATTTTATGAAATAAAAACGGCGGCAAAAATACATTTTTTCTGAGATGTTGTTCTTTCATTATTCGGAATAGCGTATTCGTAAAATATGTACTTTTGCGCTACGTTTATGGTATGGGTAAAATATTGAGAATAAGCATATTATTGATTGCATGTTGCCTTTGTGCGATGGTTGTTCATGCCCAGACGCCGCTTGATAGCACGCGCCGCCAACGACTACACGAAGTCAACATCAATGCGAATGCCCCGCAGCAGGTCTTTACCGGTCCTGCGGCCACCCAGCAGATTTCGGCGCAGGAAATCAAAGAGCTGCCGACCTTGCAACTCTCTGATGCTCTGAAATATATGTCAGGCGTGGTGGTGCGTGACTACGGTGGCACCGGCGGCATGAAAACCGTCTCCGTGCGCGGTCTCGGTACCCAACACACTGGCGTGGCTTACGACGACATCGCCCTCTCCGACTGCCAAACGGGACAAATCGATCTCGGCAAACTGTCGCTGGAAAACGTCGCCTCCATCGCCCTCATCGTCGGATTAGACGACAAACTTTTCGTTCCCGCTCGACTGTATTCGTATAGCAGTTTACTGAAAATCAACACTATAAATACAATTCCTGTAAAACCGTTCAGTTTTCGGATTGGGGGAACGATTGGAATGTATGGACTTTACGGTGTGCAGGCGGGCGTAACGCATAAAGTGCGCTCAAAGAAGCGCGACGACCGCTTCTTCTACTGGAATCTCTCGGCGGATTTCATGCGCTCGAAAGGCAATTATCCTTACACCTTGCACTACGGCGGCGCGAACGACAGCACCTCGCGCGAAATACGCAAAAACGCTGAGACAATGACCCTTAATACGGAGTTCAATGCGGTTTGGCAGATTGACAAAACGCAACGTTTCAACGTGAAACTCTACTACTACAACTCCGCGCGTGAGCTTCCCTCCGCTACCATTTTCTACTATTCCGATTCCCATCAAAAGCTTTGGAACCAAAACGCTTTCGGACAAGTTCACTATCACAAATATTTCAACGATAAATGGGCTTATCAGGCGAATGCAAAGTTCAACTACGACTACACCCGCTATTTAGACCCAGACTATCTGAATGCAGCAGGTTTCTTAGACAACCGTTATCATCAATACGAGAGTTATCTCTCTAATACCGCGTTATTTACGCCTATTTCCGAAAAGGATTCCGCTAAAGCCATCAAGAAGTTGCAATTTGCTTTGGCGCAGGATGTTTTCTATCAGGAAATGACGGCCAATTCGCTGGAATATGAACGTCCTGGACGGTTTACTTCGCTCACCTCTCTGTCGGCACTCGTTTCGGGTAAACGGTGGCAAGTCAATGGGAATCTCTTGCTCA
>Ga0310690_10003783_pt1 | contig 22220 bp, 51 predicted proteins | sample AusTroGonzalo_MG_2_FD_207661 | JGI IMG/M metagenome (GOLD analysis project Ga0310690, IMG submission 207661) | Bovine rumen microbial communities from tropical cattle in Woodstock, Queensland, Australia - Gonzalo_04 (v2) (version 2) | ecosystem: Host-associated > Mammals > Digestive system >... | reverse complement strand
ACTCCCTTCGTCACCTTGGTAAAACTTATTCCAGTCTTTCTCGCTGACTACACTCTTAACGTCCAACTGCTCCAGAGCAAGATTGTCAAAGCTAATTACATCGAAATGATTAAATAGCGTCGAAAGAACATCCTTTAGATACCTCTGTCTCGCTTTAACGGTCAAATTATTTTTCTCTATATAACCTTCGCCACGCCCGATGTTTTTGTAGCCAAGGATGAGAAGCTTAATATGATGACCACGTAGCACTTCAATATCATCAGCCGAAAAAATTCCGTTAATAACGTGTACGACCACGTTTGGAATTCCTCTAACCATTTCGACGAATTTTTCGGTTGGCTTATTTAGCGAAACTCCGATGCCCCAGATTAATTTATCGGCAGATAATTTTTTAATCAAATCATAGTGCTTTTCGAAATCTGCTTGGTTTATCGTTCCGTTAACAAATACCCTTTCACCTCGCATTTTCTCTAAGAATTCTACGAGCTGCGGATGATCACAATTATTAAGATTTATTGCCAGTTCTTGCCCAGACTTTAACGTATTTAAGAATGGTACATTCATAAGGTCAGCATGTTTGCCTTGCGAATTACATCCAAGATAACAATAGGGGCACTCGTTGGTACACTTATGAGTAATAGTCATATCCACATTTGTAGGATATTCAAAGCTAAACTCATCATCTTGCGTTTCCATTATTCTCGTTCCATCACTGTAAAGTTCAATATGTACATTTCCGTTAATATAATCCGCAATTTTCTTGCTCATATTTTCTCCTTAACCATCTCTTCCATACTTATATACTGCTACTATTTCTTCGCCACCTGGAGTCGTATATTCTGTTTCCCCAAACTCGCAGCATTCATCTTCTGCAAAGTAATCATACGACTTAAAATCTTCTCCGCCCCAATCGCATATATAATTGTCAAAAGTTGAGTATTCTTCCTCGTCATACTCTGGTAAGTTTGGATTCAATAACTTTAAGAACGCAACTACTTCTTCTCTTGAGTACATTGTTCTATTTTTCGGGCGCTGATCCTCTGGGATATCTTTAAAACTATCCCACCACTTCCACTCGTAATAATACCATTCTCCTTTTGACCATTTATCATAGTCTGCCTTGGGGAAAATACACAGAGCATGTGTCATCGAACTATTGGACTCAAAAACGTGTAATCTAACTACTCTTTTCATTCAACTACCTCACCCATTATCATTTCCGATCCAAACAACCACATCATCATCGAATAAAAATCTTTCAGCATCAACATTCCAGTCATTAAGAAAATCACTTAGAGATTTGTAGTGTTCACAAGACTGATGGTCAATATATCCATATGGATAAAAAGATCTGCGTTTCTTTATTACTATTTTCTGGCACGACCCATGATTATTAATAGCATCGAGTAATAATTTATATCCGTCTAGCCCCTCTAAAACTTCTTGATTAACTTCAAAATATTCATCCCAATGTGAAAATCCTGGATACTCCGTCATAAGAACCATGCATAGAGCATACGATAATTTGGAAATAAAACTGTCACATGGATCTCCGTTCCATCCATACTCATCCATATATACGCTTATTATGTTGCCTATAACCGTGTATCCATTATCTTTCCATTTGCCACGAATTGAAACTGTATGGCAAGACGATGAGTTTGTTTCATAAACGCCATTCCTGATAACTCTCTTCATATTTACCTCTCAATCACAATCAGTTTTTAGTGATACATATTTATTAAATACAAAACTTACAACTTGCTCATGGTCGTATCCGTCAACTACATTAAGATCCCATCCGTCATCCGGCTGGCTCTGATGGTCTATTTCAGGCTCATCGTCTCCGACTATTCTAATTCCTTTTGCGCCTGTATACTCACATATAGCTTCTTGGATTTCCCTAAATGTCCAGTTTTCATACAACGATTCTTTATCCCATCCGTGGCTGAGATAATAGCAGCACGTAACCAGATATGACAGCTTCTCTTCCTGCGTGTCATAATATCTTCTCTCTTTGCCGAATGACCCATATCTAGCCAAAATATATCCTTCTTTATCTGTAGGAAGATGGCTCGGTTCTAATCCTTCCTTCGCTATTGCTAGTGTATGGACTGACGAGGAGTTTGTTTCAAAAACATTATATCTAATTACTTGTTTGTCCATCTTGCTTCACCTCTTCTTTGCCTGAGTCAGATACTATGAAGCCCTTATTAATTAAACCAGAATAATAAAGATTATCTAACTCACAATATTCATCTCCATCGACAACAATGACGTATTTCTTATTTGTAAGGAATTCTTTTAAATCAATATTGTTTCTTTTTAAGAATCCTCTTAACATACCTGCACTCTGATGGTCGATTGAACCTATCTTAGTGGCAACAATACAGTTTTCTTCATCTAATTTCGCGATCTGCTTATCACCATTCTCATCTAGATAATAATAAACAGACTCATGATTTTCCTCATCCCAGTGGTCGTAGCGCAGATTCTTATGGGGGATTTCGTTTCCATTAATATCCAAATAGATATCATAGTCTTTGCTATGCCCAGTAACATACGCTCCAAGTACTTCGCCCGCTATTTCTTGGAACATCTCCATGTTCTCTTCCCACTCTGGATCGTCTGGGTAGATATCTCCGAGATATTCGCACATGGCATATCTAAATTTGTCTTGGAATGTCGCCAGAACTTGGAATGGACTTCTGCCAAACCCGTGATCTAAGTCCCAAATATGCCACTCGCCTTTTTTCTCATTAATATATGTATATTCTGGATTATAATTTTCTGGACAATAATCCCTTTCTAATAGTTCTTCTCTAGTCACATGAACATCGTTTTTGGTCACAATAATCGAATGCATACTGCTTGAATTTGTCTCAAAACATCCTTGCCTGACTACTTTCTTTCCGCTTTTAATTATACTCTTAAAAACAAATAATTCATTTGCCTTACCAATTGCAATCATGCGATTTGCATTTTCATCAATCCATTTCTGATATTCAAAATGCACATATTCATGTTCAGTCATCGTTTCCCTCCACTAAATACACGTTTCTGTATTGAGATCCCCAATGTACACAACTTGAGTAGCTATCCATAAACACATCACACCAAGCTGACCCTAACCATCCTGGCCCACGATCTTCGACAACCCTTGTGCCTATTCCTTCTATATAAATCTTTGTGCCAAAATCTAAGCTATTACATGCTACCGTGTATCCGGCGCTAGGATAATTTCCGTTGGCACATACAGACCCAGTATGTGTATATGCAGTTATATGCCAGTTGCCAAGAAGAGACATTCCATCAAGCGGATCTTCTTCTTGTATATATTCAGCCACAACGTATCCTTTTTTGTCTTCGTATTCTACCTTTGCCCACTCTGTTTCGTTTACTTCCTTATATTTAATAATATTTATTTCGCTACCATAAGGAAGAACTGTTAAGATATCTGACTCTGTGCTACATTTCTCACGTAGCCTCAGACCATTGTCACTATTTACATACATTATTTCTGTTTCGTTGCCGAAAACTCTGATCGAACAACATGCTAACATTTCTAAAAAAACTATTATTGCAAGCAAGCAAGCTAAAATTTCTTTTCTATTACTAATATCATTCACCCCTTAATCATCATTTATTTTGCCATATTTCTCATTAAGCCACTCTTCAAACTGTTTAACGGCTGCTATATCCGACTGCGAACTTACCTTTGTTAACGAGAACAGTTCCGTTACTATCAACAATAATGCCACAATAACAATCACCCAGATCATGTCAGCCACCTCGTTAACTGGTTCGACGAATACATTGCAAGCGCAAAGTACACTATAAATCTCCATCCAATAGAATCAACAATAAGAAACATCATTGTGAAGAAGAAAACCAACAGTGTCATTAAAACAACTTTTTCAAGCTTCGCTTTCTCGGTCTTCGGTAGACTGTTCATAAATTCCCCTTTCTATTTCTTCATCTATCTCTTTCAAACCGCAATGTATATACTCTTTGCTACCACATTCTGGACATTTAAAATATGTATGCCAGTTAAAATACTTCCCACCACCCCATCCACATTTTGCGCATTTGCAAAAACCTATGATTGGAGACACATATTTTTTTCGTTTACTCATCAAACCACACCCTTGTTATTTAATACTTATTATATACTACAACAGGATTTAGCTTTTGTCAACACTATTTTATTTAATAATAATTTTAGTTTAAAATCGTATGCCCCCCGTTTGGGGGATCCGATCTCTCTATTCAAAACTCAATGTTATCACACTGGCGGTTCCGATGCAGACAAATTTGTTTTCACTTTCATCGTATCCAATTTCATTAGTATCTATAGTAAGTACTCCACTAGGCAAGTAAACAATAATCGTTCCGTCACCCTCTTCTACCCCTCTAGGAGAGACGACCATTTGAATTCCATTGAAATCTGTGGTTTCAATAGTGACATCAATTGTGCCTTCCGTCTCAACCATGTCAGCAATAGCCCTTATCAACTGTTCCTTCATTTAGCTTTCCTCCTTGAATAAATTAGTGATACAAACCAAAATCCATTGTATTTTTGTAGGAACATGATATAATGAGCATACAAAAACTACATATAAATGATTATGGCTCTTATCAACTATTCTTTCATTTTGTGGTTTTTGGCTTGGCTACTCGGTGCCGCTAACACTGGGTAGCTTTTTTGTTTCTTTTGTAATCGAACATATGTTCTGTTGCTAAGTAACTATAACACTTACTACTTACATTTACAAGTGAAATTTTGCAAAACAATATATGATTTTTAGTCTATTAGATATTTCTCGTATAAATCCCAAAACACCTTTAAATTCTGGATCTTGCCATAAATCTTTTCATGGGTTTCTCTATACGATGCGTTAAATATGGTTTCGTAAATATTTACATTATGCTCTCTTGCAAATCTTCTCATAAAATCAATGCGCCCAGAATCTTGAATATTTCTCATTGTTATCCCTTCTTCATATCCAAGAAACTTAACACATTTCCGTATCCTTGTTCCTATGAGCAGTGTGCTATTTCGCTGTACTGTTTTCCTATTTAGCGTTTTAATAATTGTCGGCTCATCATTACATTCAATCACTCTTTGCTTCGTTCCCATCGTAATATATTCAGTTTCTTTGTCCGCTTCTTCCATGACATGCCGGAGCTGCTTTGAAATTGTTCTGGTCGTTCCATCTGCCAGCGTTAGTTCATATCCGTTTAAGTCTGAAAGTTTTACTTTTCTAAGACAGTCTCCTTTCATTGGTATGCCTTCGAATAGCCCAAGGAAAACGAATTGATCTTGATAGTTTGGAAATTGTCTTATCTCTTCCAATAGTTCTTCTCGGCTAAATATCTTTTCGTCAAGCGCATTTGTATTGACACATTTTGTTAACGCATCAGTCTTTATTTCCCTAAAGTGGTTCTGGTTGTCTCCTATCAGCCCATTAATTAAACACCAGTTTGTATAGCCATCAAGGAAGTTATGCACCATGACAAGCGCTTGAAATGACGGAGTATTATAATATCTGTAGAAGTCCAGTATCTCTTCCGAAGTCCATTCGCACAAATCTCTTCCGTATTTCGTTTCTCTCGGCTCAGTCTTCTCAAAAATATACCATCCGTTTTTAGCCAGTATTGTAATATCCGTCTTTTCCTTAATATATTGAAGCTTCCTTTGTTCGTTGTACATGTTATGCATCCATATCACCTCCTTGATAGTTTTTCGTTGATGATATTGATGGCTTTCTTTCTAACGGCTCCAATCGATGCAATCCTAAAATATTTTTCCTCGTCTTCAGTCAGATTATTGTAAATCGCCAGAATAGTGTCCGCATAACTCTCTCTGGCAACATCCGTGCTAAAAATATACATTGTGATAAACAACAGTGCATCAGAATATTTTCCGAAAAATATATCATTTTGTTCTGTAAGCGTGTTGAACTTCCCTTTTAAGTCTCCGTATATTGATAATACGGTTTTATTTACATTCTCTCGCTTTACGTTTTTAGTGTCATAAAAAGCGGTAACTAGCTTGCTTAGAACGGCAGAGTCAATCATGGCTTTATTGCGCCCAATCATACCGCTTATGTTTGATGTCGCTTCTTCGTTTAGTTTTTGAACCACCTTATTAGCTACGGAATTAGGATCATACGTCTCAGACACTATGCGTTTCATCAGTGTCTTCTGATCTTGTTGAAAAATAAAGGCGGTTGCCTTACTATTTGAGAACGCAACAATGCGCAATTCCATTGGATAGTCGAAATCCTTATTGAAGTCAACTATCTGTGACATTGCCAGATAACGGTGATATCCGTCGTCCAAGTTAAACATACCTTTCGGTAGCGAATAAATCGTCAGTTTATGATTATTGTAATTATATTCAGCGCCGTCTTGCATGTTAAGCGTAATGGGATCTGGTATATACGTGCCATTCTCCATTGCTTCTTTGATCTCACGAACACTTTTATTATTCACATACGGTGTAAATATCTCTTCTTTGCCAGATTTAATCCTTCTAAGCGCCCTCTGCTCGTTCTCGTCATAGTTAAGCATTCGACTTCTCTTTAACTGCATAATCTGCTGTAGTGTAATTTTGCCAATCCATTGATCCGGTGCCACCTGCACCATGTCATCAAATACTAGCGGAAATGTAGCCTTGAGATCCTCAAACTGCGAATTGGATAAATTCTCTATCTCGTCTTTTGTAAAAAACTTTGATAAACTATTTCTGTCAAGAAACCATACGACGGAGAAGATTTCGAATGGCGTGAATTCTTTTATATCTCGCTTAAACGTAACCATATCATCAGCCACTGATGTGGACAGATTAAACTTATTTAATGTCCAGTCGTATAACTCTCTCCTCCCTTTCTTAGTTTTAAGCTGATCGCTTTTCCTTAATAATTTTTCAGTGTAAGCGTTTAACTCATCTCTACTTCGTTCGCCGTATAACATTTTAAACCTCCTTTCATTTAATATTAATTTATCATATGATTAACAAAAAATCAACTATGTATTATCCAGTCTCATTTTAACATAAGCAATTTAAAATAGTTATCTGTATAGAAATCTTTCCATATATTATATACTCCGTTTTTGAGGAGATAATTATACCTAAAATCAGCATAGGTTTTGCCACTAGAAGGATTTGTTATAAAATTGTACCTTCTTATAATTTTTACACTCATTCCTTATTCTCCATCCTTCCTATAATTTTCTGGCATCAAATCCGTAATTTCTTTCCATCCAAAGCTATCACAATAATACCAATACCAGTAATCATTTTCATCCTTCTTTAACGCAACAAGATCTGAAACGCTCAAACTGTGACCTCGGAAATCTGCGGGATGGTTAATATTAAACATCTCCCAGAGTTTATCAAGGATATGTTTCTGTTCCATTTCACCTTCGTAAACTTTATAATAGTCGTTAATATTAAATTCTTTTTCTACTGCGTCACACCATCCGACAAACGAATATATAGTGTTACGAATATCCTTGATTTGATATATAGCGTATTTCATACCATCTCTCACTTTCTTCTATTTGCAAAATAATTATATAGTTTATTCCACTCCTCTTCGCTAATGCCACCGCAATCATATTTCTCTTGAAGATTATAATAGCACTGGCGAAGATATCTTTCGTTGTGCCAGTCTGGGAAAATCTCACGCAGTTCCCAGTCTCTATTTCTGTTACACCACCACCTGCGAAATTTGTCGAAGTCACACTTGTAACCTCTCCGTTTCATCTCATCGTATACTGCTATGGCATATACATTGAAGTGAGCCGCAGGATAGTCGAGGATTTTATTAACAAGTAAATGATTTGGCGTGCCGTTTTCCGTAATGTTCCTAGCTATGCAACAACACTCTCTCCATTGAGAGAGCAACTGTTGCCTTGGTAGGATGCGGATTAAATCTTTGTGCCAGAGACGCATAAAATATTCTCCTAAAATATTTAATAATATGTTTCAAAGCCAGCGGACAATCGGCTCCAATCAATTAATCACCACCCTATTATATTTGACATAATCTTCGATGCTTCCTTTGATGCCTTATTTTTCTGCCCACGGATATACAGTTCAGTAGTCTTAGGATTGCTATGACCCATAGCATTCTGAACCAGATATACATCACCTGTTTCATCGTACAGGCACGTTCCGTATGTAGCACGAAGTTTATGCGGAGTTATCTTTTTACCTGATATAGTAGATCCCAGATTACTAATCATTTCGTAAATCGATTTGGTTGTCATCCTTGTTCTCCGCTGTGACACGAACAAAGCGTCTTCATCATATACCAGATCATCCCTGTATTTTAACCACATCTTAATAGCATCGCATGTGTCTGGCGCTAAATAGATCTTCCTGCTCTTTTCTCCCTTGCCCAGTATCACGAAATATTTCTGCGCCATATTAAAGTCGGTAACATCGAGTTTGTATAATTCGGCGCATCGAATACCAGTAGTCAGGAAAATCATTACGATTGCATAATCCCTTGCCTTCCAAGCATCGCCACGGTTCCTTTTGGAATTACCATTATAAATCTGTCCGACAAAATACTTTATTTCTTCCTTCGTAAGATAGCCATTCTCTCTCTTGTCTTTCATCTTCTGCGTCTCTACATATTTCGGTCTTTCGACAAGCGCCATGTAGTCATCGCAAATACCTCTGGCACACAGGTACTTGGAATATCTCTGTAGCGCATGATACGCATCTATCTGGCTCGAAGATGATTTTCTTTTTAAGGATGCCAGATATCTATAATAATCATCCACAGAAATATTATTGATATCCTTTACGCTTTCACAAAAATGGATCACGTAGTGGATATATAGATATGCAGAGCTATAAGATTTATTAATCAGTATGGAATTGTAAAACCCTTCAAGCATCCATGACTCGTCACATTCTGCAATTCTCTTCAGTGATGCTGAGTCATATTTGTTCTGATAGCATTCTGTTCCAGTCATGGTTTATCTCCTTTCTTTACGAATACCACTTCGTACCGTCTGCGTTAAACCTTTCTCCATTTGGATCTTCTATATACTTAGTTCTAGTCTGGTATATGGGCTGATGATGTGGCTGTGCAACATTAACCGTTATTTCCTGCCTGATAGCTTTTACAAGGTATTTTTCTGTTTTGTTCGCCACATATACATCGTCTGTGTCAACATCTCTATACAGATCATAGATAAAGAAATTTTGGGCGATTGTGGCATGTTGCATTCTTTTGTTTGATGAAACTCTTGCATCTCTATCAACTGGATAAAACTTATATCCCTTTTCTTTATTTAATTGTTTCAGCCATACCAATTGCCTTTTATCCATTTCTTCATCGGAATATCTAGTTCCATCGGCGAAATACACTTCCATATTTACATATGATGTAGCTCTTACTTCTTTTTCGCCATGACTAGCGATTGGATCTCTCAATTCGCCTTTATAAAACAAAGAGTATTCGTCTACCTTAGAAGAACAGCAATTCTTATAACATGATGGCATATGATAAAAATATCCGCTAATTCGATCAGATACCCAAACATTGCATTTATGATTAATGGTATCCCACTCGCATTTCCGATAAAACACACATCGGCTCGGCGACTGTCTCTTCTCCTGTTCTTCCGTTTTTCTGTTTTTAGTAAGCGTCATATCCTCAATTACATTACCAGTTTTTGAGTCAACTACCAAAGTGTGTTTTGTGGTTGTATCATGCACTACGTGACATGGCTGACCTGTCTTCATAGACTTGATCTTAGCTCCGTCCCCTGTGAAGTAATACGGAGTGCCGTTTGCTTTTGCTCTCTCGTAGGATTGGCTTCCTGCTCTACTACTGCTGATCCCGTCTTTTGCCATAGCGCCAAGTCCAATCATTGTTGCGAATAATCCAAAAAGCCCCATTTAATACCTCCTATTTTTTTTATACTATATCATGATAAAATTTTCTTGTCAATAACTTAATACTATATTTTTATGCAGATATTTTCATGTACTTAACTTTGTTTGCAGTTATTTTGTTTGCACTTGTTTCTCTCAAATATTTGATAATCTGATCGGCACAATTCGGAAATATATCTTTTAGATATTCTTCCATCTTTATTAATTCTGAATTTACAGAACCAACACATCCTGCAAGCCTTATCTCGTCGTCTTTCTTGTTTCTATTGTTATCATTAGTAAAAAGATAATTGCCACCATTCTTTACATTATTCTTAATATACCACAGCAATCTATAATCCTCTTTTATTCTATCTAAGATCGCTTCCATTAACACGATTACCTCATTGTCAGAATGAAAATTAAACATATATATTCTGTCACCTCACATTTATTCCGCCAGTTTGCTTCTTAAATATCTATTGCAATATTGTTTGTAGATTGTCATAGCTTTCCGTTTGCTCCCTGTGGGATAGGATCTACGAGTCTCACAGTAGTTATAATCATCGTCTGCTTCTAAAATATGCACACTGAAAACCGTAGACCCGAAATTGAAACGGCTTAATAATTCACATGTAATCTTCCCGTTTGGTGTTGAACAACTCTCTATTGTATTAAACATTTAAATACCACCTTTCTTATAGAGCATCATATTCTTTCAAACACTGGCTCAATTCTCCATCCCGTCCGCTCACTTACTAACTTTGCAAGCGCAGGAGTATATACCTTTAAAACTCTTTGAGGTTTTCTCTTGTCATAGTAAACCCACCAGTAAGTTTCTTTGCCATCAGCTAAAGCTTCATCCCATTCTTTATCGTTCCACGGAACAGTCATAGTGGTCACTCCCTTATCCGCATCTGTTTGTAATCATTAAGCATTTTTTCCGCACGGCACTCTTTTACGAAAGATTTATAAACATCAATTTCCTTCGTCATCTCTTCAATAGTACTTCTATAACTGTCAAGCTTCCGATTGATGTTGTCCTGCACCATAGTTCTCAAAATTGAAATAGTGTCAGATGGGATCTCCGTTACCACTTCTGCATCATCCCCTTGACGATCTTTAATATACATGTGAAGCTGAACATTATCACATGTATCGTCAAACTCCTTTACAATCATCTGCCTGATAGCAAGACCAAGAGAGTCAGTAAGGTATTCATCCTTAAGTTCCCACGGATTAATACCAGATCCGACAAACTGTGACCGATCAAACGCATCGTAATTGCGTTCTGGTAACCATTCTACCGTGTACTCTACTGTAAGATTTGCCTTATTGTACCCAGAACCATCTTTGCAAAGGTTGTCATAAACTGGTATTCTGGTGAAGCAATTTTCTTTCGTTATCTGATCAATCTGCCCGAATTTATTCTTTGTTCTCAGTTCCCACATGGCGATCCTCCATTTTCCAGTCTTACATTGCCTTAATATCTAAAACTTCTTCGTTTAGCTCCCAGTCATGTTCTTTTCCAAACATCCTGCATTCGCTTACAGTTCCCGTGTATACAATATGATCATTTCCATAGCAGTCTGTCCAGAAGATTCCTGCGTTTACATCGTTATCAACATTTCCAACATATCCCTTACTTTCTGCAAATGCATAAAGCCCGTCTGTATGTTCTGCGGTATATACCGCTTTATACCAGTCTTCGAATGTACATTCTTCAATAGGTTTGTCCAGTTCTATAGATGTATCTTCGACAAGTCCTTCTTTCTCATACCATTCCCTTACGATCTTCTCTGGGAAATCAATGTAGGTAAGATTATCCTGATCACACTCATATTCACTGAAAAGTCCAGTTGTGTCAGCATAGACACATACGCTTATCATTTTATGGTTCATCTTTTTATCTCCTTTTTTATATGCGACGACATTATGTATCTTAACTCCGTCACAGCTTATTTCTCCGTTTTCATAACCACCGCAGAATTCCCAGTTTCCATATTTGTCTATTAGGTCACCAAATGAAATAGATGACGCTTTCTTCCTTCCACTGATATTATTAATAATGTTATAAACACGATGTTTGCTGTTGTACTGCATCCCGTAAATATCACTGATCGTCATGTAATTACCCCTTCATCCAATGTTCTTGCTTACTATATAAAAAATGGCTTCCAGTTTTTCTCTAAGTTTTTCATTCTCCCTATATAACGCACACTTGTCTGGATCTTCATACCCGATCAGCCAGTTAACTGACACGTTAAATTCTTTTGCAATACGAATGAGAATTTCATAGCTCGGTTCACGATCTCTGAAATAATATGCAATTGTTGAATATGGCACTCCGATCCTGTCCGCCATTTCCTTTTGCGTCATTCCAGATATTCGTTTAATATCACGCATCCGCTGATTAAAAATACTCATCTGATCATCCCCTTCTATTCACAATACCTAGCAAGAATTACTTTGTCTTTTGCATAGTCGTAAAATTCATTGAAATCTTCTGTTAAAGACTCATTCTTGAAATAGTCCCAACTCATCCCTTTGTCGCACAAGAACATTATTAGTGTCGATGTTGGAACCAGAAGCTCGATACACGGGGCATTCTCATACTCTTGTGGATCAGTATATTCTTCAACTGTATCCCTATATACAGTAACCCAAGTCAGATGATTCTTAGAGTAGATTTTCATGCGTCACACCTCCTCGTAATCAGTTAGAACTTCATCAATTGTCGCCTTTCCCTGTCGCCGAAAGCCACCTTTCTTAGTCCCGACAGAATTAATCACTCCATTGTCAAAACACATCCGCTGTCGCCACATGTAATGGCGATCCGCCGTGTATTTTACATCTATGAACTTATTGCTGTTTCGCTTATTTCGGTATGTTGTAATCCTCATATGCGTCTCCTTTCTAGAAAAACTCTTCTGAAAACTCCAGCTCCTCACACCACTTTGTTAAGCTTTCAATTCGCCGATGGATTGTCTTCATCGTTTCAATCGCCGTGCTGTTTTTCTTAAAACTATATCTGATGCAGTTTCCGTCATCCTTGTGCCATCCTTTAGGCACACTATCTGGTAATGTGCAATACTCGTTAAATTTGATATATCCACCGCAAGATCCAAACGTATGTCCAGAACAACAATAGTTCGTGTAATATCCCTTGTCGTTCAGCATCATAATAGGAATCAGCATCTCTTCGTCACACTCGAACATTTCACCATAGCAAGATGAGATGACGCATGGCTGTGTATATGAATGTTCTTCTACTTTTATTGATTTGCTGTCAAATACGTTCCCACAATCAGGGCAAAGAAAATAACTCATTTTAGTCTCCTTTCTTACAGAACAATTTATTCGTTGTCTACGATCTCAAATCCTTTATCCCAGTCAATGTCTACATAATCCGCCTTATTCTTATATCTGATCTTATTAAGTATCATTTAATTGCACCCTAATCCTATCCAAGAATAACCACATCATCAGGATTATTGTTATCGTGAAAAAGTCCATATTCAGAGCACTCTTTAATAGTTTTTTTGTCAGTTATGAACGGATAAAACAATGTGTGATACCCGTTACCCTCGTCATCATCAGATATCAGGATGTGTTTTTCTCCATATCCTTCCTTGACCAGATCGTTTACGATAACTGCAAGTTGTTTTACTGTAAGTGCGCCCATTTCTCATCTCCTCCATCCTAGTTCTTCTTCTACCATCTCCTGCAGTTCATCATAGTCTACGGGACGATTATTAATCTCCCAGATCGTCCAGTTTCCGTGAACATTGTGTCGCTGAAGTATCTCAAGGATATCTTCGTACTTCATATCACTCTGACTTGCAATCTTTGTTGCAGTCCATCTGCGCCTATTCTCGATCTCGTATTCTGGCGCAATTGTTTCTGTACACATAAATTAATCCTCCAGAAATAAGGCTTCAATATAAGGCTTCAATGCAAGCGCCTATTGCATCGTATATCTCTTCTTCGTATATCTCTTCTATGTGCTCATTATCGATTACTTCAAGCATTGTCATAAGTGTTGACATAATTACCGCCCATACTTCCTTCGTGCATCTAATCGTTACCATTCTGTTGCTCCCTTCTTTCGAATCCATTAATAGTGATTAGTCTTCTAATCAGATCGGATACATCTCCGACCGCTTTGCACAATTTTTTATCTGGATATTTTCCTGCTTCCACATAAAGTTTATGCATAATTTCCTGCCAGTCTTCAACTTTTACAGTCATCCGCTATCATCTCCTTCAAACTCATCCTGTGGGATATAACTATCCCCATTGATCCTGCCCTCTTCTTTGAATTTTTTTAGTAGCCAACGAGGAACATCTAAATCATCATAAAGATCGTATCCGTATGCCTTTGATGCTTCCTCGCTATAAGCTTCTGCCTTTAAGGCTTCGTACTGCTCATCCGTAATCATGACACTCATGCCAATCCTTGCCCAGATTATCCTGCTCATTTTACCACTCCTTTCCTTAGTCCATTCTCCCGTAGTCGTATCGGATCTGGCTTTCTCTTATACTGCACTCCTTCGACTTCCGTGCTGTCGTCATTCGGATACAGTGTCAAGTTCCACGAGTTTCCAAGCTCGTAGTATACACCATAATCCTCGAACAGCTTCTCAAGCGATTTTGAACCGCTTCCGTAGTTCAGTAGATCGTACAGCCTACCTTCGAATGCCATACTTAATATATGATTTTCATTGACATACTCGAAGTAGTCAATCGGATGGCAATTCTCCGTCACCTCTACTGGAGCATCCTTAAAATGGTAGTTATAGTCATCGTCAAAGACGATGTCGCCAGATCCGACGTGAACACGCTTACCGTTAAAATATACGGATGTGTCGTCGTATCCTTTGTTCACGCAGATCTTGACCACTTTGTTGCCAAGATCCTCGATCATCTGTTTTGTCAGTTTACTCATGCTTCGCTCCTTTTCTTCTTCTAACATTCTTCAAGTTCTTCAATACCATTCAAGTTCTTCAATACCATCTATGACATCTTCAATCATGTCTTCTCCGTCTCCATCTTCTGGCTGATTACAGATTTCTATTTCTTTGTTAAAGATATTGATATTAAGAAAAATCCCATAATCAATCCCACCACCGTTTGCCGACAATCTCCATTCATATTCAGAATCTTGGATCACATCTGCTAATAGTTTAAGGCAATGTGCTAATGCCATCGGATTATATCTATCAACCTCTACCGAATAAAGTTCTTTCATTTTTTATCTCCTTTCAGTTGAACTACACGACCATTTCTTTTTGCACTTATCCCAGTACTCCATTTTTCATTTTTGCATCTCCTTTTATGCGCATCTATCAATAAGCTCTTTATATCTTGTGTAATCATCATCCGTTCCGTAGCCCGAAAGAAGCAACTGGAATTCTTCTAGCCACTCACAGATGTACTGATCCTCATCTCTGTAGTTGTTTTTATACCAGTTATTGTCAGAAAATTCTCGGAAGGCTTCCATATTTCTTTTGATATAATCGCTCCATCCGCAGATGGGATCGCCACAGCAGGTGTAATCTTTTACTTCGATTTTTTTGCATAGCGCCGAGCAAAACTCGTCATAGTCGTCTTCTGGTGTGGCGCTTAGTGTCACTGTTATTACTTCGTCGTAAACATCGTCAACCGTGTCACACCCGTATTCCGCATATTCCGTTTCCATGAAATCATCGTACAGCATTTTTTATTCCTCGCTTTCTTTTGTAAAATGGGATGCTACCCGTAGGAGCGCAGTCCCTTCACGGTTACAAGATACTGTTCTGGTAGAACGCTAATATCGGTTACCCTTTATGCCATCCCATTACTATCCTATCTAATATCTAATAACAAATTCGAGATAAGCTTTCAGATCCTTTCTTGCTTGGTCAAGCTCCTGCAGAGCTTTATCTCTCCGCTCTATGCAAAAATCACAATATTCCTCGTCTGGATCAGCTTTCGCTCTCTCCGCCATCAGTTCCTCTCCACATATCTGCTCTTTACAGATAGCTCTGTTTTCTCTCTTGAGAATATCAAGTAAGCTTTCCGTCATCACTTTATCTCCTTTCTTTAATACTATTGATCTGGATCATTTTTTATACAAGCATCTTACTGGCTTCTTCCAGAATATACTTCTTAGCATCGTCGCTGTAGACGATCTTTACATTGCTTTTACTCCTGTTGGGGCAGGTAGCCCTGTATACATCGGTCACGTACCACTTGCCCTTAACATTCTTGGCTTCCCAGTGTGTAGACTCTGGGCGATACTTGTATGCATTTGGGAAGTGTTCCGCCCCGTCATAATGGACGGTAGTGCCGTCCAGATGGACTTTCGGAACAGTGATCCTGCTGAGAACACGGACAATGTCCTTTGCAGTCACCGTTCTGGCTGTAGCTTTACCTTCTGCTTCTGTGATTGCATTTGTAAGTTTCTCTTCGTTGGTAATAAGGATCTTCATGGCTTATCTCTCCTTTCCTGCCTAACATTCTGTTCCACCGCATATTCCGTGGAATTTATCCAACTTTTTCTCTACCTCGTCAAGCTTAAGTATAAGCATGCCGAGTTCCTGACCGAGCCTGTCACACTCCTTTTTAAGACTGTCACGTTTCTTTTCAAGATCGTCACATTTGGAAGTCACCATTTTAATCAGATCGTCGTCTGTCTGATTTTTATAGGCGATCCCGAACAGAAACATCAGTCCGCCCGTATTATCTCCGTCCATGATTTCGGAGTATACAGCAACATCATCGTAGTCTTCATCAATTATGATAACAAAAGGATAGCTATCATAATAACTGAATTTTATTACTCTGCTTTTTCGCTTTTCAATGGCTTCCCCTTTCCACACTAACATCTCGTATCTCCTTTCTTATCTTTAATAATGATTATATAGACATTATACAAGTGATATTTCTATCTGTCAATATGTCTGGAACAACTTTTTTAATCACCTTTCATATAAACTAAGTCCCTGAGATAGCATAGGCAACTTATCATATCACAGTATTTGGCGATCTGTTTTTTGTGCTTCCGAAGCCCACACTCACTGGGAGTGTAGTAGATGCAGTAAATCCTGTAAGGATTTACCTTATCATTGCTATCATGGATCACCTCGAAGGTTCCTTTATGCATCATCTTTAATACCTGTCTTTTCATATGCTACCTTCCTTTCTTAGATAAAGTCTCTTATTGACATTCCCGGGGCATCCCACGGATTGCTCGGCGAGTAATCTCCGTTACTAGCTGACGGACAGTCGTCTTCTAGCTCAAGACAGCTAGGTGTTCCTTCCTCGTACTTCAGACAATCCTTTGCGGATGCGATCTCATCTTCCTCACATGATGCCATCTCATAGTCGATGCAGAAGTCAATTAAGTCTCCCCAACTGGCAAAACATCTGTATTTGCAGTTACCACATTTCTTCATTTTTCACACTTCCTTTCCTAATCTATATCGCACTGCACATTATCCTTGTCGTATCTCCCGTGGCGGATGTCGTATACGCTGATCGATCCATAAGTATATCCGTCATCGTTCCGCAGGAACACCTCGCAGTCATCATCGAAATTTTCGGTAAGATGATCGACAAATTCCCTTACAGTCATCGTGCTGTAGCACTGGGATGGAGTATATCCATCCCGATTACCATTGATGAAAACTACTTTCTTCATATCACCATCTCCTTCTCATTTCTCTGTCACAACTGTCACAGCACAGGATATTGTCCGTCCATGCCAGTTCGCTCTCGCTTACAAATTCTCCGCAGACAGGACACTTTTCCAGAAAAACAAGATATTCAATGTCCTGATCGGTAACTCCATGATCTTTAAGGAATGCAATCGCTTCTTCCTTACCATCGAATTCCATTACATCGCCATCATCATCCAGAATATATTCCAGATCGTTAATTGTGATACCATTTATGTGTCTGCCAACTATCATATCCATTCTCCTTCCTAAATCAGACCGTGTTCTTCCATCTGCTTTCTGGCAATCTCAGGATCTGGAAAGTCTTCTGGTATAAATCCTCTCTCCAGAGCTTCCATATAAAATTCCTCGTCTCCCCAGAAGAATTCCTTGGCGACTTCCGCCATGCAACTTAACTCATCCTCGACATCGATGTCGGCTTTACTCTGCAGGACGCACACACTCGGTGATCCTACTGTAGTGAATAGGCAGACAAATTCCGACTCGTCAATGTCATCTGCGCAAATCCTCATGTCGTCAGGAAGATATGCAATCATTTCCTTTAATTTTCTAATAGTCATAGGTCGTCTCCTTTCCTATTTAAGCGTGACGGCTAACATCTTGCCTTTTACACCGTCAACTCTGGGGATCATCGTAAACCGATCAATCTCCCTGTCGGCGATCTCGCAGTTAATCAGGCGGAAAGCACCTTCTGGTTCCCTGATGATTTTTCCCCTGATAATATCATCGACTACACATACAATATCGTTTGATAAAGCAGATTTGACAAAATCATTGAATGTCATATTGCATCTCCTTTCTAATTAAATTCCATGCGCCATCCAAGCTCGATGACATCATCACCGAAGTATCCGCCGTCCTCTTTGATTGCTTTGATTGAGACTACTTCTACGTTATTTGCTGTGGTATAGGGATCACCGTGTCTATTATATGACAGCGCCACTTTCTCCCTTGCTTCATCGGTGCTGTTTGCTTTCACGATGCCACATCCGCCGTCGTCTACCTGATAGGCGAAGTAATCGCCTTTTGTAAGTTTTTTGATAACTTTCATATTTTATCTCCTTTCCTTGGCTCCTGCAGGATCACGATGCTTCACGATACATTGCATCGACGATTTCTGTTTTTCCTATTTTTTCCATGTAGTTTCTCTTGTGCTTGGCAACGACTTTCACGATCTCATCTGCGCAATCAACGATTGCCCGAAACTCGTCATCAGTCGTCTGTGTGATCTTGTCTTTGATCGTCAGGCGAGAGCGACAAAAAACGTCTTCCCTGTACACGATGTCCGTGATGCACATCATCGCTATATATCTCAGGTGCGACAAATTAGAAGTATCGCATTCATAATATTTATATGTTCCGTTTCTTTTTTCAGCGTGAATGAAGCTTATCTCACGCTGATTTTTCATCGATTTGAGAAGACAGCGTCTTCTGAAATTCACATCAGTATCTGGCTCTTTCGCCATCTTCAGATCCCTTTGTAACATATTGATCTGATCCTGCAAACCAATTATTTGCTTTTTCATCTCCAGAATGGTTTCGCTATCGGCTATCGTTAATCTCATGGTTTCTCTCCTCTTCTTTAGATAATATGACCTATCAGTTTCCCCTGTCTGCTGATGGTGCGGATCTCGTGCTCCGCATCCATGACAATCGTGCCGTATACGTTTTTCGGTTCTATACTTCTGAGGATGTTCTGATAATCCATCAGGAATTGTTTGCCGTACTTATATCTCTTGACCGATTTCCTTTTATACTTGATCTTCATTTCTTGCTTCCTTTCTACAGGCTGTTCATCTTTTTTGGTCACCTCACGTAACACCTGTCAAATTACTTGCTCGGATCGATCCCCACGGGGATGTAATGATACACCTGCTTACTCTGGTAATAAACCTCTCCCGTTTCATCGCAGATTTCATCAGTAATGAAGGTTACATCGCTACCCGAAGTACGATTCCATCCATTATCCTGCATCCACTTCTCGACGACATCGTACGTTGACATCATCGAAAAACAAGGAAATGGATTGTATCCTGCAAAATAAAACTCCTTCGCCTTGCCAAGCTTTCCGTTGGCGAGTGTCTGCGATTCAGAAACCACTATGCATTTTTTGTTTCCCTTTTCCCAGTATGATCTGTAAGTTACCCTAGTTTTCTTCATCTCTCTTCTCCTCTCTGTACAAGTTAATAGTGCATGACTACCGACGAAACTGTCGTCGGCAGATTGCGTATTAAGTTGTAGTGCTGAGATCCTGCTTCAATATGCCGAAGATCAAAAATACTCTATCTAGTACCTAGTTTGCTCATGAAGCAGTTTCTCTTTTGTCCCTTAGAAGTAGTTCTGGATCAGACTGCAGATAACCAGATTGACCAGAAGCAGGATATAGAAGCTGTATTTCATCATCAGTTCTTTCATTTTATACTCCTTCCTTTAATACTCAATTTTTGCAGAATTCCCTTTTCGGCAGATCGTATATATTGTAAATGTAATTGATCAGGTTAGTGTAGTGGCTGTCATGCATCATCCTACTATGTACTTCCTGCAGTGTTCTGTGATCCTGCAGGTTCCATGACCAGTTTTCAAAGTATGTTCTGCCTTTATCCGTGACATGTTTGATCTCGACTGTGTCAGTGCCGTCGTGGTGGTATCCGCGCAGGAAAAGGTGACCGTTTTCGTCCCAGATTTTGAAGTAGTCGCAGTGATCGAAATGCTTCATAAGTCCTGTGATCCCTTCGAATATAAAACCACCAGAACATGTCCCATCCCATCTTCCTGCTGTGCCAACTGCCAGACAGGTTCCTGCAAGCAGTTTGTTGGCTTCCCTTTTGAATTCATCCCAGTAGTAGTCCAGACGGAACATAAGCTCATTATAGATCTGATCTTCGGAAGGATCTTCGTTTCCATCCCAGATTAAGTACTCACGGCACTCGGCTTCCAGATCCTCGGTGTTGTAGTTGTCATAGATAATTCTCTCTTTAGCTTTCATGATATTCTCCCTTCTTGTTTTTATCCGAAAAGATACGGCTGATCTGGTTCGAAGTTAATACATAAATTCTGCGGAGTCGGATCTGTGTGTGCTTCATACACATGTGTTACATAACATCCTGACTGCAGACTCTTGGTAACAATCTCGTATGCTTCCTTATGGGATTTGGCTTTGACATATCCCCAGACGACTTTTCTTTCTCTCGTTCTCCAGTATGCAATGTACAACATCTCTATCTCTCCATTCTATCTAGTCCGTATAATCCATCAGATAATCGATGGCATTCTGGACGCTGTCGGCTTCTTCCTCAAGCTCCTCGATCTGCTCTTCCAGTTTCTCGATCTTACGCTCCTCTCCTGCCGTAAGTTCCCTTTCTGCTTCGTACGCAGTCTCCTCGATCTGCTCGATCTTTTCCTGCAGGTCTTCCTGCTTGGCTTCGATCTTCTCCAGTATTGCTTCCAGTGCTTCTACCTGTCTGTTCAGTTTTATCATCTTTATCTCCCTTCTTCACATTCTGCTGTTGTTAGTCCCGAAGCCCCAGATGGGGCTTTTCGTCTTAATTCTCAAAGACTCGTCAGGGGACTTTACCATGTTATCCCTTTTGATATCCGAAACTTTTCGATTGTCTCATTGATTTTTTTGTACTGCACTTCCTGCATGTGGTAGTACTTCCTGCAAGCAGACCAGTAATTTCCTGCGTTCAAAACCACTTCTCTGACAAATGGAGTGTCCTCACAGTCATCGTCATTAAAGCAACTAATCGCCTTGTCAAACTTGATCCTGTACAGCGCTTCTCCGTTTAGCGCCTTTTCCAGAATTGGTGCGCATTCGACAAGCCATTCCGCACCGTCAGGATCTTTTCCGATCTCCGCTCTGTATTTTGCAAGCGGAATGCCATATGCCATTGCTTCAGTTCCCTGACACATCCAATTAAAAGCTGTCATGTTAAGTTCCCTTCTCCCCGTAGCCAGATAGGTCAGCATATATGTTACTGTGCATAGATAATCATTTCGTTTCTATTGATCGTGTAGCTATTTACTTTTAGTGATCCTGCATCACGGTATTCTTCGTTTGCGAGATCTGTCACTGTTAGAAGAATGCGATCATGTGTGTGCACGTTTCTTACGTCAACCAGTAAAATTGTACTCGTGCCGATATTCATTAAATGTAGTAGATTTCTAACCTTCATATACTCTCCCTTCCTACTCTTCATCCTCGATCCCCATCAGGAAATTTACCTGACCGATGATCTCTTCTATCACACAGTTATAAATCAATGCATTTAATACTAATTTTTTGGCTGTCTGTCTGGTGAGTCCTTCGTGGACTCCCAGAACTTCATCCACCAGACCATCGATCACTTCCGTAGCAGTTAACTTATAAAGTTCTCTCATACCCTTCCTTTCCCCAGATGTCCATCTGGTCTATATTTCATTTATTAAATCTACGAATATCTTATCACAGCCAAATTTCCGTTTCAAGTGGAAGTATTTTTGATTTAGCAGGATTATTTTTAGGTTTTAGGATCTGGGGCAGAAGATCATGCCCCGATCCCTTCTATAATTTTTCCTGCCGTGGTGCGGATCGCATCCAGCGTACTCCTAAGCTC
>Ga0310690_10003782_pt1 | contig 22222 bp, 12 predicted proteins | sample AusTroGonzalo_MG_2_FD_207661 | JGI IMG/M metagenome (GOLD analysis project Ga0310690, IMG submission 207661) | Bovine rumen microbial communities from tropical cattle in Woodstock, Queensland, Australia - Gonzalo_04 (v2) (version 2) | ecosystem: Host-associated > Mammals > Digestive system >... | reverse complement strand
CTGCGAGCCAGTTTTGCCGGCTACACGCTTTCCAGGCGTGCCTCTTCAACCACTCGAGCACCTCTCCCTGCGTTAAGCGGATGCAAAGGTAGTAAAAAAATGAGAAATGAGAAATGAGAAATGAGAAATGATGATTACATTTACACATATTTAACAAAAGAAAACCCTTGAGGCGTTGGCTGTAGTGATACGGGCCACCTCTTCTTCACTGACGTCATAAACCTCGGCGAGTTTACGGAGCACCTCAAAAACAAAGGCAGGCTCGTTGCGCTTTCCACGATGGGGCACTGGAGCCATATAGGGGGCATCGGTCTCGAGGACAATACGCTCCAAGGGTACGACAGAGGGAAGAACGACAGGTAAATTCGACTTCTTGAAAGTCAAGACTCCCCCTATCCCCAACACGAAGTTCTCAAACTGTAAGAGTTCGCGGGCCTCGATCTCATTGCCCGTAAAACAATGGAACACACCACCTGCCAAATTGTTCGCGTACCTTTTTAATATATATACCATCTCATTCTGCGCCTTGCGACAGTGGATCATCAGCGGCAGATGCGTCTCTACAGACCAGCGTACTTGTTCCTCGAAAGCCAAAAGTTGTTCTTGCTCAAACTCACGGCTCCAATAGAAGTCAAGCCCGACCTCGCCGATGGCAATGGGAGCCTCAGCCACCGCCCTCTCCAAATGGAGATGAGGTTCAAGCAAGTCATAGATGGCATCCAGTTGTTCGCGCCAGTCGGAACGAACCTCTTCAGGATGAAGGCCCAACATGGGATAGCAATAGTCAGGATACTGATTACAAGTATCGAGAACCGTCTGGCAGGACTTCAAGTCGATGGCGGGAACAAATATCTTTGTCACTCCAGCCTCTCTTGCACGAGCAACCACCTGTTCGCGGTCTTCAGCAAACTCCTCGCCATCCAAATGGCAATGCGTATCGATATACTCAATCATAATTTAAAGACGATGGGGATACAGACTTTGGTGCGACAAGGTTTGGCATTCATCACGCCAGGCTGCCAGTTGGGCATCATACGGAGCACGCGCAGTGCCTCGCGATCACACTCCGTAGAGAGTTTCTCCACAAGTTCAAGGTCGGAGATACTACCGTCGGTATTGATGACAAACTGCGCCACTACCCTACCCTGTACCTTCCGCTGTTGGGCAGCAGCGGGATATTTTAGGTTTTTCGTCAACCACTTCATCAGTTCCACCGCCCCTCCCGGGAATTGAGGCAGATCTTCTACCACACGGATATCGAGAGGCGCATCATACATATCCACCGCCTCAGGCAATTCATCTTCTTGTTCCTCTGGTTTCGGTTCCTCTGGAGGTGCAATTGGCTCCAACAGTTCTGGGGCAATCTCCACATCTTCCTCCACAAGGTTGAGTTCTTGCGAAGGTGGCATTTTCTCCTGTGGTTCCTGAGGAATCATCATAGGTACCTCGTCATCCTCACGATGAAGAGGCGACAGTTCCATCTCCAACTCCTGATCCTCGGCAGCCGTATCGAAGAAGGCCCACCCTGAACCGTCGGTGTTCCATTCAAGAGCCACCAGACAGAGGGCAAGGACGAGAATCAGTCCCAAGAGATATCTTGTCGTCGGATTCATAATAAAACCGCCTTTCTTTCGTTATATTTCTATATTCAAAGTGCAAAATTAAGAAATTATTCGTATCTTTGCATCCGAATTAGCGTTTTTTAGATGAAAAAAGGAGTTTTTACTATCATAGCTATCCTTTTCGCTCTCCTGACACATGCCCAAGAGAGTGAGACAGCATACAACTTCCTCCGTCTGCCAGTAAGTGCACATGTGGCAGCGTTAGGCGGTGAGAACATCTCACTCAACGAGGACGATGCCACGCTCATCTTCCATAACCCTGCCCTCATGAATTTCGTGGCTGACAAAACCATCAACCTCAACTACATGACATATATGGAAGGAGCCAAGACCGCCAGTGCAGCCTTTGTCAAAGGCATCGGTGAACGGGCTTCCTGGGGTGTGACGGGCCAGTATATGGACTATGGCACAATGAAACAGACCACCTACGACAATATTGAGATTGGCGAGTTCAGTGCCAAGGACATCTGTATTGGAGGTTCTTTTGCATACGCCCTGACCGATAAGATTTCTGGCGGTATCACTGCAAAATTCATTACCTCGAACATTGCCGACTACAACTCCATCGGTGTGGGTGTCGATCTCGGACTCAATTACACTGACTCCATTGGCGACCTGAGCATTTCCGTAGCCGCTAAGAATCTCGGAGGACAGGTAAAGGCCTACGACGAGGAGTTTGAAAAGATTCCATTCGACCTTCAGGTGGGTGTTACCAAACGCCTCACCAACTCCCCGTTCCGTTTCTCGGCTACTCTCTCCCGTCTTAACGACTGGGATCAAGGTTTCATCAAACATCTGGCTGTTGGTGCCGACGTGCTGCTTTCCGAGAATATCTATCTCGCTGCAGGCTATAACTTCCGTCGTGCCCATGAGATGAAAATCACTGATGCTGAGGGAGCCAGTGCCCACGGAGCAGGTTTCTCACTTGGCGCGGGTATCGCTCTACAACGTTTCAAACTCCACCTCGGCTACGGCAAATACCATGTATCGGCCAACAGCCTGCTTATCAATGTTTCCTACGCATTATGAAGAAAATCACTATAGCAATTGACGGCCACAGTTCGTGTGGAAAAAGCACGATGGCCAAAGATCTTGCCCGTGAGATCGGCTACGTCTATGTAGATACGGGTGCCATGTACCGCAGTGTCACCCTCTATGCCCTGCGCAAGGGACTGTTCAATGCTGACGGCAATGTGAAGACTGAAGAATTGGAAGCCGAGATGCCCAACATCCACATCTCTTTCCAGTTCAACGCAGAGACAGGCCGCCCCGACACCTATCTCAATGGCGAATATGTGGAGAAGGAAATCCGTTCCCTCGAGGTGAGCAGTCATGTGAGTCCCATCGCCGCCATCGGTTTTGTGCGTCGCGCCCTCGTGGCCCAGCAACAACAGATGGGCAAGGACAAGGGTGTGGTAATGGACGGACGCGACATCGGTACCGTCGTCTTCCCCGATGCCGAACTGAAGGTCTTCGTCACAGCCTCTGCAGCCGTACGCGCTCAGCGTCGCTACGATGAACTGAAGGCCAAAGGCATGCCTGCTGACTACGATGACATCCTAAAGAATGTGGAGGAACGCGACTATATCGACTCCCATCGCGAGGAGTCGCCACTACGTCAGGCTGATGACGCCATTCTCCTTGATAACTCGGAGATGACAATTCCAGAACAGAAAGAATGGCTGTTAGAACAGTATAAAAAAATTGCAGGGTGTTAGCCCTGCATTTTTTGTATTGCCTCGCGGCATTGCTCCATCAACCATTTGGGCGTGGAAGTGGCTCCGCAGATGCCAACGGTCTTGATGCCCTCCAACCACTCCTGCTGAATCTCGCAGGGGTCTTCTATTAGGTGGGTGTTGGGATTGACACGCAGACACTCGTTGAAAAGCACCTTGCCATTACTGCTTTTCCGTCCACATACAAAAAGGATAAGATCGTGGCGGGTGGCAAACTGCGAGATATTGGGCATCCGGTTGGCTACCGAACGACAGATCGTATCGAAGCACTTGAAGGTGGCATCTGGGGACATATGTGTCTGGATATAGTCGATGATACGATGAAACTCGTCGAGCGACTTCGTGGTCTGGCTATAAAGATAGATATCACTGGAGAAATCGAGTTTCTTCACCTCGTCGAAACTCTCGATGACGATGGCAGTGCTATTGGTCTGTCCCACCAGTCCAAGCACTTCCGCATGACCTTTCTTACCAAAGATCACTATCTGGGAGGCAGCGGATGGCGAATCCCCCGCAATACAGACATTAGAATCGTACTGACGCTTGATGCGTTTCTGGAGTTGGAGCACCACAGGACAGGTCGCATCAATGATCTCGATATTATTACGACGCGCCAGTTCGTAGGTCTCTGGTGGCTCACCATGCGCCCGCAGCAACACCTTCACGTCGTGGAGTTCACGGAGTTCTTCGTGATTGATGGTGATAAGTCCCATCTCACGGAGACGTTCACACTCCATGCCGTTGTGAACAATATCACCGAGACAGTAGAGGGTACCACCTTGTGCCAATTCTTCCTCGGCCTTATTGATGGCGGTGGTCACCCCGAAGCAGAATCCACTGCCATTGTCAATCTCAATCTGAATCATATTTCTATTTTTAACTAGGAATTCCTAGGATTTCCTAGGACAACCTAGGATATCCTACGATTTTAGGGAATTAAAATATAAATCAAGCAGATCCTGGGCAGCGATAAAAGAGGTTTTCTGACCTGCGAGGACGCCCTGCTCTGCGGGCAGCAACTGTGACTTGATGAGCGGATTGTTGTAGAAGTTCAGTCGCAAGTGCTCGTTGATGCTCTCATACATCCAGTACTTCGACTGCTCATTGCGACGGTAGTCGAAATAGCCGTTGGCCTTCACAAAATCGATATACTCGTAGATCATATCCCAGATTTCCTTGACACCCGTACCGTAGAATCCACTGTAACAGAGTACCTGTGGCAGCCAACCGCTATCAGGTTTTGGGAAGAAATGAAGGGCGTTGCGGAAATTGGTAGCCGCCATGTGACAACGATCCACATTGTCGCCGTCGCACTTGTTGATGACGATACCGTCGGAAATCTCCATGATACCTCGCTTGATACCTTGCAACTCGTCGCCTGTTCCCGCCACCTGAATGAGCAGGAAGAAATCTACCATCGAGTGACAGGCCGTCTCACTCTGTCCTACGCCGACAGTCTCCACGAATATCTTGTCGAAGCCCGCTGCCTCACAGAGGATGATGGTCTCACGGGTCTTCCGTGCCACGCCACCCAACGAACCTGCTGACGGACTGGGACGGATGAAGGAGTCTGGATGCAGAGCCAGTTTCTCCATTCGCGTCTTGTCGCCGAGGATACTGCCCTTGGTACGCTCGCTCGACGGGTCGATAGCGAGGACGGCCAATTTGCCGCCTTTCTCCTTGAGTACATGGATGCCAAACTCATCAATACTCGTTGACTTACCAGCACCCGGTACGCCGCTGATACCCACACGCACAGAGTTGCCACTATAAGGCAGACACTTGTTGATAACCTCCTGTGCTTTGGCCTGATGGTCGGGGTTGACACTCTCAATGAGGGTGACGGCCTGCGAGAGGATGGTGACATCGCCCTTGAGGATTCCCTCCACCATCTCCGCAGGTGAGAGTTCACGACGACGGTTGCGCTTGAGGTATGGATTGACAATAGGAGGCTGTTTGACCCCACTGTTGACCTGCAGGCCTGCATATTCTGAACTGTTCTCAGGATGTTCCATCTTACTTCACATTAATATTTATGACAACCTTGGCATGATCAGGGTCGTTGGTAATCATAAGGATACGGGGCTTAGTACGCAACTTGTGCAGGTCATCGGCATAACCCGTGATCTTCATTGTAGTGGTCTCATTCGGCTCCAGAGACTGCTTCCCCAACGTCACCTTCAAACCACTGGTAAACAGTTGCATGGAGGATATCTTCAATGTGGTCTTGCCCATGTTGGAGAGGACGACCTCAGTCGTCTTCTTCGACTTGCCGCCGAAGTCAGTAAAATCAACTTCAGTGGTTGACATATGGAGTTGTGGGGCAAGGGCTTTACTGAACTCATCATAGTCCTGAAGATGTGGCAACAGTACAACAGAGACAGGAATCTCATTGTCCTGGCTCACCTTCTCGCCCAACTTCTGTCCGAGATAGACAGAGGTCTGCGTCAGTCCGTAGTCACGCAACTTGTCAGAGTTGAGGGTCACGCTGATGGTACCCCCCTTACCAGGGCTTAATGTCTCTGGCTTCACAGTAGCAGAGAGATACGGTGGCAGGTGCATAATATTGGGTTGCATCATCTCGTCGCCATTATTCATGACATGGATTTCCTGCATCGGGGTGTCGCCCTTGTTGACATCATCAAACTCCAACTCGTTCTTGTCGAACAACAAATTACCCATCGACAATGGATAATTACCTGTATAGTCGAGCACTTCCGGCACGACGACGCCTCGCATCGTCAGATAGACAGGCTTGGGGGAACCATTACTGGTGATGGCAGCCATCTTCTGGAAGTGTCCCAGCATCTTGGCATCGTAGGTCATCTTGATGGTAAACTTCTCATTGGCACCCACTTCCCTAGGATATTCCACAGCCGTACAGCCACAGTCGGGCTTCACACTCTCGATGACCAGACGGCGCCGACTTTTGTTGCTGAGTTCAAAGGTTGCCGTGATAGGTTGCATGAACCCCGTGCGCCCCGCATTTACCTTAGCCTGTGATACGACTATCTTCTGGGCTACAGCAGTGAATAGTGAACAGTGAATTGCGAATAACAATAACAGTATTTTCTTCATAATCATTCTTTGACGTTGAGCGTTTGTGACTTCGTGGTGCCATGGAACTCTGGAGCGTAGGCGCACTGCACCGTACAACTGCCTGTCTCGTAGGTACCAGGACGGTCGATAAAGTATTCTGTGTCGATAACATGCTTGCCTTTCGACAGAATATCGAAGTAATAGTTCGTCGAGTAGTCGCGCGGTGTGCAGTAGGAACCATTGTGATAGCCACTCAACTGCTTCACGGGCTCCAAACAGGCGGCACGCTTATCCACCACCTGCACAAAGTCGTAGTCACGGTCGGCCTCGATGGTGATACGGACGGTGATGCGGTCGCCTACCTTACGACCTTCACCCAGAATCTCGCGGGTGACCTTGAGACCAGAGGACTGGTCGGTGATGTTCTTCGTGGGCTGGGTGAACTGCGCATAGACGGCTCCCCAGGAAGTGCCTTCCGAGGTCTTCTCCACCGTCAGCGTCTTGCTCTCCACAGGCATTGGTGCCTTCACATAGCCGATGCCAGCCGTTGCCTTTGGTGTCTCCAAAGGTTGGGCATCCACCGTCAGCGTGGCATTCGCCGCATCGAGGGTCAACGGACAACCGTTGAGGAAGGCATAGACGGCATTCACGCTGTTGATCGGCGTGTCCCAAGCCTGCGTGCGCTTCGATTGCAGGAGCCAGCGTTGCATCTCTTGGATAGTCTGCTGGTCGTCCGGGGTGAGACGCTGCAAGGCTTCAATGGCCATTGTCTGCGTGGGAATCTTATAGTCGAACCACGAATAACCTGCTCGTGGTGTATCGTAATAGCGACCCATCTCCTCGCGATAGACGGTGTATTCTTTCAGGCTCTTCACATATTCCTTGGAGCGTGCGGGATCGGTCTTCGAGAGGATGACGGCTGTCAGAGCCTTCTCATAGATGCTCTGGTTCTTGATTTCTTTCTTCAGGAGTGGCATCAGGTAGGCATTGGCAGCCTGCACATCCGACGGCAACGTACGTCCGTCGAGGGAACAGATATAGAGCCACTGCAAACACTTCAGACTCGGGAACGATGGTTTATTCCCCTTCTTCTCCCATTTCTTCATCTCCTTCACGATATCTACTACCTCACGACCCATGAACTTAAAGGCCTTGTCGAGCATGGCGCTGGTCTCATCCTTCTTGCCAGTGAGCGCATTCAGACGGACGAGCATCTCAGAGACGGCCACGGTCATATAGAAACTACCTGGCATATCGGGCCACCACGACCAACCGCCATCGCTCCGCTGGAGACCTTTCATCTTGTCGAGTGACGACGATAGGCGCATCTGCATGGTATTCGCGTCAAAGAAGTCAGCCAAGCGCTGCTTCTGTTCTGTCTCATTGTCGGCATCCAGCACCCATGGTGTCTCGTTGAGGACCAGTTCCTTGAGATCCTGGTTCTTCTCCAGGGCACTCATCAACGAGGTCTCGTTGCCTGTCTCCTGTTGCCAGAGGTCAAAAGCGGTCTTGGCTTTCGGATTCTGGTCGATGATATACTGACCGATGCTGTTGGCATAGTATGAAGCACTCTGCGAGATGGCGTTGTCGTCGATGGGTTTACCGATATAAGGCAGAGCCTGGATCATCAGCCACGCAGGATTGTTGGTGTATTCCACCGTCAGTTTGCCACCCTTTCCATCAGCAGGAATCAACTGCGAGAGGTCAATGGTCTTCGTACCCGGCTCTATCTGTGTGAAGGGCACGGTGACAATCACCCGATCCGTAGAAGGAAGCAGCGGCAGATAGTGCTGTTCGCCGTCGCTGAAGCCTTCGCCCACTGCCATCACCTGACAGATGAGGAGTGACGACTGTTCAGTAAGTGACAAGTGATAAGAGGCGGTGGTGGTAGCACCGGTACCCAGTGCAAACGGCTCTGTCTGTTCATAGACCACAGCATCAGTCTCCGGATCGATGAGTCTTAAAGTGGCCTTGCCACTGATGTCATGGTCACAAGTGTTGAAGATGCGGGCGGTGATGGTGGCCTCGTCGCCCTCACGGATGAAGCGCGGCATATTAGGCTGTATCATCACGTCCTTCTTGGCCACGGCCTCACCCTCAAGCATACCGTAGCACATATCCTTCGTATGGGCCAGACCCATGAAGCGCCAGGTGGTGAGACTCTCCGGCAACGTGAATTTCAGGGCTACCCTACCCTCTGCATCCGTCGTCAACTGGGGATAGAAGAAGGCGGTCTCGTTAAGGTTCTCACGGATCTGCACGGGAGGTTCATTTTCCTCCGGATCCTGACGAACCAAATCCAATCCGGCAATACGTCCCTTCAAAGCCTCCTCGACACCCATGTCGATACCCGTGGTAGCATTCGGCGACGAGGGACTCTCGACTCTAGCCACCTTCGCGACGACTGCTTCATCGAGGACAGCCATCTCCTCCGCTATAGGCAGTCCGGCTCCCATAGCCCTGGATTTCAGGACAGCGGCACCTCTCACCCGTCTGGTACTATTGATACCAACATAGCGGTTAGGATGCCATGACGGGAACACTTCCTCGTCGAAATGGCTCAACGCAAGATCGCGTGCTGCCATCCGCGACCAAGAATAGGAGCCGAACATCGATACGGGATAACGATTGGGAGTCGTCCACTGCACAGACGGAGTAGAGAAGTACATGTATGGGTAGAAGTTCCACTGGTGCTTCTGCAACTGGTCGAGACTCTGGTCGTAAAGCGTCGCCGTCAGCATTGCGTCGGCAGACTTGCCGTCAGGTCCCTTCACAGTGAGTGTCCACTCCTCTTCCTGTCCTGGTGTCAGACGGTCGCGGAAGGTGGTCCACTGTAATTTGAGTCTCTTATCGGGCGAGGGTCGCATGATATAAGCCGTATGGGTATGGCACTTACCATTCTTTACCCAAGCGAAATTCAGGGCGATACCGTCACCATATTCTTCCTTATAGGTAAACTTACGATTGATGAGTTCGTTGGTCTTATCCACAGCTCCCGTCTCTATCAGCCTGTCAGCAGTAAAGATACTATAGACAATGTGTACGTCCTTGTCCGATGAGCCTACCTGGATGGTGACTGGTTTACCGTCGTTGGCAAACTGATTATTGGACAGATAGAACCAGTTGTCGGTCTCTGTAGCAGGACGTTTGTCATCGAGGGAGAACACCACGAAGTCGCGCTTCAGCGTGTCGCCCTGGCAGATAGCCTCCACCGTATGCTTACCACTTTTTAAGTGATAAGTGATAAGTGATAAGTGATGAGTGGTCTCTGCCGACTGCCATTTTCCCTCGTCGATGCGGTATTTCACCTCTGCATCGATATCCTTGCCTGCAGCATTGCGCAGGTGGAAGGTCATCGTGGGATTGTCCTCCAACAGCATCTGCTCTTCGAGATCGACACTCAGGGCAGTCTTACGGTTACCCAACGGCAACGAGAGTTGTCCGAAGTGCGTCTCTCCTGCCGTATCCGTCACATCGGCCGTCACAATGAAGTTATAGAACAACGGATGTTCGCTCTCTGGAATAATCATCGGCATCTCCACAGTAAAAGTGCCATCAGCATCGGTGACGGCCTCTCCACTGAACACCTCGTCGTTATCACTGCCTGTTCCGATGATGCCTGCGTCATAGTAGCGCCAATACGACCACCACCAATAGGCCATCCGCCTGACAACCTTGTATTCCACGGTAGCCCCCTGCACCGGCACACCGGCGTAGGTACGGGCTGTTCCTTTCACCACCACCGTGTCACCAGCCTCATAGTGCTCCTTCACCTCCGGGAACTCCACCTGGAAAGTAGGACGTTTGTACTCTTCCACCCTGAAATTGTGATTCATTCCGTTGACTTGGATGTAGAACATTCCCGTCAATCCTGAAGAGGGTAACGTGAAGTCAGCACTGCACATACCATATTCATCCGTCATGGCAGACACCGTCTTCAGTTCTTTCCTATTGGCATCGCGCAGAGAGAAAGTCACTTGTTTTCCCTGTGTGGCTGCATGCTTATAGCCATCTGTCACATCATAGACGACGGCAGCTGCATGCACCGTCTGCCCTGGGCGATAGATGGCCCTGTCTGTAAAAATCTCCGTCCGCTGTATGACGCGATCGTTTTCATAATACCTGTAGAGGTTGGCAACATTCATCTCCGGACAAGCCTTATCGTTGTCGGTATAGGCAAAGACCTCGCAACGCCCGTTATTATTCTTGCTCTGATACAGATATTCACCCTTGGCGTCGGTCCTCACATTCGAGGTTTCACGCTTATTATAAGAGATGTATTCCTCGATACGCAGATGGGCCCCTGCGATGGGCTGGCCCGTGGTGGCACTGACCGTCACATAACGGGTCACACCTTTGGGCTGACTCTCGGCTATCGTATAGACATCAGTCACAAAATAGAGTTGACGGATTATCTCTGTCGAGGGATTCGTCGAGAATTCCAACATATAGACACCTACGGGCAGGCCCTCGAGCGTCAGGGAATCCTCAAACATTTCATAGGGCTGCTTGCCTAAGAAGAGCCTTTCCACCTTCACGGGCGTCTCACTCAACAGAGGTTTGATCTTCTTGTAGCCCTCCGCATAAGTCGGACGGATGTCGATGTCACCATCGGCTTTCACACGATACACCTTCATCGTCAGCGATGTCACGTTACGCAAATCCTTCAACTGGATCTCCATCTCCCGCATCGGTTGGTTCACCTGATAGTCATAGGCCACGCGGTACTGCGGATTGGTGAGTTCCTTCTCAGCATTACGGAGGATATTCATGCGCTTCCAATCACCCCACTTCCTCAGGGCCATGTCGATAAAGCGGATCTTATCCCCATTCTCCTTGTCCGACATTGAACGGTAGGAGGCATAATAACGGGATATAGCCAGTTCACCAGCCTCAGGCAGGTCACTATAGACCTCCATCAACGAGTCCAGTTTCTCCGTGTCCCATTCATAAACCTCGGCAGCCGTCACACAGGCCGCCTGACGATTACCCGATTTCCTGTAATAGTTGTAAAGCGGTTCATAGTCGTCCAACTCATAGCCTATCACACTCAGCATATCGTGGTCGAAGATTTTGCTGTCCACTCCCTCAATCACGAAAGGATCGTAAGTCTCATCCTTCACCTGGGCGAGTTGACTGCAAAGTTCTTCTGTCAACTTAGGTTGCACGGGAGTCACCTCCAACTCCCTATTGTTGTTATAAACCCTGTAGAGTACGGTCTGATAAACGGTCTTGAGCACCACGTCCTGCGTATCCTCGCACCGTTGACTAATCCGTTCCATAGCAGGCTTCAGTGAGTCGGGTGCAATCCCTGCCATCACCGAGGCACCAGCGAGTTCGGCCTTCAACAATTGTCCGTAGGCTTTCTCCTTCGTTGCCTTCTTCACAATTTCCTGCAACACCTCATATTGGGTCTTAGGCAGATCCTTGTCTTCTGCCTCCTTCGCTTTCTTCCAAAGCGCACTGTATGTCTGGCCAAATAATGCAAACGGCATAATTGTCAATAATATGAATAATACGAAATGTTTCTTCATCACACCGATGTTTTTGATTCAACTATGCAAAGGTAACGATTTTCTTTGAATAACATTTGGAATTTATGAAATATTATATTATCTTTGCACCAAATTGCAACACTAATGATTAACGAACAACTCTTAAACCCACAGAGCATCGTCGTCATCGGCGGCTCCAACAACGTGCACAAGCCTGGTGGCTCGATTGTACGCAACCTTCTCAGTGGTGGTTATAATGGCACCCTACGCATTGTGAATCCTAAAGAAGACGAGGTGCAGGGTATCAAGGCATTCCACGATGCCCGTGAACTGCCGCCCACCGAACTGGCCATCCTCGTGGTGGCAGCCAGATTCTGTCCTGACTACGTGGAACTGCTTGCCAAGGAGAAGCAGACGCGAGCCTTCATCATCATCTCTGCCGGTTTTGGCGAAGAGACGAAGGCAGGTGCCGAACTGGAACAGCGCATCCTCGACACTTGCGAACAATACGGGGCGGCCCTCATCGGTCCCAACTGTATCGGCCTGCTGAACCGCAACCATCACAGTGTCTTTACCCTGCCCATCCCCAACCTGCATCCCAGTGGTGCCGATTTTGTCAGTGGCTCCGGAGCCACGGCGGTCTTTATTTTAGAGAGTGCCGTCATCAAGGGTTTGCAGTTCAATAGTGTGTGGAGCATTGGCAACGGCAAACAGATTGGTATCGAGGATGTGTTGCAGTATATGGACGAACATTTCAACCCCAAGACCGACTCAAAGGTGAAATTGCTCTATATCGAGAATATATCCAATCCCGACAAGTTGCTCTTCCATGCTAGCAGCCTCATCCGCAAGGGCTGTCGGATTGCTGCCATCAAGGCAGGAAGTTCTGAGAGTGGCAGTAGGGCAGCATCGAGTCATACGGGTGCCATTGCTAGCAGCGACTCTGCTGTCGAGGCTCTCTTCCGCAAGGCGGGCATCGTCCGCTGTTTCTCCCGCGAGGAACTGACGACGGTGGGCAGTATCTTCACCCTACCCCCACTCAACGGCAAAAATTTCGCCATTGTCACCCATGCTGGAGGCCCCGGTGTTATGCTGACGGATGCCCTCTCGAAAGGTGGTCTCAACGTGCCGAAGATCGAAGGGCCGGATGCAGATGAGTTAAAGACGAAACTCTTCCCAGGTTCATCCGTTGCCAACCCCATTGACTTCCTCGCCACAGGCACGGCAGAACAGTTGGGCACGATCATCGACTACTGCGAACAGAAGTTCGACAACATCGACGCCATCGCCGTCATCTACGGCACCCCAGGCCTCACCCAACTCTACGAGGCCTACGACGTGCTCGACCAGAAGATCAAGGCCTGCAAGAAACCCATCTTCCCCGTCCTGCCCAGTCTTCACACGGCAGGTGCTGAGGTGGCGGAGTTTCTGGCCAAGGGACATGTCAACTTCAGCGACGAAGTGACACTCGCCACCGCCCTGAGTCAGATCATGCGTACCCCGCAGCCCGCTCCACCCGAACTGGAACTCTATGGTGTCGATGTCCCCAAGATCCGCGACATCATCTACCGCGAGACGCGTCGCCTGAAGTTCGAGGGCATCACGAGTGGTTATCTGGCACCTGATGCCGTACGCGAACTGCTCTCCTGTGCCGGTATCCCCCTCGTGCCAGAGATGGTCAGCACCTCGAAGGAGCAATTGACAGCCTTTGCCGAACGGGTGGGCTATCCCGTTGTCGCGAAGGTGGTAGGACCTGTCCATAAGAGTGACGTAGGCGGTGTGGCACTGAACATCCGCACGGCGGAACACCTCGCCCTCGAGTTCGACCGCATGATGCAGATCCAAGATGCCAATGGCGTGATGGTACAGAAGATGTTGCGCGGCACGGAACTCTTCATCGGTGCCAAATACGAGGAACGCTTCGGCCACGTCGTACTCTGTGGACTCGGTGGTATCTTCGTCGAGGTTCTCAAGGATGTGTCGTCAGGTTTGGCTCCGCTGAGTTATGCCGAGGCCTATTCGATGATCCATTCCCTACGCGGCTATAAGATATTAAAAGGTACGCGAGGTCAGAAGGGCATCAACGAACAGAAGTATGCAGAGATCATCGTGCGCCTCTCCACTCTGCTCCGTTTCGCCACGGAGATCAAGGAGATGGATCTCAACCCGCTCCTCGCCGACGAAAGCGATGTGGTGGCGGTAGATGCAAGAATTTTAATTTCAAATAACTAAGACAATATGGAACAACAAAAACGTTACGGTCATTTCGACGACCAACACCGCGAGTATGTCATCACAGACCCGCAGACACCGTGGCCTTGGATTAACTATCTGGGCAACGAAGACTTTTTCTCTTTAATCTCTAACACCGCCGGAGGTTACAGTTTCTACAAGGATGCCAAGTTCCGCCGCATCACCCGCTATCGCTACAACAACGTGCCGATGGATAACGGAGGCCGCTACTTCTATGTGAAGGACGGCGATACCGTGTGGAATCCGGGTTGGAAACCCAGCAAGACACCGCTCGACTTCTACGAGTGTCGTCACGGCATGAGTTACACCCGCATCACGGGTCGTAAGAATGGCGTGGAGGCCAGCGTGCTCTTCTTCGTGCCGCTGAAGAAATGGGCTGAGGTGCAGAAACTCACGCTGTCCAACCAAAGCAACGAAACTAAGAATTTGAAACTCTTCTCGTTCGAGGAGTGGTGCCTCTGGAATGCCGCTACCGACATGGAGAATTTCCAGCGTAATTTCTCGACGGGCGAAGTGGAGATTGAGGGTAGCACCATCTACCACAAGACCGAATATCGCGAGCGTCGTAACCACTATGCCTTCTATCACGTGAACACCCCCATTCAGGGCTTCGACACCGACCGCGAGACCTTCGTGGGCCTCTACAACGAGTTCGCTAATCCCGATGCCGTTATGGAGGGTAAACCCCGCAACAGTCACGCCCACGGCTGGAGTCCCATCGCCTCGCACTACATCGAGGTAACACTCGCCCCTGGAGAGAGCAAGGATTTTGTGTTCCTGCTCGGTTATATCGAAAACGAACAAGACCAGAAATTTGCCGCCCCGCAGGTCATCAACAAGGACAAGGCGCAGGCCCTCATTGCCGAACTCAACACGACAGAGAAAGTGGATAAGGCCTTTGCTGAGTTGAATGCTTACTGGGATGCCCTTCTTAATATATATAAGGTGAAAACGGGTAACGACAAACTCGACCGCATGGTCAACATCTGGAACCAGTACCAGTGTATGGTCACCTTCAACTTTTCACGTAGTGCAAGTTTCTTCGAGAGCGGTGTAGGTCGTGGCATGGGCTTCCGCGACAGCAATCAGGATCTCGTGGGCTTCGTTCATCAGATTCCGCCTCGCGCCCGTCAGCGCATCATCGACATCGCTTCGACGCAGTTCCCTGACGGCGGCTGCTACCACCAGTACCAGCCCCTCACCAAGCGCGGCAACAACGATATCGGCGGCGGCTTCAACGATGATCCCTGTTGGCTCATCTTCGGCACTGTGGCATATATTAAAGAGACTGGCGACTTCTCCATCCTCGATGAGATGGTACCATTCGACAACCAGCCTGGTTCTGAGGTCACGCTCTTCGAGCACCTGAAGATCTCGATGGATCACGTCATCAAGAACCTCGGTCCTCACATGTTGCCACTCATCGGACGCGCCGACTGGAACGACTGCCTCAACCTCAACTGCTTCTCATGGGATCCTAACGAGTCATTCCAGACCACAGAGAATGTCTCTGAGGGCACCAAGGCCGAAAGTCTGATGATTGCAGGTCTCTTCGTCGTAACAGGTAAGGACTACGTTGCGCTCTGCAAGAAGATTGGTAAGGATGCGGAAGCAGAACGCATGCAGCAGGCTGTTGATTCGATGATTGAGGCTGTGAAGAAGCACGGCTGGGATGGCGAGTGGTATCTCCGTGCCTACGACTTCTATGGTCGTAAGATCGGCTCCAACGAGTGCGAGGAAGCCAAGATCTTCATCGAGAGTCAGGGCTGGTGTACAATGGCCGAGATCGGTGCCGACGAAGGCATGGTGGCTAAGTCGTTGGATTCTTGTAAGAAGTATCTCGAATGCGAGCACGGTATGGTACTCAACAACCCCGCCTTCACGAAGTACATCTATGAGTATGGCGAAATCTCATCATATCCCGAAGGCTACAAGGAGAACGCCGGTATCTTCTGTCACAACAATCCTTGGGTGATTATCGGCGAGTGTATCGCAGGTCGAGGCAACGATGCCTGGAGCCATTATGCCAAGATCCTGCCCTCATACGTCGAAGAGAAATACCAGACGCTGCACAAGGTGGAGCCATACGTCAACTGTCAGATGGTAGCCGGTAAGGATGCCTACAAGCCTGGCGAGGGTAAGAACTCGTGGCTCACGGGTACAGCCGCATGGATGTGGTACACCGTCAGCGAGTTCATCCTCGGTATTAAACCCGACTACGACGGCATCCGCATCGACCCATGTCTGCCTGAGACAGCCACCGACTACACTGTTCAGCGTAAGTTCCGCGAGGCCGACTACGAGATCACCATCCATCCCAATGGTGCGCAGAAGGGTGTGAAATCCATCACTCTCGACGGCCAGCCCGTCGCTGGCACCGTCATCCCCTACTCTGCTGGCAAGCACACCGTAGAGGTGACGATGTAATTTACAAAGAAATAACCATAAGAACCCATGAAAGCCTTGACTTTCTGGGTTCTTTGTTTTTTTATTCGTTTTTTTTGATTATTCGGTTTTTTTCTTTATTTTTGCAGCAGAATCAACAAATAATGGATAAATGAAAAGACTATTGTTATTATTAATCTTTGCTCTGGCGATGGTTTCTGCTGGGGCGCAAAGCGTCAAAAAGGGCGATGCCAACGGAGACAAGATCGTCGATGCGAATGATGTTACAGAAGTGTCAAACGCTATGGCGGGCAATCCCTCTGACAAATTCATCAAGGATAATGCCGATGCCAACAGCGACACGAATGTTGACGTCGCAGACATCGTTATGATTGTAGGTATGATCCTTAACGGTGACACGAATTCAAGTGTTCGGCGGCTGGTGATATCGAAGAAAGACGGCACTGTGGTGACAATCGACCTCGCCGATAAGCCAAAAGTGACCTACAGCGGCAATGACTTGGTGCTCACGACTTCTAAGACGACGTTACAACTACCTGTCTATTTACTGGAGAAGATTAGTTTCGACGACGGTTTGAGCGAATAATCCAATCACTAAAAACCCAAAGCAATGAAGAAGATATTCACTATCCTGCTGACCCTACTCTTCACAGTCAGCACAGTAAAGGCCGACGACATCAGTGCTGATCAGGCCCTCACAATTGCGTCTCAGTTTGCCACCGCTAGCCAGCCCAGTTTGTCTAAGGCGCGAGGGCATCATGCCATCAGGCAGGCACTTCAACCGACGATGGCTCATGTCATGCGGTCGGCAACCACAGGCAAGGATAATGTCTACATTGTGAACCTTGGTAATGACCAGGGTTTTGTGGTCGTCGCAGGCGAAGATGGCACAGAGGATGAGGTGCTTGGCTACTGCGATCACGGCACATTCAATTATGACAACAGTCCTGTACAACTTAAAGAACTGCTTGCTGTCTATTCCGCAGGCGTTGATTCGCTGCGAAAGAGCCCCTCAACGGCCATCAGGGCACGCACAAGAGCAGCCCAGGATATCGGTACTGTCATCATAGAGCCTCTTCTTACTACCACATGGTACCAATCTGCGCCATATAATAAGTATTGTCCGGAGGGTTGTCCTACGGGTTGTTATCCCACGGCGATTGCTCAGGTCATGAATTATTGGAAATGGCCTCGCCATTCTACGGGCAAAGTAGGTGATGAGGATTTCTCTGGTCATGTCTATGACTGGGACAATATGATTGACGATTATGATCGCACCAGTTATAGTGTAGAACAGGCTGATGCCGTGGCTAAACTGATGGCTGATATAGGTACTGCTTTTGGTACGAAGTATTCACCAGGCGGCAGCCCTACTGATTTTATCAGTGAGCCTTTGGTGAAGAATTTCAGTTACAATGCAGACATCACCACCCATTCAGCATCATTTGCCAGTGCCTTGAAGGATTTCATTATACAGGACTTGAACCTGAAACGCCCTGTTTTGTATTGTGGATCTCAAATTATAGGCGATGTACATGCTTTGGTATGTGATGGATATACCTCGGATAACTATTTTCATTTCAACTACGGCTGGGGTGGAAGTTGTGACGGTTTCTACAAGTTGAGCTTCCTTGGCTACATCCTCGATGCATGGTGCTTTACAGGCGTCAGACCCTATGACAGTGAGATCCATGTAATCGATGGTATCGAGTACGGCCTGTTGCAGGACGGTACGGCAGAGATACTGAATTATGCTGCTGGCGAATATGGGAAGGATAACGGCGATCTTGTTATTCCCTCTACCATCACCGACGAAGCAGGCAATATCTATCGTGTTACACGTATAAAGAAGGACGCATTCTATCGGAAAGGCAGTTTCGGCAAGGTGACACTTGGCGACAATATAGAGGTGATTGAGCCTTATACCTTTATGTATAGTACCATTGATGAGGTGGTGCTGAGCGATAAGATGGAAGTGGTGCCTGATCAGGCGTTCCAGTTGACAGGAGTTAAGAAACTGACCATTGGTTCGTCTGTGAAGCGCATCGGCAAGCAGGCTTTTGCTTTTTGTAAACTGAGTGAGGTCATCTCCAAAAGTCCTGCCTTTGAGGCCGACGAGGAGGCCTTCTTTAACTGTGGCAGTGTTGACCAAGGCGAGTGGCTCGGATGTGTCACCAAGTTGGGCGCACAAGCGTTTGCTATGGCAAAATTCAAGGAAACGCCAAACTTTACAAATCTTGTCGAGATAGGTTCTCAGGCTTTTGCCAGTTGTACCTTTGAAAAAGAGGAGTTCGCCATTCCTCCCAAACTCAAATCCATCTCGCCAGATGCCTTCTGGGGATGTCGGTTGTCGTTTTTCAAGGTGGAGAACAATCCCAATTTCCTGTGTTCCCCTTATATTCAGGAATATCTTTGTAACAGCAATGGTACGAGTCTGATTATGACGGTCACTTATCAGCGGCTTGGGGCGGATTTGCCTGAGAGCATTGTCAGGCTGGAACCGGGAAGCATACGTGCTGAGATAAATATAATCCCTGCCACAGTCGTAGAGATGGAAGGAGCATTTAGGGATGTGGAGTCATTGAGTCGTCTGACCTGTCTGGCTGTCACTCCTCCTGTGATTAGTGATGCTACCTTCAATGACAAGATCTTCGAGAACGATCCTGATGCCATGCTTCGTGTCCCAAAAGGTACCGGAGACCTCTACCGTCATGCTCCTGGTTGGCGACGTTTCCCCCAAATTGTTGATGATCAAGTGTATGATCCCCAGCCGGCTCAAGGCATTCAGTACTATATGGTGATAGAGGGTGTAGACAACAATAATAAACGGTTAAGCATTCCCATCAGCGATGTGGCAGATATGCATATTGACGAGACTACGGGCAAGTTAGTCGTCAAGCGCAATGGCAAGGAAGACTTGGTGACAAATATTGCATCCGTTGACGGCATTACGTGGATTCCGGGCTTTCTCTACGAGGATGCCGAGTTTTTTGACATCAATGAAAACAACCTCACCGCCGAAGCACAGAAGTGTAAAGTGCGTTTCGATCCGACAGTGATTGATGGCGATGTGCAACTCTGCGTACGTAACTCTGTATTGACGCCTAATGTCATAGACGGTGTGGTTGGCGGCTTTGCCATCGATCTAAGTCTTTCTGACGGAACCCATGATCTGACAGGTACGGTTGACATCACAATACCCGTAGAGAATACAAACAAAGACTATTGTGCCGCCTATTTCAATGAGGAGTCTGGCGAATGGGACCCTGTCTATTACGAATATGATAAGTCGGCAGGCACGCTCACCATCTCTACCAACCACCTCTCCACCTATGGTTTCTTTGAAGTCTATGACGAACTGACCACTAAGGGCATCATACAACCCATCAAGGCTCCCCAAACATTACAACCGCTGGGTGAGGCGGCCCGCAGATTGCTCGAAGTCGTATCGAGCGATGACCCGGAATGGGAAATGCAGTGGCAAGTGAGAAACGACATTAGTACATGGCAGAGTATAGGTCTCGATGTCATTTATAATGGTGCAAATGGATTAATTCAAAAGGGATTAGGTTACAAACCCATTGCCCAGGAGATTGAAAATGCCGTAGAGGCGATGGGGTATCTTGCTACTGCCTTAAACGTTGTAGACGTGGCAAGAGCCGATCTCAGAGGCGACGATGTCGGCGTGGCTTCTGGTACGCTCAAGACCATTCTCGGCCATTACGGAGGCGTAGTCACCGGTTTAATAGACATGCCTTTATTTACGGCATCCATGGCCACGGTAGCAGCCATCGGTATAGTGCTCGATAAGTTTGGCACCATGGTGCAAAAGCGCAAAATAGACCTCTATCGTGAGGCGTACCGTCTTTACTATAGCCGAGAAAGCGAGGCGATTGTGGCTGGTACTTCGAAATATGGTAAACATTGGTATAGGAAACCCAAGGACTGGTTCGAACTTTTCTATACCGCCTTCAGCAAACCAAACAAGAAGCAAATTCAATTGGATAGTTACATCGAGGCAGAGGTACGCGACTATTGTGACCGTTTTTGGGGAGATACAGATGCTCAGGCCATGTGTGTAGCTGAGGCGAAAACCCAAGGTCTTTCCTCTTGGTTCTATCCAGACGAAAACACCCGCAAGACTATCAGTGATGAGTTCTTCGCCGAACTGATAAATGGTCAGTTGGTCAGTGTCATCAACTCTGTCAGAAACCATGTGCTGATAGATGCCTTCAATATGTATTCGTCAAGGGCCCGGAGTTTCGCAAATCTGATGAACACTAAGATAGAACTGCACATTCAGGACAAGTCTTGCAAAGAAGATGAGCAGTCGAAATATGCAAACTATACTATTCGTTTCACCCATATTCCCAAATTGTTGGCCGATCCCGAGAATCTGCAGGGAACGTTAAACGAGCAAGGCAGGGCTAATATGGAGTTTACTCACTATTCCCTCATCGTGAACGACATTCCAACCCGTCTTACGCTCTTCGACCCCAAAGGCAAGGAGGTAGCCGACTATCCCTTCAACATTACTAATAAGAAAGGTAAACAGATTATCGACATCGACCTTTCCACAGGTGGAGTTGAAGTGGAGAATCCTCATCTTGAAGGACTAGAACTGACATATGATCCAGATTGCATAGAATATATCGATCCTGATTATCGTGATAATTCGACTGAGTGGAGCGTTTGGCCCTACACTCGAATCTATTTGGATAAATCCCGTAATAAGATGAGGACACGCTTCGAAACGGAGATAGAGAAATTCTTTTTCAAACACGACTTCATTACAGTGGATGCATTGGGTCATATCAAGATTGGCAACGACATCGTGGGTGAGTTCGAGAACAATGGCAATGAAGGAAAGGGACAGTTTATCATTGACACCCATTACTTTTTTTCGGAACAGACCATGAGTCAGGCAATTAAGAAGTGGAACAATTGGGCCAACGATAGGGAGGATCCAGATATACCATTTAACGGCACTATCGATCACAAGATTACATGCCAGTTTGTCATTACGCGAAGCAGTCCGGAAAGTAATGAATACGACATTACCTACACGGGTGAAGGTACTTATGCTCTTCAAGCAACCGTAATCAAGTGTATCAATAATTGTGACTATGATAAAATCTTTGCTCATGAAACATTAGACAACAAGCCTGAAGATGTGGAGACTGTAGAGATTAGTGCTGACGGTAAGGTGCAGTTGAACTATTCCACCAAGTTGACAGGGGGACAATAATCTCAATAATTGGGGCTGTCGTTTGCTAAGTTGTAGAAAAGTAGTATTAATGCAGCGATTTTAAAGAACAAGGAAATTATGAAACAGAAAAAGATTCTTATGATGAGACTGGCAGTGGCACTGGTGCTGCTGGTGGGTGTTTGTGTGAATGCGAATGCGGATGGTCAGACTTTGCGTCTCGGTGGTTCGATTGTCGGTAAGATAGAGAAGAACGGCGACGTGCGCATTGGTGGTTCGATAAAAGGTCGTTTTGAGGCGAACGGCGATATCAGGGTTATGGGCTCTATCGAGGGAAAGATAGAGAAGAATGGTGATATCCGCAAGAAAGGTTCCATTATCGGCAAGATTGAACAGAACGGCGATGTGCGTATCAAAGGTTCGATAGTCGGCAAGATAGAGAAGAACGGTGATATCCGTAAGAAC
>Ga0310690_10003779_pt1 | contig 22245 bp, 17 predicted proteins | sample AusTroGonzalo_MG_2_FD_207661 | JGI IMG/M metagenome (GOLD analysis project Ga0310690, IMG submission 207661) | Bovine rumen microbial communities from tropical cattle in Woodstock, Queensland, Australia - Gonzalo_04 (v2) (version 2) | ecosystem: Host-associated > Mammals > Digestive system >... | reverse complement strand
TGCCAGTAAAGCGCATTCTGGGGCTTCAGAATCCAGTGATTCTCTCCCGGGAACACGATAAGTTTTGACGGAACGCCCATCAGCTGGGCGGCGTTGAACGCAGCCAAACCCTCGTCGTAAGGGACGCGGAAGTCCATTCCGCCGTGGATGCAAAGGATGGGAGTGTGCCAGTTCTGCACCAGCTTGTGCGGGGAATTCGCATAATGGCGCACAGCCTCCGGCTTGTTGGACCAAGGCGAGCCTGCCTGCTGGATGCCGCCGAAGGTGAGTCCGTCGCCTGCAGGGCCCACGAGGCCTTCCTCGTATGCGTATTCATAAGGAATACCGCCGTTGTCCCAGTTGGGGAACCACATCTCCTCCGTGGTCATGTACATGTGCTCCTCGTTGAAAATGCCCGCGTGGGCGATGAAGCAGTCGTACACATCCCCGTGGATGCCGGCCATATAGTATACGCTGTAGCCGCCATAAGAGGCGCCGCAGGCTGCCAGTTTGCCGATGTAGGGCTCCGCCTTGATCATCTTGGCGGCGCTCAGGTAATCTTGCATATTAAGGCCGATGTAGTCGCCAGAAATCTCCTCGCACCAGGGCTGGCCGAAGGCCGTGGTTCCGCGCCTGTTGGGCAGCACCACCACATAGCCCTGATGAGCCATCAGGCAGTAGTTCCAGCGGTAGCTCCAGCCCTGGGAAAGCGTGCCCTGGGGGCCTCCCAGCAGGATTTCGATGGCGGGATACTCCTTGGTGGCGTCGAATGCCGGAGGGAACAGTACCCATGTGAGCATATCCTTCCCGTCCACGGTTTTCACCATGCGCGCCTCCGTCTGGTGGCTGTCCAGCTGGCCCAGGATGTGCTGGTTCTCAAAGCTGATCTGCTTAATCGAATTGTCTCCCAAAGCTACGATCTCGGTGGGGAAGTCCATGCTGCAGTAGGTAGTAAGGATGGTCCCGTCCTGGAGAACTGCGAAGGGTGAGTTGAAGTCGAACCACAGGTTGTTGGCCGTGAGGCGGAAGAATTCGGTTTCCGGGTCTGCGATTACGTTGTAGATGGCCTGGAGGCCTTCCACCAGCGAGCAGAAGTAGATGGATTTGCTGTCTGATGCCCATACGGGAGAGTCGACATTATAGTCGAACCAGTCCGTGAGGTCGGTGAGGCGCTCGATTACGGGGATTCCTTCGCCGGAGCAGTCCAGATCGGCCAGAATCAGGCGCACCTTATCGGCCTCATAGCCGTCGCGGGCCATGCTCAGCCAGGCTAGATGGTTTCCGTCAGGGCTCCAGATGGGATTGGTGTCGTAGCCGCCGCCAACGGTGATTTCCTGGGTTTCGCCGCTCTGGATATTGTAGATATAGATTTCCGTGTTGGTGGAGAAGGCGTATTCCTTGCCTGTGAGCTTCTTGCAGGAATAGGCGATGAAGCGGCCGTCCGGGCTCCAGCAGAGCTGCTCGATGCCTCCGAATGGCCCGTTGGGGAGCTGGAACATCACATCGGCACCGCCCAGGATGTCAAGGCCTTCCTTGATGACGCCGTTGCACAGAGGGGCTACATAGCTGTGGTTGATTTCCTCCACCCAGTGGTCCCAGTGGCGGTACATCAGGTCTTCCGTGGCGTAGGCATCGGCCTTGGAAAGGAGGGGATCGGTGTCCACGGGGCGCTCCACGGCGCTGTGCACGCTGCTCACAAAGAGGATTTGCGCACCGTCCGGCGACAGGGAGAATTCCTGCACTCCGGCGGGAATATCCGTGACTTGGGTCCTTTTGCCAAGTTTGCCATTGCGGAACGGGGCCTTGTACACCTGGCCTTCCTTGATGAAGTAGATGTATTTGCCGTCCGGGCTCCAGCGGGCGTTGGAGATGCTCTTGCCGTCCATAGTGAGCTGTGTGGGATCTCCGCCGCTCACGGGAAGGGTGAACAGGTTGCGGCAGCTGCGGTTCTCCGCAATCGAATTATAACTGACTCCGTAGAGGATGGTCTTGCCGTCAGGCGATAGCTGGGGATCCGACAGGCGGCCGAGCGAAAGCAGCACTTCCGGGGTCATCCTGCCGTCCGGAACCTGGATGTCCGACGGGCCGATGTAGCCTTGTTGAGGTTTCATTGTACAGGAAAAGAAAAAGAGGGCCGCCGATGCAGCCAGTGCAAGTTTCTTCATATAAAGTATGTGTTGTCTTACAAAAGTACTTATTATCCGGCAAGAAAGCAAATGCGGTGGGATTCTGCCGCGTCGGCAAGGGAGGCTTTCATGGGGGTGCCGGTTTCGATGCTGCGGAGGAAGTCCTCCACCAGGGCTTTGTCGGCTCCGGCGTGAAGGGGAGCGTTCTCCAACTGGCTATAATCTTCTCTTATGGACCCGCAGGTTATGATTCCGCCTTCCGCCCTGAGCACGCCATTAGTGCCCCAGATGACCGTCTCGCGCCCTTCTTTGGCCGATGTGCCCTCCAGGCTGAGGCTGAGCCGGATACCGTTTTCGAGCTCCACGTCCACCTTCTGGGTATCGTACACGTCGTTCTGGCAGCGGTATACGCAGCGGCCGAACTGGCTTTCGGCCAAAACGCTTTCTATGACCTGGTCAAACGTCTTGCCCGGTGGAACGTCGAATCCGGCAATCCACTCCTTGCGCTCCCGATACAGGTTCACCGCATTGTATCTGCAATCCTTTATGGGGCAGTCGATGCATCGTTCCGTGCTTCCTGCCGGGGCTTGTGACCGCTTGAACAGCTCAATGGAGCCTTCAGACTGTACTTTCGTGGCCTTGGCTCCAGGGCCGCACAGACTTAGGATAAAGTCCACGTCGTGGCTGCACTTGGACAGGAAAATAGGCCCAGTATCCTCCTTGCGGGCCCATCCGCCGCGCACGAAAGTGTGGCCCATCCTGTCCGGGCCGATGTGTTCCGTATGGGTGATTTCCCTGATCTGGCCGATGGCGCCGCTCTCCACAATTTCCTTGATCCGGTTGTAGTACGTATGATATCGCATCACAAGGCATACGCCCACCGGGGTACCGGCCTGGGCCGATGCCTCGAGCAGGCTTTTATAATCGGCCTGAGTGGTTACGGCCGGTTTTTCCACCAGAACGCGGTAGCCGCGCTTAACTGCCTCTATGGCAATGGGATAGTGAATCTGGTCCGGCACGGCGATAATTACGCCATCGACCTTTATGCCGGAGGCGAAAAAGTCATAGGCGCTGCGAAAACAGTTCTCCGGAGGCACCCCATACAGGTCGGCCGCCTTATGGAGCCTGAAAGCGTCCGGTTCCACCAGACACTCCACACGCGCCTTCCCGCCCACGCAGCTGAGATATTTACCCGCGCGGTTCCCAAGTCCTATTACCGACAGAGAAATCATAAGCTTGTGCCGAATTATACCACAAATATAGTTAGAATTTACTATATTTGCATAATATGCCGATAGAAGGAAATATCGTTATCCGTCACGCGAAGGTTAACAACCTCAAGGACATTACCGTGGAGATACCCCGCGGGAAGTTCGTCGTGATTACCGGGATTTCCGGAAGCGGCAAGTCGTCGCTGGCGTTCGATACGCTGTTTGCGGAGGGCCAGCGAAGGTTTGCGGAGAGCCTTTCCTCCTATGCCAGGCAGTTCCTGGGCAGGATGTCCAAGCCGGACGTGGAGGGGATAGAGGGCATTCCTCCGGCAATCGCCATCGAGCAGAAGGTGAATGTGAGGAATCCGCGTTCCACGGTTGCAACCACCACTGAGATTTACGATTATCTGCGCATTCTGTTTGCGAGGATAGGGCGCACGTATTCGCCTGTGAGCGGGGAGGAGGTGCGGAAGCACAGCGTCCGCGATGTGATGGAAGAGATTTCTCGACTCCGCCCTTCGGGCTCCGCTCGAAATGACAGTCAAGCTCGAAATGACAAGGGACTGTACATACTCGCGGACCTGAAGTGGGATACGAGGGAGGACAAGGTGGAGCTGATGCTGTCGCTCAAGGAGGAGGGATATAGCAGGATGTTCAATGTGAATGACGGCAGCGTGGTGAGGATGGAGGACGTGCTGAAGATGGACGGGAAGTATCCGGAAGGGCTGTGGTTGCTGGTGGACAGGGCCAAGGTGGACGAGCTCACGGAAGAGCTGCGCACCAGGCTGGACGCATCGGCAAAGCAGGCTTTCCTCAAGGGAAACGGCGACATGGCTATATGGGCCGATGGCGCGCTCAAGCGCTTCTGCAGCCGTTTCGAGAGGGACGGAATCACCTTCCGGGAACCGGACGAATATCTTTTCAGCTTCAACAGCCCGCTCGGGGCCTGCCCCGTATGCGGAGGGTTGGGGAAGATCATCGGCATAAGTGAAGACCTTGTGGTGCCGGACAAGACAAAGAGCATCTATGATGGTGCAATCGCCTGCTGGAGAGGGGACAAGATGAGCTGGTTCAAGGACCTGGTGGTGAAGAACTCTGAGAAATACGGCATCCCCATCTTCGAGCCCTATTGCAAGCTTACGGCGGAGCAGAAACGCACCCTTTGGGAGACCAGAGCCACGTCCTATGAGGATGAGAGCCAGATTTGCGGCATAAACGAGTTCTTCGACTGGGTGCAGAGCAACCGCTACAAGATACAGTACAAGTACATGCTCAACCGCTACAGCGGCCGCACGGTGTGCCACGAATGTGGCGGCAGCCGCCTGCGCAAGGAGGCCCTGTGGGTAAAAGTGGGCGGCAAGACCATACACGAACTGCTGGAAATGACGGTGGAGGAACTGCTTGTGTTCTTCCGCGAAGTTAAGCTCACGGAGCAGGAGAAAGAGATAGCGGGGAAGGCCATCGACGAAATCGTGTACAGGCTGCAGTGCATCCAGGATGTGGGTCTGGGCTATCTTACCCTGTCCCGCGCGATGAATACGCTCTCCGGCGGGGAAAGCCAGAGGGTGAACCTGGTAACGGCGCTTGGAAGCTCGCTGGTTGGGTCGATGTACATTCTGGACGAACCTTCCATCGGCCTTCATCCCAGGGATACTGACAGGCTCATCGCAGTGCTGCGGCGCCTGCGGGACATCGGCAATACGGTGGTTGTGGTAGAGCACGATCCGGAGATAATCCGGGCGGCGGACTGCCTCATCGACCTTGGTCCCAAAGCCGGGAAGAATGGCGGGGAGGTTGTTTTCCAGGGCACTTATCCCAAGTATACGAAAAAACAGTTCACTCAGTCGCTCACGCTTCAGTACCTGAGCGGCGAGCGCAAACAATATGTCCGCGAGAAGCATCCCTGGCAGTACAGCATCACCGTTCAGGGAGCCATGCAGAACAACCTCAAGGACGTGGATGTAACCTTCCCGCTGAACGTGGTAACGGCTGTTACGGGCGTGAGCGGAAGCGGCAAATCCTCCCTGGTGGGCGATATCCTGTATCCCGCGCTTCACCGCCGTCTGAACGAGACCGGGGACCTTCCCGGAACGTACCGCGGCCTTGGCGGCAACCTGGACAGGATCACCCGCGTGGAATACGTGGACCAGAACCCCATAGGCAAGAGTTCCCGCTCCAATGCGGTAACGTACCTCAAGATATACGACGACATTCGGAAGCTTTTGGCGGAACAGCAGTTCGCCAAAATAAACGGCTTCACCCCCTCGTACTTCTCCTTCAACCAGGAAGGCGGGCGCTGCCCGGAATGCCAGGGCGACGGCTATGTGAAGATCGGCATGCAGTTCATGGCCGATGTTACCATGGTATGCTCCTCCTGCGGCGGCAGGCGCTTCAAGCCGGACATCCTGGAGGTTCGCTACCAGGGGAAGAACGTGGACGATATCCTGTCGATGAGTGTCGATGAAGCCATCGAGTTCTTCGGCGCCCAGAAGGAGGAGCTGGCCAAAGGCATTGCCGTGGCCCTGCAGCCGCTGGTTGACGTGGGCCTTGGATACATCAAGCTGGGGCAGAGTTCCAGCACCCTTTCCGGCGGGGAAAGCCAGAGAATCAAGCTGGCCTATTTCCTGTCGATGGCAAAGAGCGGCTCCAAGCGGGAGCACATACTGTTCATTTTCGACGAGCCCACCACGGGCCTTCATTTCTACGATGTGGAAAAGCTGCTCAAGGCTTTCGACGCCCTGATAGCCGGCGGCCACTCGGTGATTGTGGTGGAGCACAACCTGGATGTGATCCGCAGCTCGGACTGGGTTGTGGACCTGGGACCGGATGCCGGCGACAGGGGAGGGGAAGTGGTTTTCGAAGGCCGCCCGGAAGATTTGATAACTAAAGCTAATACATTTACTGCCAATTATTTGAAACAATGGATGCAGTTATAACATACGTAAACGGAGACGATCCGCTGTGGAAACAGGACTATGAGCAATTTGCCGGCGAACCTATGCTGGTGAAGCGTTTCCGTGACTGGGGTACGCTACCCTATCTGTTCCGCGGAATCGAGGCGTTCATGCCGTTCATCGACAGGGTATTCCTTGTGGTCTCACGGGAAAGCCAGGTTCCGGAGTGGCTGAACAGGGATAAAGTGAAAGTCGTTTACCACAGGGAATTCATTCCCGAGCAGTATCTGCCCACGTTCAACGCATCGATGATAGAGATGTTCCTCCACCGTATTCCGGGCCTGGGAGAGAAATACGTGTACATGAACGATGACGTATTCCCGGTCCGCGACGTGAAGGAGCAGGATCTGTTCCCCGGCGGCAAGCCCGCCAAGCAGATGGTGCTGGAGATTGCCAGGGTGAGCGATTTCAACCGCCTGTGCAAGGATTCCTGCAATCTTGCCCGCAAGGCGGCCGGGCTGCCCGTCAGGCCCTGGTACTACAGGCCGCAGCACTCGGTGACTCCCTTCCTGAAGAGCGCCTGCGAGGAGGCGTTCAAGGCCTGCGAAAGCGATATATTGGCCAGTCTCTCGCCCGTGCGCAAGCCCGGCAACTTCAACCAGTACTACTTCTCGGACTATATGTATTTCAAGCATATAGCAGTGTCCAGGCGCATCTCCCACCAGCATTTCTCGATGGCGATCACATCGGCCGATGATATTGTGAAGTATCTCCAGAAACCCAGGCGCAACTTCGTGTGCATCAACGACGTGGATATGCCCAAGATGCGTTATATGTATTCCAAGGAACGTCTCATCGACGGTTTTGCCTTCCTGCTGAACACCAAGTGCAGTTACGAACTGTGACGCCCCTGGTATCCATACTCACTACGGTCTATAAAGTGGAGCCGTACATCTCCCGATGCGCGGAATCACTTCTGGGGCAGACATATCCCGATATCGAATTCGTATTCGTCAATGACGGCACTCCCGATAGGTCCAGGGAGGTACTTGCCGATGTGGTTTCCCGTTTCCCGGAGCGGAAGGTGATAATCGTGGACAAGCCCAACGGCGGCTCGCCACAGGCCAGGAAAACAGGCATCGGCCATTGCACCGGGGAGTATATCCTGAATGTCGATTCCGACGACTGGCTGGAGCCCGATGCCATAGAGAAACTGGTCGATGCGGCCTTGAAATCCCAGGCCGATGTGGTCTATTTCTATGCCTGGAAGGAGTATGGCGGCGGGCGGAGCAGGATAATTACCGATGCGGAGTATTCATCGCCACAGGCTTTCGCATCGGCAGTCTTCGCCCATAAGGCTCACGCCGCGCTGTGGCTGAAATTTATGCGCCGGAGCCTGTACAGGCCGGACATTTTCTTCCCTTATTACGGCATTCATGACGATATGGTCCAGGCCGTCCAACTGCTGGACAGGGCATCTTCCCTGTATCTTCTCCCGGAGCCCCTGTATCACTACCGGCTGGACAATCCGTCGTCCCTGATGAAAAAGCCAAGAGCGGTGCGTCGCAAGCAGTCGATGCGCAATCTGCTGGACCTGTATTCGTTCTACAAAGATTCCCTGGAGACTTCTCCCATACGGCGTTTCCACCGCACTCTCCTGGCCAAGGCCAGATGGTGGGCGTTGCTTTACGACCGTTCCGTTTTCAAGGAGTACCCCTTCCTATAGCTCAGGCTCGTTGAGGGTAACGCGGAGATGATGGGCGCCGTGCCTGTCTTTCTCCGGAGGCAGTTGCATATAGTTGCCATAGAGGCCCTTCAGATAGGTATCGTAGTCTTTCACTCCCATCAGGCGGGTGTCTTCGAATTCGTATTCAGCCAGTTCCTTGAAGATGCTCGTGGGAAACACTTCCCTTACGCCGTACACCCCGCACAGGGCTCCGGAATAGTTGCTGGTTTCGAAATCGTGGGCACGGAGGAGGGTGTCACACTTTTTCAGCCAGTGGGCCAGGCTGAAGCAATGGGCCTGGATCATTGCGAGGGGAGCGCCCTGATGAGGCCTCAGCAGGCTCCAGACGGGTTTTTGCCTGAGAGATATACGATGCTTGTAATGCGTGATTTTCCTTAGTACGCGCTTGCGCTCTTCCATATCGTCCGGAGCTCCGTCCAGGGGGAAGATGTCCACGTTGAGGCCGAAGTGTTTTCCCATACGGCCATAGTCGACGCAGTCGGTGCAGCTGTCTTCAAGCTTGGAATAGCAGTCGATGTTCCAGTGCTTCTCGTCGGGAGTGTATGTGAGAAGACGGTATCGGCCCTCATTCCTGTAAATCTTAAGGAAACGGTCGTAATCCGCCCTGGGCATAATTACGTCGGCATCGTCGTCCCAGGGGATGAAGCCCTTGTGGCGCACGGCTCCCAGCAGGCTTCCGCCGGCGAGTGCATAGGTTAGATTGTTTTCCCTGCAGAACTTGTCCAGATGTTTCAGAATGCTCAGTATTATTTCCTGCTGCTGCCTGATTTCGTTGAGTACTACCATAACTATCCCGAATTTTGGGCAAAGATAGCCAAAATCTTATAAAGAAAAATTTTTATGTTTTTTAACATTATAAAGAAAAAGTGGCAAATCTTATAAAGAAACATAAATAATTGAGGGTCAGGGGCCGATTTTCTGGTTTTTTTGATTGGCGCTTTCTAGTTTTGCAGCAGACAAAAAGCACCGAAAATGCCGTCAAGCATTCATATCAACCTCTCTTTCTATCCAGGCCGGCCAAGCCCAGTCAGATCGTCCTTCTCTGCCCGTTTCGGGCGCCGCGCGTCTGCGGCACTGTTGCATTACTTCGCAGTTCTGATAGCCCCGGCCTTTCTCATTGCCTGTTCCGCGAGCCCAGCCGTGCCCGATACCTATATATATATTACCCGCGCGTCAACCGCTACGGGGGCCGACCTGTTCTTCTTCGACGCCAACCCGCCGTATAAGCTGGACAGTTACACCCGGCTGCAAACCGCGGAGGGCGTGCATAGTTGCGTCACCGCCGGCAACGGAGCCGCAATGGTAGTGTTTCTATCCAATGTAACCGAAGACCCGTACACCTGGGCCGACATAGATACTTATGCCTCCCTATCCCACAAAAGCTTTCTTCTGGACGACGAATCCCTCGCTGCACAGAGATTGTCGTGCAAGGCTTTTCTGGAGGCCGGATGGAGCCGGGCAAGCGTCCTTTCCCCCTGCACTTCAATGGTAAAGGTCCGGCTCCTTGATATCAGCTGCGACTTCAGCGGCCGCCCGTACGCTGGCGCCGTTATGGAGAACGTAAAAATATACCTCACCAGAGCCTGTGTGGAATGCCAGCCCCTAAGGGACGACCGTGGCATAACCTGGGCGAACCCCGGAATGGCCGATTCCGTAGCGCTGGCCCGGATGAAGCATCCGGAATACCTTTACCGCACTTTGGATGGTCCTGTGGGACAGGAGCCGCAGGAGTGCGGCATCGACCTATATACCTATCCCAATCAGGACGATGGGGACAACGGCACCCGCCTTGTGATCGAGTGCGAAATCCAGGGTAATAAGTGTTATTATCCCCTCCGCCTTCCTCCGCTGCAACGCAACACAGTGTACGAACTCAGCGTGCAAATCACCCGTATGGGCACTCCGGACTCGGATATTCCGGCGGAAAGCACTGCGGCAACAGTAACCCTCAGTGTGAAGCCGTGGGAGAATTGGCCGCAGGAAACCGTAACATTCTAACTATGAAACCTTCATATGTGATTATATTGATTTTGCTCGCAATGGCCTGTGACAAAGCTCCGCAGGCCAGGCGGGAAGTATGTCTGCACTTCTCCGCCACGCCCGATGTGCGCGCTACGAATCCTCCGGAGGATGACATCGACGATGTGAACGTGTTCATCTTCGGCCCTGGAAACACTCCGGAGGCGCACATTTGGGCAAAGGGAAGGGAAATCAAGGATAACAGCGTGAAGGTGTCGCTTATCAGGGACGTCCCCTATACATTTTATATATGCGCGAACACGGGATACAGGATGGAGGATGCATCGGCCTCTGAACTGGACGATATGAGGTATTTCCTCACCTATCCGGACGAGTTCAGCCGGGGAATACCGATGTCGGCGGTCCTCCGGGATGTAGTGGCCGATGACGACATCGACCTGGAACTTACGCGGTGTATGGCAAAGCTGGAGATCCGGATCGACCGCTCCAAACTGTATTCCGGAGTGGATATCGGTGTTGAAAGCATTGAAGTGGGTGGTTGCCCGCGCTCGGTGGCGCTTTTCAGGGAAAGCCGGGCCAGGAGCACGGACGACCTTTTTCCGAAAGGTTACCACAGGAGCGGCACGGAAACGGGGCCGCTCAACACCGACGTCGCCGACGGCCTTTCTGCCCCTATTACCATGTATCTGCTTGAAAACTGCCAGGGGACGTTGCTGGAGGGCGCGACTGGCCCGGAGGACAAGGTCTTCGGCAGCCTGGAAAAAACGGGGGAGCTGTGCTCGTACGTGGAAATCCACGCCTCGTACAGCTCCTCACGCTATTGTAACCGCCCCGGCGAGTATCTGGTATACCGCTTCTATCTGGGCGAATCGCTGGACAACTTCGATGTCCGGCGCAATGTAAACTACTCCATAGTCGTGCGTCCTGAAGGTAGCGGCCTCAACGAAGACAGCTGGCGGGTGGACCGCAGCGCCCTTCAGGCGCTTTGAGCGTAAAATGTATGTCGTTGATACACAGAGAGATATAAAAATTAAATGCGGCAATTTGCCGCATTTAATTTTAACAACTCGTTGAAAATCAACGAGTTCCATTTTACGCCGATTAGCCGCCGAAGTTGTCGTAGAAGATGCTTTCGGGGGAGACGCCAAGGGAATCCAGGAGTTGGTTCACGCACTGGGTCATCATGGGCGGGCCGCACATGAAGTACTTGATGTCCTCCGGTGCTTCGTGGTCCTTGAGGTACGTTTCGTTCATCACGTTGTGCACGAAGCCCGCCGTGTACTTGACGCCGGCGGCATCTGCTGCAGGATCCGGACGGTCCAGGGCCAGGTGGAAGTGGAAGTTGGGGAAGTCTTTCTCGATTTCCGCAAAGTCCTCCAGGTAGAAGGCCTCCACGAGCGCACGGGCGCCGTAGAAGAAGTGAACTTCACGCTTGGTCTTGAGCGTCTTGAACAGGTGCATGATGTGGCTGCGGAGCGGGGCCATGCCTGCGCCGCCGCCCACGAAGATGTACTCCTGCGAATCCGGATCGTCCTTGGGGAGGAGGAACTCGCCGTAAGGGCCGCTGATCCACACTTTGTCGCCCGGCTTGCGGGAGAACACGTAGGTGGAGGCGATTCCCGGAGGAACGCCGGGCACGAACTTGAACACGCCCTTGGGCTGCGACCTGTCGAACGGAGGAGTGGCAATACGCACGTTCAGCTTGATGACGTCCTTCTCCGCGGGATACGAAGCCATCGAGTATGCCCTGATGGTAGGAACGGTGTTCTTGAACTTCAGGGAAGTGATGCCGTACTTCTCCCAGTCGCCCATGTAAATGGGATCCACGCCCATATCGGCAAAATCGGCCTCATATTCGGGAATGTCGATCTGGATATATTCGCCTGATTTGAAGTCGATGTGCTCGCCTTCCGGCAGGCGGACGGTGAATTCCTTGATGAACGTGGCAACGTTGTCGTTGGAGATGACCTCGCACTCGAGTTTCTTCACGCTGAGGGCGCTCTCCGGGACGGCGATCTTGATATTGTCCTTAACCTTAACCTGGCAGCCCAGACGCCAGCCTTCCTTGATCTGCTTGCGGGAGAAGAAGCCCGTTTCGGTGGGAAGGATGGTTCCGCCGCCCTCAAGCACCTGGAGCTTGCACTGGCCGCAGTTGGCCTTGCCGCCGCAGGCGGAGGGGAGGAAGATGCCGTGGTCCGCCAGAGTGTGCATCACATCGCCGCCGGGGGTGGCTTCCAGCTCTTTAGTTCCGTTGTTAATGTCGATCTTGACCTTTCCGGAAGGGGTTACCGCCGCCTTGATGATAAGGAGCAGTGCAACCAGGACCAGCGTCAGGGCCGTGATGACTATTATTGAAAAGAGAATCGTGTTTGTCATATCGCAGTCCTCCTTACAATGCCAGTCCCATGAAGGTCATGAAGGCGATGCCCATAAGACCCACGGTGATGAAGGTTATGCCCAGTCCCTTGAGGGGCTTGGGAACGTTGGAATAGGCCATCTTCTCGCGGATTGCCGCAAGGGAGACGATCGCGAGGAACCAGCCCAGGCCGGAGCCCAGGGCATATACTGCGGTTTCGCCGATGTTCATAAAGTCTTTCTGCTGCATAAACAGGGAACCGCCCAGGATGGCGCAGTTCACCGCAATCAGTGGCAGGAAGATACCCAGCGACGAGTACAGTTCCGGTGAGAATTTTTCCACAACCATTTCCACTATCTGCACTATTGCGGCAATCACCGCGATGAAGATGATGAAGCTGAGGAAGCTCAGGTCCACACCCTCGAACAGGGCGTCCGGAGCCAGCACATATCTGTTGAGCAGGTAGTTGACGGGGAGGGTGATGAGCAGCACGGCTATGACGGCGAGGCCCAGGCCGGCTGCGGTCTTGACATTCTTGGATACCGCCAGGAACGAGCACATTCCCAGGAAGTAGGCGAATATCATATTGTCCACGAAGATGGACTTTACGAATAAGCTTAAGTATTCCATAGTCTGTGCTTTTTATTGTTCTTGTAGGTCTTTCTGAATGCTCCTCTGCACCCACACGATGCATCCCAGGAGGATGAGGGCGAAAGGCGGGAGGATTACCAGGTTGTTGGGAACGTAGCCCATCCAGTTGAGGATGTCTATGCCGAAGAGGGTGCCGCTTCCCAGAAGCTCGCGGAAGAAGGCCACCACCAGGAGGATGATGCCGTAGCCGGCGCCGTTGGCCACACCGTCAAGGAAGCTGGGCCAGGGCTTGTTGCCCAGGGCGAAAGCTTCGATGCGGCCCATCACGATACAGTTCGTAATGATAAGGCCGATGTACACCGACAGCTGTTTGTCGATGGCGTATGTGGCTTCGAACGACTTGAGCACCTGATCGACCAGGATCACCATCATGGCAACTACGACCAGCTGGACGATGATACGTACGCGGCCGGGGATGGTCTTGCGAAGCAGCGACAGGATGAGGCTGGAGATGCCGCACACCACAATCACGGAGAGGGTCATCACCAGAGCGCCCTTCAGCGTCACGGTAACCGCGAGGGAAGAGCATATGCCCAGCACAAGGACGGTAATGGGATTGCCCTTGAACAGCGGGTTCAGGATTGTTTCTTTCAATTTCTGACTCATAGTACTACCTCCTCTGCGTTAAAATACGGGGCATATGCCGCCAGCCAGGTGTCGATGGCGGCGTCAAGGCCCTGGGAAGTCATCGTGGCGCCGGTGATGGCGTCGATCTTATTGTCGACCACCGACTTGCCATCGGCCTCCTTAGGGGCGCCGCCCTTTACAATCTCGAAGACGTTGGCCTGGCTGAAATCTGCCTGCTCGCCCTCGAACTGGAGCTGGAAGGAAAGGTCGTCCTTGATCTTTGCACCCAGGCCCGCGGTTTCGCTTTCGTGGTCGAAATAGGCTCCGCCGATGGTGGGGGTGCCTCCCTGGAAGGAGATGTATCCCCAGATGGGGCCCCACAGGCCGGCGCCGTAGATGGGAACCACCACGCTGCCGTTGCGGAACCAGAATACGGGCAACAGGGCCTCGCCGGTGGCGTTCGCCCCGCCCTTGATGTTATAGTTGATGCGCTTGAGATCCTTGGGGCTGAACACCTCGATGGCGTCGCGGTCCGTTCCAAGGTCCCGCACCTCATTGCCCTGAAGGTCGATGAGGAAGGCCCTCTCGATCTCCGCGGCATACATATCCAGTTTGTCGCTGTTGCTCATCTTGTCCAGCTCCGACTTGAAGTCGTACCTGGCGGCTGCAAGCATCTGGGCGATGGTTTCCGCCTTTTCGTTTGCTTCCTGTTTGCTCTTCAGCGACTGGGAGACGAAGGCGAGGAGCGCGGCTACTACAACCACGATGACGGTTGTGTAGATGATTGTGTACAGATTATTGTTCGTATTCATATCGCGCCCTCCTTATGCTTTTGCCGCTTTCTTCAAGCGACGGTTGATATGCGCCGTAACCACGCAGTGGTCGATGAGCGGTGCAAAGGTGTTCATAAGCAGGATGGCCAGCATCATACCTTCCATGTATCCGGGGTTCCACATACGCACGACCACTGCAAGGGCGCCGATGAGGAAGCCGTAGATCCATTTGCCGGTTTCCGTCTGGGCTGCGGTTACAGGGTCGGTTGCCATGAACACGGTACCGAAGAGGAAGCCGCCCATCACAAGCTGATAGTAGCAGGGGAGTTCCGTAGCACCGCCGATGTTTGCGAGCCAGCCCACAAGCAGGCCGCCGGCGACGCTGGAAACCATGATCTTCCAGGAGGCGACGCCCGTCCACACCAGGATGAACGCGCCCAGCAGGATTGCGATGACGCAGGTTTCACCCGTGGAGCCGGGGATGAAGCCCCAGAACATATCCCAGAAGGAGTAGCCCGCCTGATCGAGGCCGGCCATTCCGCCGTCGTGGGCTATTGCCAGAGGGGTTGCGGCCGACACGGCATCGACCCCCTTGAGGGCGGGTACCCAGGTCTTGGACACCCACACGCTGGAGCCGGACATGCTGGATGGATAGGAGAAGAACAGGAATGCGCGCGCCACCAGGGCCGGGTTCCAGATATTCATTCCGGTGCCGCCGAAGACCTCCTTAACGAAGATGACGCTGAAGGCCACCGCCAGGGCGAGCATCCACAGGGGAACGTCCACGGGGACGATGAGCGGAATGAGGAAACCGGTTACCAGATAGCCCTCGTTCACTTCCTCCCCGCGGATCTGTGCCGAGCCGAACTCGATTGCAAGACCCACAACGTAGGAGACGATGAACAGGGGAAGCATACGCAGGAGGCCGTACCAGAACATCTGGAAGAAGCCCCATCCGAGGCCGTATGTGAGAGAGGTCTGGAGGCCCACGTTGTACATGCCGAACAGTGCGGCGGGCACAAGCGCGATCACCACCATTATCATCACCCTCTTGAGGTCGATGGCGTCCCTCACGTGTGCACCCTTGCGGGTCACCGTGCCGGGAACGCGGAGGAAGGTATCGAACGCGTCGATGGAAGAATGAAGCCAATAGAGCTTTCCGCCTTTTTCAAAGAGGCCGGGTTTCACGTTTTCGTCTGCCATAACTCTATGCCATTTCTTTAATCATAAGGTCGATACCGCCCTGGATGATCGCCTGGATGTCGTTCTTTGAAGGGTCGACATAGTCGCACAAGGCAAGGTCTTCCGGAAGAACCTCGTAGATGCCGAATTTCTCCATCTTGTCGATGTCGCCTGCAAGGCAGGCCTTGATGAGGTAGATGGGGAAGATGTCCATCGGGGTTACGTCTTCGAAACACTTGGTTTCCACGAAGGCGCGGGGGCCGCCGTGAAGGTTGGTGTCCATATCGAAGGTCTTTTTAGGCACGAACATCTTCTGCAGCCAGGAGAAGTAGCACATCGAGGAGCTGTGAAGGTTGAAGCGGAAGGGCTTCGCCCAGCCCAGGAGCTCGCGCTCCGGACCCTCGTTCACAAGGGTGAGCTGGTCTTGGAAGAAGCCCAGCCAGTTGTCCTTGCCAAGGTTTTCTCCGCTGAGGACGTCCCCGCCGATCACGCGCACTTCACGCGGGATGGCGGCGAGTTCAGCCACGGGCTCTCCGGGAAGTGTTTCTACATACGCTGCGGTGGGAGCCAGGGGGCCGGTGATCGCAACCTTGCGGCTGAGATCCACCTTCCCGGTGCGGATGAGGCGGCCGATTGCAGCGGCGTGGGTGAGCGATACAGTCCACACCGTCTGGCCCTTGAGGACAGGGGAGATGTGGCTTATCTGTACGCCCACGTTGCCTGCGGGGTGTTTGCCCTTGACGACGTGGATTGTGGCATTCTCCAGTTTTGCGAAGGCCGAGCCCTCCTCCTTCACGGAAACGTGCACGGGGGCAAACAGCTTGAGGGCGTCGACCGCCAGCTGGATGTCCGCCACGCTGCCTCCGAGTGTGAACTCCGTGTCCGGAGCCAGGGGAGCCGTGGAGAATGCGGAAATGAAGATGGCCTTGGGCAGGCCGTCCGGGTTAGCCATCACCCCATAAGGGCGCTGGACTAAGCTGGGCCACAGGCCCGAGTTCAGGAGCAGCTGCTTGAATTCATCGGCCGAGGCGGGAGCCTTGGCGGGGAAATCGGCATACTTCTGAACGTCATCGGCCTTGACTGTAATGGCCAGGAGCTTGCGTTTTTCTCCCCTCACGATCTTCTCCACCACTCCGGATACGGGCGAAGTGAAGAGAATACGGGCGTCCGTCTTGCTCGCATACACGGGCGAGCCGACCAGCACCGCATCTCCCTCCTTTACCAGAAGCCGGGGGATGAGTCCTTTGAAGTCGGTAGGTTTCAGCGCAATTGTCCCGCCCTTGACAGTCTTGTGGACTTTTAAGGCCGCAGCACCCCCCAGAGGGATGTCAAGGCCCTTTTTCAGTTCAAGATGGTTGGACATTATAAAAATAGTTTTGTGTATTGCACAATTACCTTGCGAAGATACGATTTTTTTCCTAATTTAGTGCTCAAATATTAGGAGAGATGAGTGGAATTTTGGACGATTTGAATCCGGAACAGCTCGCCGCCGTCAAGTGCACGGAAGGACCGGAGCTGATAATAGCCGGCGCAGGCTCGGGAAAGACCCGTGTCCTCACTTCGCGAATTGCATATTTAATATCCCTGGGTGTGCCTCCGGAGCGCATCCTGGCCCTTACTTTCACCAAAAAGGCGGCAGGGGAGATGAAGGAGCGCATTGCCGCCATGGTGGGGGACAGGCAGGCACGCCGCATCTGGATGGGTACGTTCCACTCCGTGTTCATCAGGTTTTTGAGGGAATATGCGGAGGCTATCGGTTTTCCGGCAACCTTTACGATTTACGACCAGACGGATTCGGTGAATGCCGTGAAAACAGTTATCAGACAGCTTGGGCTGGACGATAAAAACGTGTACAAACCCCGCGAAGTGCAGTCCAGAATCTCCCGTGCAAAGAACGACCTGGTAACCCCCACGCCTTATGCCAACGGGGAAGGCGGATACAGGGATTCGGACAAGATTCACAAGAAGCCGGAGATTTACAAGATTTACGCGGAGTACTGCAAGTTCTGCAAGACTTCCGGCGTGATGGATTTCGACGACATCCTCCTGTATACCAATATCCTGTTCAGGAAAAGCGAGGAGGCGCTTACGAACATCGCCGGGCGCTTTACCCATATTCTGGTCGATGAGTACCAGGATACCAACCTGGCCCAGTATCTCATCTTGAAGAAGCTGGCCTCGGTGCATCATAACCTCTGCGTGGTGGGTGACGATTCCCAGTCAATCTATGCCTTCCGCGGTGCCCAGATTCAGAATATCCTAAATTTCCAGAAGGACTTCCCGGAAACGCGGCTGTTCCGCCTGGAAAGGAATTACCGCTCTACGGCCAACATCGTCAATGCCGCCAATTCTCTCATCGCCAACAATGAGGGGCGCATTCCCAAGAACTGTGTGTCGATGGGCTCTGCCGGCGAAAAGATCCGGCTGATGCGTGCATACACGGAAGGGGAGGAGGCGTTCCAGATAGCATCGGCAATCATTTCCAGGATGCGTTCCGACGGTGCTTCATACGACGATTTTGCCATCCTGTACCGCACCAACGCGCAGTCGCGTGCGCTTGAAGAACAGCTTAGGCGCAGGAATATTCCTTATATCATTTTCTCCGGCAACTCGTTTTTCGAGAGGGCGGAGGTGAAGGACCTAATGGCTTATTTCAAGCTGGCGGTGAATCTGCGGGACGATGAGTCTTTCAAGCGTATCGTGAACAAACCGGCGCGCGGAGTGAGCGAAAACACCGTGAAGGAACTGGCCGATTTTGCATTCGGTCGCGGTCTGTGCCTGTTCGAGGCTGCTATGAGCCCGGAGCTTGAGACATCCGGCCTGCGGGGCCCTGCGATAAAGCATCTGCGGGAGTTCTGCACAATGATGCAGGGCTTCGCCGCGGATTCGGGCGATGCCTACAAGGCTGCGATGTCCATAGCCCACGAATCCGGCCTGTATCTGTTCTACAAGAGCGATGAGTCGGTGGAGGGCCAGTCCCGTTTCCAGAACATCCAGGAACTGCTGGACAGCGTGGCAGGATTCGTTGAGGAGCAGCACGAGGAGTATCGTAACGGCCTTGTCGAGGAAGGTGAGGTGGAGGATGCATCGGAGGTGCCTGAAAGCGCACTCCCGGTTGTCACTCTGGGCGAGTTCCTGGAGAACATCTCCCTCCTCTCCAGCGTGGATGTGGCCGATGACGAAACCTCCAACAAAGTGGCTCTGATGACAGCCCACTCTGCAAAAGGCCTGGAGTTCCCGTACGTGTTCGTGGCTGGTATGGAGGAGAACCTGTTCCCCGGCGGCGGTTGGACAATAAGCCCCAAAGAACTGGAAGAGGAACGTCGCCTGTTCTATGTGGCCATCACCCGCGCCAAGAAGGCGGTGGTGCTTACTTATGCAGATACGCGTATGCGCAACGGCCGCCACGAGAACAACCAGCCCAGCCGCTTCCTCACGGAGATAGCGCCGCAGTATGTGGAGAATCCCATCCGCAAGGAGCGCTCCCTGGGTGGGGCAAGCTCCCTGCTGGGCGGTAGTGGAGGCAGCGGATCCCGCTTTGGCGGCGGTTCTTGGAGAAGTTCTGATTTTGGGTCGGGGAACTTCTCCACAAGTACCAGCCGGAAGCCTGGTTTTGGAGACGTTCGGGCCTCTAAAAACACAACCTCTCCAAAGCCCACATCGGCATCGGCCTGGGAGATCAAATCGGCCATACAGTCCCGGCCAAAGCCCGCGGAGGTGGATCCGGACTTCGTGCCAGACCCGATGTCCAGCTTCCGCGAAGGCGACCGCATAGAGCACAACCGCTTCGGTAAAGGCACTATGGGCTCCATCACCGGAACCATCCCGGACCTCCGCGCTGAGGTGACTTTCGACCTCTACGGTAAGAAAATTTTACTTCTCAAGCACGCCAAACTGCGCCATATCAAGTAGTTAGCTCTCGTAACGTCTTAGTTTTCTTAATATTATAAAGAAAAATTTTTCTTTAAGAGATTTTTACGTTTCTTAACTAGGTGTATTCATAAGGCGGGTATATTTGCACCATCCGGGCAACGGTGTCCGGATAGTGCAAATATCTTATTATGAATAATATTGAGTCCAGGTACATTCAAGCTGTTGAGTTAATCAAACAGGCTATTCTTCAGAGCCAGTACAATGCAATACGTCTCGCGAATAGGGAGCAGATCAAGTTGTACTTCGGTATAGGCAGGTACATTTCACTGAATTCCAGGAATGGCTTCTGGGGTACGGGCGCTTTGGAAATAATAAGCGCTCGACTTAAAGAAGATTTGCCAGGGTTAATGGGTTTCGGCGTTACAAGTCTCAAATATATGCGTCTTTTCTATGAGGCTTGGTCGGTACTGGCTGAAAAATCGTCAATCGCGGTTGACGATTTACAAATCTCTGATAATGAACGGATTATAATTCGACAACCGCAGTTGCCGAATTTGGCCGGCAGCACTGTCAATGAGTTCTTTTTGGTCCCATTTACTTACCATATCTTGATTCTTCAGAGAGTTAAAGACCAGGAAGAAAGGTTATTCTATATCCGGCAGACGGCCATTTTACATTTGTCAAAGGAAGCACTCCTGAAAGCAATTAAAGCAGACGAATATCACCATATCGGCGCACTTCCAAACAATTTCGTAACAACTATCACAGATGCCAAAAGTGCACGTCGTGCAATTAGGGCTTTTAAGGACGAGTATCTCCTCGACTTCATCAACGTGGAAGAGTTGGATGCCGATGACATTGAGGATGTGGATGAAAGAGTTCTTGAGAAAGAGATTGTCGACAATATCAGGGATTTCATACTCAAGTTTGGCCAGGACTTCCTATTTATAAAGAACCAGTATGCGGTTGAGGTCAATGGCCATACATTCAAGATAGATTTGCTCTTTTACAACAGGGAACTGGGTTCTCTTGTGGCTGTTGAACTTAAGCGGGGGCCTTTTAAGACTGCATATCTTGGTCAACTCAACAGTTACATAACTGTCTTGGATGACTTTGTCCGCAAGCCTCACGAGAACCCTTCAATCGGCCTGATTCTTTGCAAAAGTGCAGACAAAGCAATAGTCGAGTATTTCATCAAGGACTATAAAAAGCCGATGGGGGTGGCAACATACCGGACCAGAGAAGATATGCCTGAAAAGCTGCGGAATGCTTTGCCGGATATAGAAGATTTGAAGAAACTACTGTAGGACAATTCTTTAATAATACAATACTATGAAAATTTTCAGACTTTTATTGGTGGCGGCTGCAATGGTAGTTTGCGGCGCGTGCGAGGATTTTTCCCTGGAGAAGGAGAAGGGGAGCGGAACGCTTTATTGGAGTATGGATCCGGTTGTGAGGGTGGTGTCAACGAAGGCATCGGCCGAGATTCCGGATACGAATGACTTTATTTTGAAGGTGGCCGATGCTTCTGGAACGCTGCTGTATGACGGGAGTTATGGGGATTCGCCTGAGTCGCTGGAGGTGGAGGCTGGGACTTACGGGGTGTCGCTGAGGTCGGCGCCGTTCACAAGGCCGGAATTTGCCAAGCCGCAGTACGGGGATGACCGCGAGGTTGAGGTGAAGAGCGGCGAGTCGGTGCACGTGAAGCTGGTGTGCAGGCAGGTGAATTCCGGGGTGCGGCTGAAAATCGACCCTAGTTTCCTCACTTATTGTCCCGACGGGGTGCTATATGTGAAGGGGGCCGATGGAAAGCTGATGTACAGCTACACGGAGAAGCGGATTGCGTATTTCAATCCGGGGACGGTGACGCTGATACTGTACGAGGAGGGCAAGGACAAGGAGCTGCTTTCGCGCGATTTGCTGCCGTCGGAGATACTCACCGTGAATATATCGGCCCCGGTGGATCCGGCCAGCGGGCTGTCCATCAGCGCGGCGGTGGATACCTCGCGAATCTGGACGACGGAGGATTACGTCATAGGTGGGGGCTCCGGAGGAAATGACGGCTCGGATACTGCCGATGCCATTTCCGTGGCCGATGCCGCCTCGCACACGGGCGAGAACGGCGTGTGGATATACGGGTATATCGTCGGGGGAGACTTGACATCGGCAGGAAAAACAGTCAAGACACAGGATATTACGAAGAACACCCATCTGGCCATTGCGGCTCGCTCTTCCGTCACCGCCAAAGCCTCCTGCGTTGCCGTAGAACTCCCCAAAGGCGGCATCCGTGATGCCCTAAATCTGGTGGACCACCCCAACCTCATCGGCACTCGAATCTATGTCAAAGGCAATCTCGTCTCCTCCTATTTCGGCACCATCGGCCTCAAGGGCACTAGCGAATATCAGAAGAAATAATAGAAATATTTCAATTGATATTTGAAAAATAATAGAATAATTTCTATATTTGTATCGAGGAAGATGAATTATTCTGAATTGCACAGGATAATCCGCCAAAATGGCTGGATATTAATGCCGGGGCGTGGGAAAGGGAGCCACACGATATATCTCAAAGATGGGAGGCTTTATACCGTTCCGTTTCACGCAGGAAAAGAATATGGTAACATTATGGCAAGAAAGATTCTTAAAGAAATGGGTATTGAAATATGAGGAAAGTTAAAGTTTTGATAAGCATAGCCCCGGACGGCTTCTATGCCGCTTACTGCGAGGACCATCCTGCTATATTCGGCGGAGGGGATACTCCAGATGATGCCATCAATGAACTTCGTGAGACCATTCGTCTGTATAAAGAGTTTGGGGATAAAGCCGCATTCCATCCCGACTGGTTTGATGACGAATATGAATTTGAAGTTGGTTGGGATATTGAAGATCTGATGGCGTATTATGCT
>Ga0310690_10003778_pt1 | contig 22245 bp, 36 predicted proteins | sample AusTroGonzalo_MG_2_FD_207661 | JGI IMG/M metagenome (GOLD analysis project Ga0310690, IMG submission 207661) | Bovine rumen microbial communities from tropical cattle in Woodstock, Queensland, Australia - Gonzalo_04 (v2) (version 2) | ecosystem: Host-associated > Mammals > Digestive system >... | reverse complement strand
GTATAATTTTCCTCTCTACGGATGAGATCGCCGGAGATACCCCGAAATGGGCGTACCTGGGCGATGTTATCGGGAGTTGGTTTTAGTTGCCATGAGTAAGGAAGCGGATAATTACATACTTGCCTATTATCAGCAGATAAAGGACGGCAGAGTGACGGTCGGCAAGTGGGTGAGGATGGTCTACGAACGAATCATCCGAGACCTCGAGGCTGGCGTGTATCAATTCGATGCAAAGAAGGCGACCAGTGTGATTACTTTCATCGAATCGAAGTGCCACCACTCCGAGGGACGGCTTGCTCCGCAGACTCTGCGCCTTGAACTTTGGCAGAAGGCTCTGCTCTCCTGCATCTTCGGTCTCGTAGACGCTGACGGCAATCGTCACTTCAGGGAAGTGTTCATCGTACTCGCACGAAAGCAGGGGAAGAGCCTTCTCGCCTCGGCGATCGTTGAGCAGATGATATACAACGATGGCGAGTACGGCGCCAAGGCGTTTTTAGTCGCCCCGAAGATGGATCAAGCCGACCTGGTCTTCTCGGCGTTTTGGCAGAGCGTGCAGCTCGACCGAGAACTGTCGCTGAAAACGAAGAGCCGGAAGAGCGACATCTATGTCGCCGAGACGAACTCCTCGGTGAAGAAGATCGCCTTCAACGCCAAAAAGAGTGACGGCTTCAACCCGACCTGCGTGGTCATGGATGAGGTCGCCGCTTTCCCACCGGAGCAAGGTCTGAAGCAATACGAGGTCATGGCTTCGGCGATGGGAGCGAGAGAGCAACCTATACTGCTCTCCATCTCCACGGCAGGCTACATCAGCGAGGGCGTGTATGACGAACTGGTGAAGCGGTCAACGCACTACCTGAACGGCGAGAGCAAGGAAACAAGGCTCTTGCCCTTCATGTACATGACGGACGACATCGCCAAGTGGAACGACATCAACGAACTACGCAAGAGCAATCCAAACCTCGGGGTCAGCGTGAGCGTGGACTACATGCTCGAGGAGATCGCCAAGGCAGAAGGGTCGCTCTCCAAGAAGCGTGAGTTCCTCGCCAAGTATTGCAATCAGAAACAGACCTCTTCAATGGCATGGCTCCCTGCCGAGGTGGTCAATAAGTGCTTCGGCAATCCTGCGAAGGTCAGCGACTTTGCCAAGACGTACTCGGTCATGGGCATCGACCTCTCGCAGACCCGAGACCTGACCGCCTGCACCACGCTGATCGAGCGAGACGGCGACCTGTATGTCGATTGCCATTTTTGGCTCCCTGGTGGAAAAATCGATGAAGCCATCATCCGAGACGGCGTGCCGTACGACATCTACATCGAGCAGGGCTTCCTGTCGCCGTCAGGCGATGCGTTCATCGACTACCGTGACTGCTACGACTATGTCATGAAACGCATCCAGGAAGACCGCATCCTGCCCTTGATGATCGCTTATGACAGATGGTCTGCTCAATACCTTGTGACCGACCTTGAACAAGCAGGTGCAAGATTAGACGATGTCTATCAGGGTGATAATTTGTGGGGCGTGATGAACGAACTCTACGCCCTGATGGAAGAAGGCAGAGTGCATGTCATCGGCAACGACAACGGCGATGACAACAATCTGCTGAAGATGCACTTCCTCGACTCGGCGGTCAAGATGAGCGTGGAGCGAGGTCGAGGCAAACTTGTGAAAGTGAATCAAGCCGTCCACATTGATGGGATGGCTTCTTTGTTAGATGCGATGGCGGTGCGGTCGAAATGGTACGACCGACTCGGCTCGCAGCTCAAAAACGAAAGAAGGTAAACATGGGACTCCTTGACGCAATCTTTCATCCTGACAAGAACAATCAGGAACAGGAAGCGATACGGAGAGCAGGCACGGTGTTCAAGACCCTGACCACCTACCGTCCGGCGTTCACAACGTGGGGCGGTGCCATCTACGAGAGCGACCTTGTCCGTGCGGCGATCGATGCAAGGGCGAGGCACATCTCGAAGTTGAAGGTGGAGACGTTCGGGTCAGCGAGACCGTCCTTGCAATCGAAACTGAAACACGCCCCGAACAGTTGGCAGACGTGGTCGCAGTTCCTTTATCGGACATCGACCATTTTGGATGTCAACACCACGGCGGTCATCTGCCCTGTTCTCGATGAGGACATGGAGACCACCGGGTACTTCCCCTTGCTTCCTGCCAAGTGCGAGATCGTGGAAAGTGGCGGTCGGCTTTGGCTTCGGTACAAGTTCCGAAGCGGTCAGGTTGGAGCCTCCCCGATGGAGGACTGCGCCATCCTGACGAAGTTCCAGTACCGCAACGACTTCTTCGGTGACGGCAATCACGCCCTGACGGACACGATGCAACTCATCCACCTGCAGGACGAAGGCATCGAGGAAGCCATCAAGAACTCGGCGACCTACCGCTTCATGGCGCAGGTCGACAACTTCGCTTTTGCGGAAGACCTCGCTGAAGAACGGAAACGCTTCAGCCGAGAAAACCTGACGGCAGAAGCGGAGAGCGAGAACGGTCTGCTCCTGTTCCCGAACACCTACAAGAACATCCAACAGATCAACGCCAAGCCCTACACGGTGGACGCTGACCAACGGAACATCATTCAGACCAACGTGCAGAACTACTTCGGTGTGAGCATGGAGGCGATGCAGAACAAGTTGGTCGGCGATTCCTGGAGTGCGTTCTATGAAGGCGCCATCGAGCCTTTCGCCATCCAGTTCTCGGAGGCGATGACGAAGGCGATGTTCACGCTTCGAGAGCAGAGCCAAGGGTCGTATGTCATGGCGACGGCGAACAGATTGCAGTACATGAGCAACTCGGACAAGCTGCAGGTCTCGGCGCAGATGGCAGACCGAGGCATCATGACCCGAAACGAAATCCGAGAGATTTGGAACTTGCCACCGCTTGAGGGTGGTGATGTTCCGACCATTCGAGGTGAATACTACCTCATTAGTGAAGACGGCAACATCGTGAAAGGCGATGAGGAAGGAGGTTCCGATGCCGATGAAGGATAACAGAGAGTACAGGTCGATGACCATGCGAGCCGCCGAGCCTATCGAGGGCGAGGAAGAACGCATGGTGGTCGAGGGCTATGCGTCCACATTCGATGACCCCTACATGCTTTGGAGCGATGATGAGGTCGAGGTGTGGGAGCAGGTCGACAAAAGAGCGTTCGAGGAGACCGACATGAGTGATGTCATCATGCAGTACAACCACGAGGGTCGGGTCTTCGCTCGCATCAGAAATAATACGCTACAAGTAGCCCCTGATGATAAGGGGCTTTTTGTTAAGGCTGACCTTGGCGGCACCGACATCGGTCGAGGCTTGTACCAGGAGATCGCCGGAGGTTACACCGACCGCATGTCGTTCGGCTTCATTGTCGGAGCAGACAGGCGAGAGGTCATCGAAGGCGAGGGTGACAAGACCAAGATGATGCGTACCATCCTTTCCGTGTCCAAGGTCTTTGACGTGAGTGCTGTGGCTATGCCGGCAAATGGCAGCACCGTCATAGAGGCATCTGTTCGTGGCTTCGAGGGAGTCATCGAAGAAGCGAGGGCGGAGCGACTCAAGATGCAGGAGATGGAACTGAAGCGTCAGCAGTTACTCGTTAAAGCAAAAGCACTCGGAGGGAACAAGTAAATGACCAAAGAGGAAATCATGGAAATGAACTCGGAGCAGGTTGAGGAGCGTAGACTTGCCATCGCCGCAGAAGTGGAGACGGCTGACTCTGAAATGCTCGAGACCCTGTCCGAGGAACTGGACGCCATCGAAGAAAGAAAGAGCGTCCTGAAAGCCGAAGCCGAGGAGAAGAAGGCAGAGATGCTCGAGGTCTTAAACGGTGAAGGCGAAGTAAGAGAAGAAACCGAAATCAAGGAGGAGAAAAAAATGGACTTCAACGAGATCAGAAAGAGTCCCGAATACCTCGATGCCTGGGTTGAGATGCAGAAGGGCAAGATGGACAAGAACGAGTTCCGTGCCTTGTTCACCACCAACGCCGACCTGGGCTCCGGCAATACTGGCACCATCGCCGTGCCGACCTATGTCGAGGAAGTTATCCACACTGCGTGGGAAAACAATGAGATCATGCGTAGAGTTCGCCGCACCTTCTACAAGGGCAACCTGAAGGTCGGATACGAAGCGAGCGCCGAAGCCGCCGTCATCCATGAGGAAGGCGCCGAGGCTATTGACGAAGAAAACCTCGTCATCGGCTTCGTGGAACTGATTCCGGCGACCGTCAAGAAGATGGTCAAGTACAGCACCGAGGTCATGGACATCAAGGGTCAGGCGTTTGTCGACTACATCTTCGATGAGATCGAATATCAGATCGTCAAGAAGGTCGTCAGCGAGATTCTGACCGCCATGTCCACCAGCACCCTGTCCGCTTCCGTTACTGCGGCGGGTGCCTCCATCGTCACGGCTGACATCGTGAACGCTGAAGGATACCTCGGCGGCGAGGCTTCCGACCCTGTACTTATCATCTCTCGCTCCAACGCTGCGGCTCTGAAAGTTGCGGCTCTGTCTGCCGGATACGGCTATGACCCCTTCGATGGTCTGCCTGTCATCTATGCCGACATGCCGACTGGCTTCGAGGCGTTCGTGGCTGACCTGTCCGGCGTTCAGGCGAACTTCCCGAACGGCGACCAGCCCACCTTCGTGTTCGATGAGTTCACGGAGGCTCCCGAAGACATCGTCCGTGTCATCGGTCGTCTGCTCGTAGCGGTTGACGTTGTCGCCCCCGGCAAGGTCGTTGCCATCGGTGAAGGCTCGGAATAATTGAGGGCTTGAGATCACTCTCTGTGAGTCCCGTGTTATTAACGGTACCCGACATCAACACCATCGCACCTATCAATTATAGTGACTTGACTGATGACGAGAAGCAAAACGGCGTGTTGCGTACTGTCGGTTTCCCGAGCGATGAAGTGTCGGCGAGTACAGAGTACACGCTGACGGCGACTCCTTCGGAAACATGGTCGATCGTTGTGCTTGACGAATATGGAGACCCGACCACCATCGGAGACCCCGGCGATCCAGTAGCGTTTGGTAGCGTTACAACGGATAGTCACGGCACGTTCGACACAGCGGAAATGGTAGTGTTGTCCGTTGAGGATACCTCCGACCCATCTTCTAAAAACATTCCGTTAATTCTAACGGTCAAATCAATAGGTTAGGTGCAACAAACAAGGAGGTCATCATGACCCTGCTCAATCTCGTAAAGATGGCGTTGCGCATCACGAGCGATGCGTATGACGCACAACTCAATATGCTCATAGCCGCCGCCGAGAAAGACCTGAAACTCGCCACAGGCATCTCCGAGGAGACGGATGACGAACTCATCCAACAGGCGATCTGCACCTACTGCATGCTCAACTTCGGCATCGTGGATGACGCAGAACGTCTCAAGAAATCCTATGACGAGCAAAAAGCGCAGCTCTCGATGGCGACAGGGTACACCGACTGGCTCGGAGGCAAGGAGGTTTAGCGATGTTTGAATCAACGTGCGACCTCATCAGCCTGGAATACATCGTGGACGGTGCAGGCAACTCCATCGCCACGGAGGAAAGCCGAACGGTCTTCTGCAAGCCCCGAAGCGTCACTCGCTCGGAGTTCTACCAAGCGGCACTCGCAGGGCTGAAGCCCTCGGTGGTGTTGGTACTCTCCCACTTCGCCGACTACGGCGATGAAAAGGTGGTCGACTTCCAGGGCAAGCGGTACACGGTGACCCGAGCCTACACCCGACCCGACATGGACTCCATTGAACTCACACTCGAGGAGCGTGATGTCAATGGCAGGTAATGTCGGCGGCGATGTGTCTGCCCAGGTCGCAGACATTCTCGAAGAGTACGAAAACGAACTCAAGGACGATGTCGATGCGGTCTTCAAGCAGGTGTCGAAGGAGACGGCGAAGATGGTGTCTGATGAATCGCCCTATAATCCCAACGGCAAGAATCCGAAAGGACATTATAAAGCCGGATGGAAGGTCAAGAAGACCAACGAGCGAGACATCAACTCCTACACCGTCTATCAGGCAAACAAGCCACAACTGACACATCTGCTTGAGAACGGATGGGTCATGCGGAACGGCAAACGCCACGAAGGCAACCCTCACATCAGCAAGGGCGAAGAGTGGGCTGAAAGCGTCATCGTTTCAAGAATCGAGGCGAAACTACCATGAGCAACATTTACGACATCATATCGGGAATCGAGATAGGCTCGGATGAGTATCTCCCGGCGAGGTACTCGCACTTCCCGAACGAAGAGGCACCGAAGCCTCCGTTCCTTGTCTATCTCGGAGCAGGTCAGGAACAGTTCGAAGCAGACGACACCATCTACTGGAAGCGCAACGTGTACACGGTGGAGTATTACTTCGAGCAGAAAAACGAAGACCTCGAGAACAAGATCGAACAGGCTCTCCTTGATGGGGGCTATCAGTACGACAAGAGCGATGATTCCTTCATCGAAAGCGAGGGTCTGTTCGTTATCTATTACACACTACAGTAAGAAAAGGAGATTCAAATGGCTGACAAAAACAAGGTCGAGTTCGGACTCTCCAACCTGTACTTCGGTACTTACACCCTGGACGAATACGGTGACCCGGTCATGGGAACGCCCTACCATCAGGCAGGCGCCGTCTCCCTGACCCTTGATGCCGAGTCGGACTCCAACGACTTCTATGCCGACAACGTGAAATACTGGAGCGGATACTCCGACAACGGTTTCACCGGAAGCATCGAGGTCGCCAAGTACGACACCGACTTCAAAACTACGTTCATGGGGTATGTGCAGCTCGATGACGGCGGCGTGGCGCAGGTCAAGGGAGCAACGCTCCCCAACACCTACATCATGTTCCAGACCGAGGGCGATGTCGAGGCACGCAGAGTCATTCTGTACAATGTGAGCCTCGGTGCCATCTCTCGGGAATACTCCACCATCGAGGACACCAAGGAGCCTGTCACGGAGTCCCTGGACATCACGGTCACAGGCGACAACGAGACCGGCATCGTCATGGCTTCGTACAGGTATCAGGACGCAGGATACGCAACTCTGTTCACGAATCCTCCGGCACCTGAACTGCCGAGCGCATAAGACAAGAAAGAGAGGGAGAGGGCTTCGGCTCTCTCCCTTGTTTCTGTATAACGAAAGGAAGCGAACATGGAAAAGGTCATCAAGATCAGCGAGGACACCGAGATCAAGGTGTCCAACAACGTCATGTGGCTCTTTAAGTACAACAATCAGTTCCACAAGGACATCTATGGAACTGCGGCACCTATCGTTAGTGCAATACTGCTCATGCTTAAAGACCTATATGCGGAATCAGGGGATGATGGGCTGACCCTCGAAACCATCAGAAACATGCCATCCGATGTGCTTGAAAACATGCTCATCGAATTATCGCAACTTGAATTAGTCGATGTTGTAAGAATATTTTGGGCGATGGCGAAAGCGGCAAACGACAACATCGCACCGCCGGACGAATGGTTTCGTCAGTTCGATGTGTTCCCTCTTGACGTGATAATTCCTGAAGTTGTCGGGATGGCGCTTCAGGGTCTCATGTCATCAAAAAACTGGACGAGCCTCCAGCAGATGTTGGGGGCAAAAACAACAACGTAGATTTAGATAGCATCATTGTGATCGGCATCAACAACGGTCTGACCATGGACGCAATTTTGAACATGACAGTAGGTCAGGTCGTTGACTTCGCTATTGAACGGTACAACATCGAACACCGAGCCGAGAAGAAAGCGGAGAAGCCGCAGAGACGGCGAGCCACGCAAGCCGACTTTGATGCTTTTTTTGGATAGGAGACAGACATGGCGACAGGAAAAGTTAAGGGCATCACCATCGAGTTCCGAGGTGAGACCACAAAACTGGATAAAGCCATCAAGGATGTCAACAAGGAGACCGCCAAACTCGACAAGGAGTTGAAGCAGGTCAACAACGCTCTGAAGTTCAATCCCGGCAACGTGGAACTGATGGCGCAGAAGCAACAGTTGCTGACGCAGAAGATCGGCGGCACCGAGGAGAAACTGAAGGCACTCCGAGAAGCACAGAAGAAGATGGACGATGACGACTCCGTTGACAAGAACTCGGAGGAGTATCGGAAACTTCAGCGAGAAATCATCACAACGGAGAGCAAACTGAAGCATTACCGCAAGGAACTTCAGCAGACGAACATCGAGGCGAACAAGATATACCGCATGGGCAAAGCCTTCCAGGATGTCGGTGGGAAAATCTCGGCGGCAGGTCAGAAGCTGCGAGGTCTGTCCACGGCGGCGGCAGCTGCCACGGTCGCCCTCGGCGGTCTGACGGTGAAGGCAGGCAGAACGGCTGACGAACTGAACACGCTCTCGAAGCAGACAGGCATCAGCACGCACGACCTGCAGATGTACGCCGCAAGCGCCGACCTGGTCGATGTTTCCGTGGAGGACATGGCGAGGGCGCATCAGAAACTTAAGAAGAGCATGACCTCTTCAAGCGCCGCCAAATACTTCAAGGAACTCGGCGTAGAAACAAGGAACGCTGACGGCTCGCTCCGTGATGCCAACGATGTCTTCGATGATACGGTCGAAGCACTCGGCAAGATGGAGAACGAGACCGAGCGAGATGCCGTGGCGATGGCTCTGATGGGTAAGAGCGCCACCAACCTCAACCCCTTGATTGAGGACGGCGGCGAGACCTACAAGAAGGTCGCCAAGATGATGGAGAAATACGGTCTCGAGCCTGTCAGTCAGGAAGACCTCGATGCCGCTAACGAGTTCAATGACGCACTCGACACCATCAAGTTCGTGTTCCTGCAGACGGCGCAGATCGTTGGCACGAAGATCGCATCGTACCTCGTGCCGAAGGTGCAGGCACTCATGCAGAAGATCGCCGAGTTCTCGAAGAAGTTCACAGGGTTAAGCGGTGAGACGCTCTCGAAACTGGCGGCGATTCTCGGTGCGGTCGCTCTGCTCTCTCCGGCTCTCGTACTGCTCGGCAAGGTCATCTCGGCGGTGGGAACTGCCATGCAGACGGCGGTGAAGATTGCAGGCGGTCTGTCAAAGGCTCTGACCTTCATGGCGGCAAATCCCATCACGCTTGTCATCGCAGGGGTCGCCGCACTCGTGGCGGCGTTCGTCATCCTGTGGAACAAGAGCGAGAAGTTCCGCAACTTCTTCTTGAACATGTGGGACAAGATAAAGACCAAGGTCAACAACTTCGTCACGGCGTTCAAACTGGCAAAGCAGACGATTGTCGACACCTGGAACAACCTTCCCGAAACGTTCAGGAAGATATGGGACAGAATCGGCACAGGTCTGAAGAATCTCGGCTCGAAGATCGGCAACGCCGTGACAGGTGCCATCAAAAGCGGCATCAACGGCGTGATCGCTACTGTGGAGCGAGTCATCAACGGAGCCATCAACCTCATCAACAAGGCGATCAGACTTGCCAACAAACTGCCCGGAGTCAATGTCGGCGAGGTCGGACAGGTCAGCCTTCCACGGCTCGCCAAAGGCGGCATCGTGGACTCGGCGACCCTGGCGCTCATCGGCGAGGGTCGGTCTTCCGAGGCGGTCATTCCCCTCGACCAACTTTGGAAACGCATGGATAGAATGACGCAGGTGATGGCAGGAAGCGGTGAGGGCATCACGGTCAACGTCTACGGCGCAAGCGGTCAGAGCGTGACCGACCTTGCTCGAGAGGTCGAGCGTGCCATCATCAACGCACAGAAAAGGAGGACAATGGCATGGGCGTAGCACCTACCGGACAGATTTTCAAGGGCTTCACCTTTGACGGCGAGTCCTCGAAGGACTACGGCATCTACATCACAGGCTCGGCTGTCTACAATGCGCCTGTCCGTGACGTGGACATGATAACGATACCAGGAAGAAACGGAGCCTTTGCCCTCGACAAGGGACGCTTCGAGAACATCGAGGTCACCTATCCTGCAGGCATCTACGCACAGACGGAGAGCGACTTTGCGCAGGGCATCAGCGACTTCCGCAACTTCCTCGCCTCACGTCAGGGGTATGTCGAGTTATCTGACGACTACAACACAGGCGAGTATCGCTTGGCGGTCTACAAAAGCGGACTCGATGTCAGCCCCGAGCAGTTAAGGGCAGGGGAGTTCGAGATCGTCTTCGAGTGCAAACCGCAGAGATTCCTGACAAGTGGCGAGACGGAGGAAACGGTCGCCAACAACGGCACGCTTGATAACCCGACACTCTTTGACGCTCACCCGATGCTCGAAGTGTGGGGAAGCGGCACGGTGTCCTTCGCAGGGCAGAGCGTGACGGTCAACGGTACCGAGCCTATTGGGCAGGTATTGCTTGCCGGATTCAATTCTGTTTCAGGAACACAGGTTTTCGATGAGGGGCTTGTCAACAACGGTGATACAATCACCGCAACTGACTTTTCGAGGACGCTGAACTTTTCTATGCGATCCGGCATAAACAAGACTATAGACAATGTGACGCTTGGGGCGTGGAGTGGGCAACTATCCAACCCGGACGCATCTGTTAGTGTCGTCTCCGGCACGAGTCTCGATGTTGTCTTTGATGTTAGAAACGAGGACTTTACTGCCGGGTCTTATACGTTCAGGCAATCGAGTGCCGCCTTGACTGTAACTTATACAGACAGCACGTCATCAACCATTTCGGTCTTTGTAAATATCAATTACACAGGCGGAAAACTTGCTTTCTCGTCGGGTACAAGTAGCGCCCCCGATTTCATTTATGCGTATGGTGCCGTATTAAGTGGTGAGGTATACGGTGATTCGACTTTGCTGACCGCAGGCTCGCCTTGCTACATCGACCTCGACATCGGCGAGGCGTACAAGGAAGTGAGTGGGTCTTACGTCAGCCTCAACAACACGGTGGAGATCGGCGGCGACCTGCCTGTCCTGCCTCCCGGGACTACGACATTCACATACCCGAACACCGTGACGCAGCTCAAGGTCATCCCAAGGTGGTGGAAAGTATGATACCTATCCTTTACGACAAAAGCGAGACCGCCTTCACGAGCAACGGCTTGGGACGGCTTCGTGATTGCGTTTCATGCGTGGTCACCGAGGAACGCAACGGCATCTACGAGTGCGACTTCGAGTACCCTGTGGACGGCGCCAACTTCGACCTCATTCAATGCGGAAGGGTCATCGCCGTGGAGCATGACGACACAGGCGACCTGCAACCCTTCGACATCGTATCCTACTCGAAGCCCATAGACGGCATCGTGACGTTCCATTGTACGCACATCTCGTATCGGCTCTCGGGTCAGACGGTGTGGGCTTCGTCCATCAATAGCCTGTCCTCGGCTCTGACGCTTTTCGGCAACGTAACAGGCACGCCGTTCACCTACTCGGCTGACTTCACGTCCGCCAACTACATGGCGGCGGCAGACGGTGTCCCTCGGACGGTCAGGCAGATGCTCGGCGGCATCGATGGGTCGGTGCTTGACTCCTACGGTGGTGAGTACGAATGGAACAAGTTCCAGGTCATCCTCCACAGAAACAGAGGACAGGCGAGGGACTTCACCATCCGCTACGGTGTCAACCTGCTCGACTACCAAGAAGACACCGACTATCAAGGCACCTATTCCTCCTGCATTCCGTACTGGGTCGGCAGTAACGACCAAGGTCAGCAGGTGGTCGTTCGTGGCTCTCGGGTCAACTCGGGTCTGCCTACGGCATCAGGACGCAACGACTGTGTCCCACTCGACCTGACGGAGAAGTTCGAGACCAAGCCCACGGCGGCGCAGCTTCAGACGCTCGCCGCTACGATCATGACGGCGCAACAGGTCAACCTGCCTGCACAGACCATCAACGTGGACTTCGTCCGGCTCCAGGACATGAGCGAGTACGCAGGCTTCGCTCCGCTTCTTCAATGCCGTCTGTGCGACACCATCAAGGTCGAGTTCCCTGCGTACGGTCTCTCGGGTCGCTTCAAGATCGTCAAGACGGTGTGGAACGTGCTGACGGAACGCTTCGATGAGATGCAACTGGGGAGCCTGTCGACCACGTTGGCACAGGCACTCGGCATCGAGCAGGGGTCTCCCGAGAAATACAACACCATCACCAACCTGTCCATGAGTGGCGACCTGACGGTCGGCGGTGACGCTTCGGTGGTCGGCACGCTGACCCTCGGTGGTCATGCAGGCCCCATCGGAGAACTCGCAGGCGACACGACCGCCAAGACGCTGACGAGCGTGACCGCTTCGACATCATGGCAACAGGTGTCGAGTGCGTCCCTCACGGCAGGTCGTTGGCTCATCAAGGGGTGGGCATCATTCAACGGAAGCACGGCAGGCGTGCGTTACATCTACATCACGACATCATCATCGCCAAGTGATAGCACGGTCGCCGCCATCGGCAACTTCTCGTCCTACATGGGAGCAAGCGCCCACGGACTTGTGAGTGGCTTCTACATCGCCGATGTAGCATCGACAACTACCTATCGCCTGTACGTTAAGACCACGGCAGGCTCGCCTGCGGTGCCTTACTGCCAACTGGAAGCAATCCGCATCAGATAATCATGAGCAAGGTTTTCGGTCATCAATGCCAACACTACCGCATCCGCTTCGGTAAATCCGAGCGTCCCAACGGCGCCTACATCTACACCGAGGACTTGGAGCAACGCATCATCCCCTACATCGACACCGACAGGATATGGGTGACGTACAACATGATGGACGTGCGATTCCACCACGCCATCGTCATCGTCCACAACAACCTCGGCGCCGACAGGTACACATGGCTCCATAAATGCGATGACCTCATCCTCGTGTGCGGTGTGCCGGAGACCTGCGACATCATGAAGGTCTACGGCGAGACATTGTACTTGCCACTCTCGGTCAATGTCGCCGAGATCGAAAAGCACAGGAAGCCCAAGACCAAAAAGGTCTGCTACGCAGGGAGACGCACGAAGATGGAGTTCTCCGAGGTCGACCTGTCCCATGTTCCGCACCTGTACGGCATGGAGCATGACCGATTCCTGGACAACCTCGCCGAGTATGAGGAAGTGTATGCGGTGGGCATCGCCGCCATCGAAGCGAAGGTACTCGGCTGCAAGGTGCTACCCTTTGACAGACGATTCCCTGACCCTGACAGGTGGCAGGTGATGGACAACTCCGAGGCGATACCTATCCTGCAACAGAAACTGGATGAGATTGAAAGAAGGCTGAACGAATGAAAATCAACAAGAAGATCAGCAACTACAACTCCGAGAGCAGGCAGGGGTGGAAGGTGAAGTACATCGTTATCCACTACGTTGGCGCCGTCAGCACGGCGAAGAACAACGCCGACTACTTCTACAACACCAACACCTTGCTGACCGCCTACGGAGGAGCCTCGGCTCATTTTTTCGTGGATGAGTCGAGCGTGTGGCAGAGCGTGGACACCGACAGGGCGGCATGGCATTGTGGTGGGCCTCTCCAGGGGCCGAACGGACACACGTTCTTCTCCTACTGCACCAACCTCAACTCCATCGGCATCGAGATGTGCGTGGTCAAGCGACAGGGCAGGTACTACATCAAGAAGGAAACGGTCGACAATACGGCGTGGCTCGTGCAGAAACTGATGAAGCAGTTCAACGTGCCGAAGGAACACGTCATCCGTCATTTTGACGTGACAGGCAAAGAGTGTCCCGATGCCTATCCCGAGTACGAGCCGAACGACTGGCTCCTGTCCACGGCGGCGTGGGAGCGTTTCCGAAACCGCCTGACAGGGACGGACATCCCCTCGAAGATCACGCTGACCGGAGCGAACTACCCCGAGGAATTGAGGCGTGGTCAACGCTTCGTCATCAAGGGCAAGGTCAAGAGCGCCGTCAAGCTGCGGTGCGTCACGGTCGTTGTAGAGCGTGAGACCACAGGCAAGGACATCGAGTTCTGCACCAAGAAGTGGTACACGTCCGCAAAGACCTTCGACCTCGCCAAACTCGACCCCTACATCTCGTTCAGGAAGTTGTCGGTCGGCAACTACCGATACAAGGTGAAAGCCGAGGACATCAACGGCACCAAGGTCACCTTACTCCGGCGACCATTCAAAGTGAAGAAAGGTTAGGAGAGAAACATGAGCGACATCGTAGTGGTAGCAATCTTAAGCCTATGCGGTACCCTGTTCGGAAGCCTCGCAGGAATCATGACCGCCAACAAACTGACCACCTTCCGCATCGAAGCACTCGAGAAGAAGGTCGAGAAGCACAACAACCTCCTCGAGAGAGTAGCCATCATCGAGCGTGACGATCAGACACAATGGAAACGCATTGACGAACTGCGAGCTGAACTTGAGGAATATAGAAAGGAGGTCTCCTGATGTACTATCCCATCAAGAAAGAGACCATCATCAGGACTATTGTCCTGTTTTTAGCGATTCTCAACAACGTTCTCTCCCTCCTGGGGAAGAATCCCTTGCCCTATGAGAGCGAGGAAATCGAGAACGCCGTCACCATCATCGTCACCGTCATCGCTACGCTTTGGGCGTGGTGGAAGAACAACTCCTTCACGCTCCCTGCGAGGATGGGCGATGAGGAGATGAACAGACAGAGAATCAAGCGGAGACTCTACAAGAAGGGAGGAGACCTCAATGTATAAAGGCACGACCCCAACTTTCACCCTGACCCTGCCGAACGATGTCGACCTGACCATCGCCGACAACATCTACGTCACGTTCGAGAAGGGCAAGAAGGAACTGCGGAAGACCGGCGCCGACCTCGTTGTCACCACCAACGTCATCGAGGTCTACCTGACACAGGAAGAGACCTTGTCATTCCCCTCGGGTGATGTCGCCCTGCAGGTGAACTGGACGTACACACAGGGCGGAGTCAAAAAGAGAGCCGCCACGGAGATCGTCAAGGTCAACATGAGAACGAATCTCGAGGATAAAGTTCTCGAGTAGGAGGCGAACATGAACACCATCCCTGTATCGCTGACGGTGAGCAAGACCGACTACGCTCTCAAGGTCAGCGTGGATGAGACGAACATCGCCCTAACGGTGGATGCCGCCGTTCAAATCATAGACGGCGAACACTACACAGGCGACTACACGGTCACCCCGACATCCTACACGCAGACCCTGCCGACCGCAGGGCTTGTCATGGAGCAGGACGTGACCATCGACCCCATCCCATCGAACTACGGACTCATCACCTGGAATGGGTCTTTTTTGACGGTATCATAGGAGGATAAAATGGCACAGAACGTCATCATCAACGGCGTGCAGTATAACGATGTACCCTCGGTGCAGATTCCGAAGGTACCGTCCGGCACCGCCACATTCACAGACACGAGCGATGCCACGCTTGATAGTGGCAACAAGATGCTCTCGGGCAACACCGCCTACGCAGGCGGCACGCTCTACACAGGCACCATCGCCACGAAGACCTCGAGCGACCTGACCGCAAGCGGTGCGACCGTCACGGCACCTGCAGGCTACTACGCCACGAACGCCACCAAGACCATCGGAAGTGGCTCTGCCACGGCACCCGGCACCATCTCCGGCACGAGTGCGAGCGTGTCCACAGGCACCAACGTGCTGACGCTCACGAAGACGGTCAGCGTCACGCCCTCGGTCAGCGCAGGCTATATCGCAAGCGGAACGGCAGGGAACAGTTCTGTCTCGCTCTCGGCGACCGTGACCACCAAGGCGGCGGCGACCATCACGCCTTCGACCAGTAGTCAGACCATCGCAAGCGGAACGTACCTCACAGGGACGCAGACGATCTCCGGCGATGCCAACCTCGTGTCAGGGAACATCAAGAGTGGCGTGTCCATCTTCGGGGTGTCGGGGTCTCTCACGGCGGCGACCATCTCCCAGGACGGCGTGACCAAGATTCTCTCCATCTCGTAGGGAGGTGAGGGCATGGCACAGAACATCACCTTGCAGGGTGCGACCTATTCCGCAGTTCCTGCGGTCGACTTGCCGAAGCAGGGCGGAGGGACGGCACGCTTCACCGATGTCACACCGACCACGGCGGCAGCTGCGGACGTGGCTTCGGGGAAAATCTTCTTCGCCTCGGACGGCACACAGACCACAGGCACGGCATCGGGCGGCGGTGGAGGAGGGCTGACGCTCCTCGCCACCTACAACTTCGGCTCGTTCTCGGGGTCATCGACCTCGGCGACCGATACAGGAAAGAGCATGACCCTCACAGGGTATGGCGACTATGATGTCCTCGTGGTCGACACCTCGGTCAATACGCTCACCAACGGACGGCACACGTCCACGGTCGGCATGGTCTACGTCACAGGCACCTCGAACGTGACCACCAAGAACACCTACGCCGTAGGCGGTAACAAGTGGAATTCAAAGTTGTCGAGTAGTGGCACAGGTAGCACGAGGCAAAGCACAACGGCGTACGGCATCTACCCATACGCCGCCACGGTCTCCGGCTCGACCATGACGATCACATTCTACTACCGCTACAACTCCAACAACACAGGCACCATCAACGGCACCTACACCACAAGGGTCTACGGTCTGAAACTGTACGACCTCATCGGTGGATAATAGCATGGACGCAGGCAACGCTTCCTCCTGCTTCATGAGACCCTCGGGGACTTCCTCGGGGGTCTTTTTTTCGTGTTCTCATAGAGCGATAGGGTGGTATCATATATCCTCGACCACTAAAAAAACGCCTTAAATCAAAAATTAGAGCCTCGTTTTTTCTGCGATGTGGCTGAAAATTGATGCTTGCAAAACGTGTTATACTTTTGTATAATCAAGTAGGAGGCAGGCAGTTGCCTCCGTGTTCCAAAGGGTCAAGTATTCCTAAAATCATAATTTTGCGGATTCTATAGCACCTCTTTGGAACACAATAGAAGTTCCAAGGAGGTGTTTTTTAATGAAGAAAGAGGAGAGAGAGGTCGCCATCATCGCAAGCGGTGAAACGGTCGAAGAGTTCGAGCGTGCGGTCAACGAGGCTCTTCAGAAAGGGGCAAGCCTACAAGCGTTAGACTTGCCGACTTTGCGTGCGTGGCTGAAGGTCATCGAGGTCACCTACACGCCGGAGAGCCTGCGAGATCAGTACGCCCTGAAAGGCATCACGCCGAAGTGCGGCGATTGTCCGTACTACAAGGAGCCGACAGACCATCGGCTGCGTTACGGCAGTTGCTCGATGTACGCCAAGACCGACCCGAGAGACGATGCGTGCGAGCCATTCTTCAAGTGGCTCGACCTGGGGGAGGTGAAACTGAATGACGTATAGCAAGTTCCTCGAGTGGCGAGCCGAGGTCGAGAAGGCACGCACCCTGCAGGAGATGACCCTCAAGGACATCGCCGAGAGCGTGAACTACAACTACTCCTACGTTCAGCAGGTGCTGAAGGGAAAAGTGGTAGGTCAGCCGTGCGTGGATGCCGTGAGCGATCTTCTCGGCATCGAGTCCTTCATCTACCCGAAGCCTGCCTACAAGGTGAGGTGGGAAGAATGATTGCGGAGATCACCATCGCCCTGATAATGGCGACCACGCCGATGATGGCGGACGACTACACGAGCGACTCCCAGGTGGGCTACATGGACGGACAGACGCAGACCGTATGGGTCACGGAATACTGCCCGGCATGCAATAGCCCTGCAGGCCACGGCTCGGCGACAGGGAAGTATCTGACGGACGGCGATTGCGCCTGCGGATGGCTCCCGATGGGGTCGGTGGTCGTGATTGACGGCAAGGAGTACACGGTGGTCGATGTCTGTGGCACGGATGCCATTGACATCTTCGTGGACGATGACTCCGGAGTGTGCGTGTGCGACAGAAGCGAAGAAGTGGAGGCGGTCATCCTACCGCCGAGAGAATGAGAGGTACCGAGATGGAAATGACGATTGCGAGCGTATTGTGGGAAGTTCTGTTTATCATCCCGATCGCCTTGGCGGTATGGGAAGCGGTGAAAGGAGAGAGATAGATGCAAAAGATCACACAGGAGCAGAGGCTCCTTGACTACCTGAAAGCCAACGGTTACATCACGAGAATGGATGCCCCGAAGATCGGCGTGGCAAACCTGACGGCGGTGGTCAGCAACCTCCGCAAGAAGGGCATCGAAGTTCGGTGCGAGTCCAGGAGAAGCGAGTCCGGCGCCATCTACGGCGCCTGGTACTTGGAGGCGTGATGATGGTCAAGATATGGAAGTGCTACGATTGCGGCGCCGAGTTCCTCTATCCACGGCTCGAGGAGCGTGTGGAGATACACGGCGAGGTGGACACGGTGCGAGACGAACACTACACCGTGCAGCTCTGCCCCGAGTGCGGAAGCGATGACCTTTTGGAGGACTTCGCCTGCTCCGCTTGCGAGGAGAGGAAGCGTCACGGTGCGAGCGAGTATTGCATCGAGTGCATGCAGAAGATCGACAACGTGATGGACACGGCGCTCGCAGACCTCATCAAACTGTTCGAGTGCGACAAGGATGAGGCTTTGAACATGATATGGGATTATCACGAAAGGATGTACTAAATGAACGTAGGAGTGACATGGGAGGACATCGTCCGTGCGAATGAGTCCATACAGACCACGGACATCAAGGGGAAGGAGTACGCAGAAGTGCCACAGAGGATAAAGGCGTTTCGGATGCTCTACCCTGAAGGGACGATCAGCACGGAGGTGCTGAAACTGGAGGGCGGCGTGTGCGTCATCCGAGCGACCGTCAAGGACTTCGATGTGGTGCTTGGCACAGGCACGGCAGAGGAAAAGGAAGGCTCGACCTTCATCAACAAGACCTCATATGTGGAGAACTGCGAGACCTCTGCGGTCGGGCGTGCGCTCGGCATGGCAGGCTTCGGCATCGATACGAGCGTGGCATCTGCCGAGGAAGTGCAGACCGCCATCACGAATCAGGAACTCTTGAAGACGATCACGAAGACGCAAGCGAAGAATCTGCAGGGCTTGGCGCAGCTCAAGGGCAAGACCGACACGGAAGTGTTCGAGCATTTTGGGATTGATCGGTACGGCGAGATGACCACAAGGCAGTACGCCGAGGCGGTCATGTGGCTCGACCCGCAGGAGTAGGAGGTCGGCGATGAGTACAAAATATTGGGCTTACAACGACATGGTCAACGATAGCGAGTGCCACCCAGGAGGGTGCGACTACTGTTGGCTCTCGGAGCGTTGCGAAGCCGAGCGAGAAGCGGAACTTGAGGAAGAGAAGGCAGGTGATGCCGAGTGAAAGAAAAGAAACTCACACGAGCCGAGTGGGAGTGGGAAGAACAACGTAAGAAGGAAATCGAGGCAGAAATAGAGGAATGGAGAACAAACTCGGAAATCGTTGATGCTTTCCACAACTTTGCAAAGTATGCACAAGTGGTGACGATGAATAAAGAGCATGAGGTTCTCTACTATGATGGGACTTTTGCAGCCTTGGGAAGACTCATGAGAGCGTTGGTAGGGAAGGCAGGTGATGCCAAGTGATTAAAGCAGAAGTACCAAAGAACTTCCACGACCCTATGCAAGAAAGCCCTCGGTGTGAGGGCATTAACAGAGCAGACCTGCTCAAATCGGTGGAGCAGGTCATCAGGAGTGGCGGCGGTGTCCTCGACATTTACGACCTCATCAAGTGGTACGGAAAGGAGTAGAACATGGAGAAGACGGTGAAAGGTGTATTCATGAAGGACGGCAGGGTCTACATCCGAGACCTTACCGTCCAGTATCAGGCAGACAAGTTCGGCGAGTACCTCACCATCGGAGACGGTGTCGAGGGCTTCTCGGTCGAGTTCGACAAGGTCATGGAAGTGGTCAGACAGGGGCGTGGTGAGAATGGCTGAAAGAAGGATGCTCTCGCAGAAGATCACAGAGAGCGATGCCTTCCTGGACTTGCCACTCGCATCCCAAGCGCTATACCTGCACATCTGCATGAGCGCAGACGATGACGGCTTCATCGCCAACGCCAAGACAATCTGCCGAATGATCGGAGCCACGCAGGACGACCTGAACGCTCTCATCGAAGCACGGTTTCTGCTGACCTTCGAGGACGGCGTGATGTGCGTCAAGCATTGGCGGATAAACAATCAGATACGCAAAGACCGGCATCAGGTGACGGCGTATCGGGAGTACGCAGAGAGGCTCGGCATCAAGGCGAACGGTGCCTACACCATGGACAAGGAGCAGGCGCAGCTTGCATGGTCGCCGTTGGTGTGATGGCTTGGTTGCCAAGTGGTTGCCATTTGGTTGCCAACTGGTTGCCAAGTGGTTGCCAAACGGTTGCCAAGTGGTTGCCGTAGTATAGTATAGTCTAGGATAGTATAGTCTAGGATAGTATAGGTTAGTATAGTCTAGGTTAGTATAGGATAGTATAGGAGAGGGAAATCGGCGAGTTATCCACAGACTTATCCACAGGGTAACGGTCGAGAGCGAGACGCAAGCGCTCTCTCCCTTAAAGGAGGAAACATGGACGTAACGGTCAAAGGAAAAGCGAAGATATTCCGAAACGAACGGCAGAGCAGAAACGGCACCTATGTGAACTACGCCACGAGCCTGTCACGGAAGAACAAGGACGGCGCCTGGGAGAACGCATCCATCGAGGTGAGATTCCGGCGAGGGTACGAGCCTGTGTTCCGTGACACCAACGTGGACATCGAGATCGTTGACGGATTCCTGACGTTTCGGAAGTACAAGACGCAGGACGACAAGGAACACGCCGTGTTCTACATCATGATCATGGAGTACACGCAGGGCGCAGCTTCTGACGGCTACTATCAGATGAACGAGGACGACCTCGATGACATTCCGTGGTGACGATCATGACGAACTCAAGACGCAAAGGCAAGGACGGCGAACTGGAACTGGCACGCATCCTGCGTGACTATGGATATGACGCTCGGAGGGGACAACAGTATTCCGGCGCCAACGGTGACGCAGACGTGGTCGGTCTTCCAGGAATCCACATCGAGGTGAAGAGGTACGAAGTGATGCAACCTGGCGACCTGCTCAAAGCCGACAGGCAAGCAAGACGTGACGCTGACTCATCGGAACTGCCTGTGGTTTTTTACAGGGAAGACAGAAAGAAGTGGAACGTCCATCTGTCTGTTGAATCGCTCGCAACTATCGTGAGCATCATGGAAGATGATATCGACCTGGACATGAGGTATGTGACGCTCACACTCGATGACTTCATGCAACTCTACGAGGGAGCGAGAAAGGATTAGGTCATGAGGGACTACTGCCCGAAGATCAGCGGAATGCCAAGCGACCTATGGAGACGGACGGTCAACCTGGTCAGGGGATATGACCGCATTAAGGACGACTTGCAATTCCTGATAGAGATGAGTCCCGAGATGGATGGTCAGCCGCATGGAAGCGGAACAAGTGACCCTACAGGAAGCATCGTAGTTGCGAGGGAACACCTACGCAGGGAACTCGATGCGATCGAAGACGCAAAGAAGATGATACCGCCGGAACTGACGGATGCCGTGTTCCTTTCATTCAAGGATGGCAGGGCATTGTATACGTTCGGACTCTACGAAGACCCGAAGCGACTCACTCGGGAGCGAGCGAAGTTTATCAAGCGTGTCGCCGTCAACATGGGGTGGTGGTTTCATGGGTACGGAGGGAGCGATATATGATTGACACCGAAAGAACTGGCAAACGGATAAAACAGATGCGGAAGGAAGTTCTGCATATGACGCAGGCGCAGCTTGCCAAGGAACTGTGGCTCTCGACCGTCAGCGTCAGCAAGTGGGAGCGAGGCATCGTGATGCCGTCCCTGGACAATGTGATGGAACTGGCGAAACTGTTCGATGTTCCGGTCGAGGCGTTCGTCATCTATGACTCACCTGAAAAACGGTGAATCGGGGAAAGAAAACGGCGTTATAATTATAGCGTGAGAAAGCATCGGAAATAGCGTCTCTCCATCTTTCCATCATGTTCTTCCACAATGGGTACTCCTTTGGAACTTGCAAACAGTTCTACCCGAAGAAGCGATCGGCAACGGTCGCTTTTTTGGTGCAGGTGATGACAATGGCACAGGACTTCGCTCGGTCGTTCTATGATTCTCCGGCATGGAGATCAACAAGGGAATCGTATAAGAAGTACCGCCGAGGTCTGTGCGAGGATTGCTTAAAGCGTGGAATCATCACGGCAGGGACAGAGGTGCATCACATCAAGCCACTCACGCCGCAAAACATCACGGACGTGGACGTGGCGTTATCCTTCGACAATTTGGCTTTGCTCTGTCACGCTTGCCACACGGAGCGACATGCCACGATGGATAAAAGACACAGGGCAGGCAGAAAAAAGGCGCAGAGGCGGTATTTTGTCGATTCTAGGGGTATCGTAGCCCCCCTATGTGAGGATGACGTGTAACGCCAGGACAC
>Ga0310690_10003776_pt1 | contig 22262 bp, 13 predicted proteins | sample AusTroGonzalo_MG_2_FD_207661 | JGI IMG/M metagenome (GOLD analysis project Ga0310690, IMG submission 207661) | Bovine rumen microbial communities from tropical cattle in Woodstock, Queensland, Australia - Gonzalo_04 (v2) (version 2) | ecosystem: Host-associated > Mammals > Digestive system >... | reverse complement strand
CAAGGTGTACAACAAATACATGAGCTATGAGATCTTCAGCTGGATCTGGATGGGCTGGTGCCCCGCCAACCCCTTCGTCTGGACCCGCTGGAACTACGGCGAAGACGACGTGCTCGGCTTGCTCAAGGAGTTCAACGACCACTACTACGGCAAGGCCGGAAAGTACGTCACCGAGATCCATCTGATGCTCGAGGATTTCGCCAAGAACTACAAGCACACGCCGCAGGAGATCGAGATCGCCACCAAGGGCGGTCACCCGTACCATGTCGGGCTGCGCGTCGGCGACCTCGGCTTCAAGAGCCTGATCGACCGCAAGATGTTGGATAAGATCTACGCGCTGTTGGACAAGGGCCTCGCCGAGATCGGCGACTCCGACACCTACGCCCGGCAGAACACGCTCCACGAAAAGGCGTATTACCTTTACGAGGACCTCAACCGCTACCGCCTGAGCGAGTGCAAGGATGACGCCGAGCTGGCCGCCTACGCCGCCCGCCTCGCCGAGTTCGTCCGCATCGCCCGCGAAGTCGATCAGACGCGCAAGAAGCTGATCCCGATGCACTCGACGCAGGAGCTTTTCACGCTCTTTTCCGGCATCTCCATCGAATCCAAGAGCCCCAAGGGGTGGTGCTTCGCCCCCGAGGTGGACAAGTTTTTGGAAGACCCCGTCAAGGTCCTCGCGATGAAGCCCGAAAAGTTCCCCGGCGGAATACACTTCCCCGCGCGGCTGATGAAAGGCGGCATGGGCACCACCAAGTACGCCTACAAATGCCCGGCGCGCATCGCCAACTTCGTCCACCGCTTCTCGTCGGGGAGAGGTGAGATCACCATCAACTTCAAGCTCGACAAGGAGATCCCGCACGCCACCATGCTGACGCTGATCGGTCTCGACGACGACAAACCCGGCGTCGGCCGCTTCGCCGTGGAAGTCAACGGCCGGCGCATCTTCGAGGGCGCGAACACTTTCCCCGAGCACGACTGGGGCGCGATGGGCGTTCCGGTGCCGGCCGGAGCGTTCAAGGCCGGCCTCAACGTCATCAAGCTCATCAACACCACGCACGAATCGAGCGGCACCTACAACGTCACCGAGGACTACTCCTACGGGTGGGTCGGCTTCTCCGACGTGATGATCTTCGACCCCAACGGCGACTTCGAGGCGTTCCTCAAGGGGAACAAGAAGACCGGGTGGTATCAGGCGCGGCAGAAGTTCAACCAGCCCGCCGGCAAGATCGAAGTCATGGACGGCAAGCTGCTCGTCGAGGGCAAGGGCGCGGAATCGACCGGAGCCGCTTTCTTCCGACTGCACCGCTATCCCAAGATCGCCGTCCGGCCTTATCGCAAGGTCCGGGTGCGGGTCACCGCCGGCGGCAAGGGCAAGGTCGTGATCGGGCTCTGGCCGTACGGCCCCAAGGGGTATCAGGGCAACAAGACGCGCGCCAAGATGACCAAATTCTTCAACCTGAACCCCGACAAGCCGCGGACGTGCACCTACACTTTCACGCTGCACCCCAATACCTATCGCATCGTGCCTTTCGTCGGTACCGCGGATGACGGCAAGGTGGAAATCAGCGAGTTCAGCGTCGAGCTCGTCCCGGGCTCCGACAAGGTCTCCGCTCCGACAAACAAAGACAAGGCGAAATGACCGAGCGATGAAAGTATGCGCCATACAGATCCCTTTCGCCCACGACGCGCGGGACGCCGAATCGTCGGTGGATTTTCTCATCCGCGAGCTCGAAAGCTGTGACGGATCGCTCGATCTGATCCTCACTCCCGAGTACTCCAACACCCCGGCGGAGTTCCCGGAGGGCGAAAACCTGCGTTTCGCCGAAGCGCACACCGCGCATCTGGTCGAGACCGCGCGGGCGGCGGCGCGGCGGTGCAAGGCGGTCGTGGCGCTCTCTTACTGCGCGCCGACGCCGCACGGCTGGCGCAACACCACGCGGGTCTTCGACGCCGAGGGCGAAGCGGTCGGCGATTATTACAAGCAGCAGCTCGTGTCGAGCGAGCCCCGCGTCCACGGCGTGGACGACAGCTACACCTGGAGTTTCCGCCCGCCGGAGATCGTCGAAGTCGACGGCATCCGCCTCGGCTTCGTGATCTGTTACGACGCCTACTTCGAAGAGTACATCGAGGCCCTCGGCCGCCGCCGTCCGGACATCGTGCTCGTCTCGGCGTTCCAGCGCGGCGAGCCTTGCGAAAACCTGCGGATGATGAACCGGATGCTCGCCTACCACACGGGGGCGTTCGTCGTCCGTGCGAGCGTCGGCATGGGCGAAGGCTCCGAGACCGGCGGCACTTCGCTCGTCGCCGACCCGTCGGGGAAGCTCCTCGCCGATTCGGGGCAGCGGAACGGCAAGCTCGTCTGCGACATCGGCGACCCGAAGAAGAAATACATGCGCACCAACAGCTTCGGCGGCAAGATGATCCTCAATCGCGACTTCATCGAGCAGGGGCGTACCCCGTGGAGCTACCGCGCCTGCGGAGCGTGCGTGAAGCCCGGCGACGCGGAGATGCCCTATCCGCGCATCTGCGCCCACCGGGGCTTCAACACCATCGCGCCCGAGAACTCCATGCCCGCGTGGGGGGCGGCGATCGCCCTCGGCGCGGACGAGATCGAATTCGATCTGTGGGAGACGGCGGACGGGGTGCCGGTGTCGATCCACGACGACACGCTGGATCGCGTCTCGAACGGGCACGGCAAAGTGCGCGAAAAGACGCTGGCCGAGCTGGAAAAACTGGACTTCGGCGGCGGGCGCGAGCACTTTGCCGGGCTAAAGGTCGTGAAGTTCGAGGATATCCTACGAGCCTTTCCGCGGCAGGCGGTCATGAACATCCACATCAAGGCGGCGTCGTCGAAAGAGCGCTTTTCGCGCGCTTTCGTCAAAAAGATCGCCGACATGCTGCTCGAATACGACTGTGCGAGCCACGCCTACTTCATGACCACCCCGAACGTCATCGAGGCGGCGCGGGAGGTCGCCCCGTGGGTGCCGCTGTGCATATCCAGCGGGGCATTCAGCCAGAAGATGTTCATCGTGGAGCGCGCGCTCGAATACGGCTGCCAGAAGGTGCAGATGTTCACGCCGTACTGGAACCGGGGGATGATCGAACGCGCCCACGGCCTCGGCATATACGTGAACTACTTTTACAGCGACGACCCCGTCGAGGCGCGGGAACTCCTCGAAGCGGGGGTGGATACGCTCCTCACCAACGACTATTGGCGCATCGCGCAGGTGCGCGACGAATTTCTGCGCGACAAGCGGAAAAAGTGATCTGCCGTTCCGTCAGATGTAGGAGCGGACGATCTGCATTTTGAGCCGCGGCGGATCGGGGTACTTCGCCAGCTTCTTCGCGAATCGCGCTTCCAGCTCGGCGCTTTCGCTCTTGTCGTCGCGCGGCAGCAGCAGATGGAACTCCAATATCCCGGCGTCCGCCTCGTGCCGCAGCCGCAGATCGTAGACCTTGCACCGGGGATTGTACTCGGCGACGGCGTTTTCCAGCCGCCCCTGCCACAACCGCAGCTCCGGATTGTCCGCGTCGCACGGGTCGCAGTGGAGCAAGAGATGCACCGGCATATTCCGCCCGATCTCGGCCTCCGCCTTTTCCAATAGATCGTGCACCGCCAGAATGTCGCTGCCGGGGGCGACTTCGGCGTGGGCGGTGGCGAAGTACCGGTTCGGCCCGTAGTTGTGCATGATGACGTCGTGCACGCCCCGGATGCCCTCGCAGTGCATAAGCCGCGCGCGCAGTTCCTCGACGAGCTCGGGACTGGGCGGCTTGCCGAGCAGCGGATCGCTGGTCTCGCGCAGGATCTTCAGCCCGCCGAATATCACCAGCAGCGCCACCGCCGCCCCCGCGCAGCCGTCGACCGGAAAGTCGGTGAAGCGCCCCGCCGCCACCGCGACCAGCACCGCCGCGGTCGATCCGAGGTCGCACAAACTGTCGAACGCCGCCGCTTCGAGCGTCTTCGAACTTATCTTCCGGCCGATGTGGCGGTAGAAGAAGTAAAGCCACGCCTTGAAAAGCATCGCCGCCGCCACGAGGGCGATCATCGTGCCGGACATGTGCACTTCGTCGGGATGAATTATCCTGAGGATCGATTCCTTGAAGAAATTCAGCCCCATGGCGATGACGACCACGGCGACCACGACTCCGGCGATGTGTTCGATCCGGCCGTGGCCGAACGGGTGGTCGCTGTCGGCGGGCTTGGCGGAAAGCTTGAATCCGAGGATCGTGACCACCGAACTGCCGGCGTCCGAAAGGTTGTTTACGGCGTCGGCGGCGACCGCCACGCTGCCGGAGGCGATGCCGACCGCGAACTTTAGCGCCGCCAGAAAAGTGTTGACCGCGATACCGACCCAGCCGCCGAAGATCCCGTAGCGCAAACGCACCGCCGGATCGCCGGTTCGCTCATGATCCGGTATGAACCGGCGTATCATAAACTCTGTGAGCACTTGAGAACCCGCCCCGGAGTTAACCCCGTCTAAGTCGTTGGCCTGCAATATCAAAACGCATTCCTATAATATATCATGGGCCGGGGATTTTTCAATGGTGCGGGCGGAGCCGCGCCATTGAAAAAGGGGGGAGCGGGAAAGAGACGCGGGCTATTCCAGTTCGAGCAGCCACGTCGCCGCGCCGGGGGCCCCGAGCGTCAGCGTGCCGTTTTTCGCCGGAATGCGGGCGCCGGAAAAGAGCTCGGTCGCGGCGGAGTTGCCGTCGGGGAGCCGGAGTCCGATCTTGCCGCCCTTTCCCGTATGCACCAGGAGATGACGCGGATTTCCCGCCGTCACGACCGAATCCTGCGCCGAGATCGTCGGGATGCCGAGTTTCCGCCACAGCATCCGCCAGAAGTGCGCGGTGATCCCCGGCATGCCGCAGAAGACCGCCGTCGAACCGTCGTCGAGGCGCTTCATCGCCACCGCCGGTTCCGGCGACGAGTCGTACTTCGCCCAGACCTCCGCCTGCGGGTCGTCGGCGTAACAGCGCGGACTTTCCCGCCACGGGATCTTGTTCCACTTCGGGGTCAGCTTCGCGCCGTCGGCAAGCGTCGCCGCCATCGGGAGTTTTTCCCGCCGCGCGCGCAACTTGATGCCGCACAGACCGCTCATCGCCTCTTCGTCGTAACCGCCGTTCGTGACGAGCCCGGGGGCGTAATTCCACACCGCGACGACTCCGGGGCGGCGCAGTTTGGCCGCGAGGTGCCGTCGCTCTTCCGGCGAGGGGCCGAAAACGTTGAGCAGTACGACCGTCTTGTATTCGTGCGGAGACTCCAAGTAGCCGCGCAGGGTCATAAAATCGCAGGTCACCCCCGAACGCAGCAACGCATGCGTCGGGTTGTCGATCAAATTCGGGATGCAGAAAAGTTGGAACTCCCGCGTCGGGTAGCCGTGGCGCACCAGCTCCTCGGGAGAGATCACCACTGCGACCTGCGCCGCGGGATCGGGAGCGTCGGCGTCCCACAGCCTTTGCCACAGCTCCAACGACTGCCGGAAGGTCCGCCAGATCTCCGGGTGGTTGAACCAGCACTGCTTGTCGCGACGGGCGTCGAACTCCAGAAACTGCACGCCGCCTCCGTCGAGGAACGCCCGTCCGATGTTGCCGCGCAGTACCGCCACCGACTCCGCCGCGTTATGGCACATGCTCGAACACGGCGCGTTCAGCCCGGCGATGTGGGTGCGGGTATCCGCCTCGTACATGATGAGCTTGCCGTGGCGCTTGAACGGGTCGCTCACGGCGCGCGGTTGGAAGTCGCCCCCCACATGACGCGACGCTCCGTCGTAGTTGAACGGCGACGAGAGGAAATCCACGTTCGGGCTCGACAGCACCTTGTCGAAGCGCAGCACCTGCCCCTCGGGCGGGAACGCCATGTGGTAAAGGTATCCGTAATAGACGCCGACGAGCAGCCGGGGATCGGCGCGCTTGACGCACCCCGTGAAGTGGAGCAGCAGATCGGCCACCACATCCTGCATGCAGTCGTAGTAGTCGAGCACCTGCCGGTCGGCCGACGCCGGATCGCGCAGAAAACGTCTTTTGCCGAAGCGCTCTTTCGCTCCGGGGACCTGCGCGGTCGCCAAAGTGACATCTGGGTTTTTCCACGCCTTTCGGAGCGCCTCGTTCGAGGCGTACTTTTTGCCGAGATACCTGCGGAACGCCGCGGTCATCGCGGGGCTCGTATCCGGCATGTCGCGGCTCATCCCGTAGTAGTGCCACTCGGCGGTGACGCCGTGGCACAGCCGGATCATCGTCACGCGCTTGTACCACGGGCGCGATTTGATGTACGCCATGAATTGGGTCGCACACGCTTCGAGTTCGCGGTAGGCGCGCGGATCGGCCATCGACGGGCTCCGGAAGCGCCCGATCTGCCCGCCCCGGTTATCCGCCGGTCCGGTCGCGTATCCGATCAGCGCGTCCGGGTAGGTCTGGTGCCAGTTGGTGTAGCCGAAGTAGAAACTCAGCGACAGGCAGAAAGTCGCGTCGGGGGCCAGCGCCGCCGCGCGCCGCATGTCTTCGTCGAGGCACCTGAAGTCGTAACGTCCCGGTCCGATCATGAACCGGCTGCAGGTGTTCTGGATCTCGATGAACCTGATGCCGGTACGGTTCGCCTTGATGATCGCGTCGGCGTTGTGGGGGTCCCACGGCGAGCCGCCCGCGATGTAGAGCATCGGCGGAACGACCTTGCCGCCGAGTTCGATCCCGGCGCGGCCGTTGCGCCAGACGATCCGGCCCTTGAGGTCCGGGGCGTTGCGCATGGTGTCGGCGAGCTCGCCGTCCACGAGTTTTGCGTAGGCGTCCCGTTCGCGGTCGTCCAGCATGAACTCGAAGAGGCGGCGACAGGCGGTACGCCACGGGGAGATCATCACGCCGCCCAATTCCATCGCATGCCCCCAGCGCGAGTCGTCGAATTCGGGGGACTTCCAGTCGCCCGCGATCGGGAGCTCCATCGCGCGCCAGTCGCCGTCGCTCACGAAGCGGAGCGTTTTTCCGGAGACGAGGCGGATCTCGCCGCGCGCGATCAGCGCTCCCTGCCCCTCGTCGTTGAAGACCTCGGCGGAAAGGACGTTACGCCCCTTTTTCCACTGCTTCGCCGGGATACGGTAGGTGCGGACGAAGCGGTCGGCATTGTTCGGATCCACGGGGTCGTGCTCGAGGCGTTTGCCGTTGAAGAAAAGCCGGCCGTTGTCGTCGCAGGCGGCGTGGAAGACCGCCGACTCGACCGGTTCGTTCGCGATCAGGGTCTTACGGAACGCGGCGGTGGTCTTTTCCGGGATCGTCACGCAGCGGAACCAGATCCACCGCGCCGCCGACAGCGTGGGGACTTGCGTTTCCGGCAGCAGTTTTTCCGACGGCGGTTCCCACGCCGCCGCGACCGCGGCGACGAACATCATGCCGGACAGGAGAAGTCTTTTCATTTCGCTGTCGCTTTCACTTTGTTGCGTTCGATGTACAGCCGCAGCGGCGCCGAGTAGTGGCGCAGCGGCTGGGATCCCGTAACGGGGAAATAATACTCTTTCAGCTCCTCCGGCGCGACGGCGGCGACGCTGCCGTCCACGGCGCCGATGTTCGCCTTGCCCCCGTGCGTCAAGTTGACCGCCCCGAAGTTTTCGCCGCCCTTGAGGTATCTCGGCAGATGTCCGAAGAGCAGCGGCGACGGGAACGGCGGTTTCGCGATGTTGAGAGAGTCCGCGAACCAAATGCGCTTCGACGATTCGATCCGCCGTTTCTCTTTCCCGATCTTGACCGAATCGTACTCCGGGCTGTAGATGTAGATACCGATCTGCGGATCGTAGGACGAGCCGTTGTTGTAAACGGCGCCGTACCCCTGCATCACTTTCCAATGGCTCTCCCGCGGCAGTTCCGGGCAGGTAAGTTCGGTCTCCCGCGCGGTCATCAGCGTCTTCCACGGCGTCTTGATGTATTTGCCATTGGAAAGCGGCCGCACATACGCCCCGCTTCTGAGATCGCAGGGCGCCATCCACATGCCCCGGTGGTCGGAAACGTACTGATGCGAGATCTGAAGCAGACGATGCATCTTGTCGGCGCAGTACGCCGTGCGCGCCTTATCCCGCGGCGTCATGCCGAGCGCCAGCGCGACGAACAGCGCCGACAGCGACACCACGAGCAAAAACTCTCCAAACGTGAATCCGTTTTTCATCGCCATCCCCCTCGGTTTTGAAATACCCTTTCCGCCGCTTTCCGGAGCGGTAATCGCGGTTAATTTACACGCCCGGCGTAAGTTTGTCAATGGCGCGGCGTTTTCGACGCCGGAACGTCGGCAAAAAAACGGCGGCGGGCAGAGCCGCCGCCGATGAGAGGATCCCTCAAATTTTACTCGGCGAAGCCCACGCCGACGTAGTACGCCATCGCGTTCTGGGTGGTGTCGAGCCGCCCGAACTGGCACACTATCGGGGTGCTCGCGCTTATCCGCAGCGCGTACTGGGTGAGCGGCGGGATCGTCGCCCCCGCCAGATCGGCGGGGTGGTCGAGCCGCAGCGTGACGATGCGCTCCGCCGGAGCCGTCACCTTTATGTTTCTGATCGGCGCGCGGTCGCTGAAGTACACGTCGATCGTCACGTCCGCATCGGTCGCGGAGGTGTTGAAGAGCATCAGCGCCTCGTGCGCCTCCATCGGTCCGTTGTCCACCTTTTCGGGCAGATAGCCGTCCGCGAAATACCAGACTTTTTTGCCGCCTTCCATGATCACAATCCTTTCGCCACCATTTCCCGGATGAAGGGCGTGAGGCTCTCCGGTCCGGCTTCAGTAATGACAAAACCCTCCTCGATCCGGTTCGACCCGGCGGGGTGTCCCCAGATGCTGATGTCGCTGTTGACGCACATTCCGGATTCGAACTTGTAGGTCGTTTCGCCGTCCGGATAGGGGGACTCCGCCTCGGCCAGACCGATGCCGTGCATCGGCGGGTAGAGGTCGTACTCGGTCATGCCGTGTTTGGCGAAAACCGCCTTGACCTGACGCACCATCTCGCCGGCGACGACTCCGGCCTTAAGGTAGTTCTGCTGGACGTTCGCCGCCTCGAAGAGCACGTTGAGGAACTTTTTCTGCGCGTCGTTCGCGCCGCCGATCACGAACGGATATTCGACCGTGGCGACGTAGCCCTGATACTGCACCGCCATCGCGCCCATCAGCATTTCTCCGTTGCGCATCAGCTTATTGGTCGCGCGGCCGATGACCGTTTCCGTGCGCTTGCCGGAGCCGAAGACCATGAAGTTGATGTCCTCCGCGCCCGCCATCCGCGCCGCGCCCTCGGCGGCTCCGGCGGCCATCGTCTCGGGGTTGCCGTCGACGGCGTATTCGAGGAGTTTCTTATATCCCTCGCAGGCCTGACGCCCGGCTTCGCGCAAGCACGCGATCTCGTTGGCGGATTTCACCAGCCGCAGCCGGGTGAGGATGGGCATGGCGTCGACGATCTCGACCCCGGGGACGGCGGCGCGCAGCCGGTCCATGATCGGCGCGGGGATGTCCCATACGCCGACGAGGCCGAGGCGTTTGCCGCCCTTGAGCGCCGCGCCGAGGATGTCCCTGAGGCTCGAAAAGACCGCCAGCGGGTAGTCGATCTCCTCGGGGACGGAGACGCAGGCGAACTCCCTCACGTTGCGGTAGTCGCTCCACACCGACATTTCGCGCGCGTAATTTTCGCCTTCGGGCGCGCCCGCCAGAGTGGGTTCGCCGGTCTTGGGGATGACGCAGATGCCGCGCTCGAAGATCGGCCAGAAGTTGCAGACGTAACGCAAATTTTCCTTGCGGTACTCGTCGCCGTATACGGCGATCGCGTCGAGTTTTTCGCGCTCCATTTCCGCCTGGATGCGGATCAGACGCTCCTGAAATTCTGCTTTGGGGATGCTTATCATCTTTCATTCTCCGAAAATGTTGCCCCCCGCAGGGGATACCGTTTCCTTGGAACATGATGTAATATAGTGCGTCTGCGCGCTTGATTCTCTGCATTTCGTGTCATATATTACGCAAAAAGTGTCAAAAGCGCATTGTCGGGAGCATCTTCATGGATCATCATACCATAATGGCCCGGGTGTTCGCCAAACTCGGCGAGGAAAAGCGGCTGCACGAATACAGCGAGGCGATCCAGCTGATGCTGGGGATCGTCATCGACTTCATCGACGCCGACGGGGTGTCGCTGAAACTTTCGCGGGGGCGCAACTTCAATTCGGTGTGCCGCGCGCTGCGGCAGACGCCGGAGGGGTGCCGCCGCTGTCACGACGAGGACGTCCGCCACGCCCGCGCCGCCGCCGAAGCCGGGCACGAACTCGTCTACACCTGTCACGCCGGATTCACCGAGATCGTGGTGCCGCTTTTCGGCGACAACGGCGATTTTCTGGGCTGCATGACGGCGGGGCAGTTCTACACGGCGGATCATGAACGCTCCGGCGATGCGCTCTTTCGGCAGCTGGCGGAGGTGACCGGCCTTGACGCCGAGGCGCTGCGGCGAGACTGCGGCGCGGCGGCGGTGCTGAAACCGGAACAGCTGACGGGGGTGATACGCTATCTGAAGCTGATGGGCAAGCTGGTATCGGAAAGTTACAGCAATCTATTGTTCATGGAGCAGATCAACGTGCCGAACCGGATATCGCTGGCGCAGAAGTATATACGGGATAATTACATGCACCGCCTGAGCGTTGAGGGCGTCGCCCGCAGGTTCTTCGTGTCGCCGAACTACTTTTCGCGGCTGTTCCGGAAAACGGTGGGAGTGGGCTTCAACAGCTACCTCAACTGCTACCGGGTCGAAAAGGCGCGCGAAATGCTGTGCGGGACCGAGCTGTCCATCTCGGAGATCGCGTTTCACTGCGGCTTCGGGAGCATCAGCCAGTTCAACCGGGTCTTCCGCGACGTCGCCCTCCGCTCCCCGGGCGAAGTCCGGCGCGAACAGGGAAAAAACCGCAGCGCCGGCGGCATCCCGAAGCCGCGGATCGAATAAGCGGCCCAAAAGGCCAACGCCAAGACGAACGGTCTGATTGGATGGTCGCTTTTTCGGTGCCGCTCTATTCTCACGATCCGCCGAACGGAAATCCCACAATCCACCGAACGGAAATCCCACAATCCGCCGAACGGAAATCCCACAATCCGCCGAACGGAAATCCCACAATCCACCGAATTGAACTTGAAAAATCGCTTTTTATGTGGTATGTTAAAGTAGAAAAAATCAAAGAAAACAGAGGCATGCGGACATGAAAATTTACAAAAAACGGATCGCCGATATACTCCTCGCCAGGAAACTGGAGGGCAAAGGCGCCGTCCTTGTCGAGGGAGCCAAGTGGTGCGGCAAAACCACCACCGCGGAGCAGATGTCCAAAAGCATCCTCTACATGTCCGATCCGGAAAAAAAGGCGCAATATCTGGAAATGGCTGAGATAAATCCGGGAGCCCTGCTCGCCGGGGAAACTCCGCGCCTGCTTGACGAGTGGCAGCTTGCACCGAAATTATGGGATGCCATACGATTCGAAGTCGATCACCGGGACGAATTGGGACAATTCATATTGACCGGCTCCGCGGTCCCCCCCGACACCAAGGATATTTATCACTCCGGTACCGGCAGATTCGCCAGAGTGAAAATGAGGCCGATGAGTTTGTTCGAGTCGGGAGAATCCAGCGGGGATGTCTCGCTTTCGGAGCTGTTTCAAGGTGGTCGGGAAATCGCCGGCGCAAACGGAATATCCTTTGAAAAACTGGCGTTTCTGACCTGTCGCGGCGGCTGGCCGAAAGCCGTCGGATTGCGCGAAGCCACTGCGTTGGAACAAGCTTTCGACTATTGCGACGCGGTGATAAACTCGGACATAAGTCGGGCGGACAATGTTTCCAGAGATCCGGCGCGAGCGCAGCGGCTGATGCGGGCTTATGCCAGACATCAGGGAACTCAAGTCGCCAATACCGTGATCAAGGCCGACATGGTCGCCAACGACAACACGAATTTTGACGACGACACCTTGTACTCGTACATTTCCGCGCTGAAGAAGATATTCGTCATCGAAGACATGGAGGCGTGGAATCCCAATCTGCGTTCCAAGACCGCGATCAGGACTTCGGACACCAGATATTTTGTCGACCCCTCCATTGCGGCGGCGGTGTTGGGGCTCGGTCCGGAAGATCTCCTGAACGATCTAAACACGTTCGGGTTGCTGTTCGAGACCATGTGCGCCCGGGACCTGCGGGTCTACGCCGACGTCCTGAACGGTCGGATTTACCACTACCGCGACGCTTCCGGTCTGGAATGCGATGCCGTGATCCATCTGCGAAACGGGAATTACGGGTTGATCGAAATCAAACTCGGCGGGGAAAAACTGATAGAAAGCGGGGTCAAGGTCCTGAAAAAAATGGAGGAAAAAATAGATACCGCCCGCATGAACGCTCCGGCATTCAAGATGGTTCTCACCGGCACCGGGGATTATGCATACCGCCGACGTGACGATATCCTCGTCGTCCCGCTGGGATGTCTGAAATATTGACGGCACGTCATCCGCCCGATCGAAAACGGCCTCCGGCTTTTTTGAGTCGGAGGCCGCGTTGCGTTTATTTCCCGATCGCCGCGATCAGTCGATGAAGAAGAGTTCGCCCACTTCTTCACCCGGCTTCTCCGGGACTTTCTCGCCGCGCAGCGGCATGTTGATCGTTCCGTCGAGGGGCGAGATGCCGACCACGCCGATGTATACTTCCGACGGCTCGGAAAGTTCGCGCATGAAGAAGCTCAGCCGGATCGTATCCGCGATCTTCAGGTCGAGCCGCGGATCCGGTTTGAACTTGTGGTACGGGAAGACCACGTGGTGCCAGTTGCGGTCGCGCCGCCCCTCGTGGTAGCCGCTGAAGACCGCCGCGCCAAAAGGCTCCGAGCTCATGAAATAGACGGCCGGCCACTCGTTGAACCACGGATGCGTGACCCGGTATTCGAGGAACATCGAGCGGATGTCCTTGATCTTCGAGCGGTCGAATTTGATGTCGACGACCAGCCGCGGACGCAGATCGGCGTACTCGGGCTTCAGCGCCGGGATCGAAAGCTTCAGCACTTTGCCGCGCTCGGGGAACTTGGGATCCACGGCGATCTCGTAGTGGAATTTGCCCACGAAGCAGCTGTCCGGCTTGGATCTCTTGCCGGAGACCAGCCCCGACGCCTGCGCCTTGGTGTTGGGCCTCGCGGAAAGCGAAATGCGGGCGTTTTTGATCTTGCCGCCGGCATAAACCGCGAGCGATCCCGGCGTATCCAAAGATATCGGGCGTTCCGCTTCGGAGGTGAGCCAATCCTTGACGCGGCCGGCGGCGGCGCGGTCGTCGGGGGGCGCGGTCGCAACGCCGTTGCCGAGCGAGATACCCAGCAAAGCGACCGGGACGACGCACTTTTCCGGCGCGGAAAAGACGATCTCGCGGATGACTTTTTCCGGGGTGGGGTTCTTCCAGTTCCGCGCGTACATGCCGGCCAGCGCGCCGCGCGTATCGTTGAAGCGGCTGACGCACCGGACTCCGTAGCCGCCGCCCTCGTTGTTCCAGAACGGCAGATTGGTCTTGTACTCAAGCGGGATCGCCGCCGTCGTTCCGTCCTCGTAGCAGACGTTCAGCGTCGCCACCACGGGCAGCCCGGAAACGTAGTACGGGGTCACTCCGGCGAGAGCGTTGACGCCGATCCACTCCGCCTTGCCGTTGACCGGTATGGAGACTTTGCCGGGTTCGACGCCGCCGCCAGAGACCAGCGCGAAATATCCGTCGTCCGGCGAGGCGCCGAGGTGGAACTTTTCCGCCGAGCGGAGCAAGTCGGCGCGCATTCTGGCAACGACCTTCGCGTCGCTCATCGGGAAGCGCCGGTCGCGGCCGAGCTTGAAGTTGTAGGCGTTATCGAGCGGCAGGGGCGCGAACTTGACGTCGGCCGGGGCCTCGACCGCCATTTTCGGCACGATCAGCCGCAGCGCCTCCCACGCCGGGTCGAAAGTGAGCCCGGCGTGCGCCGGCATGTCGGGACTCCACTCGTAGCATCCGCCGAGGACGAATCCGGCGAGGCCGATCGAGGTGCTCAACTTCGGATTGCTCGCATAGCGGAAGTGCCCCCAGAAAGCGAGGAACACCCCGTCGCAGCCCTGTTCGAGCACTTCGAGCGGCATGACGCGCATGTTGTCCATGCGCGAGCAGTAGGTCATGCTGAAGAGCTGGAAGCCCCTGCTCTTGAAGAACGGGAAGCGGCTCTTGCGAAGTTCGAGGCCGTAGTCCCAGTTGCAGAAAGTCACGCGCTTGTCCAATTTCGGCAGCAGCGCGACGCCGTCACCCGGCTTGCCGGGGTAGTACATGTCGTGGTAGAGGATCGGAATGACGCCGTGCTTCAGCACCTCGTCGGTGTAAAAAAGCGTCGCGTCGCGCCACAGATCCTTGACCTCGAAGTTCCGGCACCGGGGGCAGACGCCCCACGGCTGGTTGTCGAGCTCGTCCATCGACAAGTTGAAATACTTGGGCTTGAAGAACTCGATCTGCTCCCTTATCGCCATCAGCTGGACTTCGCGGCCGAGCTGGCTCATATGGCACGTGGCGGTCGACCATCCGGTCCGCTTGGGTTCCTCGGCGATCTCCTTCTTGTACTGCGGATGGGTGTGGAGCCACTCGTCGTGGGTGATGATCTGCAAGGTGGGGATGATCTCGATGTGGTGGCGCTTCGCCGCCGCGCGGATCGCTTCGAGGTCGGAGAGCGAATAGGATTTTATCCGGTCGGTGAAAGGATTGTTCTTGTAGGGGAAGGTCTCGCCGAATTCGAGCATCATGTAATTGTACTTCAAGGCTCCGGCGGTGTCGATCTCGCGCAGGATCTCGGGCAGGCAGCCGTCGAACCCGAGATACCGGTAATTGCGGTACATGCCGCGGATGTTGAGCTTCGGCCAATCGACGATCCGGCACTGCGGCACTTCGGGCTTCGTCGCGTTGCGGAATAGGTTGCCCAGGGTCCGCACGCCGTAGTAAAGTCCGCGCACGTCCCGCGATCTGATGACGATGCCGCTGCCGTCGATCTCGAGTTTATATCCCTCGACCGATTCGGGGACGCCATTTGGCACGAGTTCGAGCCGGCAGAAGCCGTCCTTGTCGGTCCGGCGCATCGCCACGCCGGGGAAGTAACGATCCAGTTGTTCTTTGAGCACGTCCGCCTCGTTGTCGGCGGCGGCGGGGGCGGTGACGGTGAAATCCTTCGGCAGCGCGAGCGTTCCCTTGCGTGCCTCGTACTTGCGCACCGTCGGGAGCAGCACCGGCGTACCGTCGGGATTGACCCGGTTGTTGATCGGCAGAGCCTCGAGCGTGACGGCGGCCGTCATGACCGCCGCGGTGAGACCCCACAGTTGCGAGCGTTTCATACAGGGCGTCCTTTCCTTTGTTTGGGTTGATTTCAAAGCACCATCGTGCCGACAGTGTACTTTTTGAGTTTGGCGCGATCGACCGCGAAGCCGAGCCCCGGAGCGGTCGGTACGTTCGTCCAGTAGTCGGGGGCGGTGAAAGGCTCCTCGACTATGTCGTCGACCATGTAGTCCAGATCGAGCACGCAGTCGGTGGGCAGCGTGCAGTTGGGCAGCGTGGAAACGGCTATTCTCGGCGCGACCGCGACGCTGAAGCCGAAGCGTCCGCCGACCCAGTTGGCGATGCCGTACTTTTGACAGAGGTCGTGGACTCGGCGCGCCTGGGTGATGCCGCCGACGCGGCAGACCTTGATGTTGACGATGTCGGCGGCGCCGAGTTCGCCGCAGCAGCGGACGTCGTGCAGATAGTGCATGCTCTCGTCGAGGCAGAGCGGCGTGCCGAGTCCCGGCCGCAGTTTCGAGTGGAAGTAGATGTCGGTCTCGGCGAGGGGCTGCTCCATCATGAGCAGTTCGAAGCGCCGCCACGACCGCAAGTGCTCCGCGTCGTCGATGGTGTAGGCGCTGTTGGCGTCGACCATGAGGCGGATGTCGGGATACTTTTCGCGGATGGCTTCGATGTACTGCGTGTCGAAGCCGGGGGCGACTTTGAGCTTGATGCGGGCGTCGCCGCGGGCCATGTAGGCGTCGACGGCGGCGAGGGCGGCTTCCGGCGAGTCCTTGATGCCGACCGTCGGGCCGGATTCGATGCGTTCCCGGACTCCGCCGATGAGTTTCCACACCGGCTCGCCCGTCATCTTGCCGTAGATGTCCCACGCGGCGGCGTCGACGGCGGCCTTGGCGAAGTGGTTGCCGCGGTAGCTATCCATGAGGTCGGTGACCTCGTCGGGGTGGCCGAACTCCCGGTCTCTGACGAGCGGGAAGAGCGCATTTTTGAGTAGATCGGTCACGCTTCCGACGGTCTCGTGCGCGTAGTAGGGCACGGCGTCGACGCTGGCTTCGCCCCAGCCGGTGACGCCCTCTTTCGAGCGCATTTCGACGAGCAGGGCGTTTTTGTGCGATATGACCCCGGCGCTGATGCGGAACGGCGACTTGATCGGGATCGAGTAAAAGTGAAGCGTCATCGCTTCGATGGTGAACTTCATGACAAAGGCTCCTTTGGTTTACGGCAAAACGAATTCGCGCCGTTTTTGCGCGATCTCGGCGGCGTGTTCGCAGAAGTACGCGTTGGCGACGCCGTTTTCGAGGATGAAGCGGCTGGAAATTTTGCGCTTCCCCGCCTGGAGGAATCCGGCGCTCTCGAAGATGAGCAAAATATCCTGCGGCATCGCTTTCACGGCGGCCATGATGGCGGACCAGTCGAGGATGCCGAGGCCCGGATACCAGTGACACTCGTCGATTCCGTCGTAGTCGGAAAGGTGCAGACTTCTCATCCGGGGGGCGAGGCGGGTCATGTATTCGGGGACGCGCTCCGGAGCCCCGTTGAGGTGGTTGACGTCGAAGCAGACGCCGACGGTCTCTTCGGGGTAGTCCTTTATCGCCTCCTCGATCTCCTCGGGGGAGCGGCCGACGCAGCTGCGGGGGAGGAGTTCCACGTTGACGCAGGCCCCGATCCCGGCAAAGAACGGCACGATCTCGTCGAGGGTGCGGCGCAGAGCGGCGATGCTCGCCTTGCGGTCGGGGTCGAAGACGGGTTCGCCGCTGCCGTGGAGGGTGTAAAGCTTGCAGTTGCAGTCGCGCGTGGGCTTGAGCCAGTCGAGCATTTTTTTGGCGGCGGCGCGGCGAACCGCTTCGACGGGGGATGCGTAGGCCCATTCGGCGAACGGCATGAACGGGATGTGGATGCTCGAAATTTCGACCAGCCCTTCGTCGCGCAATTGCGTCAGCGCTTCGAGCCGGGCGGCGACGAGATCGGGCGGCACGTCCCCGGCGCAGGAGTATTCGATGCGCCGCATTTTGGACTCGATCAGACTCCGGCGGAAATCCGGCTCGGCGACGAGCTTGTCGTAAACCGAAACTGCATATTTATACATTTTGTTTTCTCCAAAATGACCAATGATGAATGATGAGAGATGAAAGATGAAATAAATTCATCACCTTGAACCTTTATCAAGCTTTTTTCTCATGGTGAGTTGTGTTGCCCCCAATATTTTGATCAACTCATTGCAATCGGCATGAATGCTGTCGAATTGCTTCTCCGTGATGTATTTCGATGCCCTGAGCAGCCGGAGCCAATAAGAGGTTTCCAACGCCTCCTTGTACGCGATGGAGATCTTCGCCTGAAAATCGGACGGGCTCTGTGCACCGAGACTTTCTTCCAAATTAGCTCCTATGCTGGTCCCCGACCGCAATATCTGTTTGCTCAAGACAAACTCTTTTTTCTTCTCCAAAAGATGCCGATGGAGTTTCACGATCCTCAAAGCAAAAGCAAATGCCTTTTCCGCCGCGGGATTGCCTTTTTCCATTTCATTTTTCATCTTTTTTCATTACACTTGTACTTCTCGCGGCCACTTGTGTGCGCGCCAGCCATTTCATCTCTCATCTTTCATCATTCATCATTCATTTTGTCGGCATTGCCGCCAAAATGCGTTCGTGGAGATCGAGCAGCCATTCAGCGTTCTGCGGGTAGTCGGTCATGGCGAGCGGACGCGCGAGGCCCGCATTGACGATCTTCATGACTTCGTCGCGGCCGATCTTCTTTTCCAGCGTCTGCAACAGCCGCAAGTCCTGCAGCGCCTCGTTGAAGACTTCGTAGTGCAGACTCGACACCGGCTTGCCGCCTGCCCCCGGGTAGACGAGGAAGCTGTCGCCGCCCAGAAATCCCCCGCCCGCGTCGGTCACGAACCACGGGTCGATGTCGGTGCGGCGGCTCAACTGCGTGTAGTAGAAGTTGTACCCCCAGTGCAGAAATCCGTCGATGCCGAGGGCGTAGAGCAACACTCCGAGCGCGCGGTTGCGGTACGAAGCGATGCCGAACATCCGGTTGGGGACGCCGTCGGCGCAGTTGCCGCAGTAGTAGACCCAGCGCTCGGCGATCTCCTCCTTCATGAAGTCGGCGAGGTCGTTGGTCTTGGGGATCGGGCACTGCGTCGCCCCGGCGTGGAAGAACTCCACGTTGGAAAGGGCGTCCATCTTGACGAAGCCGGGCGTGACTTTTTCCATCAATTCGGCGGCTTTCATGTAGGCGTCGAGCTGCTCCGCGTTGGGTTCGTCGGAGACGTGGAAGCGGCAGACCTTGTCGATGCCGAGCTCTTTGAGCAGCCTGATAAGCTCGGGCATCAAGGCGCCGAGGAAGCGCTCGTATTCCGGCGAATCGGCGGGGACGTCCCAGCCGAAGATGCGTTTTTCCACCCCGCCGACTTCGGCGACGATCTTGGGCGTGGCCCGGGCGCCCCACTGGGTGAAGGCGTGGCAGAACTCGAAGTACTTGAAACCGCATTCGAGCCCGAGCGCGAACCAGCGGCGGAGCCGCGAAAAGTCGAATTCGTACTTGCCGCCGACCTTTCTGATGACGAGCAGCTGGCAGGTCGGGCGCTCGCCGCCGATGGCGGTGTCGAGCGGGGGCGTCCAAAGCGGCGTGTAGAGCATGTTGATGCTGTGCGCGGTCATGTCGCGCATGAAGTTTTCGAGTATTTCCCAGTGGCGCTCGCTCCACGGGTTTACGTGATAGTAGGTCGCGAGGCAGTCGGCGTGGAACCACTGCGTGCAGATCAATTTCGCGGGGGCGAGGTCGGCGTCGTGCACGGTGTACTGAAGTTCCAGCACATCCTCGTACTCGGGGGCCGGAATCTGCAGCGAGCACGGCACATACTGTTTCCACCGCAGATGTATTTTGAGGGTATATTTCCCCGCCGCGCAAGTTTTGCCCGGCGTGACGGAGCACCACAATGCGTTCCACTTGGCGCGGACGCCCGCCAGCGTCGGGTCGATCTCGGTGAGGGGGTCGGGGAACACTCCGGGGTCGGTCGTGAGCACGGCGGGGTCGTCGGGGTTCGCCGGGTATCGGCACGGGACGAGCCGCTCGTTGAAGGCTTTCGTCGCCACGCCGGCCGGGGCTTCGACGTCGCACCCGGTGATGTAGACCCGCACCGTGTCGCACCTGAAAGCGATCTGGAAATTTACGGTCTCGCCGCGCACTCCGGAGATCTGCTTCAGCTCCGGCGCGTCGAGTTCGCCGGTGCAGAAGACCTTGGCGAGCGAAGAAACGAGTTTCAGTTTGAGTTCCGGTTTGTCCATGATGGTTTGTCGGTTGTCGGTTGTCGGTTGTCGGCGCGAACTTGCGCGACCGGTTTGATAACTGTTTGCTTGCCGCGTGTGCGAGAGCGCCGCCCCCCGTCGGTGTGCGCGCCTCGAACCGCGTTTTTTTTACGGAAAATACGGATGTTTACGGAGTTTTACGGATGTTTACGGATATCTTTCAACCACACTGGCGTTGCATCTAAACAACAGTTTCAGAGCTCCGTTTCCTCCGTAATATTCCGTACAAATCCGTACAAATCCGTACCTGTTCGTACTGCCCCGTTCGTTTTCTCGCGGCCCGCCCTCCGCGGCCTTGGCGACGGAGGGCGCAAAAAAGGCGCGGAAAACGCCGCCGGATTGCGGCGGCGCTTCCGCGCCGTGTTCGTCATTACGCGAGATTCTTGAACTTCAGCACGCCGCTGTCGAGCGTGAAGCCCCAGCCGTCGTAGGCGGTGCCGGTGTTCTCGATCTTCTGGTCGAGGACGAGTTCGGTCGCGACGCCGTCGACGTTGAAGGTTCCGTACGCCGTGGTCGAAGCCGCGTCGATCAGCGTCCACGCGGTCGCCTCGCCGGTGCCGAGGTTCAGTGTGATGGTGTCGTCGGTGAAGTCCGCGGCAGTCCACTTCAGCAGAGCCGTATCCGCCATCTCGGCGTCGCGCTCCGCCACGTCGAAGGTCCACGCGCCGTTGGAGACGTCGTCCGCCGCGGTGGCGAGCTCCATCTCGGTATCCTTGGCGAAGGTGATGCCGACGAAGCCGCCGATGGCTCCCGAGAAATCGCCCGAGTAACCGGTGAAGCTCAAGGTCGCGTCTCCGACGGTTCCGCCAGCGTAGCTGTAGCCGTAGACGCCGCAGCCGAAGTCCGTGTCGCCGGTGAAGGTCACGCTGATCTCGTCGCCGGTCACGCTGTCGTTGACGCCCTGACCGCCGACGTAGATCGCGCCGGTGATGTCGCCGCCCGAGACGGTGATCTTCACATCGTCCACGGTCGTATAACCGCCGGAGGTCGAGTGGATGCCGCCGCCGAAGACGTTCGCGACCGTGCCGCCTTCGATGTTGATCTCGACGTCGTCGACGATGCTCGTGCCGCCCTTCTGCGCCCAGCCGCCGCCGTAGACGTTGCCGAGCTTGGCGTCGCCCGAGATCGTGATGGTGACGTCCTGCGCCTCGGCCTTGACGCCGGAGGCCATCACGCCGCCGAAGATGCCGCGGCCGCCGTGGACGGTGTCGCCGACCCAAGTGCCGCCGGTGATGTCGACGTCGATGTCGCCGACCGTGTAGACGGTGCCGGTTGCGTTGCCGGTGGCGTAGCCGCCCGCGAAGAGGCAGAAGTCGGCCTTGTCCGTCGAGCCGCCGGAGACGCTGACCGTCACGTCGCCGGTCGCGTTGCGCAGATCGTTGCCGACCGTCGTGTCGGTCTTGACCGCCGACGCGCCGTAGACGTTGCCCTTGAAAGTGCCGCCCGTGATCGACAACGCGACTTCGCCGACCGTGGTTTGAGCCGCGTTCTTGTTGGCGAGAGCGCCCGCGTAGAAGTCCTTGTCGAACGTGCCGTCGGCGACGTAGGTATCCGCTTTGCCGGTCACGCTGCCGAAGCCGCCCGCGTAGGCGACGCCGGTGAACTCGGTGTTGTCGCCTTCGACGGTGAGCATCACGCCCGCCACGCTGCCGCCCGCCTTGGCGCCAGCCGCGAGGTTGCGGATGGTGCCACTCTTGGCGTAGATGTTGACGGTGTGGTCGAAGGTGCCCTCCGCGCCGTAGAGCGCGGTCGACACGTTCGTGCCGTCGATCTCGAGCCACGCGTCGCCGGCGAGACCGCTCCCGGCCACCGTCACGCTGTCGGTGTAGCTCGTGTTGGCGTCCCACTTGGCCGCGCGGTCGTTCGTGTTGAGCGCGGCGTCGTCGGTCGTGACCGAACCGGCGGTCGCCTTGGCGGCGCCGATGTCGAACGCCGTGGTGGTGATCGCCGTGCCGGCGGCGTTGAAGCTGTAGCCGATGCCGGTGAAGGCGTTGGTGTAGCTCTCGCCCGCCTTGAGCGCGTTGGAGTAGTCGCTCCACTCGCAGTTGACGGTGCGGGTGGTGTCACCGGCCGTCGCGAAGGTGTAGGTGTTGCCCGCCGCGATGTTGATCATGTGGATCGCGGTCTCGGCGTTGACGAGCGCGAGGTTGTTGATGTTGATGGCGGCGGTCGAACCCTCGAAGTCGAGGTACAGATTGTCGCCGGTCTCGGCGCCCGCGTAGAGTTCCAGCGCGGCGCCCGCCTTGAGCGTCGTGTCGTCGATGCCGCCGCCGACGCCGTTCTGGAAACGGATCGTGCCGCCCGAATTCACCACCGTGCCGGTCGCCTTGGCGGTAGCCGCGTTGAAGCGGAGCACGCCGCCTTTCTCGACCGTCGTATCCTTGGCGCTGCCGCTCTCGAAGAGGTTGTAGGCGGCGTAGGTCCTGACCTTGGATCCAACCGCGCTGCCGAGGATGCCGATGTTGCCGCCCGCGTTGATGGTGGCGCCGACGATTTCCGCGTCCTCATGGGCGTATAGGCGGTGACCGTTGCCGACTACCGCGCCCACAACCGTGATGCCGGTGCCGACGCGCATCCGGTAGTAGTTGCCGTTGTTGCCCAGATTGGTCATCACGCCGTCGGCGACCTGGGCGTCGAGCACCGCGCCGCTGTAGACGAGCGTGTTGGCGGCGATGTTGG
>Ga0310690_10003775_pt1 | contig 22263 bp, 17 predicted proteins | sample AusTroGonzalo_MG_2_FD_207661 | JGI IMG/M metagenome (GOLD analysis project Ga0310690, IMG submission 207661) | Bovine rumen microbial communities from tropical cattle in Woodstock, Queensland, Australia - Gonzalo_04 (v2) (version 2) | ecosystem: Host-associated > Mammals > Digestive system >... | reverse complement strand
TCAACATCGTCTCCGGCGAATCCGTGGCCATCAATTACACGATCGACCGCTTCATGGTCGGCGCCAACACCGGTTTCGCCACCGTCCGCTTCGAGACCTCCACTCAGACCCTGGACGTGCAGTTCGTCATCCAGAGCGGCACCAGGGGCGGCGGCTACGCCCTCTACTCCACCGACTTTGAAGAAATGGAAGACGGCAGCATTCTGGACCAGCCCTGCTGGGTCGCGGCTGGCACCGTCAACAACTGCTTGGTCATGGAAGACCCCGATGACGCTGAAAACCGCGTCCTCAAGATCGGCCAGGCCCAGGCTCTGCACACCAAGATCTCCTTCGGTGCTGAAGAGTACAAGACCTACGACCTGAAGGTCTCCGGCAGGATCAAATATCCCAGCGAAGCCACCAAGTCCACCATCACCTTCGGCACCGAGCTCACCGCTGCCAACCGCTACGGCGAATACAGCCTGAGACACACCGAAGGCGGCATCCAGTTCACCGCTGACAACGTGGAAGGCGTCTCTATCGACAACCTCGCTCAGTACGACAAGTGGTTCACCTTCAGCTACAGCTTCAACCTGGATCCCTCCAACCCCGTCTGCCGCTACATCGTCTTCGACGGCGTGCAGTATGACATCAACAAGCCGCTCAACCTGTCCGACGGCTGGGGCACCTCCGGTTTCACCACCGAGATCCGCAACTACACCTGGAACTCCGGCGCCCTCTATTACCTCGACGATTGGAAGATCGAACTGGTCAAGGCCGGCACCGTTCCTGAACCGGCTGTCATCGGCCTGCTGGCCCTTGTCGCCCTCTTCCTCCGCAGGAAGTAACAGATAATCGGTTAGTTAACTGGTTAAAAAGGCTCCCGGAATTTCCGGGAGCTTTTTTTTGCCAAAATTCCAGCTACCTAACTCAAAAAGAATGACATACCCCTAAGCGAACTCACGGAGGATGCTAATCAAGGCCCTGCACGTGTAGTCCGTGAGCGAGGGGTATGTGCTTCTTTTTGAGTTTCTACTTGAATTCAAACCCGATTTTTGATGTAATGTTACTACATATTGAAAACTGGTTTGTTCAGTCTAAACGTTTAGGCTGAATGAAGCCAATAATTTTAATTCAAGGACCAACAACATGTTCAAGAAACAACTTCTTCTTTTGGCCGTCCTGACTCTCTCGGCGGTTTTTGTGTTGGCTGACGCCCCGGCGAACGACAACGTTGCCAATGCTCAGGCTTACACTGTCGGCACCTCCGTCAACGGCACGACCACTGACGCTACCCTGGAAGCCGGCGAATCCGACGCCATCGGACAGGGCTGGGTCAACTCCGTCTGGTACAAATTCAACCTCGGCACGTCTTTCCAGCAGAAAGTCACCCTCAACGTCAATCACACTGAGGGCAGCCAAGAGGACGCCTGCCTTGTCATCGCCACCGGCACCGGCTGGGGCGACTTCGAGTTCATCGCCATTCAGGATACGAGCGTTGACGAAACTTACGCCGGCACCTTCGACGGCGACAAAGACTACTACGTCGGCGTCTATGGCTGGAATGCCGATTGCTGCGGCGATTTCGTGATCAGCTCCACCAGCTCCCCCATCAAGAACTGGTACGCCGCTCCCGGCGCCACCGGCTCGGGCGACTCCTTCGACGATCCCTGCGATCTGAAGACCGCTCTTGCTAACGTTGCCGGCAACAACACCGTTTTCATGGCTCCCGGCACCTACGTGCTCTCCGAAGTCGGCGAAGCCGCCAACGTCCGCTGGACCGACGGCACCTTCCTGATGATCAACACCCCGGATGTTTCCGTTATCGGCTCCGGCTCTGACCAGACCGTCATTCTTTGCGACAAAGACGACGACGTCGGCGTTGCCATCATTGGCAAAGGCATCACCTTCAAGGGCGTCCAGATCCAGCACCCGAAGGACACCAAGGGCAACGACTCCTGGGGCGGCGCTTTCTACGGCCTCACGGCTGCTCTGACCACCGTTGACGCCGCCGGCCTCCAGCTGGAAGACGTTTACGTTTACGTCGGCAGCGAAGGCAGCGTCACCGATCCCAACAGCGGCTACCTCATTCGTCCCGCCTGCATCCAGACCATCGCCGGCAGCACGGTCACCGTCAAGGACTGCGCGTTCATCTCCTACGGCCTTCTGACCTCCTGCCAGATCAAGCCCTTCACCTGGGATGCTGCCGCGGAAGGCGACAAGACCGTGACCTACACTTTCGATCGCTGCACGTTCAGAAGCAACTACGACGTCATTCATGAAGCGAAACCCACTGAGATCGACCACAACAGCGCCATTTTCGGCAACGTTTGGTACAGCAATGTGGACACCATCTGCAACGTTGACAACTGCATCTTCCTGAACACCAAGCTCCCCGTTGGCGAACAGGCCAACTCCGATGAAAGGGCCTGGACCTTCAATGTCAAACAGTGCTTCATGCCCGGTGCGGATCTTGAAACTCAGACCCGTGCGACCGTCAACTATGTCGAGTGCGACACCGAGATGGATCCTCAGGTCGAGACCACCGGCTGGACCACCTCCCTGGTCAAGGCCGGCAAAGGCTGCGTCATTCCGTACGCTGAATACGTGACCGTCGTCGACGAAGACTTCTCCTCCTATGACGAAGGAAGCCTCATCGGCAACTACGGCTGGTCCAACGGATACGGCAACGACGGCAGCGGCACCGTTGTCAAAGACGGCGGCAACACCTACGTCACGATCACTTCCGGCAGCGGCCTCTGGGGCGCCCACTACAACTTTGACAACCCGGTCGCTTCCGGTTGGTGCGATGGTTCCGCCAACAAGTATCGTCTCTGGGTCTACTCCGCCAGATTGAAATACAGCGGCTCCAACGCCAACCCCTGGTTCGGCTTCTGGACCCCGCAGCTTTACGAATCCCAGTTCAAGAAAGACGGCGACCACTATTCATTCTCGCCGGACGGCGCAACTTGGTCCTCCCTCGAAATCCCTGTTGACGAGTGGTTCGACTTCGAGATCGGCGTTGATCCCACCGCGGTCAACAAACGCCACAACACCCTGTACGTCAAGGTCAACGGCGTGACGGAAGAACTGAATGTCGTCGGCGGCCAGGAAAATGACTCCGATATTTTCGGAACTTTCCGTTACTTCTTCTGGGGCGGCGGCTTGACTGTCTCTATCGACAGCTTCAAGCTCGTGTATATGTGCGACGGCCCAGTCAACGACTATCTGAAGAACGCCAAAGAATTCAGCGGCGCCGCTGTCGGCGACAATGATTACGCCCGCGTCGAATCCGGCGAAAGCACCGACAACAAGTACTCCGTGTGGTATTACTTCAAGGCCACCAACGACAAGAAGCTCAACCTCTTCACCACCGGCACTTGGGATGAGTTCAGCAACGACACCATGATCGGCGTCTACTCCGCCGACACGGCGACCCCGACCTTCGCTGATCTTACGGTCGCTGTTCCCTTGACCGATACCGGCAGAGACGAATCCATCTCCTTTATTCAGGAGGAAGGCAAGTACTACTTCATCATGGTCGGTTCCTATGTGGGTGATCACGACGAGAAGACCGGCGGCTTTATCCTCGGCTCCAAGTACGTCCCGAAGGACAACGTCTATGTCGCTCCCGGCGCCACCGGCGACGGTTGCTCTCCCGAGACCCCGATGGGCAGCATCTCCGAAGCTATGGAGATCGTCGCCTCCGGCAATTCCATCATCCTCGCCCCGGGCGAATACAGCATTGCCGACAACTACAACCAGACCGATGTCTGGGGTGCCGGTATGACCGTCCTGTGCTTCAAGGCTGAGAACGTCACCCTGCAGGGCGCTGGCCCTGACAAGACCACAATCGTGGTTCCTCCGGGCTACGTTGGCATCCGTATGGAAAGAAAAGGCGCTTCCGTCCGCGACCTGACCGTCAAGGCCTACCGCACCGACAACATGGTCTACCACTACAACTGGCATATGCAGGGCGCCATCTGCGCCTGCAACCAGCCCGGCATGAGCGTCAGCAACGTGGCCATCTACTCCGAGCAGAAGAGCAACGAGATCCGTCCGTTCGCCATTTACAGTGTCAAGACCTTCAAAGCTGACAGAGTGGCTATTGAGGCTCCTGAGTGCTGCAGCCCCTTGTTCATCAATGCTTCTACGAACGTCTCGGTCAACTTCCTGACCTCTTACGGCTGCAAGTTGAACAACAACCCGGGCATCTACTGCGGCAACTGGCCGTGGGGCAACCCCAAAAACGAAGGCGTGACCTTCAGTAACATCCTGGTCGCCAACGCTTACATGCCGTTCACGGTTGAAGCGGACGAGGAAATCTTCATCTACAACTCCGTCTATTACGATTGCCCGAATCAGAGCAACTTCGCTGATAGCGCTGATGTCGTTGAAGAAGGCTGCCAGTCCTTCGTCGAAGGCGAGAACGATCCTGTGCTCGATACCTACGAAGGCTACATCCTGACCGCTACCGAGAAAGTCAACATCTACAAGAACGCTGGCTGGCGCGTCGTGCCTGAACCGGCCTTCTTCGGATTGCTGGCCCTCGCCGCTCTCTTTCTCCGCAGGAAGTAAGCGCGAAGTCAAAACTAGCTCCCGCTAGAAAAAAAGCTCCCGGCGAAAGTCGGGAGCTTTTTTATTTGCTTTTCGCCAAGGGAGGAACCGCTACTGCAGAAACTTTTTGGCTTCGGCGAGGAGTTTTTCGCGGGTGGCGGACTTTGGTTTTTGCAAAGCGATGGTGTAAAGCTTCGCAAGGATCTTCCCCACTTCCGGGCCGGGCTGGATGCCCAGCTCTTTCATAAGGTCGTCGCCGTTTACAGGAAGGTCTTTCAGTTTAAGGACTCGTCCTTCTTTCTCTATGCGGCGGATGCGCTGCATCACGGGGCGGGCTAATTCCAAGGTAAACGCGAAACCTTTTCCCTCGTTGGTAAGGTTGCCCCTGACGTCGCAGAGCATGAATCTTATGAGATCCCTTATGGTGATGTGCCTCAAAGCGCCGATGAGGCGCTGCAGGGCGGGGTCCTTCATATGGAAGGAATACAAAAGGGGCCGCATGTGGTAGCGGGTGTATTCGGAAACCTTGTCTATGGTCTCGTTGGAAAAGCGCAGATCTGTCAGGGCTTTTCTCACCATCTTTTCGCCGAGGACGTCGTGGTTGTAAAAGATGAAGCGGTCCTTTTCTATTTCCCTTCGGCAGGCCGGTTTTGCGATGTCGTGCAGAAGGCAGGCCAACCTTAGCGAAAGGTCTTCTTTTTTAGCGGACTTCAGCGTCTGCAAAGCATGCTCCCAGCAGTCTTCCTTATGGTGCGGAAGCTGCGAACAGCCCATAGACGGAACAAGGTCTAGGAAAAGATAAGGCAAAAGGCCGAGTTCGCCGACTAGTCTCAGGGCGGTCTCCGGATTTTTGCCGAGCAGCATTTTGGATAGTTCCTGCTGGCGTCTTTCTATTGAGACCATGTCAACCAAGTGGCCAAGGTCTTTTATGGCTTTCCTGGTCTTTGGTTCAAGTTTGCCGTCTATCTTAGCGGCGAAGCGGCAGGCCCTGAGCGCTCTCAGGGGATCCTCGCGCATACGTTCCCTGGCGTTTCTGACGAAGCGGATCGTGTGGCTTTTCAAGTCGTCCAGCCCGCCCATCGGATCTATCAGTTTGCTTCCGTCATAGGCCATGGCGTTGACGGTGAAATCGCGCCGGGAAAGGTCTTCCTCAATGGAATCGGCGTAAGTGATGGAGTCGGGATGGCGGTAGTCGGAATACGTTCCGTCGTTCCTGTAGGTCGCCACTTCTATGCCGTCAACGAGCATGACGGCGAAAGCCTGTCCGACCGCCCTGCTCTTGGGGAAAAGCTTTTTGATGTCTTTGGGCTTGGCGTTGGTCGCGATGTCGAAATCTTCGCAAGGAATACCCAATATGGCGTCCCTTACGCAGCCCCCGACCAGGCAGGCCTCAAAACCGCCTCCCTGAAGCCTTGAGAGGATGTTTTCCACCTTAGACGGTATCTTTATCCTCAAAGTCACGATCTAGCCCTCTATGAGCGTCTGGAAGTCCTTGACGGTCACTTCCGCTATGCTCGGCCTGATAAGGTCGGCGTCGGAATCTTTCACGTATTCGCCGACGCCTACGCACTTGAAACCGGCCGCTCTCAGGGCCTGGATGCCGAGGACCGCGTCCTCAATGCCGACCACTTCATTGGGCGCGGCGCCGGAAACTTCCTGAGCCTTCAGGAAAATGTCGGGAGCGGGCTTTGTCTTTATTATGTCCATCCTGTCAACGACAGCGTAGAAATAAGGCTCCAGTTTAGCACAGCGGATGACGTCCTTGGCGTTCTTGCTGCCGGAAGCGACAACGGAGCGGATGCCGGCTTCGTTTAAGTCTTCCAGAAGCTTGACGGCGCCGGGCAGACGCAGCTCGTCGGGGTCGCAGTTGTGCAAAAGATCAAGATAATAGCGATTCTTGCGGTCGGTCAGTTCCTTGCATTCTTCCTTGCTGGGCAAGGGTTTGTCGTTGAAGACCGTGAACAGTCTTTCCAGGCAGACTTCCCTCGCCATGCCGCGGAAGTCGTCGCCCTGTTTCTGGGTGAAATTAAGGGAAAGATCTTTCGCCAGCATGTCCCAGCTTCTGTAGTGGAGATAATGGGAATCGACCAGAACTCCGTCGAGGTCGAAGAGCACCGCTTTCAGTTTTGACATAGTTTATCCTTGTTTCTTATTTTTTGTCTATTTTATCACAACCTGCCGTTTATCGCTGAAATTGAGCGCGTTGCGCCGCTTTTTCCAAATTTGATAAAATAAATAATACAACTAGTTATAGGAATGTAATGAAAGCGATGCGCCTGGCTGGCCTTTTTGCGGCCGCTTTATTGTTGACAGCCTGCGAACCTTCCCCGAAGGAAGCGACGGAGCTCTTCGTTTCCGACTTGAAAGCCGGAAACTGGAAGGGCTGCGCCTCTTTTTTTACTCCGGAACTCAGGGAGTCTTTTGAAAAGGAGGCTGACAATTGGCCTGTTCTTGCCTTCGCGCAATCTTTCTACACTGACAACGTCAACTGCGAATTTCTAAAATACGAGACGAAGGAAGGCAAGGCCCATACCCTGATAAGCTACACCTGGCGCTGGCTCAGGGTGCCGATAGTCCCCGGCAGCGTTTACTTCGACCTCGTATGGCGCCCCATGGACGGCAAATGGCGGATAGAAAACATCTACGCCACAAGCCACTGGGACATGCTTCCATTAGTTGGCGCCGACAGCCCCAAGGAAATTTTAGATAAAGCACAACCTACGACCTGCGGCCTCCGCTGCGTCAAGCCTTACCGCGAAAGCGAAAGCTGGGAGAGCCTCGGCAGGACAACGGAACAATATTTGGAAACCTGGTACCGATAAACAAAGGATCATCATGCGTCAATTCAGTCTAATCTTACTGGTTATCCTCTGCGCGGCCGCCTCCGCTTTTGCTGACGGAGACGCCTTTGCTGAGGATGATGCGCTGAGAGCTCTCGAGAGAGCTGCGGCGGAAAAAGAGCCGATCGCCGGCCTTAAAAGCGAAACTCTTCCCGTGATAGAGGGAAGCGAAGTCAAGGATTTCCCCTTATTCTCACGCGAGGAAACGGAAGTTCCTCCGCTGGAGCAAGACCTGGAGACGGAGGAAGAAACGCCCGTACACCTTTCCATGACGCCGATAGAAGCGCATGACGAATATCTTCTTGCCAGCCGTCCCAAATGGTACAAGCGCGTTCCCTGGGGCCTCTGCCGCGGATTCGTGAACGTAACGACCTGCGTCGGCGAACTGGGACGCGGCTTCACCTACGCGTTCGGAGATTACCATCCCGCGATCGCCGCGCCTGTCGGACTGGTCGCCGGAGTTGCCGGAACGCTCGGCCGCTGCGGCGCCGGCTTGGCTGACATTTTGACATTGGGATTGCTGGGCGACCGCGACCTGGCCCTTAATTTCCCGGACTACGTCTGGCAGGGACAGTGGGACTACGGATTCTATCCGAACACCAAGAGCGCTCCCGACGAACCTGAAGCGAAAGAATCCGAAGTGAAACAGGAAGACCCGAGCGAAGGCTACATTCCGAGCCCGACCGCCAGAACGCCCATCAAAGGCAGAAGGATAAAGTAAGATGAAAAAGCTGATCTGTCTTTTGTTGCTTTTCTGCACTTCCGTCATGGCTTCCAACATCGAGCAGGTCGTAGTGGAAGACGATACGAGTGAGCACAACGGCCTTCTCAACGGCTTCGTTTCGATTTTGACCTGCTACCTGGAAGTCCCCAGAGCGTTCACTTACGAAGCGACCGCGAGGCCGCGCTCCATGATCGTTCTGGCTCCCGTCCTCGGCTCCTGCCTCACCGGGATCAGAGCGCTCGTCGGCACCGGCAACGTCCTGACGCTTGGTTTTTGCGACAAATTCATAAGAGGCGACATCCCCGAATACATCTGGGACGCCTACTGGCTGGCGCCCAGGCCTGAATCCGATTAATAAACATTAGGAGAAATATATGCGAAAACTTTTCCTGATCCTCATAGCCATAGTTCTGTTCTCGCAGAATCTTTTTGCCACGGTGGACATCGACTATCCCGAGCGCAACGAGATAAACCCGCCGTACGCCATTATGAGAGGCGTTGTCAACCTCTGCACTTTCTGGCTGGAGTATCCCAGGTGCCTAGTTTATGACTACGACCGCATGTCCCCCATGGGAATCTTCACTTTCCCCTTCACCGGAACGTTCTACGGCCTGGCCAGAGTTTTTCTCTCCGTCGGCGACATCGCCCTCTTGGGCTTCACCGGCCCCAGCGGCTACAGCGAAGACTTCATAAGGGAGTACGTCTGGCAGATGCCCTGGAATGCCTACAAAGGAACAAACGAAGTTAAAGAAGTTAAAAACGCGGAAGATCCCGTGGACTTTGACAAATTGGAAAAAGTCAACATTAACAGCCTGCTGTAAATCTTATGCCTAATTGCCCCGACTTCAGCGGTCTTCCTTGCAAGATCGCCGATCCTTCTTTAGAGAATTTCGGACGCCTGGAGATCATATCTGCCGAGCATGAAATGCCAGGCCTCATGGCTGTGCGTGAAAAATACGCCGGCACACTTCCCTTGAAAGGCGCCAGGATCACCGGCTCCCTTCACATGACGATCCAGACCGCCGTTCTCATTGAAACGCTGAAAGCTTTGGGCGCCTCCGTCCGCTGGGCCTCCTGCAACATCTACTCCACCCAGGACCACGCCGCCGCCGCCATTGCGGGAGACGGCATCCCGGTCTTCGCCTGGAAAGGCGAAACTCTCCCTGATTATTGGGAATGCACCCTGCAGGCGCTCTCCTTCCCGGAAGGCGGGCCAACGCTCATAGTTGACGACGGCGGCGACGCCACGCTTTTGATCCACCGAGGCTACGCCGCCGAGGAAGACGCTTCCATTCTGGAGGAAGGCAACGAAGTTTACGAGATGTCCGTCATCAATTCTCTTTTGAAACGCCAACTCGCGAAGGACAATAAGTTCTGGCACAGGATGGTTCCCTCCATCAAGGGCGTTTCCGAAGAGACCACGACCGGCGTTCACCGCCTATACCAGATGGCAGAAGCCGGCAAGCTCCTCTTCCCCGCCATCAACGTCAACGACTCCGTCACAAAGTCGAAGTTCGACAACCTCTACGGCTGCCGTGAATCTTTAACGGACGGCATCAAGCGCGCCACCGACATCATGCTGGCCGGCAAAACTGTCTGCGTCTGCGGCTACGGCGACGTAGGCAAAGGCTGCGCGCAGGCTATGCGCGGGCAGGGCGCCCGGGTGCTCGTCACCGAGATCGACCCCATATGCGCGCTGCAGGCCGCTATGGAAGGCTACGAAGTGACGACCGTCGAGGACGCCCTCGACAAAGCGCAGATCTTCGTGACCGCGACCGGCAACTGCCACATCATCACCTTGGAGCACATGCAGAAGATGAAGGACCAAGCGATCGTCTGCAACATCGGCCACTTCGACAACGAGATCGAGATGGACAGGTTGGAAAAATGCCCGGGCATCAAGACCTACAATATCAAACCGCAGGTGGACGGCTGGGTCTTCCCGGACGGACACACCATCTTCGTTTTGGCCGGCGGACGCCTCGTCAACTTAGGCTGCGCCACCGGGCATCCCTCCTTTGTGATGTCCAACTCCTTCACGAACCAGTGCCTCGCGCAACTGTCGCTCTGGCAGGAGAAGCACGAGATCGGCGTGACAATGCTGAGCAAGAAATTGGACGAGGAAGTCGCCAGACTCCATCTCAAAAAGCTGGGCGTCAAGCTGACGAAATTAACCAAAGAACAGGCGGATTACATCGGCGTACCCGTCGAAGGTCCCTACAAGAGCGATTTCTACCGGTATTAAAAGCAAACAGCGATGCCCTCTTTTTCCCAGGAATACCTTGAAAGAGTCAAGACCGCCAATCCCATCCAGGATGTGATCGGCGAGCGAATCGCTCTGACCAAAAACGGGAAAAATTTCAAAGCCTGCTGTCCTTTCCATAACGAAAAGACGCCGTCATTCTTCGTCACGCCCGACAGAGGCATCTTCAAATGCTTCGGCTGCGGAAAAGGCGGCAACGTCTTCCAATTCCTGATGGAATACGAAGGGTTGTCCTTCCCGGAATCCGTGATCAAGCTGGCGGAAAGGGCGAACATTCCTCCGGAGGACGGAGTGTCCTTCGGCGACAAGGAAAAAGCGGAGTTGGCATTCCGCCAGAATCATCTGAAAAGGCTGGCCAAGATCAACCTGACCGCCCTGGATTTTTTCCAGCGCAGTCTCGCCCTGGGTTCCGGCAAAGACGCCAGGGAATATCTTGAAAACCGCAAGGTCTCGCAGGAAGCGATTAGAGCCTACCGCATCGGCTTCGCCCCGGACTCCTGGGACGAACTCTGCTCTCTTCTCAGGAAAGAAGGCTTCCGCGACGAGGAGATCATAGCGAGCGGACTGGCTCTCCCCAGCCAGGAAGGCAAAGGCTGCTATGACAGGTTCCGTAAAAGAGTGATGTTCCCCATCTGGGATCACGCCGGGACCTTAGTCGCTTTCGGCGGACGCGCCATCGACGGTTCGGAACCGAAATACCTCAACACCGCCGAGACTGAGATCTACAACAAGAGCAAGGTGCTCTTCTCCCTCAACTTCGCCAAGAATCCCATCGCTGAATTAAAGAAGACAGCCATTCTCTGCGAAGGTTACCTTGACGTCGTCATGCTGGCGCAAAACGGTTTCGTGAACGCCATCGCTTCCTGCGGCACCAGTTTGACAAAAGAGCAAGCCCGCCTCATCAAGCGTTTCGCCGACACCTGCCTAATCTGCTACGACGGCGACTCGGCCGGACAGCACGCCGCTTTGCGCGCCATTCCTTTGCTTAGCGAGGCGGGGCTTAAGGTTTACGTCATTCCTCTGAAGGAAAACGAAGACCCAGATTCCTTCCTGAAGAAATACGGAAAGGCTGCTTTTGAAAAACTTTTAACGGAAAAACTCTCAGCTTTCACTTTCGCCATGCAGTGTTCGGCAAACGAAAAAGACATGGACGATCTTCAGGAGCGCTACGCCGTCTGCCTTGAGATGTTCCCCTACCTATTGAGCGCCGGAAGCGTTGGCTTGCAGCAGGAATTGATAAAAGAGCTTTCGGATTTCACGCGCGTTCCCGTCTCCTCCATAAACCTCGACTTCGCCGCCTATCAGAAAAAACAGAAAGATCCCCTGAAGCGCGGTGGAAAAAAAGAAGTAGTAGCGCCGGAACTCAAAGAGGCCGCGCCTCCCGAGCTCATGGCCTCAAGCGCGGAGAAACTTTTGATCGCCTTGATCTTCAGTTTCGGAGAAGCCATGGATTACATCTTCGCCAACCTGGAGCTGGAGGCTATCGGCAATCCGCTTCCGGCCTCCCTGGCCTTCAAAGCCCGGGAGCAGAAAAGGAACGGCGAATGGAAAGGCTTCGACAACTTCCTGCTCTCCTGCGATGACGTCGCCAGGGATTTCTTAACCGACGCATTGGTCTCCGTTCCCCTGCCGGAAAAAGAGGAAGGCCAATTCTGGAAGCGTTCCTGCGACGACTGCATCAGGGCCGTCAAGGAAGCGCACTATAAAGGCGAACTCGCCCGTCTGAAAGAGAGAATGAAAATGACCAACGATCCGGAAGTCCTCAAAGGGCTTTTGGAAAAGTCCAAACTATACAATGAAAAACTGCGCGGCGTCAACCGTGTTAGAACTTTTAACTCCATGGCCAAAGAAAGAAAAGATGACGAACAAACAGATTAAGCTAACCGTATTTGCCGCCTTGATCATTGCCCTCGGCTTAACTTCCATCCCCAAAGCCGACGAAGCCCAGGTCCCCAGGATCGACCAACTTGAGGGCGAGCATCTTTCCGGAATGATGGTCTTCACCATGCAGCAGCATCTTGAGCACCACCGCCCTTCCCCAGAGATCAACATCAACACGCTTTCCAATTTCGTCAACACGCTTGACCCGGCGCGCATTTTCCTTCTTTCCAACGAGGTCGCGCAAATTCACGCCCAGAGGCTTAAAATGCTGACGGCCTTCCGGGACAACCGCTGGGATTTCGTCACCAACTTCTATCAGAGCGTCTTCATGCCCAACGTCAGGGCCTCTTATGATTACGCTGTCAGGATCCTCTCCGACACGAACTACGTCCCAGACACTTCCCTTAAGATCCCCGTGGACGTCAAGAGCATCTCCTTCCCAACTACTCCGGAGGAAAGGAACAAGTATTTGGAGAGCACGCTGGCCTACCAGGTCGCCTTCATGGAATCGATGGGCGAAGCGAGAAGCAACGCCTGCCAGAAAGTCAGAAAGCGCCGCGAGCGCATCCTGAAATATTTTTCCGAAATGGACTATCACGAGCAGTTCGGACTTTTCATGAACGCCTTCTGCTCGGCGCTGGACCCGCACACCAGCTATTTCCCGCCGGACGACATGGAAGATTTCAACATCAGCATGTCGCTTTCCTTAGAGGGCATCGGCGCCACACTCAGAAGTGACGACGGCTATGTCGTCATTTCCGAACTGACTCCCGGCAGCCCCGCTGACAAGTGCGGGAAACTCAAACCGGGCGACAAGATCATAGCCGTCGCTCAGGGCGAGAACGGCGAATTCGTGGACGTCGTCGACATGGAGCTGCGCGACGTGGTCAAGCAGATCCGCGGCAAGAAAGGCTCCACCGTAGTGCTGCGCATCTTAAGAAAGACCAAGAAAGGCATAAAGAATTTCGACCTTCCCCTGATAAGGGACAAAGTCAAGCTTGAAGACCAGGGCCCGAGGATGGAGATCGTCGAGCTGACGAGGACCAACGGACTTTCCCAGGCCAAAAAGACCCGCATCGCGGTAATTGACCTCCCCTCTTTCTACCTCGACACCGAGAGCAAAACTCTTCTCGGAGACTTCGACCACTCCGCGGTCTCGGACGTAAGGAAACTGCTCATCACCTGCAACACGCAGAAAGTTGACGGCGTCATCTTAGACCTCCAGCGTAACGGCGGCGGCATCCTCGACGAAGCCGTCAACATGGCCGGCCTCTTTTTGAAACGCGGCAACGTCGTTTTGACCAAGTATTCGCGCGGCGACGTCCAGATCCTGAACGACAAGAACCAGAACATAACTTATTTCGGCCCTCTCATGATCACGACCAGCAGTTTGACGGCCAGTGCGGCCGAGATCGTGACCGGAGCCCTGAAAGCCTACGACCGCTGCCTCGTTGTCGGGCAAAGCCAGAGCTACGGCAAGGGGTCCGTCCAACAGATAATCCCCCTGACGGGAAGACTGGGCGCCCTCAAAATAACCAGAGGCCTCTACTATATCGCTGACGGCGTCTCGCCGCAGTTCGACGGCATCAAATCCGACGTCGTCTTACCCAGCAACCTGGACGCCGTGCAGCTTGGCGAGCGCTATCTCCCCTGCGCCCTTTCCGCCCCTAAGATCGATTCGCATCTTTCCCTTGAAGCGACGACCGGCCGCGGAGTATGGACGCCTATAACGACCAATCTCATAAACCGCCTTAAAGCCGCCTCCGCCGCCCGCATCGCCAAAAACGAAGCCTTCTCCGACATCAAAAAGTTCATAGAAAAGTCCGAAGACGAGCGCAAGAGAGTTTACATCTCGATCAAGGAACTTTTGGAAGACAACGACAAGGCCAACGAACTGGACGAAGACGACGACGAGACCGAGGATGAAGTTTCCGAAGAGGTCGCCGAGGAAGAGGATGACGACGAGCCCGAAGCCGTTCCCGAAGAAGACTCGAGCCAGGCCATGACCAAAACGCAAAAAGAGATCGCGAAGCTCTCCCGCCGCCAGCACTCCGTCACCAACAACATCCTGATCCAGGAATCTTTGCAGATAATGGGCGACTGGCTCATGCCGGACACCGTCAAATAAAGATGCTGACCCACACTTTCCTACATATTCCCAGAAAAGGAAAATGCTTCTGCCGCCTGATGTCTTCGCTTGAACTCGAAGACTGGCGCGATGTGCTTAAATGGGAGCCTTGCGAAAAAGATATGAAGAAAGCGGAGGAAATGAAGGCCGCCGCCAGGGAATCGCTCGAGCACCTCGAGGACAAAGACCTCTGCTTCTTTACCGAAAAGCTCCCGCCTTCCGAGACCTGGCGCCTCTTCCCCTATTTCAGGGACAGCGTCTGCTACTTAGACATCGAAACGACGGGCTTGGGAAAAGGCTTCGATTACACGACGGTCGCCACGATCTACGACGGGCACGACATTCAGGTCTTTACTCACGGGAAGAATATGGACGAGCTTCCGGAGGCTTTGGAGAACTACAAGATCTGCGTCACCTTCAACGGAAAATGCTTCGATCTTCCGTTCTTGAGAAGCGAATTCGGAAGGGACTTCCCTCTCTGCCAGATCGACCTCAGGTACGTCTTCGCGAGCTTGGGAATGAAGGGCGGGCTTAAAAAGCTTGAGAAGTATTTCGGGATCAGCCGCGGAGAATGGACCGACCTCGACGGCTACGCCGCCGTCATTCTCTGGAACTGGCATGAAAACGGCATGAAAGGCGCCCTGGAAACGCTCACCGCCTACAACATTCTCGATACTATCGATCTGGAAAAACTGATGTGCCTCGCCTACAATCTGAAAGTCAGGTCAGTCGGCGGCGGAGACAAGTTTCTCCTCGATATGCCTAATGAAGTCGCGATCCCCTATGCGCCGAATCCCGCCGTCATCAGAAAAGCGCTTGCGGTGACACACAGAGCCGGAGGATACTATTGATGGACATTCCGAGACTTCTGATAGCCAACATGCAGGGCGAGATCATCGATTGCCCGGAACTGGCCTGGCAGGGCGTAGCCGGACCGGACTTCTCGCTTCCGGAAAACTGGATACCCTTGCCGCCCGGCAGCGAGATCTTCACGCTTCCCGGGAGACTGCCCGTCGGCCTTGATGAAACGAGCGGCGAAGTGACGGTGCTTGAAAATTATTACGACGAGCCGGTGCAGGCCGTGGCAGCTTTCATCGCGCCAGGCTACACTTCGCTTATGCGCCCCGCCTTCGAAAGAACGCCCGGCGCGCCTATCCTTCCGCTCTACTGCTACACGGCCGTCGGCTGGCTCAACGACCAGTTCGTCGTTCCCGCCGTAAGGATAGACAAGGACAAGAGGCAGGACTGCAAGACCTTCAACGAAAAGAAAATTTTGCAGGGCGCTGCGCGCATAAAAAAGGTTTACAAGAACAACCGCCTGGCCCAGCATTTGATGGACAACTGCTGCCTGACCTACCGCTGCCCTGCGGCGAGAAACTACGCCCTCGGGCGCTGGGAAATGCCTTTGCCTACGAGCAGAGCCTGCAACAGCCACTGCTTGGGCTGCATCTCCTTCCAGCCCGGCGACCACGTCTGCGCCTCGCAAAACCGCATCGCTTTCACGCCGACCGCCGAAGAGATCGCTCAGTTGGTGCTCGACCATTTCGCCAGCGCGGAAAAGCCCATCGCCAGCTTCGGCCAGGGCTGCGAAGGCGAACCCCTTACGGAATACAAAGTCATTTCTGAAAGCATAAAGATCATTAGGGAGAGAACCCCATTCGGCACGATAAACCTTAACACCAACGGCGGAATGACGAAAGCCTTGGAAAAAGTGATAGACGCCGGGCTCGACAGCGTCAGGATCTCCCTGAATTCCGCCAGGCCGGAATATTACGAAGCCTACTGCCACCCCGCCTTCACCTTTGACGACGTCATGGCGTCCATCAGATTGGCGAGGGAAAGAGGCGTTTTCGTCTCCCTGAATTATTTCGTCTTCCCGGGCTTCACGGACCAGCTGAAAGAATACGAAGCGCTCCGTAAGATACTCACTGATCCGGGAGTAGATCTCATCCAGTGGCGCAACCTTAACATCGACCCCGACTGGTACATCGAGACCTTGAACATCAAGACCGACGAGCCGGCCCTGGGCGTCCTTAATCTCATGAAGACCATAAGGGAGGAATTCCCTTCCGTTCATTTCGGCTATTACAATCCTTTTCTGGGCCAGGAGGACCCTGGGCGCATTAAGCCAAAAGCAAAAACGAAGTGAAAGAAAAAACATTCAGAAAAACTCTGCCCGCCGCCAAATCCGGTGACTGGGAATTCTCGGGCGCCAACGCCTACGATTATCTTTACGACCTGTCTGAGACGATAGGCTCAAGGCTCGGCGGAACGAAAGGCGAAATTGAAGCAGCCCTTTATATAATGAACAAATTCCGCTCCTTCGGCATGAGGACCTTTTTGCAGAAATTTCCCATCTGGACCTACGACAATCACGGGGGCAAAGCGGAAGGAAAGATCGGCAAAGGAAATTGGAACGCGATACCTTGCGAAGTCCACATGCCCTGCTCCTCCACTCCCAAGAGCGGAATAACTGGAAAACTTTTCTTCGCCGTCCAGGGATATCAGGAAGCGATCACACCGGAAGTCAAGGGCAAGATCGTCATGGTCTCGCAGGGCATTCCCAAAGAGGAAAGGGAGCACTTTTTGAGTTACAAGCCCAAGGCGCTGGTCTATGTTGACGGGCGCTATGAGACGCACCTGCACCGCCAGCTTTCCGGCCACGATTACTTCGCCAGCTGGGGCAACCTTCCCACGATCACCATCCCCTACCTCGACGCCCTTCCCCTCATTGAGGCGAAAGAAGAATGCGAGATGAAGATCACGATAACGAACGAGGAAAAATACGTCTGGGGCCACAACGTCATCGGTGAGATCAAAGGAACGGACTTCCCCGAAGAGATAATAATCATCTGCGGCCACTACGACACGCACTGGCAGTGCCCCGGCGCCACCGACAACGGCGGCGGCACGGTCATCGCGATGGAGCTGGCCAGAGTCCTCGCCAAGAAGAAGCCGAAAAGGACCCTGAGGTTCGTGCTCTTTTCCGGCGAGGAGTCCGGTCTGCACGGATCCATCGCCTACGCCCACGAGCTCATGGAAAGCGACAAATTGGAAAGGGCTAAAAAATCTTTCGATCCCGCCAGCGGACGAACGCTTCTGGATAGGCACCGCCTCGGATTGAACATCGACGTCATGGGCGCCCTTCTGGCCAACGACGTCATCCTCTTTTCCGGCCCGGAAGACCTGGGCGCCTCCATGCGCCTGCTCTTCTTTGAGAAGAAAAGAAACTGCCGCTGCTCAAGAGCTCCCATGAGCTCCGACGGAACGCCGCTGGCGGCCGTCGGCATCCCGGTCGTCCAGTACGGCCGCTACGGCGCCGGCACCAGTTTCGGCCACACCGGCGACGACAGCATAAAATATCTCTCGCCCGAAGCGCTCTTCCTTTCCGGCGACATCTGCCTCACCTGGCTCAGGCGCTACGTAATTGACACGCCGACGCTCCCCTTTAAACGAGAAGTCTCCCCCGAGGATATCAAGAAGTGCGAGGATTACTTCCAGGGACGCCGCGGCCGCGACCCCAGGTTCGAGACGAAAAGGCTCTTCCCGAAAGGCGATCCGAAGATCAAAGATCCCGCGAAAAAAAGCTTGGAATAATTTTAACCTTAAACCATAAGACAAAAGATGAAGTCGATAACCATTGACGCGCTCTACAAGGAGAAGATCTTTTCTTCCAAAGGCATTCCGCAGTTCCATTTCATGAATTCCGGCAAAACGTATTCGCGCCTGGAAGATTCCAAGCGCGTGACCGTTTACGATCTTAAAAGCGGCAAGCTTTTGAAAACGCTCTTCGATATCGAGAAACACAAAGAGATCGGCGCCGAGAAACTGCACAGCTACGCCTTCAGCAAGGACGAGAAGAAACTTCTCCTGGCCGTGAATTTCGAAAAGATCTACCGCCGCACCTTCTACGCTTCTTATTTCGTTTACGACCTCGCGAAGAAGACCGTGACCGCCGTCTCCATGAAGAAGCGCCAGAAACTGGCCGCCTTCTCCCCCGACGGAAAAAAAGTCGCCTTCGTGCATGAAAACGACCTCTACGTCAAAGACCTCGAAAATGGCAAGGAGATCAGGCTCACCAAAGACGGCAAAGCGACGAAAATAATCAACGGCGCCCCCGACTGGGTCTATGAGGAAGAATGGTACATGACTTACGGCTACCAGTGGTCGCCCGACAGCCAGAGCGTAGCTTACCTGCGTTTCGACGAGAGCAAGGTGAAAGAATACCGCATCGACTTCTACCACGGCACCGACTATCCGAAACCCTTGATCTACAAATACCCCAGGGCCGGCGAAGCTAATTCCAAAGTCACCTGCCACGTCTTCAGCCTGAAGAGCAAGAAGACCGTAAAACTCGAGACCGGCGACGACGACATCTACATCCCGACCATCCAGTGGGAGCCGAAGGGACAGTATTTGTATCTTCTGATCGTCAACAGGCTCCAGAACCACTTCGAGTGGCTGCGCGCCAAATCCGGGCAAACGAAACTGGAATGCGTTTACGAAGAGGCTAACGAACGCTACTGCGATATCGACCAGCAGCTTTATTTCCTCAAGCAAAGTCCGGAATTCCTTCTGAGGACCTCGAGAAGCGGACGCTGGCACGTCATGCTCTGCAAGCTGGACGGAACTTACATCCGCCACCTGACGAACGGCGAATGGGACGTCTCCGCGATCAAAGCCATCGATGAGAAGAAAAAGCTCGTCTATCTCGAGACGACCAAAACGAACCATCTGCAGCGCCAGCTCTTCAAAGTCGGCCTGAACGGTGAGAAGCTCACACGCATAACGGCGGGCCCCGGCACGCACAGCGTGACCTTCAACGCCGACGCCTCGCAGTTCATCGACTGCCATTCCACGAACCAGGCGCCTCCCGTTTACGCGCTCTACTCTTGCGACGGCAAGAAACTGCGCGTCCTGGAAGACAACGCCAAACTGAAAAAACTTCTGAAAGACTATCCCGTCACGAAAAAAGAGATGTTCCATTTCGTGACGCCGGAAAAGACCAAGCTCTACGGCTGGATCGTGAAGCCAGTCAAGTTCGATCCCAAAAAAAGCTATCCCCTCTTCATGACTTTCTACAACGGCCCGCACTCCCAGGCGGCCACGGAAGGCTGGCAGTTCGGCTGGGAACGCTACCTGGCCGAGAGAGGCTACATCGTAGCCTGCGTGGACGGACGCGGCACCGGCTGGCGCGGAGAGGAGTTTTTGAAATGCACTTACAAACAGCTCGGCCGCTACGAAGTCATTGACCAGATCTACGCCGCGAAGTTCCTCGGCTCCCTCCCCTACGTTGACGAAAAGAGGATCGGCGTTTTCGGCTGGAGCTACGGCGGCTTCATGGCAAGCAGCCTGATGGTTAGAGGCGGCGACGTCTTCAAGCTCGGCATCGCGGTCGCCTCCGTCACCGACTGGCGCTTCTACGACACCATCTACACCGAGAAATTCATGGCCACGCCGCAACTGAATCCCGACTACGGCAAATGGTCGCCCATCAATTTCGTGGACGGCCTTACCGGCAAGCTTCTCCTCGTCCACGGCATCGCGGACGACAACGTCCACTTCCAGAATTCCTTGGCCCTGGAGGAAGCCCTCATCAAAGCCGGGAAAAAATTCGAGATGCACTACGTCTTGAACAAGGACCACGGCATCGGCGGGCCGCACACCACTCCGCACCTTTACACTCGTATGCTTAGTTTCATAACTGAAAACCTTTGAGGAATAAAATCATGCAAAGCATCCTTCCATTCCTGACTAAAGAACGCGTAATCGACCTGAAAGGCCAGACCAAAAACGATGTCCTTTATGAAATGGCCAAGATAGCCGTCAACGAAGCGATCCACGAAGACGTGGAAGCCCTCTACGACGAGCTCTTAGACAGGGAGCGCCTCATGAGCACCGGCATCGGGATCGGCATCGCCGTCCCCCACACCCGCTGCCCCGAGACCGAGACCTTCACCGTCGCCATCGGCCGTTCCGCCGAGGGCGTCAAGTACGACTCCCTTGACGGCCAGCCCGTGCACCTTGTCATCCTCATCATCGCCCCCGGCAACGACCGCAGGGAATACCTCCAGCTATTGGCCAAAGTCGTCATGAAGCTCAAAGACCGCGCTTTCTTCCAGAAACTCATGGACGCCCCTACGCCTGGCGACATGTACGACATCATCGTAAACGAAGGAAATGCTGAATAACTTCCAGAACTTTCTCGGCAGCCCGCTTCTCACCCTCGGCATCGCTATGCTGATGGGTTTCTTCGTGGGCCGCCTGGCGGAGATGATCAAGCTCCCGAGGGTGACCGGCTACGTCATAGCCGGCGTCTTCTTGGGGCATACGATCTATTCCGGAAGTTTCGACCTTCTGCGTTTCGACATCACCAACGATTTCGCCTTAGGCTTCGTCGCCTTCACCATCGGCGCCGAACTTGAAATGGAGCGGCTGAAAAAAGTCGGCCTCTGCGTTGCCACCATCGTCATCTTCGAAACGCTCGTCTCCTTTCTGCTCGTATCTTTCTGCACTTTCCTTCTGACGAAAGACCTCCCGCTTTCCGTCCTTCTCGGATCCCTGGCTTCCGCCACGGCGCCGGCCGCCACGGTCATGACTCTGCGGCAGATGAAAGCCAAAGGCCCTGTGACGACCACCCTGCTCGCGGTAGTGGGCCTCGACGACGCCCTGGCGCTTATCGTCTATGCCTTCGCAGCGGCCTTTTTGAAGGGCTCTATCGATTCGGACGGTATCTCTATCGTCCAGGCCTTCGCACTGCCCTTATTGCGCATTCTGGGCGCTCTGGGGCTGGGCGCGCTGCTCGGCCTGGCCATGCTGCCCGTCCTTAAGAGCATCACCCTTCAGGCGGAGATGCTTCTCTTCGTCTGCGCCTCCATCATTTTCTGCGACGGCCTGGCCACCAGATTCGGCTTTTCGGAACTTCTCTGCAACATGGCTTTCGGCTTCACCGTCGCCAACGTCGGACGCTTCTCCACAGTAAGGCTGCTTACCGCCATCGACCAGCTCACGCCGCCCATCTATGCGGCCTTCTTCGTATTGGCCGGCGCGCAGCTTAGGCTTACTGCCTGCTGCAACGCCTTCATGCTCTCCCTGGCGGCCGTCTATACCGTAAGCCGCATAGCGGGCAAAGTCGGCGGCGCCTACATAGGCAGCCTGATCGGCAAAGCCAGCGACACGATTAGGAAAAACATCGGCTACGGCCTCGTCTCCCAGGTCGGTATCGCCATCGCCCTGGCCGTCATCATAAGAAGGGAATTCAGACCCTTGAACCTATACTTCGGCAATTTTGAAATGAGCCAGATGATCATCAATCTCTTGCTCTTCACCACCATATTCACGGAAATAATCGGACCCGCCCTGACGCGCTACGGCATAAGGCGCGCCGGCGAGGACCACAGCTCGGAATAAAACTATGCAGCTCCTCATCATTAAACTCGCCAAAGAAGAACTTCTTGAAGACCTCCTGACAGCCCTCACCGCTTCCGGTCTCGACACCGCCTGCATAGTGGATTCCAGCTCCATTCAGAAATTCATGGGACAGAGGATACCGATCTTCGCCGGCCTCAGAACCGAGATGGATCACTACTCCTACTGCAAGGTCATAATCGCAAGGATACTCTACCCCGAGAACCTCGAGGAATTCCGCCGCCTCCTCAAGCGCGCAGGGATCGATTTCAACGATCTTGAGAACGGCACCGCCCTTCTCCTCCCCTGTGAGGAGCTGTGATAAAAAAAACGCGGAAGAGGGTGACCTCTTCCGCGTTTTTTTTATGCGAGCGTTAGCCGCGTCACGGCAGCAATGCGATGCGGAAGCCGCGGAAGTTGTTGTAAGTGTAGGTGGAGGCTCCGCCTCTGCTATATGAGCAGCAGCTGCTGTCGAACCAGGATC